>Ga0169931_10006153_pt1 | contig 18183 bp, 16 predicted proteins | sample Kivu_15m_20L_FD_129675 | JGI IMG/M metagenome (GOLD analysis project Ga0169931, IMG submission 129675) | Freshwater microbial communities from Lake Kivu, Western Province, Rwanda to study Microbial Dark Matter (Phase II) - Kivu_15m_20L... | ecosystem: Environmental > Aquatic > Freshwater > Lake... | reverse complement strand
GCCCTTCGCGCGGCGCGAAACGCGGGGGTCTTTGTCCCCGGCGAAGCGATTCGTACAGCGGTCGATTATGTTCGCCGATCGCAGAACAACGATGGTGGATTCATGTACCAGCTGGAGGGTGGCGAGAGCCGCTTTCCGCTCTCGGTCGGGGCAATCGTGGCACTCCAAAATGCCGGTCAGTACAAAGGGGAAGAAATCGAGCAGGGATACCGTTTTGTGCAGCCGCGGATCGGCGAGAATTTGTCTCCCCAGCTGGACAACTATTTCTTCTACGCACATTACTACGCTGCCCAGGCGATGTGGCAGCGGGGCGGGGATGCGTTTGACGATTACTACCAAAGAATCTCGCAGGTCTTGCTCGGGATGCAGACACCTTCCGGCGTTTGGCGCGACATTCTCGGTCCTCTCTATGGAACGGCGATGGCGACACTGATCTTGACGACACCCCGCAGCCTGCTGCCAATTTTTCAGCGCTAATTCCGTTTTGCAAACCACATCCGCAGTAGCAACAGAAAAAAAGGGTGTCTCTCGAGTGCGATACGACGTTCTGCTCTGGACCGTGATCGTCCTGGTCGTCGCCGACTGGCGCGTCGCGTGGACCCAGCAGGAGTCCCCCACCACGAATTCCACCCGGCGACGATCGAATGACGAAGTGCTGACAATCTCCGGCAGCGCTCGGGGGAGGCTCGTGGGGTGGAATCGAGCACAGGAGCTGACCTTCCGTGCTGCGGCGGATGAGGGCCCAGAGCCTGCGGCGGGGAGTGCCGCAGAGAATCGCGCGGAGAGTGCCGCAGAGAATCGCGCGGAGAGTGCCGCAGAGAATCGCGCGAAGGAGTTTTCGTTGCCGCTGAGCCAGCTGGTGCGTTATGGCATCGAACCTGAGGCGCGAATCGGTCAGGGGCTGGTTTTGGTCGATGGTTCGTTTCTGGCCGGGCGAGTGCAGGAGATCGATCGCAGCATCTGCCGCGTGCGATGCTCGTACCTGGAGACGAGCGTTCCACGAGCGCTGGTGCGGGGAGTGATTCTCAGCGCGCTCGATCGCGGCGCGGCGCAGCGCCAGATGGCTGCGGAGATGCTCGCCTGGCAGGGGAGTGACGACATGGTCCGCGAGATTCGTGGCGATCAGTGGAAAGGGGTGCTTGTCAGCGAGTCCGCGGAGGAGCCCCTATTCATTCGCCGGCGTCAGACGCAGGTCGTGCTTGAGACGGCGGGGGTGCGGCGCCGGTTCGACCCTGAGGACCTCCGCGGCCTGACCTTCAGCGCTCCCCTCTCGCCGCGGGTCGTGGCCAATGAAGAGCTTTTTTCTCCGCTGCAGCTCTCGCTGGATGATGGCAGTCGATTCCATGTGGTGCAGGGAGAAATCTCTGCCGCCGGTGGGTTGGAATTGGAGCTGGTCTGCGGGCTGCGACTGGAGATCGAAGCGGCGAATTTTGAGGAGCCGCCGATTCGCCATCTCAGCCCGCTGCGAATCGCCGGCGCGGTCCGCGTCGACACGCTCACCCCGCTGCGTTTGCGGCGCGTCCCGATCGTGGGACAGCCGCAGATCTTCACCCCTGAGGAGATCCCCCTCTGCCCACCGGGAGGAGTGATGGTGGCTGGCGATGAAGATTCGCTGGGGTGGTATCCGCATGCGATTTCGATGCGTTCCGGCGATCAATGGGTGCTCGCTCGGGACCGGCGGAAAATGTTTGCCCCGCATCCTTCGGTTCGATCGCCTACCGCAGAGGGAGTTCCATCGCCAGCGGCGCGGGACGGTGGAGCAGGGGGGCAGGAGCGCTGGACTTTCCGCGCGCATCTCCAAGGGCTTGGTCCCGCGGGGGATCGACAGCGGCTGCAGTTCGAAGTCGATTTCGTCGATCCCGCGGGAGCGATCCAGCGGGGGGGCGTGGGGTTCAGCGGCGGTTTTGATGAAGATTCGGCGGGGAGAATGATCGAGCTGCGGTTGCCGGCGTTTCAGGCTCTGATCTTGTCGGTCAAGGATCCGGTGGTTGGGCGTTTGGGAGGAGAGGGGTTGTGGATCGACCCGCTGGTCCGCTGGGAAGCTCCCACGTCAGCGGAGGAGTGACCGAAAAATGCACGGGATCGCTTTCGTGCACACGCTGCGGGCGCTGGCCGGGTGCAGGTGCTGCACGCGGTAGCGGTTCATGCTATTCTCGACGCTCGTGCGCGCGGAGGTCCGCGTGGTGGGTGCGGGGCAGTCGTGCCCGGCGGCTCCAGCGATTGACGGCTTTTCTTCTCGACGGATTTGATTGGCTTCGATGGCAGCAGAAACCTCCCCTGGAATTATGCTTGGCGATCTCCAGGAAAAGATTCGCGTGATGTACTTTGAAAAGGATGCTGCGCGGGGTGTCGAAGGGACCTTCATGTGGCTGATGGAAGAAGTCGGGGAATTGGCCACCGCCTTGCGAAGCGATGACCGGGAGAATTTGGCGGAAGAGTTTGCGGATGTTTTGGCATGGCTCGCGACGATTGCGAATGTCGCCGGGGTAGATCTTTCCGCCGCTGTGGCTGCGAAGTATGGCCATGGATGTCCGGGATGTGGAAGGTTGGTCTGTACCTGTCCCGATGAAGAGAAGCCGTGATGATGCGACGGAGGGGCTGCGGCTGGATTGTGTTTTGGACCGTCGTGCTCAGCGGCTGGTTCGGCGCGTCGCCTGGTTCGGCTGCCGGAGAGGTCACGGGGTCGGTAGGTCTCGCTTCGATGGTCCGGTCGGGGCGGTGGGCGACGCTGCGGCTGACGGGGACCGTCGCCGGTGAGGGTTTGTGGGTCGAGTCGCTCGATGGCGACGGTGTCCGCTACCGCCACCTGCTCGAGCCGACCGGTGAAGAGATCACGACGATGATTCCGATGGGGGCTGTCGGCGCGCCGGTCGAGGTCTATCGCGTGGGAGCTGGGGGAGGACGAGGGGAACGGGTCTGGGAGACGAGGTTGCTGGAAGGAGTGGTTCCGAGCGACCGGCCGTGGGTGGTGACGCTCGGGGAGTCGCTGGGGCTCGAGCAGATTGGCAGCAGTTCGCTCCTGAGGACCACGGGCACGTTGGCAGTCTCGCGGCTGGAGGACCCGCGCGAATTGCCTGCTCATTGGCTGGGCTATGACGGCGTCGACTGGGTGGTCGTCAGTGGACAATCGCGGGAGATTGCTGGGGGGCTCGAGCCGCAGCAGCAGCGGGCGATTCTCGAATGGGTTCGTGCCGGGGGAAAATTGTTTGTCTCGCTCGGGGCCGAGGGTTCGGGGCTGCTCTCAGGTGCGCCATGGCTGGCCGCTGCCTTGGGGGCCGAGGGAGTCGGGGACCAGGTTCTTGCCCAGCCGGCGGCGATTGAGTCATTCATTCTGGCCCGCACGCCGATTGAGGAGTTCGCGGCGACGAATTTGAGGATGGATGCGGCCAGCCGCGTTTTGCTGTCCGGGAAGACGACGCGGCAAGGGGAGATCGCGCTGCTGGCGGCGCGCTCCCTGGGTTTTGGCCAGATCGTTGTCTTTGCCGGGGGACTCGCCGAAGCGCCGCTGGCTCTTTGGAAGCAGCGGGAGGACTTGCTGGTAAAAATGCTCCCTGGCCTCTTGCCGCGAGGTGGCGAGGGTCGCAAGGGGGGAGCGAACCTTCGGGGCGATCTTCGCTACGGCGATCTGGCGGGTCAAATGCGAGGAACGCTCGACCAGTTTTCAACGATCGGACAGGTCCCTTTTTCGGCAGTCGCGGCCCTGGTGCTCGGGTTGATCGCATTGATCGGACCGATGGACTATTGGCTGATCAACCGTTGGTTGGGGAGACCGCTGGGGGGATGGATCACTTTTCCGCTGATGGTGCTCGTCTTTTCCGCGGGTGTCCTCTGGTGGCGCGGCTCGATCGAGGAGACTGCCGCGCGGCAGGTCACGGTGGTCGATATCGACAGTGCCACGGGCTTTGGTCGTGGTTTTGCGTGGACTCAGGTCTACAGCGGCCAAGCGCGGAAAATGGACCTTCGTTTGCGGGGAACCAGCGGCGTGGCACCCGTGGCAGGTGGAGCGGCCGAAGCGGTCCACTGTGGTCCGTGGGGCTATCCCGGGGTGCACTTTGGCGGCCTCGAGATCGCGGGGGAGGATTTTCGCTTACCGGCTTATCGGCTGGTGATGCCTGCCGGAGGGAACGGCGCGAGCGAGCTGGCCGAAGTTCCCTTTGCGCCCCGTTCGAGCCGTTCGATCGCGGGGATTTGGCAGCTGCAGACCGCACTGGAACCGCCGATACCACTGGCCCGTCGAACGGGAAGCGATCTGCTGACCGGAGCGCTGAAAAACCCGCTGGCGGTCGATCTCCTTGACGGCTGGCTTCTCTATCGCGGCCTGATTTACACCTTGCCGACCCGTTTTCGCGGCGGTGAGACGATTGCGAACCTCGATTCAATCCAAGCCAAGAATTTTCGTTGGAAGCTCAATCGTCGTTTGACGAGCGAAAAGGATGCGCAGAGCCAGCCGTGGAATCCGGGGGAGAAGAACGATCTGAGTCGTTTGATGGAGATCGTGCTGTTTTATCAGGCGGCGGGGGGTGAAAAGTATGTTACGCTGGGGAACACGATTCTTGGTTCCTTGGACTTGTCGGCGCTGCTGACGGAAGAGCGGGCGATTCTGGTGGGTCGCTGCGAACAGCCCGAGGTCGAATTACATATCGATGGCCAGTCGCTTGCGGCGTCGGCCGTGACCCACCAGACTTATGTCCGCCTGCTGCTTCCGGTGGCCCCGCGGTCCGATGCTCCGGTGCCCGCCGGCGGCCCGAATTCCTCCACTCCTGCCGAGAATGGTCGATGATCAAGACCACCAATTTGACCAAAAAATATGGCGACATGTTTGCCATCGATTCGATTGAACTGGATCTCCAGGCGGGAGATCTCTTCGGTTTTATTGGCCCCAATGGTGCGGGGAAGACGACGACGATGCGGATCATCGCGACGTTGCTCGAGCCGAGCTGGGGCGAGGCCTATGTGTGCGGGTATTCGATCTATACGAATCCCAAAGAGATCCGGCGGCTGGTCGGTTACATGCCCGATTTCTTCGGCGTCTATGACGACATGACGGTCCTCGAGTATCTCGAATTTTTTGCGGCGGCGTATCGTCTCCGTGGTGCGGCGCGGCGGCAGCGGTGCGAAGAGATGCTCGAGGTGGTCGATTTGAATTTCAAGCGCGACGCCTATGCGAACACCCTTTCGCGTGGGCAGACCCAGCGCTTGGGACTTGCGCGAACGCTGCTCCACGACCCGCAGGTGTTGCTGCTCGATGAACCGCTCAGCGGGCTCGACCCCCGCGCGCGAATCGAAATGCGAAATCTGCTGCGTCGCCTGGGTCAACTGGGAAAAACGATCATTGTCAGCAGCCACATCCTGCCGGAACTGGCCGATATCTGTAACAAGGTGGGGATCATTGATCGCGGCAAGTTGGGTGTCAATGCGACGGTCAGCGAGGTGATGCGGCGCGTGCGACAGTACTTGGTTTTGATTGTCCAGATAGCCGATCTGCAGCAGACCAAGCAAGCGATCGAGGTTCTCCAGCGTTCACCGCTGGTGACAGCGGTCGAGGCGGGGGATGCCGAGCTCAAGGTGATTCTCCGTCCGGAGGTCGAGGATTACAGTTCGCTGCCGATGATGCTGATGCAGGCAGGTGTTCCTCTCCGCCAGTTCCGCGAAGAGCAGCTCGATCTGGAATCCGCCTTCATGGCGCTGACCAAGGGGACGAGCACCCGGATGTGATCGGGCGCAGCGGGACGCTCCATCTTGCGACATGGCGTTGGATGGAATATCGTTCGGGGATGGACGGAGAGATGGACTGGAAGTCTACAGCATGAGATCGACGAACCAACGGATCATCATCTGGGGTGGGCGAGGGCATGCCAAAGTGGTGCATGAGTTTCTCCCCGCCTTGGGATATCAAGTCGTCGCGGTTTTTGATAATGCCGCAGGGATCCCTTCGCCTTTGAAAGAGATACCGATTTTCTTCGGCCGCGGCGAGTTCGATCGTTGGCTGGAGCGGGCAGAGAATGTGGCGGCGGTGACAGCGGGAGGGCTCGCGGGGGTGGTGGCGATTGGGGGTTCCCATGGCGGAGACCGGGTCTCGATTTTGAGATCGATGCGGCATGCCGGGCTTGCGACGCCGACGCTGATCCATCCAACTGCTTTTGTCGCTCACGGCAATTCGATCGGCTTCGGGTGCCAAATTCTCGCGCTTGCGGCGGTGTGTGCCGATGCGGTCCTTGGTGAGGGATGTATCGTCAACACCCACGCGACGGTCGAGCATGAATGCGAGCTTGAGGAGGGGGTCCATGTTGCTCCGGGTGCGACGCTGACCGGATGTGTCACCGTCGGAAAGCATGCATTCATAGGCGCCGGGAGTGTCGTTCTCCCTCGTCTTCGGATTGGGGAAGGTGTTATCATAGGTGCCGGGTCGGTGGTGACAAAGGATATCCCGCCGCATACGGTCGCCTATGGAAACCCTGCTCGTGTGGTCCGAACCCTTGATTCTGGAGACTCGCACAGCGATCCACCGAAGACGTTTCAGGTGGGAGGAGCATCCGAAAAAACACCTTAAGGGGTGTATCGCTCGAGCCGATTTCGAGCTTGTTTTGTTTTCTTTGTTTTCTACCCTGGCAGAGCCTTGGCATGACAAATCACGATCCCGCAGACCAAGCCAAAATTGATGCGATGGCTGCCGACACTTCCTTCCAGACGCAAGCTCGCGAGGTTTTTCAGCGAGCGTGTGATTATCGATATTCCTATAATTTCAAATGGCTTGGTCGCCCCATTATTCAATTTCCGGAAGACATCCTTGCGATCCAGGAATTGCTTTGGCAAGTCCGCCCCGAACTGGTCATTGAGACGGGGATTGCCCATGGAGGTTCCTTGATTCTGTCAGCCTCGATTCTGGAATTGATCGGGGGAAGCGGACGAGTCTTGGGGATCGACATCGATATTCGCGAGCATAACCGGCAAGCGATTCTCGCGCACCCGATGGCAAAGCGGATCGATATGATCGAGGGTTCTTCGGTTGATGCTGCAGTAGCGGCAAAAGTCCAGGCAGCAGCAGCAGGGAAATCACCCGTGATGGTTTTTCTCGACTCGAATCACACTCACGAGCATGTCCTGCGCGAACTGGAGCTCTATGCATCGCTAGTAAGTCGCGGAAGCTGGCTCGTGGTTTTTGATACGGTGGTTGAGTTCATGCGTGAGGATGCCTTCCCCGATCGACCTTGGGGACGCGGAGACAATCCGTATACCGCGGTCCAGGAGTTCCTCAAGTCCAACGACCGTTTCGTGCTCGATTCCAACTTTGAGAACAAATTGCTGATGAGCGTCGCAGAGGGCGGATGGCTGCGATGCGTTAAGGATTGAGAGCCTATCCGAAAAGGGGTCTGACCCCCTCCGGCAAGGCCGACCCCCTCCGGCAAGGCCCAAAAACTAATGAAATCGACTTGCCTCCAAAGGGTCAGACCCCTTTTCGGATAGGCTCTGAGTACCTCACGCGAACCATCGTTGGTAAGGATTATGGCCAAACGGATTTCTGTCGCAGGTCCTTCGATTACGCAGCGGGAAATTGACTATGTGACCGACGCGGTCACGAACTGCTGGTATGGAGATGCCAATCGCTATCACGACCGGTTTGAACAAGCCTTTGCGGCGTATCATGGAGTCAAGCATGCGATCGCGCTGCCATCTTGCACCTCGGCAATCCATTTGTCCCTGGCGGCGGAGGGAATTGGACCTGGGGATCAGGTCATTGTTCCCGATGTGACCTGGATCGCTTCCGCCGCGCCGATCGATTACGTCGGTGCGGAGGTTGTTTTTGTCGATGTCGAACCCGATACATGGTGCATGTCGGTGGAATCCTTTCGGGCGGCGATCACCCCTCGCACCAAGGGAGTCATCGTCGTCGACCTTTACGGCAATATGCCTCGCATCGATGCGATCGTCGAGATCGCCAAAGAACATGGACTGCTGGTGATCGAAGACGCAGCCGAGGCCTTTGGTTCCATTTATCGAGGCCAACCGGCGGGGAGTTTTGGAGATACGGGGGTCTTCAGTTTCCACGGTTCGAAAACAATGACAACCGGGGAAGGGGGGATGCTGATCACCAATCGCAGCGACCTCTACGAGCGGGCCTGCATCCTCCGCGACCATGGACGAGTCCCTGGCGATGTTAGTTTCTTCAATCGCGAAGTTGCTTTCAAATATAAGATGACCAGCATGCAGGCCGCGCTTGGCCTGGCCCAACTGGAGCGGGCGGAGGAATTGATTGGGCGGAAGCGGGAAATCTTCGCTTGGTACCGCGACGACTTGGGGCACTCCCCATGGATTCAGCTCAATCCGGAACTCGAAGGGGGGCGAAACTCATACTGGATGTCAACCGCTGTGGTCGCCGCAGAGCTGGGGATGGAGAAGCGGGAGATCCAGGACTTGCTTGCGCGACGGGGTATCGATACGCGTCCCTTTTTCTACCCACTGAGCTCCCTTCCGGCGTACGAACATCGGCCGCAAGCGATGCTCGCACGAGCGAGGAATGAGGTTTCATACAAACTCGCCGATCGCGGTTTGAACCTTCCGTCGGCACTCAATGTGACGCGTGAGGATGCCCGCGCCGTATCCGGTGCACTGCTGGAGATCGTAGCTTCAGTGATCCCGGCCGCTGTCGATTAACGGCGCCATCGATGGAGATCGGCAAAGCCGATCATCAGGCCGCGCGAGTGCCGGTCGCAGCTTCCTCGCTTGGGATCCCTTTGGGATACTGGGCGGCCAGCGCAAAACCCGCGCGCCAGTAGTCCGAAGCGAGCAGGGGGTGCTTTTCGCCCACACGCCTTCGCAGCCAAACATCGACTGGGTTGCGAACGATGCGGTCACGGAGGACCCAGAGTTCTTTGCGCAGGCTGCGAACGAGTTTTTTCAGACCCTTGACCGGGGCGAGTTCCGGCGGGGCCTCGGTTTCCCAAAAGCTGTAGTGATTTCGGACCAGCGTCCGTGCTTGGGATTCGGTCTGGCCGCTGAACTGCTGGATCTCCCGCGTGAGCGCCGTTTCGAATTTCTGGTAGAGCTCGATCCGCGCAGGGGCATCGAGAAAGAGGGGTAAATTTCGATGTTCGTTCGCATCATGCAGTTCGAAAAGATAGTAGACATGGGGGAGGACCGCAAGTTTTCCGTAGAGCACGCTGAGCATCGAAAGAAGTGTCTCCGGAAAGACGCGGGCCCGGTCGTAATCGCTCGCCTCGTCCGTCACGATCCATGCCCGCCGAAATGATGCGGTCCGGTAGACGCCATAGAATGTCGAAAACCAGTGGTTTGCCAATCTCCGCATGCGGAGCGTGGGGTCGTCATCGTCAATCGAGGTACACCGTGTTTGGTGGCATCGATTCTGGCGATCCGGATTCATCCAGACCCAACTCCCCATCGCACAGTGATAGTCTGGATGTGTCTCGAGAAACTGGAGGCATTTCTGGACTGCATCGAGCATCAGGAAATCATCATCGGCACAAAAGGCCGTGTAAGGAGTCTCGACCCGTTCCATCGCTTTGCGACACTTGGAGATCATTCCCGTGGAATCCTCGACATGCTCCAGCTGCAATGCATCGGCGAAAGATTGAACCGTCAGCCGGTTCTCGCGGAGCGATGCTCCTTGGCTCGAGTCAATAATGCGAATGATTGCTGCCGGGGGAATCGCCTTGAAATAGGTCAGGAGTCGACGGAGGAATGCAGGACGGTTCCGAGTCGGCACGAGAATCGTCAGGGGGAGTTGCATTGGATTATTGGAAGAAATGGGTTGGGGTCGGGGAAGCGATTGGATGATGGAATTAGAGAAGCGAGGGAAGTGGAGACTCACGATCGACGACGTCTACAAAGGACCCTAAATGGGCATCTGCCTCCGACAGCACCGCCACCTCCAGCGGCCAAATAATCCCCACTGCCGGATCGGCATGATGGAATCCTCGGGCTGCCTGCGGATGAAAGTACTGGTCCATCTGATAGAGAACTTCGCTCCCATCGGCGAGCGTTTGAAAACCATGGGCGAAGCCTTTGGGGATCAGAAGCGAACGATGGTTTTCGGCAGTGAGCGAGAATCCTTGCCATTCACCCTGCGTGGCGGAACCAGGGCGAAGATCGACGATCACATCGAATATTTCCCCACGTGTGCAGCGAACTAGCTTGCTTTCGGCATAGGGTGCGATCTGGAAATGCATCCCTCGCAATGTGCCGCATCGATGATTGTAGGAGATGCTCGATTGCACAAACCGCAGGTTGCATCCATGGTCGGCAAAGACGCGTTCGCAGTACGTCCGCGCAAAACCGCCGCGATGATCCTCCCGCAATTCCGGTTCAATCAGCCAGGCATCGGCAAATCGGGTGTGCAAGAATTGCATCAGTTCACCGCTCCCCTCACGCCACGCGGACTTCGGGGAGAGGGATGATGAAACGCCCACCACGCTGGCGATACGCCTGCTGCTGACGAAGAATCTCGTCGGCGAAATTCCAGGTCAAGAGGAGGCAGTAATCGGGCTGGTCCTCGACCAGACGCGCGGGATCGTAAATCTTCAAGTGCGTCCCCGGAGTATACATTCCTTGCTTGACGGTACTTCGGTCGACGACATAGTCGATCAGCGTGCGATCGATGCCAAAATAGTTCAGCAGGGTGCTCCCCTTGGCCGATGCGCCATACACGGCAATCCGCTTCCCCGCCGCTTTCAACTGGCGAAGATGGTTTGTTAACGATTCCTTGAGCTGCTCGACGCGACGGGCAAAGCGCACATACTGGGCATCGCAGTGGACCCACTCGGATTCCTCTCGAAGCAGGGTTTGCACGGCCGACGATGGCTCGATCGTCCCCGCATGCGAAGCAAAAATCCGCAGCGATCCGCCATGGATCGCAAGGTGCTCGACATCATGAATCGCCAGCCCATGCCGCGCGAAGAGATTGCACAGGGCGGTGAGCGAGTAATAGCAGAGATGTTCATGATAGATCGTGTCGAATTCGACTTGGTCCAGCAAATCCCGGAGGTAAGGAGCTTCGACGATGACGTGCCCGGAGGGCTGGAGAAGCAGCTTGAAACCTTCGACAAAGCCATTCAAATCCGCGACGTGGGCGAGGACGTTATTGGCGTGGATCAGGTCTGCTCGCTGTCCATTCTCGGCCAGTCGACGAGCGACCTGGGCACCAAAGAATTCGGAAATCGTTGGCACTCCACGCTGCTCGATAGCGACGGCCGCAACATTTTTCGCAGGTTCGATTCCGAGCACCGGAATTCCTTGCTGGCGATACCACTGCAGCAGGTAGCCGTCATTGCTGGCGACTTCCATCACGGTGTGGGACGACGTGAGGCGACGTTCCCGCACCATTCTCTGGGCCAGCTCCCGGGCATGCGCGACCATCGTCTCGGAGAACGAGGAAAAATAGGTGTAGTGGCCGAAAAGCTGCTCGGGAGGAACGGTTTCAGTGATTTGTACCAGCGAGCACGATGCGCAGCGAACAAGCTCCAGCGGCCAGCGAGGTTCGTCCCGATGGTGCAGCTCCGCAGAGGTCAGCAGCGCATTGGCGAGCGGTGTGGTACCGAGCGACAGAACTGGCTTCAGGCCGCTTTGCCCACAGGATCGGCAGGAACAACAAGTTGTCGAATGGGGGTTTGTTGAAGATGTTGCTGGTACCATTGAATCGTCCTGATCAATCCTTCATCCATGGTAAAAAGAGGTTTCCAGTGCAGTTGCTCGCGAGCCTTCGTGGCATCGAGATACTGGTGCTTGATTTCGTTGCTCGCCTCTCCCAAAACAATCGGCTCAAGACTGCTTCCCATGAGGTCCAGCAACTTGTGAACGACCTCAAGGACAGTCACTTGGATTTCGGTGGAGAGGTTGAATGCTTCGCCAGCCAACTGCGGACGAGCCACCATCTGCTCGACGAGGTGCATGTAAGATGCCGCCCCATCCTCGACATAAAAATAATCGCGAACAAAACTGCCATCGCTGCGGATGACCGGGGCCTCGCCGCGAAGAATCGAACGAATCGTGCCGGGTATGATCCGATTCCAATTGAGGTCTCCACCCCCGTAAAAGTTGCCGCAACGGGTAATACAGACCGGAGACTTGTAGGTGTGGGCGTAGGTCTGCGCGATCAAGTCCCCACACGACTTGCTGACATCGTAGGGATGCATCCCGGCCAGCGGAGTCTCTTCGGTGTAGGGAAGGACATCGACATCCCCGTAGGCCTTGTCGCTCGAGGCGACCACAATCTGCGCGACGAGGGGACTGCGGCGGCATGCCTCAAGCAGCTTCCAGGTTCCGCCGATGTTCGTTTCAAAGGTCGAACCAGGATTGCGATTGGCAATTCCCACGATTGTTTGCGCGGCGAGGTGGATGACCGAACGGATCTCAAATTCACCGAGAACTCGCTCGAGACATGCCTGGTCGCAGATGTCGCCACGAACCATTGTCACGCGCTGCAGGTCGCCGCTGCGGACAAGCTGGGAATTGGGAGTCCAATCCCGAATCAAGCAAACGACATCGGCCTGGTACTCGAGGAGCCGCTTGATGAGCCAACCTCCGACGAGCCCTGTGCCACCGGTGACGAGTACCGGTCGGTCACGCCAAAAATTCGCTTTTGCAACTGCATCCATGACTTTCCTTTCGTCTTCGCGGAATCCCCGTTCATGCAACCCGCTTGGTTGGCATGACGCGGAGCCGCCGTTCGGCATCGGAGGAACCCCAGGTGCACCAGGGTGCCTCGCCACTGTCCCACAATCGTTCCAGATAGTGCTTGTCGCGCAAGGTATCCATGCACTGCCAAAAACCTCCATGGCGAAAGGCCACCAGCTGGCCATCTTTGGCGACCTGCTCCAGGGCATTAGCCTCGAGGCTGGACGAATCCCCCTCAAGGTAATCGAAAATCCCAGGCTCAAAGACGAGGAATCCACCATTGATCCAGCCCTCACCAGAGACAGGTTTCTCCGTGAAGCGACTGACCCGATCCCCCTCCATCACCAGCCCACCAAAACGTGCGGGCGGACGGACCGCTGTGACCGTCGCAATCTTGCCATGAGCGCGATGGAAATCGAGCAGCTCGGCAATATTCACGTCGCAGACGCCATCGCCATAGGTGAGCATGAAGGTGCCTCCCTCAAGGGAGCGGCGGAGCCGCAGCAGGCGTCCCCCAGTAAAGGTATGCAGGCCGGTATCGACCAAATTCACCTTCCACTCTTCAACCTCCGACTCTTCACGGCTGAGCATGTTGCGGCCGAAGTCGATTGTCAAATTGCCCGCCAAATTGTACTGGTCGAGAAAATAGCTCTTGATGAAATCCGCCATGTAGCCGCAGGCGATAAAAAAGTCCGATTGCCCGTGATGGGCGTAATGCTTCATGATATGCCAAAGAATCGGGCGGCCACCGATTTCAACCATCGGTTTGGGACGCGTGGTTGTTTCCTCCTGCAACCTTGTTCCTAGGCCACCTGCAAGAATGACCACCGGCATCTTTCACCTCCTGATCCCTGGAGCACAGCTTCCTCAAATTCTCCGCTACGGAGCGTGGGGACTATAAGCGAGCCAGGAAATTGCTGCAACACGAGTTTCTCCCTTCATGGACCGAGCTGCCTGCCCTTCTTCCACCCCGCGAATCGTCGTTGGCATCCCTTGCTACAACCGCCCGCACGGTTTGCAGGAGACGATCCGTTGCTTGCAAGCACAAACCTTTCAGGACTGGCGAGGAGTCATCTGCGACAACGCTTCGCCCGACCCACGGGTTGCGGAAATTGGGGAAGATGCGGCACGCCGCGACCCCCGTTTTCGCTACCATCGCCATCCCACCAACCTCGGCGCGATTGCAAATTTCCATTTTGCCGCGCATGTCGAAACCGCGGAATTCTTCATGTGGGGCAGCGACGATGACCTCTGGCATCCACAGTTTATGGAAACGAACCTCCGTCTGCTCGAGCACCATCCGCAGACGGCGCTCGCTTTTTGTGCCGTCGAGAGTATCAATCGCGATGGCGAAGTCCTCTTCCGCCTCCCGAGCTTTGCCCCCCTCAGCTCCCGTGGCAATTCCAGGGAGGATCTCCAGCGCTACCTGGAAGCGCCAGAGAAGTGCGGGAAAGCGAATTTGATTTATGGACTTTTCCGCACCCCCGCCCTACGCGACTGCCTAGAGCGCGACTGGGAGATAGCGTGTACGAATTTTTATGCCGCCGATCTAGTCTTCCTTTTCGCGCTTGTTTGCCGGTACTCGATCGTTGCCCATGACGCCTACCATTTTTCCAAACGTCAGCCGACCGGCGCGCGGCGGAAGATTCGCTGGCGGCATCCGCGGAGCTATCGTGTTGCCAAAGGAAGTGAACTGGAATCGTATATCGCTCGGCTCCGAGCCGTCTCCCCGACTCCCGAAATTGCCGATCTTGTCGAACAGAGTGTTCGTCGCCGGCAACGGGAGCGATGGCTCTATCTCCTCCCCCAAGCATGGCGGTTGCTCGATCGCCGATTGCTCGGCAGCGGTGTTTGATCGGGTGGTGTTTGATCGGGCGGTGTTTGATCGGTTTGTTCCCGCGATCCGCCCACCGATTGACCGCTAAAGCCGCTCCCAGTTCGGCGGAAGCAGATCGGAATCATCGATCGCCGAATCACGAAACCAGCCTTTGGGAGCGATCGTCCGACCTTTGCGCGGACCGGCCAGCCAAGCGCCCCACCAGCTGAAGGTGGAATTGGCAATCACATGGTGAAAGCCCAGCGACATCAGTTTCAAATCCTCGACTGCATCCCGCGGACTTCCGTCTCCAACAAACCGCAGTGGACCAAGCTTGCGAAGGTTTTCGCGCGCCCACGGAATGTCGTCGGAAAAAACGTATACCGGCCCTGGCTCCCCGATCGCCGTCAGCGCCCGCGTGTAATAATCGAGGTCGCAGTTCGCATACAAACTGGCCGCTTTCGAACCCGCGACATAATCTCCCCGGCGGACATGGAGGATCGTCGCTCGCGACCCTGCAATCTCCTCGGCGAGTCGCTTCCCCGCGAGGCTCGCTGGCGGTGGTGGCAGCAGTTCAAGGCGGAGCTGCGGAGCGAAACGAGCAAAGTACTTTTCCGACTGAAAATACCCCTCGAGACAAACCGGGGAATCAATCGCTTCGAAGGCGGGAGCGAAGTGAAAGTGAGGTTCCCGAAACACCGGTGGCGCATCGCTGCGAACGTGACGCCTGGGGAGCAGTCGTCGCCACCATGGGGCCAGCGGGCGGCTCGCAAGCGCAGCGATTGGGAATCGCCCTAATTCGAATTGGCGATGCCTCCCGCGACGATCAAAGAACGAGGTGTCGAGAATCAAGTCGCATTCGAGGCGGTGCGCCAGCGCGCGACCCGCCGCATACTGAAAGAGCTGGTTTCCCAGCCCCCCGGCAAGACGGACGATACAGCTCATCGGTCCCCGATCTCGGAAACTGGCGGGGGACTCTCCGCCAGCCCGTACCGCTGCGCACCCCATCAAGCTGCTTCTCGCCCAGCGGTCGAACTGCCATCGTTTGCGGCACCTTCTGGCAATCCCGCCGCGTGCGCAAAGGGGACCCGCAGCTGGATGTGGGAAGAGCTGAGCGCTAGCCGGTTTCGCCGCAGACGTTCGCGCTGCTTGTTGATCAAGCGCCGGGCATCGATGAACATCCCGTGGCGAAAAAGGCGTCCGCGGGAGTGCGCTCGTTCGATGGTCGAACCAAATGCCGCGGGGTCATTTTTGGAGAGAATGTCTTTTTGGATACAGAGGGCCGGAAGGAGCTGATAAATCGCCAGGGCGGCAGATACTCGTGAAATCGGATTGAATAAAACCTGGTCGACTTGATCGGAGATTTTTTCTTTGGCGGCAAGCAGCTTGCTCGCGCCCCGATGGGAAACGATATATCCTGCCGTCCCTCCATGCCATGAGCGAAGGAGGTGGAGGGCCTGCCCCGATGGAAGTTCGACCCCGACTCGACCACAAACAACCTTCCGCAGCGTCGTCTCGATCTTGATCAAATCATAGGGCATTTCGCAGCGGTCGAGTGCGGCCAGAGCCGTACTGATCTGCGGGGAGAGGACCACATCGTCTTCAAAGATAGCTGCTGCAGGAATGTTCTCACCGACAACTCGCTCCCAAATCGCACGATGGCTGAGGAAAAGTCCCAATTCGCATTCATTGATCGGCTGAAATTCAAAACATGGATCGAGCGCCGATTGTATTTCTACGGCGCTCAACTTTCGTCCATCGACGGCCGAGACTCTGTCAAACGCCAGACCATACTGCTCGGCCTGGCGAGTAAAAAACAGCAGTCGTTCGGGGGAGCGGTCCAAATTGATCAAGAACGATTTCATGCGAGGGACTTCCTTGCGGATCAAAGCAGACTTGCCCGGAAAAGGGCAAACATCGTGGGAGAGACAGTTCGCTCGATGGCTGTCCAAACATCGTGATCGGGAAATGTTCCGGCGATTGCCGCATCGCGATCGCGGATGATTCCTTGCTTCTCTGAGACCAGCGAGGAGATCCAAGACAACGGCCGGCGATGACGAATCGATGCCAAATCATCCAGCCCGATGATCGGCTGCGGCTCGCGCTGCAAACGTTCTTGCCGGCTCGCATAACGGCTGGTCAGATAGTTGGCGATCTCATAATTGCGGAAGCCCAATTCGGGCTTGAGATACTTCAAGTGCCAGTACAAATAGCCGGCGAAATATCGCTGGATTCCACGCCGATGGAAACGTTCGAAACGCCGGTCGCGCGTGAAATAAGTCTCGTCCGATACACGAAAGAAGCCGATATCTCCTCCGCCGGAAATCGGATCGCAACGGGAGATCCCCAACTCCCCCTGCGGACCAGGAAAGACATTCAGTCCGGAGAAACAGGCCATCGATCGATCATCGATCTCCTCACGCACCTGCGCGACGACCCGCGCGAGCGAGTCTTCAATCGCCAGATGGTCGTCATCGAGTTTCGTGGCGTGGCTGTAGCGAGTCGATGCTAAGGCGAAGTTGTAGTAATTCACCAGGCTGTGGGGGGAATCGGCCGGCGTCCGCGCATGGTCCGAGCTCCCCGGCGGAAAGACTCGATCCAAATAATGAATCACCCGCAAACGGTCATCTCCATACTCCGACTGCAGCTTGCCAAGGATCTCCGGCGTCGCATCGGTGCACTGATTGTAAACAGCGACGATTTCGTCAAAGTGGTCGATGTGGCTGCGAATCGTCAGTTCGAGAAAGTCCGCGCCATTGCGGATCCGCATAAATGCGCTGATCCCACGCTCGCGCTGGTCAGCACGCAAATCCGCACGATCAAAACGATAGTCGCAGACCTCTTCTGGGCACGCGGCGGAACAAGTTGTCGTCTTCATGGTTTCGCGACTTGGCCTCCCTCCTCCTCCCGTCATGCCGTCACCACGCTGCCATCGAGTCTGCTCCAGAAGATACCCCTCAAGGCACTGCTGCCGCCTCTCCCTGCCGCCGCCTCGCCCGCTGTCGTGGATTCCCGCACCAGCCTCGCTTCGCGGCCCGCAGCGACGCGGCGGGAGGCTATCAGCCGCCGAACCGCAAGAGCAAGACCAATCAGGGTGCGGGGACGAGAGAAATCCGCGGTACTTGGAGGTGGATCATCGCGGAGGATCGCAAAACAGCCCTATAGAAAGCACTTTCTGGGCCCTCCTTCTGGGCTTTTTATTGACATTGAAAGGAGGGGCATCTGGGGTACTCGTCGCCTTTTGGCCAGCATTTGAGTGTTCGTCAGGGCATACGTACTCGTACTCAGTGCAACGGTACTCGTACTCGTACTCGAAAGGATCGCTGATGACCGAACCAATCTTCGACCACGAACGACTCGACGTGTATCGGCTATCGATCGACTACGTTGCATTCTCTTACGACCTCGCTAAAACGTTGGCTGGCACGAATCGTCACGCTCGCGATCAATGGCTCCGCGCGGCCCAATCGATTCCGTTGAATATGGCCGAGGGCAACGGTAAACACAGCCTCAAAGATAAGAATCGGTTCTTTGAGATTGCACGAGGCTCCGCGCTTCAATGCGCGTCAATTCACGATGTGTTGCGTGTCTGCAATCCGATTACTGATGATGCGAATCAAATTGGCAAATCTAACTTGAAACGGATTGTGTCGATTTTGACTCGACTGATCCAACGAACCACCGGGGTATCAGAGGATCGAATCGAGTACGAGTACGAGTACGAGTACGAGTACCGCGTT
>Ga0169931_10006152_pt1 | contig 18184 bp, 11 predicted proteins | sample Kivu_15m_20L_FD_129675 | JGI IMG/M metagenome (GOLD analysis project Ga0169931, IMG submission 129675) | Freshwater microbial communities from Lake Kivu, Western Province, Rwanda to study Microbial Dark Matter (Phase II) - Kivu_15m_20L... | ecosystem: Environmental > Aquatic > Freshwater > Lake... | reverse complement strand
GGCGACCATAGTCGCCACCATCACGTCTCGCAAGCACTACTGCCAGCGCCAACGCCCCGCTCACAGCCGACCACGGCCACGCGAGCACGGCACCCGCCCCCGTCACCATGCCGGATACGGACAACGACGGTCCGCCACATGTGCCTCGAACTCACTGCGGAACTTCTTCAGAAAACCCCGCACCGGCATCGCCATCGCATCGCCCAGCGGGCAGATCGTCGCGCCTTCCATGTTGTCACAGATGTTCAACAGCAGGTCCAGGTCCTCCTGCCGACCGCGACCCGCTTCGATCTCATCCAGAATGCGTGCCACCCAGCCCGTACCCTCACGGCACGGCGTGCACTGCCCGCAGGACTCGTGGTGATAGAAATGCGCTGTCCGGGCCGCCAGACGAACGATGCACTGCGTCGAGTCGATGACGATCACGCCGCCGGTTCCAAACATGGAGCCCACGTTCCGCATCTGGTCAAAGTCCATGCCGACATCCAGCTCCGACGGCAACAGCGACGGGCACGACGAGCCGCCAGGAATCACAGCCTTCAGCGTCACGCCTTCGATCATGCCACCGCCATACTGCGGCGACTCAATGAACTCACGCAGCGAAATGCCCGACGGCACCTCGTAAGTACCCGGATTCTTTACCCGTCCCGAAATCTGAACCAGCTTCGGACCACCGTTCTTGTCGCTACCCACCGACGAGAACCACTCGGCACCGCGATCCAGAATCGTCGGCACACACGCGATCGTCTCGACGTTGTTCACGACCGTCGGGCACCCGAAAACACCCACCACCGCCGGAAACGGCGGCTTCAGACGCGGCTGCCCGGCCTTGCCTTCCAGCGCCTCGATCAGCGCCGTCTCTTCGCCGCAGATGTACGCCCCAGCGCCCCGATGGACGTGGATCTGGTGCCGGAAGCCGCTCCCCAGCACATTCGCGCCCAGCATGCCCTTCGCGCGAAGCTCATGAATCGCCATCTCAAGACGCGCCGCGCCCAGCTTCATCTCACCGCGTATGAAAATATACGTCGTGTGAATACCCAGCGCCCAGCCCGCGATGATACACCCTTCCAGAAGGCGATGCGGGTCCAGCTCCATGATGTACCGGTCCTTGAACGTACCCGGCTCGCCTTCATCCGCGTTTATCACCAGGTACTTCGGCACATCGGATTGCTTTGGCAGAAAGCTCCACTTGACGCCCGTCGGGAAACCCGCGCCGCCTCGACCCCGGAGGTTCGACCGCTTGACCTCGTCCACAATCGCGTCAGGCGACATCTGCAACGCTTTTCGCAGGGCGGCGTAACCACCACGGCGCTCGTAAACATCCAGCGTATAGCTGCGCTCTACTTTCCAGTTGGACGTCAGTACCGGTTCCATGCTCCTCCATGCGCCGCAGACAGAGCCCTGCCGAGCGCGCGAAACACCGTTAGTCCAGGCCGGCGAGGATCCTGTCGATGGCCTCGAAGGTCAGGTGCTCGTAGTACTCGCTGTTGATCTGCATCAGCGGAGCGTGTCCACAACCCGCCAGACACTCGGCCGAGGCCAGGCTGAACTTGCGGTCGGGTGTCACTTCGCCCGCCTTGATGCCCAGCTTGTTCTCCAGATAGTGCAGCACACCGTAGCCGCCCATCATGCAGCACGGCACGCTGGTACACACTTCAATGTGATGACGGCCAGCCGGCTTCTTGTGAAACATCGTGTAGAACGTTGCCACCTGCAGCACTTTGCCGGCAGGCAGCTCCAGACGACCCGCGATGTACTCCAGCGCCGCCGGCGACAGATAACCGCTGACCTCCTGAATCAGGAACAGCGACGGCAGAAGTGCAGCCCGCAGGTTCGGATACCGCGACAGGATATCCTGAAACCGGGCTTCAGTGCCCGCGTCGAACGAGTACGACGCTGCGGTGTCCTGAGGAACGGATTCGGTCGTCATTGACGCTTCCCTCGGCGGGGATCAGTCAGCCAGCGAAAGTGCTGGCACGAATTGCCAGCCGCAGACCGCCGGCAGTGTAAGACGGGCAACGCGGGGTTCAAGCCTTGGGCGCGCCGTTTCCGCCATTTCCGCGACGACGGCGACGGCGACGGCGGCCATCGGCGCTGCCACCAGCGCCAGAGCCCGTCTCCTCGGCTGCGTCATCCCCGTCATCGCCTTCCTCGAACTCTGCCGAAGGGGCCACCACGGCAGGGGCCACCGCAGCAGGTGCTGCAGGTGCGCCACCGCGACGACCCGAAGGACGACGCTCATCCGACTTCGGACGGGCCTCCACGACAGCGGGCGCCGGCTCGACTACCGCGACCACGGGCTCGGCCACCGCAGGGGCCTGCACCTCGGGTGCGACCACCTCGGCCGGCGCTTCTTCGCGACGCGGACGGTCCTCGTGACGCGGCCGATCGTCACGGCGAGGGCCACGGTCATCTCCACGAGGACCACGGTCATCGCGCGGGCCTCGGTCGTCGCGCGGGCCACGGTCGTCGCGGCGCGGGCCTCGGTCATCTCCACGCGGGCCACGGTCATCGCGGCGCGGGCCTCGGTCATCACGTCCACCACGGTCGTCGCGGCGCGGACCACGGTCGTCTCCACGCGGGCCACGATCGTCGCGCGGGCGCTCTTCGCGGGGGCGACCGTCACGAAGCTCGATCGACCAGAAGTTGCCGTCTCGAAGCGCGGTCACCAGCGACTCCTGGTCGCGCACCGGCTGCGAGAAAAGCGTCAGCCACTGGCTCTCGGTGCGAGCACGCGCCTTGCGAGCCGAACCACCAAATCCCGGCAGACCACTCGCCTTCACCGACTCCACCGTCGTGCGAACACTGCGAAGATCCGTCGAATCGGTCCCCACTTCCACAGCGCTCAGCCCCCTGAGGGCGAACATGCGGTCGCGCGGAGAACCCGGACGATTGCGGTCATAGGGCTGACAAAGCAACACCACGCCGCCCTCGGCCATCACCAGCTCCACCACCTCATCCACCGATGGCTTCTCGAGCGTCGACAGCTGCTTCCACTCTTCGCGCGTGAAGAACGGATCCAGCTTCGGAACAATCGCGATCACATCGCCAGAGCGGGTCTCCAGCTCCACCCCGACGAACACTTTGAAGCTATCCGTCGATAAACCTGCTGCAGCCTGCGCCGTAGCCGCCGATGCGTGACGGTCGGCCACCACAATCCCGTCGATGCCACGAGCCTTCGAGGCAGCAACCAGTTCGTCCAGCGGAAGCCCACCTGTGGGGCGCGAATACGCGTGAAGATCGATGAGCATAATCTCTGTTACCCTGAGCCAGTAGAATCGGACGCGCGGCGTACCACGACACTCCCGGGGTGTCCATACTCCGTTTTCAACGCCAGCACCCGAACCTTTACACCGAACGGCTCAGTACACCGGCCGCCATGCCCGGCATCCGCCAGAACCATTTCCCGAAAGCCGCTCACCCTGCAGGTGCAGTAGGGACCCGCACCCACATCAAAACTCACGCTGCAGCTGATCCATGCGTTGCAGCGTCTGATCTTCCCGGGTAGGCGCCACCTCGACCGGCGCAAAGCGGGCGTAAAACGGCAGGGTCACCGCCCAGCGGTCGGCCGGCGCCAACAGCCCCGACTCCGGGTCCATCGGCAACATCACCACCTCGGCCGGTTGCCGCGCGAGCAAGGGAAAATCGACCGCGGCAGGCAATAGCCCCTCCACCCACAACGGCATCGCCAGACGCCCACCCGTCTCGCGACGTCCCAATGGTCGAGTGTTGCGATCTGTGCCAATCCACACCACCGCCGCTTCGCGCGGCGTGAACCCCGCAAACCATGCGTCATAGGCCGTGGTGGTACCCGTCTTGCCGGCCACCGGAAAGGGCAGGTCCTCGTACTCCGAACCCGTGCCACGCTGCACCACATCACGCAAAAGAAAGGCCACCGACCACGCGTTGGCAGCTGAGATCGCCGGTACCGGCGGCTCGCGTCGGGTGGACCACAGTCGTTGCACACGCACCCACGCGTTGTGGTGCAACGCTGCGGCGCTGCCCCCGGCCCAGACGGGTTCGCCCCCCTCGAACACCGACGCCAGCGCATGAACGTCCGGCCGGTAACCCGTTCGCGCAAAGGTCGCGTAGGCCGTCAATAACTCCACCGGACGCACACAGCTGGCACCCAGCACAAGACTCTCCACATTCTCCAGGGGCGACGTCAGCCCCAGCTCCCGCGCACGCCGCTGCGTCGCCGAAAAACCCACCCACCGAAACACCTCAATCGCGGGCAGATTGCGCGACCAGATGAACGCCTCCCATGCCGTCATGTGACCGCCAAACCGGCCGTCGGCATTTCTAGGGCGCCACTCCTCCTGCGGACCCAGCTCGAAACGAATCGGTGAATCGCGCAGAATCGTGCCCGGCGTGAGCCCCCGGTCCAGCGCCGCGCTATACACAATGGGCTTGAACGTACTCCCCGGCTGCCGACACCCCTCCAGAAACCGATCAAACCCATCGACCGCGCCCGGATCAGCACCCACAACCACCTCGAGCGCGCCGTCCACCAGGTCGGCCGATCCAAAGGCACCGCTCAGCCGAAGCCGCTGCGTCACCCGATAATCCGCACCCAGCGCCACCACATCGCCCACCGCAAACGCCGCCCCGGGCCGCTCGATCGTGGCACCATGATTCTCACCGTCTTCCTGCCAGGGCACTGCCCAGTCCCAGGCGTCGGCAAACAGCACCCGCTCCTCGCCGTCAAAAACCGTAAGCTCCGTGTCCGAAACCGCGATCACCTCCGCCAGACGAACCTCGTTGTCGCGCGGCAACGCCGCGATCGCCGCTCGCCGACGCGCCGCCGCGGCGTCATCACCAGCCGCGCTCGCGACGTGCTGCCGAAGCCCCTGTCGGCGGTCCAGCTCCCGCAGTCCACGTTGCAGCCGCGACTCCGCCACACGCTGCCGCACCAGATCCACGGTCGAATAAATCTCTGCGTTCCCGTAACGCCAGTCGCGGCCGGGCTGCAGACGTTCCAGCTCGTCGCTCATCGCGTGCACCACGTCGGGAGCCGACACCAGCGACTGCGAACCCGCACGCAATTGCAGGGCGGTGCGCTGAAACTGCGACGCCGCGCGAGCATCCGCCAGTCCGCTCATCTGCAACCGATGCAATACCAGATCGCGCTCCCGCTGCGCGACTTCCGGTTCTTCGAACGGATCAAAACGGCTCGGCGACTGCAACATGCCCGCCAGAAATGCCGATTGGTCCAGCGTCAGTTCCGCTGGCGTCACGCCAAAATAAATCCACGCGGCCGACGAAATTCCCTCTGCACCGCGACCAAAATAAATACGGTTTAGCCACGCCTCCAGTATGTCGGATTTGCTCCAGTGATGCTCGATCAGACGCGCGGTAATCAACTCCACGAATTTACGCGCCAGCGTTCGGTCACTGCCTACAAACGACTTCGCCAGCTGCTGCGTGATGGTACTTCCGCCCTGCACAACCCTTCCGGCGGCGAAATTAGCCAGAGCCGCACGCAATACACCCCGAAGGTCAACCCCGGAGTGCTCAAAGAAACGTGCGTCCTCCGACGCCAGCACCGCCCGAATCAGGTCGGCAGAAACATCATGAAACTCCACCCATTCACGCTGACCGCGCTGCAAACCGCCAATCTGAAAACCCTGCGCGCTGTAATAACGCGAAGGCATTTCACCCCCGGACTCCCGAATCGTAGCAGGGCGCTGCACCTGCACGACCTGTCCACCATACCACGCAACCCCCGACAGACCCACCCAGGGAATACACCAGAGAAGCAGCGACACCACGAGGCGAAAAAATAGCAACAACCACGATTTCTTGTGCCCCGCGAGGTGAAAATCAGGCGTAAACATCAGAATAGAGCGAGCTGGTCGGGTTCTTTCAACGCCGCCGCATCCACGCCCTGTTCCCGCAGAATCGCGGCGAAACGTTCGGCGTGCGTGAACAACGTCCACACTCGGCGCGGGCGACACGATGTGACATGCGCCAGCAACGCGTCAAAATCTGCGTGGTCCACCAGCGGAATCACCGCGTCCGCCCGAAAAAGGGTCGCCGCCCTGTCAGGCTGCATACCGGTGACCACCACCGTCCGTACGCCCGCATAACGCTGTCCAAGCTCGGCCGACTGAATCGGTAGCACCGTAACGGTCCCTTTCGGAGGACGGCCCGTGTAAGGGCGAATTGCCGCCGCCATTTGCGAAAATCCGGCCGCTCGCGTCAGCGCCACCACATGCGGCGTGCCCGACACCGTCACACCCGCAGCCTGAAGCGTGGCCATGACCTCCTGCGCCCGCCCCAGCGGGTTCGCAAAAACCATCGTGTGCAACCCCGACGCGCGCGCCACCTCCACCTCGGCCAGCAGCTGCGACCGGGCGCTCGCGGCAGATGGGTAGTTGCAGGCCGGGCTCCCATAGGTGGCATCGACAAACAGCTCGTCGCACGGCACCGCCAGCGGCGCCGGAGTCGTCAGCATGTCGGCCCTGCCCAGGTCGCCCGTGTACACCGACTTACGCCCCGCACACTCCACCACCAGCTGCGCCGCGCCTGCGATGTGTCCAGCATCGGCCAGGTGCAGGCGATAGGGCCCCAGCGTGATCGGCCGCATCAAATCCAGCGGTTGCGACATTGTGGGAACGCCCAGCTGCTTCAGCAGGTCGGCGGTCAGCGGTGTACACAGGGTCAGTCGGTGCCCACCCGTATGGTCGCGGTGCGCGTGCGACACCCACGCGTGGTCAACAGGCTGAGGGGGGTCCAGATAGAGCGGGTACTCGCGTAGCCTCAGCAGGCCATCGCGCATCACAAGGTCCACCGGTTCAGAAGCCAAATGACGCCCCTACACCAAAGTGAAAATCATCCACCGGCCGATACTCGCCGTCACCGTCCAGCCGCCAACGCCGATTCAGCTGCCCCTGCACGTACATGAACTTCGTCACCATTACCCGCGCCTCGACCATCGCCAGGGCGTTCTGCATATCGAATAACCCGCGCGCTCCCTGAAACCGGGTATTCGCAAAATAAGCGGCGAATTGAACCACCCGAAGCGCCGGAACCGACGCGTACAGCCACGCCGTCGAATTGTCGGGGCCACGATAATTCTCCCACGCACCCGCCAGACGAAGCACCTGACCAAAATTTACGCCAATTTCAGTCAGATATCCCTCGCGCAGCTCCCCTTCCTGACCCGTCCGAAGCCACTGTAACTTCGGAATCCGCGTCGGTGACTCACCCGGAGCCCGGTACGAAACACGCTCCACCTCGTACAGTGTATTGAAATATGTCGGCAGATAATTCCGGCCCAGAATACGAAACTCCGATCGCGCATCCACCACCAGCGCGTCCAGCGGCTGCAACGCGAAAAATGACCCCAGATGCCAGCCCGCCCCACGCCCCAGATGCACATTGGCGTCCGTGTAGGGCGTCATGCTGAACAGCTCTGACTTCACCGCAGCCAACTCCACGTCGAATCCCAGAATCCCCGTCGCCTGATCGCGTTCAATAATGAAATTCCCATCCGGGTTTTGCGCATACCGGCCGTCTTCCCGAATCGCCAGCGCCGTGGGTGCAGCAATATCTCCGAACAGGGACGTTCCCACCGCAAGACGCCGCATCCACGCATTCCGGTCTATAAATGACCATGGTCGCACATACACGCGTGTGCCCATCAGCTCAGGCGCTGGTACATTATCCAGCAATACCTCGTACCCGCCGTAAATGGTGTTCAGGTTGTGGTGAAGACCCCACTGCAGGTGGTCCACGTCCAGCGTATTCAGGTAATTATCGACAATGGTCCGGTGACCCATTCGCACATTGGCGAGCTCACCACCGCGAAAATAAATACCGTCGTACGGGCGACCGTATTCAATCACACGCAATACGCGCATGTATTCCGAAGGTTCGTCCCACTCTTCGGTGCGCAGCACCTCGCCCGTTTCAGGGTCGCGGTCCACAATGCGAAACGTCAGGGGTACCTGCACCAGCAGCCGAAGGTCGTGCGACTGGTCCTCTTCAAAGAGGTTGCCCTGCCGGGCGAGCGTCAACCCCTCGAAACGAAGCGAAGACCCCAGCGTGGAGCGAACAAACCAGTCCTCGCCGATCTTCGCGCCCGTCAGACCCAGCGAGAACGAGTACGCATCCAGCGGGTCGGCAACGGGCGCGGGTACCGTCGGTTGCGCCACCGCCGACGCGATACCACCGCCCTGCAAAAGGCACACGCTCACCGCAAGCAACACGGCGAATCGAAGGGCCGACACGACGAACGTCCGGAGACCCGACCGCGAAAAGGCGACTTCAGGGCGGAATTGCGACAAGCGTGACTGCATACAATGACCACCTTGAGCGAACACAGCGTCCGGACGAAACCCACGCGACCGCAAACCGTTCAGCGCGTCGTCTGTACGACATCCGGCGCCGGGCGACCTACCGAATAATGAATGAACCCCAGCTCGGCCATGCGCTCGGGATCGTACAGGTTGCGACCGTCAAAGAGGACGGGCCGCTGCAAGAGGGCGCGCAGCCTCTCGAAGTCGGGCTCGCGGAACTCGGGCCACTCCGTGACCACCAGCAGCGCGTCGGCACCCTCGGCCGTCTCGTAGTTGTCATCCAGGAAGGTCACACCAGCGCCAAAGATCTGCCGCGAGTTCTCGATGGCGACCGGGTCGGTGGCGCGAATCGTGGCGCCGCGCGCAACCAGGGAGTTGATGATCGTGATCGAAGGTGCCTCGCGCATGTCGTCGGTGGCCGGCTTGAACGCCAGACCCCACACCGCGAAGGTCATGCCCGTGAGGTCCTCGCCAAAGTGATCAGTCACGCGCTCCACCAGGCGCATCTTTTGCCGTTCGTTGACCGCGACCACCGAACGAAGAATCGTCATCTCCTGTCCGTACTCGTTGCCGATCGAGATGAGCGCACGAAGGTCTTTCGGAAAGCAGGAACCGCCAAATCCAACGCCCGGGAACAGGAACTTGTTGCCAATGCGCGGGTCCGAACCAATGCCCTGACGCACCAGCGACACATCGGCACCCACCTCTTCGCACAGGCGCGCCACTTCGTTCATAAAGCTGATGCGCGTGGCCAGCATCGCGTTCGCCGCGTACTTGGTCATCTCGGCCGACCGAATGTCCATGTAAAGGATGCGGTTGCTGGTGCGATTGAACGGCGCATACAGCTGCGCCATCACCTTGCGCGCGCGCTCGTCGTCCGTGCCGATGATGATGCGGTCGGGCTTGAGGAAGTCGTTGATGGCCGCCCCTTCCTTCAGGAACTCGGGGTTCGACACCACCGCGAAATCGCCCGTGCTGCGCGACGCGATGATGGTACTCACCATGTCGCCCGTGCCCACCGGCACCGTGGACTTGTCGACGATCACCTTGAAACCATTGAGGTTATCGGCAATGCGCTCCGCGACGGCCCTCACGTACTGCAGGTCGGCCGAGCCGTCTTCACCCTGCGGGGTGCCCACCGCGATGAAGACCACTTCGCATCGCCGAATGGCGTCATCCACGTCCGTGGTAAAAATCAGACGGCCATCGGCCTGATTCCGCACCACAATCTCCTGCAGCCCCGGCTCATAGATCGGCAGGATGTTCTGCTTCAGTCCGGCGATTTTTGCTTCGTTTACGTCCGCACAAATGACGGTGTTGCCGGTCTCGGCGAAGCACGCACCCGCGACCAGACCGACATACCCCGAACCGATTACACAGACCTTCATCAGCTGTCCTCGTCACGACCTGCAGGGCGGCTCGCCCATCCTGTATCCAAACCGGCACCGGTGGCCGGCCACTTGTCATTTGGCGCAGGTCACTACCGGATGGATCGTTGAGATTCAAGCACGCGATCCGGCGGGAGCACGACCTGGCTTCGATCGCGCGTAAACCGAACCCACGCCTCGGGCAAACACCGGCGCGTGGCACCGCCCTGCCAACCTTACCTGGCGTCCTGCACAGTCGGCTGTGCCGCCCGTTCCCGTCTCACGGGGCCGGCACTTCCAGCACCAACGGCTTCAGCGCCACCGAATAGCACTCCTCAAACCGGTGTACCGAGGACAGGCACTGCGTGGCGTTCAGAAACACCATGCTGATGGCCCACAGGTTCAACCCCGTCACCAGGGTCGCCAGCCAGCGCACGCGATCCGGCGACGGCATGGGCTCTACCGACGCCGCCCGTGCAACCAGACCAAACACGAATCCCGTCAGTAGCCCCCCAAGGTGCCCCCAGTGGTCAATGCCGGGCTCACCCGCCAGCACGATGACGTTCAGCACCAGCATCACGATGACCTGCTGCGCAAACGACTGCGTGATCTGGCGTGGCACCGACCGCCGATAGCGGATCGCATACCCCAGCACGGCGCCGAGAAGCCCTGCCAGACCGCCCGAGATACCGATCGACAACCCATCCGAAAACACCAGCCCCAGCACACTGCCGCCCAGAATACTGAACGACAGCACCAGCATAAACCGCCAGCGATCGTAGAGCCGCTCAATGGATGGACCCATAAAAAACAGCGTCACGCCGTTGACGCCCAGGTGCCCCCAGCCGCCGTGCAACCACCCCGCTGACAGCAGGCGCCACCATTCATGCTGCTGCACAATCAGGGGTCGCACACGCCCGCCCGACATCAGCACGGCGTCCAGCGGCAGGTCAGCCATACCCGGCTGCTTCTGCACCGACCCCAACACCACATGGCTCCAGATGGTCATGAGCGCACACACCGCGATGACAATGCCCGTCATCAGGGAGCGCCGCGAGAACGCTCGCGCCAGCCTGGTTTCGGCCAGATAGGCTCTCAGCTCCGCCTTTTGCGCTTCCATACTCACCAGATAACCTTCACAGCGTTACATCAGGAACTGTGCACGACCTTTTCCAATCCGGACGACGGGCAATCCTGCCATCCATTCCCGGGCCAGCTGCACTGCGGTAACCACGTCGTGCCCATTCGCCAGCCCCGCGGCAATGGCCGACGCCAGCCGACAGCCGGTCCCGTGCACATCGCCATGCGCCCAGCGCTGCGGGGGCAGCACCTGCAGGTTGCCGTCCATCGCCAGCACGTCGGTGCCGACGCCATCCGCGAGATGACCACCCTTACCGAGCACCATGGCCCCCGAACGTTTTTGCAGGGCGGCGGTTTGTTCAGCGAGCGCGTCCACATCGCGCGCGGGCGTGGTGTCGAGCAGGGCGGCCAGCTCGGGCGCATTCGGGGTAACCAGTACGCCGGGCCGAAGCGCTGCGCGCAGCGCGGCGGCCATCTCACCGCTCGCGAGCGGTGCGCCATGGGTGGTGCCACCTCGCAGCACGGGGTCCATGACGAGCGGCCCCGCACAGAGTTCGTGGTGCAGTCGAAGCACACAGGCGACGGCCTGCGGCGAGGCCAGTACGCCCGTTTTCCAGACGCGAGGCGCGGCGTCGGCGGCCGCGCGTCGAATCTGCCTTTGCAGCAGGTCCAGATCGACGGGCCAGAACCCGACCACGCCGTGCGAGTCCTGCTCCACGATGGCGGACTCGATGAGCAGCGGCCAGACGCGGTGCGCACGCAGGGTCATGGCATCTGCGACAACGCCAGCGCCGGCGAGGGGGTCTGTGCCTGCGACGACCAGCACCGTAGGTGGCGCCGGAGTCATGCTTCAGAAGGTGCTGACAGGCTGCTGCTCAGCGAGGTCCGAGATTTCGGGCAGCAGCTGCTGGGCGTGAGTGCCGGCCATTTCAGCGATCTCTGATTTGATATAGGTGGAGCGCTGAACGTAACGCTGCAGCGCGGTGGACAGTTGCGGGCCGGTCTGCAGCGCGGCGGCGTCGATGCGGAGCAGGTTGTAGACCGGAACCTGATTGACGCTGCCATCCGGCGCAGTGACGGCGATATGCGGCATCTGGTCTGCGGGGGCTGCGTCCGCAGGCAGCATGGTGGTTTCGAGGGTCTCGTAGGTGACGCGCAGGGCGCCTCCCGGCACAAACGGCACAGCCTCGGCACCATCAGCGCCTGTCGAGGCGTTGTAGCGGTTCACTGTATCGACAAAGTCAAAGACGAAGCCGTACTGGGCTGTAGCGGCGTTGCCGGCCAGCTCGGCGTCGATGGCAGCCTGCTCCGCGGCGGTGATGTTCAGGTGCGACTGAACGAACTGGGCCATAAAGGCGGTCCGGTTCGAGAAGTCGATCAGCCGTCGTGACAGCACCGGGTCAGTGCTGAGCATGGCGCCGGCGCGCGCGATGACGTCACCACCGACCACGGGCGGCGTCTCACCATAGGCGGCACGGAGCGCGGCGTCGAACTCGGCGCTGTAGGTGGTCTCGACGGGGAAGGCCATGATCTGGCCATTCAGCTCCGAGATCTCGCGGGACACAGCGCGAAGCGGCTCGACGATGTTGTTGGCACCATCGATGCGTTCGTTGGCGAGACGGCGTTCGCTGGCACCCAGGCCCAGCGCCATGCCGCCCACGATACCGCCGATCGCACACAACGCGCCAATGACCAGAAACGGAACCAGCGACTTGACGCCGGGTGCCTTGATGGAAGGGTCAAAGGCATTGGGGTCAAACACGACGGCAGAGTCGTCGGTCACACGGGCCGAGAAGTCTTCTTCATCGGACGCGGCACGCGAAGGGGCAGCGGCAGGCCGCGGTGCCGGGGCGGGGGCCGGAGCAGGTGCAACAGGCCGAGCCGCAGCGGCTGCCGGAGCTGCGGTCGCAGCCGCAGTCGGCGCCACGACGCTCGCAGCCGCATCGGCAGGCTTATTCAACGAGAAAGCAGGGGCTGCAACGGCGTCGCCCGCCTCGGCGCCCGCCTCTGCGCCGGAATCATCGGCGTCAGAAGCGTCGTCTGCGCCTTCAGTCGCACCGCCGTCACCCTCGTCACCAATACCAAGGCGCGCCTTCAGGTCATCCAGGTCTGCACCGCCGCGTCGTCGGGTTGCCACTGTTCGTTCTCCGTGTCGGTTCCGAATCCAACGACCGCACGCGCTCCCTGTGCAGGGCAACGGCTGCGCGACCGAAAAATGCTCTTCTCGTCGCGAAGGTGTGTAGCGTCTGACGCTCAAAAACGTCAAGCGCGCTATGATTAGTGTCCGTGGCGGTCGTTGAGTGGCGGTTTTCATGCGCCTGCGCGCCAAAAAACGTATTGCGCAGCTTGCCTTGCACCCGCGTGCATGTGGTACACACATGCGACCATGATCCTTTTTGCGACCCTCTTTCCGAAGATGTGCATGTTGATGCCCTCTCAACTCACTGTGAACAGCTCCCCGCCTTTCGTCCACTCCGTGCGTGCGGCGGTCTGGTGTGTTTCACTGGCCGGTCTCGCCCTGTTGGCCGGTTGCGGCAATGATGGCGACAGCGCAAACTCGGGGTCGATCATACCCGTAGAGCTCACGTTCACCGCACCGGGTAGCGGCGACATCCTGGTGGCCGGCTCCGCGATCACGTTCGCCGTCAACTTCGAGGCCACCGGCGATGACGACCTCCCCGAGTCCGTTCGCTACGACTGGAACTTTGGCGACGGCACCACCCTGTCGGGCGCTCAGGACACACTCGAACACACGTTCGCCGAAGACGGGAACTACCTCGTCACCGTTCGCGCCACAGCCCTCGACGGCGAAGACGTCGTCGCCGAAGCCACCGCCGCGATCAGCGTTGACCTGATCGCACCCGCCGACCTCTCCGTCAGCGTTCCCGTTCTCACCGTGCCCACCGACACCCTCTCGACGGCAGACCCGTTCCGGGTGACCTTTGATATGACCAACGGCGCGGGTGCCATCCCGCAGACGTTCAACGCCGGCGTCTTTTTGGCCTCCGAAGAGACCGTACCGCCCGGCAGCTCCATCGACAGCGCCACGTTCGCATCCCTACGCACCAGCGGTGCCCTCGTCCAGATCGCCCTGCGCGAGTTCGATGGACTCGCCGAAGGAGGTCGAGCCAATGTCGACCTCAGCGGTCTGCTCGTGCCTGCGGGTACACCCTCGGGACGCTACTCCGTCATCGCCTGGGCAGACCCCGAAGGCGTCGTCTCCGAGATCGACCTCGCCAATAACGGTGGCGTGGCCGCGCGCTCCTTTCAGTTCTTCGACACCACCGGCGAAGGACCCGACCTGCTCGCCAGAGACGTCAGCGTACGCCCCGGAAGAGCCAACGTGCTCTCGCGCGTCACCATCGACGCCGCCATCGCCAACGTCGGCACGTCGCCCGCCCTGCTGTTCCCCTATTCGATCTTCCTGTCCAGAGACCGCCTGCTCGACGACGCCGACACCCTCATCGGTGGCGGTAACGTCGACAATGCCTCGCCGAACTCACCCGTCCTTCTCAACGACGTCGTCATCGACCTTCCAGCGCCCGTCACCGAGCTCGGCGAGTACTACGTGCTCATCCAGCCCGACCCGGAAAACGCCATCACCGAGACCAACGAGACCAACAACGTCGGCGTCTCCAACCGAATCGTCGTCACCGACGAGCCCATCCCCGGCATCGACATCGTCGCCACGGCCTTTGATGTGCTCCCCCGCACCACGTTCATCGATGGCTCCGTTGAAATCCGGGCCACCATCGCCAACACCGGCAGCGACCCCATCTCGGCGCAGTTCTTCTGCCGGGTACACCTCTCGGTCGATGAAACGCTCGAAGACACGCCCGGCGGCGACCGCGTACTCACCACGCTGCTGGTGGACCCCATCGCCGGCGATGGCAGCGTCGAGATCGTGCAGGTCGCGCGCGTGCAGTCCTTCTTTACCGCCGGCGATTACTACGCCTTCCTCGCCTGCGACCCCGCACAGGTCGTCGCCGAAGCCGATGAAGACAACAATGTCAGCGTCGCCGAGGGTGTCGTCACCATCGCCGGTGAAGCGGTCGTGAACCTGCGACCGGGTACGTTCACGATCAACCCAGCCACCGTCGACAACGAAGGGCTTGTCGATGTCTCGCTCGACATCTGCAACGACGGCTCCGCCGGTTCCACCCCGTCCGTGGTGCGTGTACATCTGTCTGCAGACCCGCTCTACGACAGCAGCGACACGGTGCTGCTGCAAAGTCGGGTGCCACCCATTGACCCCGGCGCCTGCCTCACCATCCGCGCCGATGTCCCCGCCGTCTGCGACACTTTCCAGTCCTCTTACACCGCCTTTGCCGTCGTGGACGCCACCTCGACCGTCCCTGAGACCGACGAAGACGACAACAGCGCCACCCTCGACAGCCTCGTCACCATCAACGGCCTCATCTGCGACTGCGAAGACGACCGCTTTGAACCCAACGACTCGCTCGTTCGCGCCTCGCTCATCTCAGCGACCTCGCGCGTCTATGAGGACCTCACCACCTGCTCCGCCGCGATCGACTGGTATCGCGTGCCCCTGCTTCGTGGCGAGTCCATCCGTGTCGCCATCCTCTTCGATAGCGACCGCGGAAATCTGGACATGTCCCTCTACGGCACCGACCGCGCCTCGCTGCTCTCGACCTCGACCACCAACGGTGACCGCGAAGAGGTCAGCTACTTCGTCGCTCCCTCGGCCGGCGATTACTACCTGCAGGTGTTCGGACGCACCGCCGACGACCGCAACGTGTACGACATGGACCTTGCTGTGTCCGCGCGCGCTTCCGGCATCGACATTCTCCCCGTCACCGCGCGCGTCACCCCCACCAACCCCGTCCTCGGGCAGACCGTCTCGCTCTCGTTCGACATCGTCAACCTTGGCGATACCGCCGCCAGCGAATTTCAGGTGCGTTTCTTTCTGTCCGAAGACGCCATCATCAACCCCGCCGAAGACATCCGGCTCGACGAGCTCGTGATCTCGGGCCTGACCGACCGCCTCGCCCGCACCGTCGACGTCACGCTCCCCTCCGATATCGACGGCGGTCAGTACTACATCGGCGTCGTCGCCGACTCGCGAGCTGACATCATCGAGCTCGACGAAACAAACAACACCACCGTCACTCCTCCCCTGACCATCGACGGCGACTGCTTCGATGTGCTCGAACCCAACAACAGCACCGACACCGCACGCACCCTCGACCTGTCGTCGGGCCCGCCCGTCACCCTCGCCGGACTGCTCGCCTGCACCGACAACCGCGACTTCTACTCCGTTTGCGTAGCTGACGGCTCCTTCCTGACCCTCACCGCGACCTTCGACACCGCCGCCGGCGACATTGACCTGCGCCTCTTCGACGAGCTTGGCGCCCAGGTCGACCGCTCCGAATCCACCGGTGGCACCGAGACCGTCGGCGTGGACTACTCGGCAGGCGAACGCTGCTACACCCTCGAGGTGTACGTCGCCGGACTCAACCGCGAAGTCCCCTACACCCTTCAGGTAGACACCGGCGCTGCCTCGGACGACCTCGCCTGCAGCCTCATCGAAGAACCCAACAACGGCTTCGCCGCCGCCCTGCCACTCCGCGACTTCTACGACGCCGACGTCGCCGTTTGCCCACTCGAAGACGAAGACTACTACGCGGTGACGCTCACTGCGCGCTCCGAAGTCTCGGTGCGACTGCTGCCCGCCGAAGGCGCAACCGCAGTGCCCGAGCAGCTGCGACTCACCGTCTTCAACCCGTCGCGCGGGTTTCTCACCAGCGCCGTCAGCGCAACCGAGATTCTGCGCCCCGCCATCAACACCACCGGCACCTACTTTCTGCGCGTGCGTTCCAACGGTTCGGCTCCCCGAAGCCAGGCGTATCGCATTGAAATCACTGGCGTTCCCGGCGTTGACCTCGTGCCCTCCAACCTCCTGCTCGAGCCTGCGAGCGGCCTCCCGGGTGACTCCATCCGCTTCACCTGGAACCTCGCCAACACGCGCGATGCCGCCAGCACCGCCACCACGTACGGCGTCTACCTCTCGGACGACACCGTCTGGGACGACTCCGACACCCTGCTCCGACAGCTGGACCTGCCCGCCGTCGCCGGCTTTGAGACCCGCATCGAAGGGCGCCGGTTCGACATCCCCGCCGACCTCGTCACAGGCGGCCTCTTCAACATCCTCGTCGTCGTCGACGACACCAGCCGCGTTGTCGAGTTCTCCGACCGGAACAACGTCACCTCGGCCGAGCTGGTTGTGTCGCCGCGCTGCGCCCCCGACATCGCCGAACCCAACAACTTCTCGTTCGAGGCCTTCCCAGCCGCCGATGCCGAAGGGGAATCCCTGACCCTATGCGCCGACGTCGACTGGTATGCGTTCACCGCGCCGCGCGCCGGAACCTTCACCGCCTCCATTCAGTTCACACACGCAGCCGGCGACCTTGACCTGTACGCCTACCGCAACCCAGCCGCGGCACCGCTCGCCGTGAGCGACAGCATCGACGACGACGAGAGCGTCACCTTCACCGCCACCAGCGGCGAGACCATCTGGCTGTACGTTGAGGCCTTCCAGAACGACGTCAACACCTACACCCTCTCTGTCGACTGAACCCGCAGCACACCAGAACCATGGTCATTCGGCATGGCAGGGCGAAATTACGCTCCGAAGTAAACTTGTTACGCTTGTTTGTGCACGCGTTTGACTAACTTCTGATACCCGGCGCCCTCCTCTTCACGCAACTACACAACGCTTGCGTACCTCCACGCGTTGGCTAAGCAGCGACCCATGATTCGCATCGGCCAGCTCACTGACATCCACGTCCACGACTTCGCAGACCTGCGAAAACGGGATTTTCTGGGCAAACGCCTGACGGGGTTCGTCAACTGGCGCATGAAGCGCTCCGAAGAGTACTCCGTCGAAGTCCTCAGCTCCGCCGTCACTCGCCTTGTCGAAGAGCGCCCCGACCTCGTGCTGGTCACGGGCGACCTGAGCAACCTGGGCCTGCGCTCTGAGTGGCGTGCCGCGCAGCGATTGCTGCAACCACTCCGCGATGCCGGGATACGCGTCGGTGTGATCCCGGGAAACCACGACTACTACGTGCGCGGCAGCGCCATGGGCGCCTTTGAGCACACCTTCGACACCTGGCAGTGGGCCGACTCCCGCCTGAGCGCGCACTACCCCTTCGTCATGCGCGCCGGAAACATCAGCGTGCTTATGATGAACTCGGCGATCCCAACCATGCCGCTCTTCGCGTATGGACGCGTCAGTCGCGCCCAACTTCACCGGGCTACCCAACTCGCCGAAATCGAACGTTTTCAGGGCCAGAAGCTGGTGGTGGCACTCCACCATCATCCCATTCCAGCCCCACACAAGAAAATCGACGCCACACGCGACCTCAAGGACGCCCGACACGTACGCGACTTCGCACGTGAAATCCGCGCCGAGCT
>Ga0169931_10006151_pt1 | contig 18185 bp, 14 predicted proteins | sample Kivu_15m_20L_FD_129675 | JGI IMG/M metagenome (GOLD analysis project Ga0169931, IMG submission 129675) | Freshwater microbial communities from Lake Kivu, Western Province, Rwanda to study Microbial Dark Matter (Phase II) - Kivu_15m_20L... | ecosystem: Environmental > Aquatic > Freshwater > Lake... | reverse complement strand
TGGGGCGCTCCCAACAGGGATCGAACCTGTGACCTTTTGGTTAACAGCCAAACGCTCTAACCAGCTGAGCTATGGAAGCTTTTTAAAGAAGTGGATGACGGAGCATCCTCTATATGAAACATATAAAGGATATAATATTCTATATATTCTTTTTTTCCACATTTTACGCACTAACCCCAGATTTTTCATATATTTTCCGGTTTCCTTTTTCGTCTATTTCCCCTATTCTCTTCGCCGGATTTCCCACCATTATGCTAAATGGCTCCACATTTTTCGTCACAACCGCGCCAGATCCAATCAAAGAATGTTTCCCCAGTCGATTTCCACACACAATTGTGCAATTGGCGCCTAAAGTGACTCCGTCTTCTAAAATTGTCTCAATATAATGTCCCGCCTTACTATACATCCCACGGGGATTTATGTCATTTGTTAGGACACAAGAAGGACCAAAAAATACGTAATCCCCGGCAATTACTCCTGCATAAATACTCACATTATTCTGGACTTTGCAATTGTCTCCTAAAATGGCGCCCCCGGCGATAAAAACATTCTGCCCAATATTGCAGTTTTTGCCAATTTTTGCACCCTTGCAAATATGACTAAAATGCCAAATTTTTGTGCCTTCACCAATTTCCGCCCCATCATCTATAAACGCGGTATTATGTGCAAAATATGCAGGTGGTGGGACGATTGGAAGAGCTGGGGGCAATAGTTTAACCTCACAATTTTTATCTAAACTCTCCTGCAATGCCTTCAAAACCCTTAAAACTCTTAAACCTTCCCCCCCATCTGTTATTGGAGCCCGGTTGTTCTCAACTGATTCTTTAAAATGTTCACATTCATTTCGCAAAGGAGAAATAGTGTTGTCCAATTGGATAACTTCGAATTTATCCTTCACTGGAACTGGAAATTTGCCCTTGAAATCTAAGTATTCGCTGAAATACTTGAGCTTATCAGTTGTGGCTGTGTCATCAAATAATATCATACCTTTTTCCCCAATAATACTCATTTTCTGCTCCTTATATGGGCACAACCAATTTACATTAATATTCACGTAGACATCTTCGAATTTAATGATACTATTTGTAATATCCATGACCCCCTTTGTAATAATATCAGTTCCACTGCATATCACTGATTTTGGACTTTCTCCAATAATACTTAAAATCACGGAAATATCATGGGGTGCAAAACTCCACAGGACATTTTCCGATGTTCGAAAAATACCATGGCTCAAGCGATTTGACACAATATTTTTGACTTTGCCGATTTTCCCATCTTTTATTAGCTCCTTCATTTTAATAACTGCGGGATGATAATGTAGCAAATGACCTACCATAAGTATTTTACCTTTTTCAGTTGATAATTTAACTAATTCTTCTGCTTCTGCTCCATCAAGGCATAGGGGTTTTTCAACATATACATGTTTATTTGCTGAAAGAGCTTCTTTGGCAAAACGATAGTGCATTTCTGCTGGCAATGCTATGCATACAGAATCAATTTCCTGGTTTTCCAGAATAGAGCTCCATTCTTTAGTAAGTTGAATTTTAGGATATTGCTGCTGATATGCTAATAGGGCATCTTCATTAATCTCACAAATTGTATGCAAAATCCCACAATTATAGAATTCACGAATAAGATTTTTGCCCCAATATCCACCTCCAATGACGGCTATGTGTACCATTCTAAATATTAAAATATATTTAATTTATAACAATGTTAGAATTTCCAATTCAAATGTATGATCCTAAAAGAGAATACGTCTCTAACAAGGCAAATATTGACCAAGCAATTCAGACCGTCTTAAATCACGGTATTTTCATTAATGGACCCGAAATTAAGGAGCTAGAGACCAAATTAGCCTTATACACTGGTGCAAAATATTGCATTTCAATTTCAAATGGCACTGATGCCCTCAAAATTGCTTTACTTGCTTTAGGGGTTGGAATTGACGATGAAGTGATCACAGTTGCACACACTTGGATTTCATCGGCGGAATGTATTTCAATTATTAATGCTAAACCAGTATTTATTGATATTGAGCCGGTCACATTTAATATTGATCCTGCTAAAATTGAGGCTGCAATTACTCCAAGAACCCGGGCAATTATTGCTGTCAGCCTTTATGGGCAAATTCCCAATATGGATGAGATAAATGTTATAGCGGCGAAACATGGTATTCCAGTGATTGAGGATGCTGCCCAGAGTTTCGGTGCAAAACAGGGCGATAAGTTTAGTGGAAATTTAAGCACTATTGGAACCACTAGCTTTTTCCCATCGAAGCCATTGGGATGCTATGGAGATGGAGGCGCTTGTTTTACAAATGATGAAGGATTGGCGAAAAAGATTCGGGCAATTAAATCACATGGAGGTCTAGAGAGATTTAAACACGAATATATTGGACTCAATGGGCGATTGGATACGCTCCAAGCCGGAATTTTGCTGGAGAAATTCAAGTATTTTGAGGAAACCATCGAAAAAAGGAATCGATGTGCTGCATATTATACCGAAACATTGGAGCCACTTGTAGAAAAAGGATTTATACAGACTCCTAGAGTTGTAGGGGAAAATAGGAGCGCATGGGCACAATATTCTCTTATTAGCAAAGACAAAACTACAAGAGATAATTTAGTAGAGTATTTGAAGAAAAATGGGGTGAATGTCGCCATTTTTTATCCAACTCCTCTTCATACGCAGAAATGTTTTGAAAATTTGGGATATAAATTGGGGGATTTACCTGTGACTGAGATAACCTGTGATACCATATTCAATTTACCCTGTTATGCCGAAATTACCCAGGAAGAACAAGATTATATTGTGGATCTTGTTTTTAAGTTTTATCTTCAATAATTCTCAAAGAATTCTCATCAAATTTGTAAAAATTATAATAAAATATAATTTTACACTTTAATGGTGCATTTTGCATTAATCCAATTAACGAAAAAACATACAGAAATATTCGGGACATTTTTAGAAATTATTTTGAACAATAATTGGGATTTAACTATTTATTACAATCTTGATGCCGATGAATACAGTTTTTTACCATATTATATGGAGCTTTTCCAGACTAAATTTAGTATAAAATCGACGCATCAGCTTGTTGAAGAAAAAGACCAGTTTGATTATTTTATTTGGACAAGTAGCTCTGATGAAAACCATATTCCCGAGTGTTTTAAAACGCTCGAATATGCTGATCGATCTATATATGTTCAACATCAGGCTGCTCATATGAAGGAGTATATGTATAAAAATATTGTTGTAAGCCCTGTTATAAAACTAGAAAATATGCAAACCTACATTTTTCCAATTTACAAAAATTATAAACAATTGCATTATCAAGCGGGTGAAAATCAGCCTATTGTATTTGGAATTATTGGTGGAATTAGGACGCTTAAAAATGGAAAAACTTTGGACCGCAATTTAGATCTTATCAAAGCGATAATTGAGAAATACCCCAATGAAAACTATGAAATTCAATTTTTGATGCGTAAATGGGATTGGATGTGGATTTCCAAAAAGTATCCATTTCTAGTGAAAAGTAAAAAGATAAAGGCTTTTTTTGGATTAAACACAAATGATTTAATAGAAAAACTTAGAAGTATTAAATTTATATTACCCATAGGCAAAAAAGGAGGATGGTTCTATTGGCAACGTTTGACTGGAGCGATTCCAATAGCAATCAATCTGAATATACCTTTAATTATTGATGAAAAATTGGCGAAAATTTATGCATTGGAACAATGCTCCATATTATATAAAGAAAATTTAACAGAAATATTTGAAAGTGTTTTGAAAATGGAGGATTCAATATACCACGAATATATATTGAAAAGTGTGAGATATAAACGCGAAATTTGTAAAAATAATGAGCGGAATTTAATAGAGATTTGTTTGGGGGGGGAACGGTAGTTCCCCCCTTACACCCCCCATGTAATGTGTAATTATGGGAGAACATAGGTTCTGTTGAAATGACTAGTTTTTGTGAATAAAATAAGATAAAATTATATAAACAATTGGAGCAAAATTTATTACCCAGCACCATAATGATTTCCATGATGTATTCTTTACATAAAATACAGAAAACAATTGACTGCCTATCAATAATATTCCAACAATTACTCCTAAATACCATGGACGACTCATAAAAAATAGAACAACAACTAAATAATACATAATCCAAAATATTCTCATTATTGGTCTACCAATCCACTTTGAAAAATCCCAATCTAGATGTATTCCACTTGGACGACTACACAACCTCTTCTTATTCGCAAAATTTATCCAATTTATTGCGAATATCCCAATAATTATTCCATATATCCATATAATTGGAGTTAATTTTTTCCTATCGAATACCAAATCTCCAAAATAATATGCTCCAATTAAAACTGCAATTGGCTGAATCATCAGCAAAAGTAACGCTAACATTGTCGCTATGTGATTCTTTTTTCTACAAGATTGATCTTTCCACATAAAATATTCCAGCAATTGCATTATTCCCACCGAAATAAATACAATTGACACCCACCTATCATTGGGATAATTCCGGTAAATTAAGAATATAGTGGAAAGTGCCATAACAGCGAAGGTAAGCAATGATGATGTTGTGCTATAACACATGATTTTACATATATAAAAAAATTGATTCAAAAAAATCCTAAATATCCCAATTATAAAGCCAAACCTTGTAATATCAAAAATGAATCTCCTGGAAAATCTCCGGGAAAATCTCCGTGAAAATCAAAAGAAAGCAATAAATACTTCTTACGAAAATGATTTTGAATCGGGCGTTCACTTTCACGCTACTGGAACAGGAAAATCCCTTATTGCCATGAATATTGTAAATCAATATAATAAAATTCATCCAACTCATAATATTCTCTGGATTTGCGAAAGTAAATCCATCCTAATTGACCAATTCTCCCCTATTTCCCAGAAAGAACGAAATATTGTCGATATTATGCGGCGGTTTAATGTCCTTAATTTCTCCAATTATAAAACAAGCGATTGGGTAGATTCTGTGAATGCGGCAAAATTCTGGAACAAACCATGCTTTATTATCATTAATCGGGCGTTCCTCGTTTCAGATGTAAAATACAGGAAAATTATGGCGACTATTCACTTGATCATTCATGATGAATGCCACTCCATCCGCAACAAAACGACCCAAGAATTTTACGAATATTTCCTGAAAGAAGCTCCAATAGCGCCGAAATGTATTGGATTTTCTGCTACTCCGCACCTAGAGATTCCCCCATTCACGAAAATTATTTCGTCGTATTCCATCTACGATTCCTTTATGGACGGAATTATTGTGCCGCCGAAAATAAAATGGTTTTCCTGCGAGGAAATGATTAGTCAGCTGGAAATCATCCAATTGGCGAAACAATTAATTGAATCTCCGGGAATAATTTATAAAAAAATTATTGTTTGGTGCGGAATGATCGCATCTTGTGAGGAGTATTCCAAACTCTGGGGAAAATATTTTGCGGATTACCTGATTTGTGTGGATACAAGTGTGCATAGCACATACGATGAATTCAAAGAAGCCGAATCAAAGGCTATCCTATTTTGCGCCTGCAAACATCGTGAAGGGTCCGATATTCGCAATCTGGATTGCTGCATATTTTTGGACAAAGTGGAGAATAGGTCTCCAAAAGTATTTATCCAATGTATTGGAAGAGTCTTGCGATTGGACACACAAGGGTGCAAAAAATTTGGGCTTATTCTGGATGTTAAAGCCAAAAATTCATACGCAATCTGCAACATGATGAATGAATATTTAAATTTGCCGGCGGGGGTTTTTCCCTGGAAATACAAATTCCAGCCAATTGAAATCAATGGGAAACTTATAAAAATTAATACATTGAGTATGTGCCGGGAAAACCAAAATACAGGGAAGAAGACCCTGACTGGTGCGGAATTGCCGAATATCCGCTCACTTTTTATCCGCGAAGTTCCCAATGATCCCAAATATATCGAAAGACTAGAGTATGAATTGGCGCTCATCCAAGAGAAGAAATTGGAGAGCTATTTGATTCAAGCCATTCAAATTTTGAATATCACAAAAAATATGCCGCACATCACCAGAGGCTCCTGTGGGTCATCTTTGGTCTGCTATTTGCTGGGAATTAGCCACGTTGATCCAGTGCATTACAATATCAAATTCGCGAGGTTTCTGAATGAATATCGCAATAATTTGCCGGATATTGACCTGGATTTCCCGCATCATTTGCGGAATGAAGTATTTTTGAAAATAGAACTGGAATGGACAAATCAAGTGGCGCGCATTAGCAATCATGTGTATTATCATGAGAAATCAGCTGTTCGCCAGGCAATCCGAAATGCAGGAATTCATAAATTCATTTCGAAATACGACATTGACCGCGAAATTCGGAGCTTCCCCCGGGATATTCAGGAAAAAATCGCGGATGAAACGAAGAGGCTGGAAAATAAATTCAAATGTTATTCCCTGCATTGCGGCGGAATTGTCTATTATGCTGACGGCGTTCCCGAAGAATTGATCATAAATAAATCCTCTTCTTTACAACAAATTCGATGCAATAAAGAGGAAATTGCGAAAGACAAAAATTTCAAAATTGACATCCTGTCGAGCCGGGCTTTATCCCAATTATACGAAATTATTGGCTACAAAAACAACTTGTGTTTTGAGAGTTTCGAATATGACGCCAAAACATTCCGGATGCTCCAACGAGGCGATAATATTGGAATAACATTCGCGGAATCTCCTTTAATGAGGCTGGCTTTTCTGAGATATAAGCCGAACTCATTGTATGATTTGGCGGTTTGTTTATCAATTATTCGACCAGCAGCGAAAGATGCGAAGAATGTTTGTGAAAAGAATTTTGAGGATTTTATTATTTTTGACGATGATGCGATTGATTTTATTGCAAAGGAATGCGGCATATCTGAGGCGGAAGGTGACCGATTAAGGCGGGGATTTGCAAAAGGAGATCGAAAAGCGATTGGAGAATTCCGCGGGATTATTGCGCATTTCCCGGAGGATAAACAGAAGGAAATGGTTCGGAAATTGTCGAATTTGTCGCGATACAGTTTTTGCAAGGCGCACGCATTTTCGTATGCTCAGTTGATTTGGAAATTGGCGTATATGAAATGTCATCGCCCGTATGAGTTTTGGAAAGCGACGCTGAATAACTGCCAATCATCTTATAAAAAATGGGTGCATATGTATGAGGCGAGAATAGCGGGGGTGGATGTATATAAAAAGAATTTGAAGAAAGATGATGTTAGCGTTTATGCGCGGAATAGGCGGAATAAACAGGAGACAATCGTAGCGAATCAATGGTGGGCAATGAAGAGCGAGGAATTTTACCCGGGGTGTTTTCTGTTGAAAGAGGAGGATACGGGTGTATATTATTTTAATGGAATAATTGCGTCTTCCCAATATCGAAAATTTGGGAAGGAAAGAGTATTGAAGCTGTTTATTGGTGTGGAGCGGAAGAAATATATTCATGTTTATATCCATAATTTGAAATATTATAATCAGAGTCGGATTGGAATAAAAGGACATGGGAAATCTACTTCGCAATGGGACATAATTATTGTGCCAGATGTTTATGAATTTTTTTGAGTATAATAATCACAATCATGTAAAACAAAATCATAGTGAGTTTTATATATATCACTCCATACTTTTTTTACACTTCCAATATTGTGCATAAGAAATATTACACTATAACGAACCTGATTCTCTCTATATTTTAAATCATATGGCAATGAATGTGCCCACTCATATCTTGCCTCACCATTTAAAACAACAATACTACCTAGTGGAAAATATACTCTGAGGGATTTTGTATTATCTTTTAATGGAATCATATCATATACATTATAATCTGCTCCAAGTGACATTGTAATGACGGGACCATCTCCGCGCCTTAGTAGATCAATATGGACATAAAGTCCAGTATTAGATTCATAGCGAGCAATAACAATTTTGGAATTTTCGCATAATTCGCGAATTTTATTCTGTGGGACTTTAAACATTTGTAACATATCTACGACATATTTTATTAAGTATTTGCCAAGTATTTTGTCCATTTGGTATGCAATTCTACAAAAATTGAAAACATCGAGATTGTCGAACATGAATACTCTATTACCATGCTCTTGTTTTTTGAATAAATCCTTCATTTGTATGCCGGCAAATTCTTTTTCTTTAATGTACTTATTATAAACGTAATCTAGTCTATTTTTTATGGCTTCAAGTGTGTCTTCTGAATAAATACGATTATATACACATAATCCAGGTGGGATACTTAAATCGGTGGGCTTTTCAGTGATATAGTAAGATATGTAATTTTTTATTGAATTTGTTATATTTTTCATTTTGAAATGGAGATCTTTACTTGTCGGCTTTATTTTATATTTTTTTCTTTTATAATCAATTTCTTTGACTAGAATTTTTCCCTTCTTAACACTAAGATTTTTATTATTTTGAGTTAATTTTATTATACTTTCTATAAATTTATCCATACTATTTTTATAATAGAAAAATAATATTTTATATTGTTTTATATTGTTATTCTTTTTACAGATATGTATAATGGATTAGAAATTTTATAAAATGTGTCTTCTATTTCTGAATCACTCATTTTATTGGGTAAATTATTCCGAGGTATTCCTTCAATAAATCTTCCTTCGTATAAATGATACACATTTTTTTCACCGAAAATTACTGGATAACCCACTGGAGTTAAAAGTTTAAGTATTTTGTCATCCAATTGGAACTCCATTATTCCAACTTCTCCAATAAAGACGTAATTGTTTTTAGATAATTCTAACAATATGCCGTTATTTTTTATTTTATAATGATCGCTTATTCTTGATTTACCACTTGAACTCCCAATATATATCTTTTTATATTTGTATTCCTTTATAAATATTGTATATACCGATGCAGTTTTATCTTTTTTTGCATTAGAGTCAGAAGGATGTGATGGAATATTTATTGATTTTTTATCAGTAGGTAGCGTATAAATTGACGCTGTTTTTTTATTTTCATTCACATATACTAAATAAGGGATATTTACGATGGAAGGATGATAGATAAAATATCTTTTACCGGTTATTTCACTTTTTGATGAAGATTTTATGCTTTGTTTTACCCAACGTTTAACTCCTTGGGCTGTGGATTCAATTTTCCAATTGTTGCCATCTAAGCCTTTTTTAGTTATACCCAATTTTTCGGCATGGGCGCAATATCCTAAGCCTTTGGGAGAGGGCTCGCTGCCTTTATATGATTTTTTAGGGTCATTTTTACAAATTGGCATATAATATTATGAAGAATAATATTATAACTAAAAATATCAAAAATAAACTTCTGATCTGTCATAAAATAAATATCCAATTTTACCTTTTATAAATTCTAGTGACTCTTGCATTTCTTCATATGATTTAGTGTTACTTTTTAGTTTTTTCAGTAATTCTTCGCTTGGATATTTATCTATGAAATAATCTATCATTTCCGTATTTTTACATTTTTGAGTAAAATTTGGTATTCTTTTAGATAATTCTTTGAATTCTACGGAATCTCGCATTTCTTGCATTTCATACATATCATATTCATCTTTTTTTATTCCAGAATTACATTTTTGGATATACTGAAATATAATCTGGCTTACATGTCCTATAAGAATAATATATAATTCTTTTGGTAATTTATCTACTTTTTCTTGTTTTATCATCTGAGTATATATTTTTGAATCACCGTCTCGTTTTACTTTGCATTCTTCTAGAATTTTATGAATTTCTGTAAGTTGCAATATTTTTTTATCAACCATATATTTATTGAATAAATTTTTACATTCTACAATAATGAGTTTACTTGTAGGAGTATAAGATGTAGCATCTGTTTTATTTATTTTTAGCATATCTGCAACTGCTTTTTCATTTGTAATACGATTATATTTTCGATTTACAATATTACTTAATGATTTTTCTGAGTGATAATCTTTTGGATGAATAACATAGCACCCATCTAATTCAGTTATTTCTTTTCCTTTACGATTATAAAAATATTTTAGACTTATTTTTTTATAATATGTATTATGTGTATTGAAAAAATTTTCAACTAATTTATTTGCAGTAATTTCCTTTACTTTACTTTCAGTTGAAATATATTTATTTATTGTTGCAACATCTGATTTTAAAGAAGAAATTTCATTTTCAATTTTATTGAATCTAGGATTCAAGTATTCAATAATAGAATCTAGCAATTTTTTATTTCTTATATCCATTTTTATATATTATAAAAATATATTTTTTATACTAGAATATCACAATCAATTGTTATTGGAATCCAATTACACTGACTGAAAAGAAAAATTAGAAATACTTTTATAAAATAAAAATTTAATCAGTTAGAGAGTTAATATTTCAAATCATTAGTCACTGATTCCTAATAATACTTGCACAAAATATATGAATTTGGTTCGCATTATTCATTTATTTTCCAGAAATAGCCATTATTAATATTTCCATTTTCTGAACATTTGCTCAAAGTTAGCATTGACATTTGAAATTTCTTTTTCAGCTTTCACCTAATTTGTTGATATATCTTCAACTTTCAAATGGTTTTTACTCGAATATAATTTTTAAATTCACATAGCGAATTTAAAAATGGAACTGATATTGATTATTTATCTATCTTCAATATCTTAAATTTGTATTCTCAATTGATTTAATTCTTCTGATTTTTTTAGTAATTCTGCTCTCAATTCAATAACTTCTTCAATAAGTATCTCATAAAATACTTCTTCCAATTTGCTAAAATAATCATATATTTCATCACCTTTTTTAATGAATGATTTTACACATAATTTTTTGAATGATTGAATATTTAACATAATTTTCTCTTTTTCATGAATATTCAAACGTAAAATTTTGTAATCTTTTTCAATAATAAAAGAATTTTGTAATAATCTTTTTGCACAAGCTTTATTTCTAAAACCAATATACTTCCAAATATTATCCAAATCAATTACAAAATCATTAAATTTATTATATTTCAAGTAACAATAAAAATTTGATAAAAATATTTTTTCATCATGATTAGAAAATTTTGCATCCAATTTATCAAAAATTTTTGAATGATAGGGTTGATTGAATCGAGCAATTGGGTTGCTTTCAATCAGGTTCATAATATCTACGCTCATAATTATAAGCTGATTTTCCTTAACTTGCGTTTTTTATTTATTTATAATAGGAAAAATTAAAATCAATTTTTATGCAAATAAATTAAAAAATACATCATCGGGTATAATATTCTCTCTATAATTATCAAATGTAATAGGAATTTCTCCATTAAAATCTATTTTATATAATGATGTTTTCTTATTCCAAATATTCTTAATCATATCTTCTGAAATATCTGTTTGTAATTTATCTGAAATATATTGTGCAAGATTTTTAGCTGTATTCTTAAATGGTAAATCAAATGTTTGATTTTTTCGAATTTTCCCAAAAAACCATACATTTACCATATATTTTCCTTCAATTTTCCGTTTAGTAATAGCTCCAGAAATTATATATGCTTCTTCTTTTGAATAACCCAAATCAATTAAAATATCGATTCGACTATTTTTTTGTTTTTTCTCATATACTTCGTCAGTTGGTATAAGTTTACCAGATACTATTTTTTGAACTTGGGCACGAGAAATATTATATTTATCCGCAATTTCTTGCTGTTTAATATTTTTTTCTTCTCTTACATTTTTAATTACATCATTCGTTATTTTTCTATGTTTGCCAAAAGTAGATTCAGATAATTTTTTACAATGTTCAGCACTTCTTTCAACACCATAATTTGGATTTTTATCACCTTTTTTCTTTTCAGATAATAATTTAATAAGAACAACATTATCCTTATATGATTTCTTTTCTTTTTTAACATGTAACGATTCTATAAACTCAATTGGAATATCAAAATTATGTTTGTAGCGTAACCGATAAACATCTTTTTCAGGTAAATATTTGCTTGATCTTTTAGATAAATAATCCATATAATATTGAGATTGTTTTTTAACAATTAAAAAAATATTTATATTATTGAAAAAATCAAGTATATCGCTCTTCTTTTCAATAATAAGTCGATATTTTCTTAATTTACCATATCCAATAAAATTTCTAATTTTTTCTAATAACGATTCTGAATTTTTTTGTGTAATTGATATTTCACTTTTAACCAATGAAATACTGCCTTCTGCATCAAACAATCCCGCAATATATTCCCAAGATATACCATTGGATATTTCCCGATCATTATGAGATTTATTATATTCAGAAATTTTTTTTGAATTTGATTCAAGTTCTTCAGCATTTTCAGTGTTTCTTAATATTTTGATATTTTCAATACATAATCTACATTGTTCTTTTTTTAACATAATATTCGGATAAATAAATTCTAATATATCGCTTGCACATTGATTAGTAAATGATAAGCAATATTGATTTCTCTGTGGAAGTTCTTTCTCAATTTTTTGAATATTCCCATTAAATTTTTTCATAATCATAAAAATTAGTAAAAAATCACATTGGCAAATTTCTAATTTTATATAAAATGGATATTTTGATGAACATGATAAAGAACCATCACCATCTATAACTCCAGCAAGATAACTTGAATCTAGTTCATATAATTGATAATCATCCGTGTATCTATCCATAAATAGTATTTTGTCATTCGCTTTTAATAATTCCATTTTTATATTGTAATAACTAAGAATATAAAAATTTCAATTTTTGTTGTATAAAAAATTGAAATTTTTATATTCTATTTTATAGAAATATAAAATGGACTTATTAAATGAAATTAAAAATGATATTGAAAAAATTATAAAAATAGATCCAAAAAAAATAGATTATAAAAATAAAGAGGCGGATTTTGAAAAAATAGATATGGAAAAAGAGGATTATATTTCATATGTATCGAATATTAAAAATCTGGATGAATTAAATGCATCTATTTTGACGATTGAATTTACAAATAAAAAAAATAGTAATATTTGGACGAATATATTATGTTATACATCATCTGTTAAAACAAATAAACCACCTGGTAAATCAATCGCATATTTTCTGAAATTAAATGAAAAAATTATTGGATTAGTTAGAATATCTAGTGCACAGAGAGATATTAAAAAAAGGGACGAATATATTGGATGGACAAAAGAATATCAATATAAAAATTGTGATTATATTTTTAATATTTCAACATGTGTAGCTGTTCAACCAATTGGTTATAATTTTAATATTGGTAAATTATTAGCAATGAGTGTTTTTTCGAGAGAAGTTCAAGAAAAAATAAAAGAGAAATATAATCATTATGCGATTGCATATTATACATTTTCGATTTATGGAAGAAGTATTCAATATGAAAGATTAAAAGAATTGAAGTATATTGGTTTAACATCTGGAGAATCATTTATTATTTCTGACGAATTATATGAAAAAATGAGGGAATATTTAAAATTAACCAATAAATTTGATGAAATAAAAAAGAAATCTCATGTCAAACGTATAATTATTCAAACAATATTGAATGAATTATCTATAAATAAGAAGGAATTACACCATAATATTGAACGCGGTATATATGTGGGTTATTGTTATAATAATTCAAAAGAATTATTGTGTTCTCAAAATAACTTGAATGATCAAATATTACCGGAAAATTGTAAGCCAATAATTGAAATATTTAATTTTTGGAAAGAAAGGTGGGCGAAACAGAGATTTAATTATTTGACAATTACAAAACGTGTAAAACATGCGATTTCATGGAGTAAATTAGACGCAAAAGAGAAAAATAGGATAAATCAAAAAAAACATAGGGATAAAATGAGAGATGAATTGGGAGAAATTGAATATAAAAAACTTCATAATCAAACAGTTCAAAAATATTATGTTCCAAAAATAAAATTGCATCTTATTCCAGAAAATTATAATAAAATTATGGAATATAAAGATAAATTGTCTATTAAAAAAGTTATTATTGAAATGAAGGGCATTATCCCGGATTTAACAGAAAATAAAATTAAAAAAATTTGGAGTGGAATTTTACTATCGAGGTAAAAGCCAATATGAATATTTTTATCTTCTAAAAGTTAGCATTTCATTTTACAAAGTAAATTATAAATGCTTGGGTTTAAAGACTTTTTTATATTTTATATAAAAAATGGATATCTTTCAAAATTTTTCTTGTGGGGAGGAGCGTATTGAAGTGTATGGCACTTTAGAAAAACCATTATTTTTAGTAAGAAATATTGCAAAAGTTTTTAATATTGTTTCAATAAATTCTCATGTGGTAGATTATGATGAAACAGAAAAGATTCATGATACTATAAGAACAAATGGCGGAATACAAAAATGTTCATTTCTAACTGAAAAAGGATTTTATAAATTTATTTTTAATTCAAGGAAAGAAAAATCAGATAAATTAAAGAATTGGATATTTACAATTTTATGCCAATTGAGATTAAATGGAATTTATAAATTGGGTGATATAATTGAAAATGATGAAAGCACAACTGGAAGTAATAGTGATAGTGAAAATACTAAAAAACCAGAAAAAAAAGTTAAAAATAATAAGATCCAAATAGAAGAAAATAAAAGTATTGATGATTTATTTATTGAGAGTCAATTAAAAATTTCTAGGCATAATGCATTACTTGAAGCTTCAAAAAAATCAAGAGTAATTTATATTTGTGAATTGAGTGAAAAATTTGAGAATAAAACATTACTAAAAATTGGAAAAACAGATGATATAAAACAAAGAATTATTGGATTAAAGACACAATATCAAAAACCAGTAATATTATTACATGTTTTTCATTGTGATAATAATAGTGAATTTGAGAAATATTTACATAATCATGAAGAATTTAAGAAAAACCGTTTTACGGAAAGTCTTGAAAATGGTGAGACTTCACGTGAAATATATATGTTAGATGATTATTTTAATATTAATTATATACTAGGTATTATAAGTAAAAATATTAAAAAATATGAAAAATTAAATTATGATGAATATGTTGAAATACAAAATAATGAAATTGAAAAATTAAGATTAAATCTTGAAATTGAAAAGGAGAGGAATAAAAATTTATCTATCAATTTAAATAAAACTCAAAATATTAATTGCGATCCAATAAATGATTCAGAAATTTCTGATAATATAAAAATTCTTAAAATTGAAGAGACAAGTGCAGAATCAGATATTTCAGATAATTCTAAAACTGAAGATAAAATTGAGGAATATAATGAAAATGATTTTATAAAAAAGAGAAAGAAAAAAATAGTAAATTATATTCAACAATATGATGTAAATGGTAATTTAATTAAATATTATGAATCATTTATTGATTTAATAAGAGATATTCCAGGAACATCTGTATCAGGATTAAAGCATTCAATGAATAAGTCATCTTTATATCATGGTTTTCGTTGGAAAATAATAGAGAAGACAGAAGATCCTACTTTAAAATTAGATATTGGTCAAACAAATGAAATTAAAGTTTCAAGGCGCGAATTTATTGCTCATCTGAATATTGATAAAAATACGATATTAAAAGTATATCCTGAGCAAAAAGATTTTGCGAAAGAATATAAATTATCACATAGTGCTGTATGTTGTGCAATTAAAAGAGAATCGAGAACACAGGGGGGGTATATCAAATATTATGATGATTGTCCGATTGAATTAAGAGAATTATATGAACAAAATAATAAATTACCGGAAATCCAGAAAAAAGGTATGTCATTAACAGTATCAAAAATTGATAAAAAAACAAATGAAATATTGAAAATTTATGATTCTATTGCGGATGCAATTAAAGAAAATCCAATGAGTCGTTTATCATTGCAGTATGCTTCTAAAAATAACACAATTCATAATAATTTTAAATGGAAAATTAATGAGTCATGAGTCATCAGTAAGATTATCAATCTATTCTTATTTTTTCTAAAAAAGTGTTTATTATAAAGTTTTTTAATCAATGGAAACGTTTTATATTATTTTATGAAATTGATATCAATAATACTGATATATAATCTTGCTCTTGCGACCGCAAGAGCAAGATTATTGATGAATTATTTTCTATTTTACTATAATTATTCACAAAAATATGTAAAATATTAATATTACTGTTCATTTACCATAATTATTTAAAATAATATTTAAAATAAATTTTATCAGAACATACTTTTTATATAAGTTTATAAATTTTGTAACAATATTTATGATGTAAATGTTTGCTTATCCGTGCGGATAAGCAAACATATTGATGAATTATTTTATATTTTACCCTATTTTTCACAAAAATAAACAATTTTTTAATATTACTGATAATTTAACAATAAGTTTCATAATTTTTATCAGAATATATATTTAAAAGTTCATTAATTTTTGCTTTTAAAAATAATAAACAATTTTTCCTTATTGTTTTATATTATTAAAACATTGATTCTTTTAATTTATCAATAGACCAACTATCAATTGGACAATCTTTTTTACTTTCAAGAAATAAAAATGCTTTTTCGATTTGAATATATTTATCAATTATTGAATATTCACCAGATGTACCACATTTTGAGGATATTTTAAATTTTTCACTTTTTAGCTGTAATAGTGGATGATGTTTGCTAATAATAAAAAATTCTTTTTTTTCTTTAAGATTCAAATAGTATTCACAAAATTTTGGCAAATTATCCAAATCTCTTTCTCTTTTTAACCATTCAACAAAATCAGTAGGTAATTCTTTTGCATTTGATTTTCTTGATACTTTGCCTCTATTTTTATTCTGCTCAGATTGAGATGCTAATCTTAAATTACAATTTCGATTATCTAATTTATTTCGATTTATATGATCTATGCTAATTTATCCTTTACCAAAACCAGAATGACCCATTATTATTTGATGTAAATACAATTTTTTATCCTTATCTATCGTTTTGAATATATATCCTATTTTTGAATTATATGAATATGTTAAATTATTTTCATCTTGATTAAATACCTTATCGTAATCATCTTCAGAAAAAAATGTTATAGCATTTTTATTACACAACATAATATAATATAATTTTTCATCAGGATCAAGATCATTTTGAACGAATAAATGAGGGTTCATTTTTTTTCCAGCTGAGCATCCAATTAAAGATACATGACCAGAATATTTGTGGATAATTTTTAAATTATTATCTCTTGCAAATGATTCTAAAACTTCCATTTTTTATTTTTATTCAAAAAAGAAAAATAATTAATCAATTTTTTAAACTTCATGGAAAAAATTTCTTAATCTATAAGCAATCATTTATAAATCATACTAATTTTATAGAATATGTAAATATTTTAGAATCAATAATACTAAGAACCCTATTTTTGGTTCTTTTTTTATGAATAAGTTTTTTTTTTGAAAAATCATGAAATATTATAAAATCAGTAAATGATTTATAATATAAATTTTTTAATTGCTGTAAGCACTCTTTATCTTTTAAGTTTCCCTAAAAGGAGGACTGTATCTTAAGCCATTTCCGGTTGCTTAAACCATCATTAATGACCCACACCCGTTCAGTCTCTGATGCCCTATCATAGGCTAGCATAGCGCCCTTAGATAGTAGACATGCGGGTTGCCCAATCCTTTTCATTATTACCATACCTAAGTTCATTACTCTTAGCCAGATTAAGTTTTCACATAAATCCTTGGTAGAAAAGGCTGTAAGGGGTTTCCCGAACAACAAGGAATGTTGCAGATATATAATAATATATCCACTAGCAGTTAGTCATGCAATTTGTAATTGCAGTGAGGACGTAAATGGTTTTCTATAGCTTGAACTCACGATGCTATAGCATACTGCTTTTAGGCCCTGGATTACGAACATTAAGAAAAATGTAACTAAGTTAAGGCCACCCATGCCGCTCATCACGCGGAGCACATTATAATTTGTGGCGTACACACGGATCTTTGATGAAATAGAGGTCTTTGGAGTAACCTGGAGTTGAAGAGTAGCATTGTCAATACGAGAGAAGTTGCACGTGCCGCTCGGTTGGTGCTGTTCAGGTTGTAAAGCAAATGAATACACATTGATACCAGTGGCGGGGATGTTGGTGTGGCACTGGTAGGGCTGGACAAGGTTAAAGTAAG
>Ga0169931_10006150_pt1 | contig 18185 bp, 16 predicted proteins | sample Kivu_15m_20L_FD_129675 | JGI IMG/M metagenome (GOLD analysis project Ga0169931, IMG submission 129675) | Freshwater microbial communities from Lake Kivu, Western Province, Rwanda to study Microbial Dark Matter (Phase II) - Kivu_15m_20L... | ecosystem: Environmental > Aquatic > Freshwater > Lake... | reverse complement strand
GCGCTGCGCCAGGACCCGGATGTCGTCATGGTCGGCGAGTTGCGTGATGTCGAAACCATATCAATGGCGTTGACGACTGCAGAGACAGGTCACCTCGTATTGGCGACGCTACACACCAACAGTGCGATCTCGACCTTGACACGGGTTATCGACGTATTTCCGGCGCATCAGCAGGCGCAGATTCGAGCCCAGATGTCGTTCAACTTGATGGGTGTGCTATCGCAGATGCTTATTCCGGCCATTAACGGTGGTCGAATTTCGGCGATGGAGATTCTTATTCCCAATCAGGCGATTCGTGCTTTGATTCGCGAAGACAAGATGGCTCAGATCTATTCCGCCATGCAGACCGGTCAGGAGCATACGGGAATGCAGACGATGAATCAGGCTTTGGCCCTGCTTGTCGAGCGTCGCTTCATTACTCGGGAGGCGGCGATCGCGAAATCGGGCGATGCCGACGAACTCGAGAGCTTGCTCGATAAGCGCAGCAGTCGAAAGGGTCCAAATTCTTCGACTGGAAGACGTGGAGCCTAAAGGTTGGATTCTTTTGGGTTTGGAAATGGTTTGAACGAGGTGCGGCGTGGCTGAGTTCTATTACAAAGCAAAGGACAAAGCCGGTAACCCCAAGACTGGAGTCATCAAAGCTGCATCCAAAGCTGCAGCGAAGCAACGTCTCGTTGCTCAGAAACTGACTGCGATTTCTGTCACCACCGATAAACCAGCTGCCGACGGTGACAACGTCGAAGTTAAGCAGATTCTTGGAAAGTTCCTGATCCAGGACAGCCAGGGAAATCTGATGCTCGGCGAGGGGTCGCCTTCGACGAAGGACATCGTCGTCTTTACCAAGCAGTTCTCGACGATGCTCAACAGTGGTGTTCCATTGATTCAAGCCGTCGGTATTCTATCGGGTCAGCAGCGGGTGCTGGGGTTTCGTCGAATTCTTGCGCAGGTTCGCAAAGACGTGGAGAACGGCCAGACGCTGAGTGATGCACTGGCAGCTCACCCGGATGTTTTCGACAATCTGTTTGTGGCGATGGTTCGAGCTGGAGAAGCTTCGGGTAATCTCGACACGATTTTGATGAAGCTCGTGACGTATATAGAGAAAGCCGCGAAGATCAAGTCGCAGGTCAAGAGCGCCATGATGTATCCAATGATCGTATTCTTCGTCGCAGTCGGTGTTGTCTCAGCCCTGTTGGTCTTCGTCGTTCCGGCATTCGCGAAGCAATTCATGGATAGCGGCAAGCCGCTTCCGGGGCTGACACAATTCGTCGTGGATTTGTCCAACGGATTTGCGAGCAACATCGCCTACATCATTGCAGCAGCAATCGCCGGCTTCTTCGCCTTCAAGGCATGGGTCAAGACCCCGGCCGGTCGGGCGAGGTTCGACGCGATTTTGCTAAAGTCTCCCGCAATCGGCGATCTTCTTCGAAAAGTTGCCGTTGGTCGATTCTGTTCGACTATGTCGACCATGCTCACGTCAGGGGTAAACTTGCTTGATGCGTTGACGATCTGCGCGGCATCGTCAGGCAACAAGGTCATTGAGAATTTCATTTCAGGACTGCGGAAGCAGATCGAGCAGGGCAGCAGATTGTCGACACCCCTTGCAGAAGGTGGAATTTTCCCGCCGATGGTGGTTTCGATGGTCGCGGTCGGTGAGGCCACCGGCGCGTTGGACGACATGCTTCTCAAAGTAAGCGAGTTTTATGAGGATGAGGTGGATCTCGCGATCAAGACGGTGTTGTCGTTGATCGAGCCGGTGATGATCGTTGGCATCGGCGGTATCGTCGGTTTCATCGTGATCGCGATGTACATGCCGGTGTTTGATATGGCCAGCAACATGGGTTGATCAAGCGCTCGACCGGAGCGTTCACAGACCTCATCTCGTCGAAAGCGAGCTGAGGTCTCTTCAATTCGACTCCGCGGTACTCGTTCTCCGGATTCCAACGTTTGCCATTATGCTTTTGCTTCCCACGAATTCTGACACTCACCACACGTGTAGGTTAGGAGATCGCCTTTTCTCGCAGCGACTTCAGGACCTGTGGCGCCGCAACGTGGGCACTTCACCCTCGTATGGTTGTGGCGGCAAACCGATGTGCGGCAACGGATTCCGTCGGGTGAGCCCGAGTCGGCGACCGCAGGACCTTGGCAAACGGGGCATCTCGCACGTTCGCGACGTTCGCTATCCATCGGTTTCAGATCCCCCTGAATTGTAGTATCCACGCGTAGTGGGCTTTGCGACGAATCCGTCGCCCGGTCCGTGATCGAGCGATTCAGAAAAGATTCGTCATTATTGCACAATACCGCATCAGGAGTGTTTCGTGACCAAGCCACTCATGTCGACGCAGAATGCTGCATACATCAACGGTTCATGGGTGAAGGGGCACGGAGAGCTGCCTTCGATTAATCCAGCTGACCGACGCGATATCGTCGCGGTGTTTGGCGAGGCTGACAAGGCGTTGATCCGCTCTGCAGCCTTAGCAGCGCGCGACGCAGCTCGATCATGGGCGCAGACCCCTGCACCCGTTCGGGCGGACATCATCAGCAATTTTGGAAAGCTTCTTGAGCACAACAAAGAAGCATTGGCGCGAATCCTGACGCGAGAAATCGGCAAGCCGCTGCGCGAAGCCCTTGGCGATGTGCAGGAAGCCGTCGATACGTGCCACTTTTTCGTTTCTGAAGGGCGTCGTCTCTACGGTCAGACGATTCCATCGGAAATGCCAAACAAGGAACTTTTCACGTACCGCCGTCCGGTTGGAGTGTTCGGATGTCTCACGGCCTGTAACTTTCCCGTTGCCGTTCCAAGTTGGTATTTCGTTCCGGCTTTGGTCGCTGGAAACACGTGTGTCTGGAAACCATCCGAGGATGCACCGCTCACGAGCTTCTATTTCACCGAGCTGCTGGCCAAGGCTGGGTTGCCGCGTGGGGTCTTCAATACGGTTTTTGGCGTGGGACCGAAAACTGGGGCCGCCATGGTGGAGCTGATCGACGAAGGTCTCTTCGACAAGATTGGATTCACGGGTTCAACGACCGTTGGTAAGGCGATCGGTGAAATCTGTGGCCGGAATCTCCAGGTGCCGTGCCTCGAACTTGGCGGCAAGAATCCGCTGATCGTTTGTCACGATGCTGATCTTGATCTCGCGGTCGACGGGGTGTTCTTCAGCGGTTTCGGCACAGCCGGACAACGATGTACGTCGCTTGGCAATCTGATTCTCGATCGACGCATTCACGATCAGTTCATCGAGAAGTTCAAGGCGCGCGTTGCGAAGATGAAAATCGGTGATCCTATGAGTGACGGGATCACTTATGGCCCGATGATCAGCGAACGATTCCTGAAAAGCCATTTGTCGCATCTTGAGACCCTTGTTCAGAAGCACCACGAGATGCCACTCGGTCGCGGTGGCTGGATCGGCCACGGCGTCGACTGGCCGAACTTTGTCGGGAACCCGGAGCATGGATTCTTCGCGCGTCCCAACTTCGTGATGAACGTGAAGATGGAAGATCCCATCTACAGCACGGAGACGTTCGGACCGCTGTTCAACGTTTTGAAGTTCAGCGATTTCGATGAAGCCATGGCCATGGCGAACAATCACGGTTTCGGCCTTTCATCTGCGATTTATACGAGCTCGCCACAGCTCATCTATCGCTTCAAGACCGAAATCACGGCAGGCATGTCGAGCATCAACAATTCGACCACCGGCGCGGAAGCGCATCTTCCTTTTGGCGGCAACGGCAAGAGCGGCAACGGAAGTCGCCAGTCAGGGATCTGGGTTATCGATCAGTTCACGAAGTGGCATGCGGTTAACTGGGACATGTCCGGCAAGCTCCAGCTTGCGCAAATGGACACAAACTACGTGAAACCGGACTTGAACTGGCGGGTCGGAGCATCGACTTAATCCGCTGATTGATTTGCGAATTTAGGTGTTTTTTGAGGAACCCCCCCAATCTGACCGAAAAGATCTTATTCGGGGGGTTTTGAGTTTGGTTCGCAGGTTTCTTTCAATTTTTGCTGCTTTGCTGGCCCTGGGCCTGGCCTTCGGCGCTTCCTTGCTCGTTGGCAACAGCCGCTTTACCGCGACATTCACCGGGAGCCTGCTCGCCTGGTCCAAATCAATCCCTGCGCCAAGCGACAACGATCTTTCGACTGCTGAGCTTCTGTTGCGCGCTCGCGTTGCATTCTACGAGCGGGAGGTTCGCGATCGCTTTCTGCTGGACGGCATGGTGGTCAATCTCGACGCGGCCGGACGTCCACTCGACGTCTGCGACAGTCTCCTGTTCTCCTCTCTAAGATTTGTCAGCCTCAAGAAGCTGGGCGACATCGACAGCGCCGATGCGGCCTGGACTGCAATCAGGCGAAGCGGTGAAGACGGCATCTGGATGAGGCATCCACGTTGCGCAAAGTTTCTGTCGCGCGACATGATCGTTGGATTGCTTGTCGCTCTGACACAGGCACCAGATGGTTCTCAAGGCAAGCTCAAGGATTTGCTTCGCGTTGTTGAGGAGCGCGGTGGATTCTTCAGCCACGGTCCGGCATCAGTCAGCTTCCTGTCACCTGGGCTCTCGCAGGCCCTCGGGCGGGTAGCCGTGGCAAACGGCGTGCATCCCAGTCGATTGCCAACTTGGGTGCAGAGCGGCGTATCCACCATCGAGTACAATGTCATGTTCCTCAGTCCCGGATACGCCACACATCTCGTGGCGCTGAACACATGGATCGAGCTCGAACTTGGCGCAAGATTCGGTCGCGGTGCCGACTTTGACTCCAGTCTGGCAGTCGTCGACCCGATTGCCGGGTGGTTGACCTCGAGCAGCTTCTCGGAGCAGCGGCTGGCGTGGGTTTCACAGCGGCTCGTGGATCTGGACTCGAAGAATCTCTTCTTTCGGTATCTGCGATTGCGAACAGCAGGTGCATTGAGTCCAGCCGTGCGCCTCGCGTTGAAGCGGGAACTTCTGAGTGCGCAGCAGTTTCCTGAGACTCGAATGCCGATGAACTGCGACCGACGGGCAGACTATCTGTGGCAGAGGGCTTCCCGCGAGTACTCGCCCGTGTCGGACTCGTGCAGCAAGCAATTCAACGCTGTGGACTTCCTGTGGATGGCTGCTCTGCTGCTCGAGAGCGGTCCAGACGGTAGTGAGACCGAGCGTTTGCCCCAGGTCGCCCATTAAACTTCGTCATCCGATCAGCACAATCTGAAATTTCTCTCCATATGTGGGAGAATTGTTCACCAATAAGTTCTTGATGGCAATGCTGGAGGAATCTCGTGACCGGATCAAGGAAGTATCTGCGGTTGTTGATCGGCGTGGCTGTTCTCGTGGCACTGGTGTTCGCGTTCCGTTCTTTGGAACTTCCATCCTGTGCCTCGATCAATACTTGGATCGCAGGCCTTGGACTGATCGCGCCGATTGCATTTTTCTTGATCTACGTCACGGCAACCATTGCGTTCATTCCGGGACTGATCGTGACGGTGCTCGCTGGTGTAGCGTTTGGTCCCTGGTGGGGGACAGCGCTTGTGAGCATTTCATCGGTGACCGGTGCAACCCTTGCGTTCTTGATTTCGCGGTACGTCGCCCGCGAGTCAGTTGAGGGATTCCTTAGCAAGCAGGCTTGGTTCGGCAAGTTCCGCAGTGGACTTGAAGACAGTGGATTCAACTTTGTCTTGTTCGTTCGTCTCGTGCCGCTCTTTCCATTCAATGGTCTCAACTACGCGTGTGGACTCGTTCCATTGAAACTTCGCGACTACGTGCTCGGATCATTTCTCGGGATGCTTCCCGGAACGTTTGCTTACGTATACGCAGGCAACGCGGTCGGTTGTGCACTGATTGACAGCAAGGCCGGGCTTCCGCCGGAAGTGCAGTTTCGCCTTTTCGTCGCGATTGGTCTGCTCGCGACTTTGTCGGTCGTTCCCGTCGCGATCAAGAAATTCAAGAAGAAGAAAGTCGCGAGCTGAGCAGGTCAATTGGTTTAGCTGCGAGACTTTGTCTCGTGGCAAGCCAACCGGTGACGACACACAAGGTTGTCACAGCTAGCCCTGCGAAAACAGGGATTCTCCAGATCAGCCGCCAGTCGCTGTCGAAGACGAACACCGTGATCGCCCAACTCGCTCCCAGACTCACCACGCCTCCGAACAGAGAGGCACTGAATCCAAGTGCCAGAAACTCAACGAAAGTCACCCGCTGAATCTCGGGAAACGGCGCGCCAAAAACCTTGAGCAGAGCGGTGTCCTTGCGGCGCTTTTGTGCCTGATGATTGGCGATGGAAAACAGCACCGCAGCCCCGGCGATGAGCGACAGCCATGCCATAACTGTGATCGCCGTCGCCATTTGGGCGATGATCCCAAGCATTCGTTGGACAGACTGAGTCACATCGACGATCGACACGTTCGGGAATCGACGCACGATCAGTGTTTGGAGATTGGCTCGTTTGTCTTCCGTAACGTCAGGAATCGACGCGACGAAATTTTTCGGGGCATCATCGAGAACGCCGATCGGAAACTGAATGAAGAAGTTGGGCTGAAAACTCGTCCATCGAATACGACGAAGATTGATGACTTTGCCGGTGACCTTTACGCCCTGAATATCAAACGTCATCAGATCTCCGAGTCCGACTCCCATTCTCTCCGCCCAGCGCATCTCAAGGGACATCTCGGCGGGCTCACCGGAATTCCAGACATATGGTCCGGAGAACTCCGTGCCGGCGATCAGTCGTTCCGAATCAGACAGCGTCATTCTTGACGACAGGTTGTTCATTCGCGACCGGAACCGTTCCTCGCGTTCAGCTTCCCTCGTGCCGGGAATGCTGCTTCCTTCTTCGGAAACCGCATTGCCGTTGATCGTTTCGAGACTGGCTCGAACAAGGGGCGAACTGTTGTCGAGGCGAATTCCCTGCTCTTTCAAAAATGATTCGAGATCGGCAATCTGTTCATCCTGTATGTCGAAGAGAAACAAGCTCGGAAGCTTCCCGCCCGGTGGTTCAAGGATCTCGCCTTCGATCGTCGCACGGATTTGTGGGATGAGATTGACCAGCAGCGCACCGAGGCCGATCGCAAGAAAACATGACACGGCGCTGACGCGGTCACGGGTGAGATTGATCATCGCGAGTCGCCCGTACCAGCGCTGGAGTGATCGCCCCAGCCGGCCGAACTGCAGTAGCGCCCACCCGCATGCCGCGAGTACGAGACCGGCGCCAACGAATGCGCCGACGAAGATGGATCCGACTCTGACGCTCTGTGCCTGCCAGATCGCGAGTAACCAGTAGACGACGAGACTCGGAATCCAGGCGAGCAATGCGCTGGCTGAGAGTTCGACTTTGGGCGAAGCCGTCTCCTGAAACAGAGCTGCTGGCTGTAAAGAGCTGAATCGGGCGAGCAGAGGCAAACAAAAGAGAATGCTGCCTCCCGTTCCCATGAGAATTGCCACGACGATACTGCGAAGTCCAAGCGAGATTGGCACTGACTCCGCAAGAAATGGCGCGAGGACTTTCGGAAGAAATGGCAGAAGTGCGGCGCTCAGCGCCAACGTTCCGACGGCTGCGGCGAGACCAAGGCCGAGAAGCTGCATCAAGTAGACAAAGCGAGCCTCTGCATGGGTGGCGCCGACACTGAGCAGAATGGCGATCTCTCGCGATCGTTTCGTCATGAAGCTGCGGAACAGATACGTCGCGCCGACGCTCGACAAAAAGAGCGATACGAGTGCAACGAGTCCCAGATAGTCATTCAACCCCTGAAGAAGCCGCGCAAGATTTTCGCTCGCCGTGCGATGGGATCGAACCCGAATCTCTCGCTTTCCCTGCATCTGCGTCTTGATTGTCTCTTCGAGTACGTTGGAATCGACCGTATCGGGAAGCTTGACGAGAATATTGCGTCGGACTCGGCTGCCTTTTTCGACAAGCCCCGTGCTGGCTACCGAGTCGACCGAAATGAACACTCTGGGAGCGAAGGCAAAGCTGACCGAGGATGCCGAAGGGTCGTTCTTGATCGTGTCGTCGATCACATAATCTATGTCACCAATCTTGATGGACTCGCCGATGTTGACACCGAGCTGTACCAGAAGTTCCGGCGAGACCCACGCGCGGGTCGCTCGGTGTATCGCCTTTTCAGTCGTGCCGGTGACGTTGCCTGAATTCGTGAGTTCCAGCTCGCCGTAAAACGGGAAGTTTGGTCCAACTGCTCGCATTTCGACCAGCCGAGATGCAGTTGGCGTGCTCGCCATGGAGACGAAGTTGAGCTCTTCGCCCGTTTCGGCGCCGGCGGGAAGAGCCCTCGACACGATCTCCCGCTCGTCGTCGCTCAGAGGTCGCTGTGCAGAGACCGCGAGATCAGCCGCGAGAATCGCTTTGGAGCGTCCTTCGAGATTGCGTTGAATCGACGTCTTGAATGCATCGAGTGTCAGGAAACCCAGCAGACCGATCGAAAGATTCAAACAAAAGAGGATGCTGAAACGACGATTGTTGATGGTCTCCCGCCAGGCAAGCCGTAGCCAGGGAGCGCGTGGAGGATTGCTCACTGCTGCAGCCGCCCTTCCGCAAGGTGGAGCTTGCGATTGCACCAGCCAGCGAGGTCCTCGTTATGTGTCACGAGAATCAAGGTCGTGCCCTTGTTTTTGGCAAGATCAAACAGCATCTTCATGACTTGTGTGCCGGTCTTCGTGTCGAGATTCCCACTTGGTTCGTCAGCCAGCAGCACGGGTGGTTCGACGACCAGCGCTCGTGCGATGGCAACTCGCTGGCACTCCCCACCGCTGAGCTGATGGGGAAAGTGCTGTTGCCGATGTCCGAGACCAACGTCTTCAAGGGCTCTACGAGCTTTTGCGACTGCATCTGGATTGCGGGCGATCTCAAGCGGCAAGCTCACGTTCTCAGTCGCGGTCAGATTGTTCATCAGGTGAAACTGCTGAAAGATGATCCCGAGATTCTTTGCCCGAAATCTTGCAAGCTTTTCTTCGGACAAGCGTGCCAGATCTTCTCCTACGAGGCTGATGACGCCGCTGGTCGGTTTATCGAGACCAGCGAGAAGGGAAAGCATCGTCGACTTGCCGCTACCGGATGGACCTAGAATGGCGACCGTCTCTCCACGCTTCGCTGCGAGACTGGCGCCGCGCAGGACTTCGATCGGTTGCGTCGGGTGCGAGTAAGTCTTGTGCACGTTTTGAACGTCGAGAATCGCGGATCCGTCCCTGGATGAATTTTCGCTCACAGCATTGGCTCCAAATACTTCAGAACAGTTTTAGCGACGATCTTCATGCCTTCTTCATTGGGATGGATTCCATCCGGCAGATTGAGCTTTGGTTCCCCTCCAACACCCTCGAGGAGAAACGGGATCAATCCGATTTCGTGTTTTGCGGCGATTTCCTTGAACATCGATTCGAAATCGTCGGCGTACTTCTTCCCGTAGTTTGGTGGAATCTTCATCCCTGCCAGGAGTATCTTGCTCCCCACACTTTTGGCGGCGGTGATGACATCCTCAAGATTTTTTCGACTAGCCGTCAGATCGATCCCGCGCAATCCGTCATTGGCGCCGAGTGCAAGCACCAGGATGTCAGGACGTGCGGTGCCCTTGAGGTGCCACTTCAGACGGCCCGGGCCGCTTGCAGTTGTTGAGCCGCTGATCCCGGCATTGATGACGGTGAGGTTACCTCGCCCGCGAGACTTCAGTTCTCGCTCAATCAATGCAGGAAACGCAGCTTCCTTCGGCAAGTTGTATCCCTCGGTAAGGGAGTCGCCGAGGAAGAGAATCCGTAGACTTTTCGGTTGAGCCTGAGTCGGCGCAGGAGAAACCGTGGGCTTTGGCGCTGCTGTCGAGTGAGTCGACAAGAACAGCAGCGAGGCGACAAGTAAGCCGCAAGCATGGACGATAGCTGCTCGCGAGAACGAACGAGGACATGAGACCAGGAACATGATCGACAACCCCTGGAGACGTTTCAGACACCAATTTGGGTGACTGAATCATCATAGGGTAGGGACTCAGTAGTTGGCAAAGAGCTTGATCAGCGATTTCCCATCGTTGTCGGTGATTTCGATCTGCTCAAGTTGGAATGGAATAAACGTTTCTCCGCCGTTTCCATCCACGGTGCCGATCCAGCGAAGCGTCGGAGTATTCTCACCCTCGCCAAGTCTCGGGTGTGAAACTTTTGCACTGAATTCGACCGCGTTCGCCGGTTGACCGTCAATCGTGCTCAGCGGTTTGACAGTGACGGCGCTGCATGAGAAGCCGCTCACTTCTGTTCCATCCTCGATCGTCTTCGCGACGACCCGGTGAGGCGTATCGGCAGACGGTTCGACCCGGATGGACTTGAGATTATCTGCGGATAGTTCCCAATGTGACGTGCCAACGGCAGCGACGGAGATGCGGCGTACGGTTGTCGCGGCAGGATCTCGCGTGTCGACAAGTTCCAGATCCGCGAGATCGGCGTTGCCGAACGGATTGGCACACGGGTTCGACAGAATCAGCATCATTCCCGTGATCGAGCTTGGCTCGACCATGTCCGGTGAAGCGCTGGCCCCATCGTCGACCGTCGATTCACCGCGTTCGTTTGCGACACCTTCAGGTGGATTTGAGCGATCTTGTTTCTTCTTGTCGTCATCATTCTTCGGCTTCAGGCCGTTGCCGACTTCGGTCCCGAGACAACCCACGATTATGAGCAATGTCGGCACCAGCATCAGTTGCGCCAGACTGCATCTGAGCAAGGCCTTGATTCGCATGTATCCGGCTCCATTTGTGGATTTCACGGCGCCACCTTCCTGGTGTGTGGGTACATTTGAATATTCACTTGAACAACCTGCTCCAGATCCGTGTGCGACTCATCTGCCGCGCCGGTGCCCTTGGCATCAACTGATGTCCGATCGGCTGCTGTTCCGGCCGCCTGCATTGCCCACTCGTGCATCTCTTTGCGGAATGCCTTGATCCGAAACTTCAATTCATCGACGGCGCTGGCCGGAATGTTGAAAACCAGTGCACCGAACTCACGCTCGCCAACGGGCAGGGTTTCAAGTGCATCAACGGCTTGTCCAAGCATCTGTCGATGATAATTGCGAATCGCAAGACTCGTGATCTCGTCACTCGATGCGACCATGCGATCCTTTGCCGCGTACGATCCATCTGGACGTTGTTCGAGATAGCCTTCTTCAACGAGGAAATTCCAGGCCTGGACAATGTCGGAGAGGCTGACGGTTCGGCGCAATCGACGGGAGATCCAATAGGGATCGAAACGAAAGTCCTTCAGCGTCACCATTTCACGCAGTACCGGGTAAAGCCAGTTGCTCAGGTACTGGAGAGCTCCGGTGTTGAGCTGTCTGCGGCTTGCGTGTGGTGTGATCCTGGCCAAAGTATGGAACCACTTCTCGCGCTCATCGTCTGACTTTGCTTGATTCATCTTCACGAGCGCACGAAAGTACTCGGCCATCGGTCCCTTGAGACGGAGGGCGACGAGAAACTTCTCGATCGCGTCAGGACTGATGTTGCGTTGACCTTCGATGACGAGTTTCAGAATGTTGGGTGATGTGAAGCCGGCTGCTTTGGAGAACGAGCGGTAGCTGTAACCGTGTTGCCCGTCCTTCCGAAACGCGTAGAAGTCCTTGAGGTAGGTGCGATAGTTCGTGTAGCCGTAGATGCTCAACGAGCGGGTGTTCCCGCTGCTCTGGTGATCGTCTTCATGATTTAGTTTGGTTGCACCCACGCCCCGACGCTCCTTTCGCGCCAAGGGTGTATTCGGAAGTTTGGGCCAGTTCCTTTAGATGATTCTTCAATAGATTGAAAACAAAGGACTTTTTGCGATGTCGCGTATTCTGACTCGGCGCCTGGTTTTGCGCGGCCTTCAGTTGAAGGACTACGCAAAATGGCGTGCTGCGATGAATCCGGGCGGGTTTAAGCTCGTCGATGAATCCGGGCGGTCCATGACTTCGAGCAAGCTCAGTGCGACGGCCTTTCGGAAAATCGTCGCGCGACACGGACGCCTTCGTGAACGCGACGAGGTATATGCGTTCGGCGTGTTTCGGCGCGGCAGTGGTGCGCTCGTGGGCATCGTGGATCTCGGCATCATCCGCCGCGACATGTTTGCCTGGGCAAATCTTGGTTACTCGATTTACGCATCGTTTCGCGGCAACGGCTATGCCACAGAAGCTGCGGCAGCGTTGCTCAAACATGGTTTTCTGCGCATGAAGCTGCGTCGGATTGAAGCTGCGATCGAATCCGGGAATCGCGCTTCGATCGCCGTTGCGCGCAACATCGGCATGCGTCGCGAATGCATTCGGCGTGCGTTCTGGTCGGATGCGGTTGGGCCGGTTGATGCTCACGTTTACGTGTCGATCGCACCGGACCTTGAACGTTGATGCCGTTCGCGGCTTTCTTTTGCGCAGCTCCGTCAACGGTTCCCCGTATCCGCGATGTCATCGAAGACTATGGTTCACCGCAATCGCAGCCGTTCTCGTTTGAAACAACAGTGACTTGGTTGACTCGACTTTTCTGCTCTGTCCTCGGTAGTCAATCGTGCCCTGAACGTTGCCCAGGGTTTGAATGCCGTAGCCAACCTCGGCGCTCAGGCCAGTCGATGCGGTCACGTTGAGTGAGATTCCTCCACCGAACATGATCCCGCTCGTCGAATACTCGAACTGATACTCATACTCGTTTTCCATGAATGCCTCGGTCCCTTCAGCTCGACCCCTCGACCAAAGAATGGGTTGAATCTTCGCAAACCACCTTGCCGATCCAGCGGTGAAGGTATTCGGTTCCATGAACATGATCGAGATCCCGACCTCATCGTTGACGATGCCGGTCTTGCTGCTTCGAACTGAATTGAAGCTCTGATCTGCGATCGTCTCCTTGGTTCTTGTCACGAATGCGCCAACCATCAGCGCGTGGTCTTCCCAAAGTCGATAGTGCGCATCGCCACCAATCCCTTTGGCGACGTCTCCGCGAATCATTCCGCCGTCCTTTCGATCAAACCAACGTTGTGAGGTTGCGATCGATGCGGTGATTTCAGCGCTGGCGCTGCTTCCAATGATCAGAGTTCCGATGGTCAGTGCGGTTGCGAAGTACTTCAATCGGTTCATGGTCGCGTTCCTCCCGAGAAGGTTTGGTTTCTTCGAGATCCGATGCGAATTCGTTCAATGTCGCGATAGATGGGACTGCCGGATGTCTGCATGCTTGAGCCGGTCGTTGCAATGACGCGTGCGGTGAGAACGTCTTGTGCTCCGTCGTTTCCGGATCCTTCTTCCAGCCTTGCTTCAAACATCATGACTTGATGGACGGATTCCGAGCGCAGAATGTGTGGCCAGTTGGCAACCCGCTCGGTGTCGAGCGCTCCGCCTCCACCGCCGATCGTGAATATGTTCGTGGAACCACCGCCCGCATTCTCGATGACACCGTGTTCGTAGAGATGGGCATGCCCGGTGATGATGACTTCCGGGCCCGCCGCGAGAACGGTTGGCATGAGGTCCTTCCTGACCGCTTCCTCGCCGTTGTAGTCCGGTGCGCTCCAGAAGTTGGTCCACGGCAGGTGATGAAACGATACGACGCGAAACCGGGCCGATTCCCAATCGACAGAATTGAGTTCTGCACGGAGCCAGCGACCCTGCGGAGATTGCGGAGAGAAGTCATCCGTTGTGTCGATCACAACGAATCTGATGCCCCCGATCGTCGTCGCGTTCCATGCTCCTTCGTCGTGAGTGTTGGGCAGCATCGTGAGTGCCTGAGGACTTCGTGCGTCGTGATTGCCGCGAGCAGGCAGCCAGGGAATTCTGGCAAGTAGATCCCGCGCTGGTCCATAAAGCTGCGCACCCCACTCCTCGTACTTGTCGCCGTTCTGAACGACGTCGCCGGCCGCGATCAGAAAATCCGGTTGAAGCTTCGTCAGAAGTGGAACAGTGAGCTCGTGGAACGACTTGCAACCATCCTGATTGTCGGCCCATGCCGCGAATCGTACTGGTTCGTTCCCCTCGTGTTTGTCGTCCGGTGCGACGAATGAGTGGACGAGACCTACGGTTTCGCCGGACGTGACGCGATACCACCACCGTGTTCCCGGCGTGAGTCCTGCGAGTTCCAAACTTGGATAGCGCTCGCCAGGGATCTCTTTCGTGATCTCGCTCCCGAGGTCCGGCGTGGGGCCGTAGCTGATGCGGTGCGTATTCTCAGGCTTCTCGAGGTGCCACCAGATGCGCACCGCGGTCGTGTTGTCGGCGTCGTTTCCTTGCGGCCACGAGAGCACCGGTCCAAGTAGAATCGCGTTGTCGCTTTCGACACCTGATTGGGCCGTTTGTTCTCCGACAATTCCCGAGTCGTATTTGTCGAGGCTGTAGATGACGCAGTTGTTTTCGCTTTCGGTGAGGTTGCACGCCGAAAGCAATGTAACTGCGACAGCGATGAGAGTTTGGCACCGCCGACGATCGCGGCGCGATTGAATCAACGCGAGTAAAGCTGGGTGCTCGGGCATCTACGATCCTCAGCACTCGTGGTTCCTTGGATGGAACAACTCAAGGATGCAGGCACGCCATTTGGGCACGATGAACTCTTGAAAAAGATCCAGTTAACGCAATTCTTCACGTCGCCATGCAGGAACGTTCCTCGTGGGGACCTTGGTCGATTACGGGATGTTGGGAAGAGACTTCGTCGGGTGTCGCGACGCCCGGATCGGGCGTCGCATGACTGACTTTGGAAGGTGGTGCTCAGGGCGGGACTTGAACCCGCACGCCTCGCGGCACTAGCCCCTCAAACTAGCGTGTCTACCAATTCCACCACCTGAGCCCGGAGGGTAATTTCAAGTCACGTACAATGCCCGCGCGGATGAGGTTCCGCAAGGCATCAGTTGCCAAATCAAGGACTGGTCGTTACCTCTGGAGTCGCAACCGGTGCTTCAGTCGTTGGAGCACTGGTCGCCGCATCGCCTGCCGAAGCCGGTGCGCTTGCTTCAGCCGGTGCTGGCGACGGAGTCGCTCCCGCGCCGACCCGCTGCTGCAACTTCTCTTCGAGTCCGATGTCGCCTTTGGTGCCTTGCATGACGGTAAGCACCAGCGAGGTGACCATGAACACGCCAGCGGCGCCGTACGTCAATTTTCCAAGAAAGGATGTCGATCCGGTCGCGCCAAAGACGCCAGACGAACTGCCGCCGCCGAATGCTGCACCGACGCCGCCGGCATGCCCGCTCTGGAGAAGGACAACGAGGACCATGAAGACGGCCACGATTATATGTATGATCTCGACGAAGGTTTCCATGAATCTGCCGAACTCCCCGTGGAGGGGGTAGTGGTGGCGCCTCCCAGAATCGAACTGGGGACACGTGGATTTTCAATCCACTGCTCTACCAACTGAGCTAAAGCGCCGTGGGTCCCAAAAAAGAAGTTATTTTGTATGCGCGGCCTTGGTACGAGTCAACAATCTTTCGGGTTTTTCGGAGTTTGATCGGTTGAGGAGTGCCCCGTGCGTGACCCATTGAGCAGTGGACAGGCCCACAAGTCCCATTCGTCGAGTCCATCGCGTCCCCTCGTCATCGCCGGACCCTGCATGGCGGAGTCCTGGGAAACCCTTGTGGCTGTAGCGCAGCCGCTCGTCGCCCTGAGTCGTGAACTGGACTTCGATTTCGTCTTCAAGTCGTCCTTCGACAAGGCCAATCGCACATCCATCGACAGCTACCGCGGTCCAGGAATCAAGCAGGCAAGCGAATGGTTTGCACGACTCAAGAAGGATTTCGGCGTTCGAATCCTGACCGATGTTCATGAAACGACAGATTGTGCTCCGGCTGCTGACGTGTGTGACGTCCTCCAGATTCCCGCATTTTTGTGTCGCCAGACCGATCTCCTCGTCGCGGCAGTCGCAACCGGCCGTGCCGTCAACGTCAAGAAAGGGCAGTTCATGGCTCCGCGCGCCATGCACAACATCGTCGATAAAGCGCGAGCCGTATGTCGCGAAAAGAGTCTCAAGGAGCAAATCATGCTTACCGAGCGAGGCGTGACGTTCGGTTACGGAAACCTCGTGGTCGACATGCGCGCTCTTGCCATGATGGCTGAAGCGAAGGTCCCGGTAATCTTCGACATCACGCACAGCACGCAGCTTCCGGCGAGTGGCGGTGAAGGTGGCAAAACCTCTGGCGGGCAACGGCACTTTGCGCCGCTTCTTGCGCGCTCGGCGACCGCCAGCGGCTACATCGACGGGTGGTTTCTCGAAGTGCACCCGTCGCCCACGAGCGCAAAGAGTGACAAGGACGCACAGCTGACGATCACTCAGGCCACGACGCTCCTGAAGCAGCTCGTTCCCCTGTGGCACGCAACGCGAACGGCGCGGTCGATTGACTCAGGCTTTGTGGATTAACTGTTCGTAATCGGGCCTCGTGCCCGTCTGCACAGCACGTTAAGCCAGAAGTTACTCCGCCCGGGCCGCACGTCCCGGGACACCCACGATTCCGCAATTTTGAGGTCAGGGATCAACTCGATCACCGGTCCAAGCGCCGTTTCATCGTACTGAACGAAGACGCGATCATCTGCCTTCAGTTCGCCCTTACCGTATTTGAAGGACATATAGAAAACACCGCCCGCGCGCAGTGAATCGGTCAGTCGTCGAAGGGTCGCCTCAAGCTCCCGTGCATCAAGGTGGACGAGCGACGCGCAGGCCCACACGCCATCAAACCCCTCCCGAAACGCGATTGACGCGAAACTCTCCACAAGAACTGGCTGACCGACGTATTCACTGGCAAGTCGCGCGAGTTCAGGCGCTGCATCAAACGCAGTGACGGAGTAGCCGCGTCCAAGGAAATACTTTGTGTCCCGTCCCGACCCGCACCCGGCATCCAGAATCCGTGCGGTCGCTGGCAAAAGTGTCTCAAATTTCGCGTAGAGCGGGGTCATGTCAACGACGTGCGTCCCTTCAAAGAATGCACGAGCGTTGCGCTGGTAGTAGGCGGTATTGTCTGGCAGCTTGCTCATAATTGCTCCAGCAGGAAGAACAGCCCCCATCTCAAGCGAGATACTCGCGCGCCATCCGCGCCGTCTCTTCAAGCACCGGTATCCCGGACGCCTCGTTTTCGGCGATCGCTGCCTCTGCCCGTTTGTCCCGATTCACAGTCAGGGCAATCAGTGCGTTCCGCCGCAGACCTTCGCGCTTTGCACGGGTCATCGGCGTCCCGCCAAACAGCCTCTCGTAGGTAGTCTGGTCCATCGTGGCGACGCTGAACAGGTCAACATCCGGGGCGACGCGCTTGAGGGCAGTGACGTCGGCGATCGTTGCCTTGCGGTTCCAGGGGCAGACCAGCTGACAAATGTCGCATCCGAACCAATACCGCCCGACCCAGGTCCAGAACTCCAGCGGGATGGCGCCACGATGCTCGATCGTCCAGTAGGCGATGCACTTGGCTGTCTCAAGTCGATACGCCGTGTCGAGCGCGCCGGTCGGGCAATGGACCTGACAGCGTTGACAGGTCCCGCAACCCGACCGTGGAGCTGCGTCTCCCGGGCTTTGCCCGGCCCTGAAGTCGATGGTCGTCAGGATCTCGAAGAGCAGAAGAAAGCTGCCGTGCTTGCGGTGGATGTAGTTCGTGTTCTTGCCAATAAAGCCGCCGGTGCCCGATTTGGCGGCAAGCGCGCGTTCAAGAACTGGTGCGCTGTCGACCAGCACGCGCCCGGACTGGGGGACTACACTCGAATCGCTCTCCGTCATCATCTTGAGCAACGCTGTCAGAATTTCTTCGCCGCTTTTGCGCAGGACTCGGTGATAGTCGCGCAAGCGCGCGTACTGTGCGATGCGTGGTCGCCCATCGGGAGGAGAGTTTCGCCAGCGGTCGCCCTGGTAGTACCGGAATCCGAAGACCAACGCCGATTTCGCGCCAGGCAGGAGCTTGGCGGGGTCTTCACGCAATGCCAGGTTGTCTGCAATCCAGGGCATTCCCGTGCCGTGGCCAGCTGCGAGCCACTCCTCAAATCGCGCAAAATCCCCGCGCACATCGAGATCCGTGGCGCCAAAAAACACAAGTCCCGCCTGCTCAGCGAGCAGAGCCGTTCTGCTCAAAATGTCATCAATTTGGTTCAACTTATTGATACTAATGAATTTTGTGTCGAGTGACAGGTGGGCTTCCTACCGCCTATAATCGGGGGGCATACATCAAGGAGCCGCGTTCTTGTCGTTCAACTCCGCCACACCGGTGGACAACCCACTGCAACCCCTGTCGCCACGCAAAGTGCTGATCTGCAATTTGCTCCGGCCGCGGTCCGCCTGCTCCCG
>Ga0169931_10006149_pt1 | contig 18187 bp, 16 predicted proteins | sample Kivu_15m_20L_FD_129675 | JGI IMG/M metagenome (GOLD analysis project Ga0169931, IMG submission 129675) | Freshwater microbial communities from Lake Kivu, Western Province, Rwanda to study Microbial Dark Matter (Phase II) - Kivu_15m_20L... | ecosystem: Environmental > Aquatic > Freshwater > Lake... | reverse complement strand
ATTGTTGATATCTTTACTATCCTCCGATAGTTGAGCTCTCAAGGCTTCAAGCCTCGAAGACGTTTTAGTTACCGTAACTACCGGAACAGTATGAGACGCAAAGGCTGCTGTGCTCATACATCGTAAAGATGTTTTTGCGTGCCTGAGATTCGAGATCATGGTGATAGAATAGGTAACGTATTAATTGAAGGTAGAAAATAATAATAAGAGGGGATGGGTGTCAAAATGTTTGCAACGTCATAATGCCGACGCATGGTGACGAAAGACGAAAACAAGAGGCTGAATGGTAACTACATACGCGTGACCGAATTCAAATACAGTATGTAGATTCAGTACGCTAGTACGCTTGTACGCTCTGGGTTCTGGGTTCTGGCACAACTGCTTCTTCGACGCGAGCACGAGCTACAGTACTTATTTTAAAAAATTTAAATTAAGAGCGGATGGGAGATTTCATTTTACGAATAGATTTATGTTCTTCTAACTGGATTATTTGCTTGTTTGATAAAAATTAGCTGCATTGCCTGCCACTCTGATTTGAACGCATGGCCTTTCCCAATCGTAACGATCCGCTTTCTTCACCAACGAGTATTTTCAAGAAGCGCTGTTTTCCAGCCAGTTTCATTTGATCTTTCCACCACATGTCCAGTTGATGTCTATCTTCTTGATTCAATGATTTTAATTGCACAGTGGCTTTATCATCGGTCCAAGAAACTGGATTCAATTGAGTAGGCCCATGATTCAATCCAGCGGAAGTATCAGGTCGGCCGAGCTGTGCTGGTGGGCACGGTTGTTCGGGCCTTGCTTGTGGGTCAGCCCGTAATGCAGGCTGCAAATATGCGTTTTCAAAGGGGTCAAAAGGACCGATAGCTCTCCCCTCTTCATCCGATGCGTAAGTCGATCCACTGGCGACGGATGACGTTTCTCCATCGTACGAGAACGATGGCTTTAGATTCCCATCGAGTCTGTTTAGCGCCCTTCCTGCTTCCTCCTGAGAGCAACGCATATCCATTACTGTTGCAATTTCAAGAGGTAATACGGAACTTTGCGCATCATAACGAGCTCTCGTTGATCTCAGGAATGTATAAGTGAGGAACATAAGAGCAATTGTCGCGTACGCCTCATGTCGAGCCTCTTTCAGTATGAACTGCCCAGTTATTGTCATTTGGGCAATAATCAAGCCGAAAACAAATCTACGAAATATTTTGGGGTAAAATTCCCCTCCTTTGTAATAGACAGCAACCATCGATCAGCATTGAGGATTGTAAATAATTCGAAGATCTCAACAGAACATGGATAAAACGTACCTGACTCGAAAACTGATTCGTATACGTACAAAAATTGATGCGTCCACATTATCCGACTGAATAAGCAAAACAAAGCACATGGTAGAAGGACGATAGGAGCGACGACGGCAAATACCACACTTATGACAACTACCAGCATATCCTGAGCAAGAATTTTGTGGAACGGGAACCAACCTTAGGAGAAAAATCTACTTGAGATTGTCGTAAATCAAAATGAGATACCTAAATACTATTCGGGTCGTACCTGGATCATCAATCGGACGAAATCCAAGCAATACCTTCCGTCTTTGTCGCAAAGTCAGGAAAGGACAGCAGATGTACCGCAGGATCGATTGAATTATACTAAAGGTGCGCACTAACTCAACACCTAGTCCAAGAAATGTTTTCATAGTAACAAAAGTCACGAAGAACGATGACATTCTCGGCAATGAGTTCCCTAGCAGTTCAAACGCTTTTTCAGGGTTTTCAATAATTATGGCCAGGGTATCGAAAATAGATCCAGCAATAGCAGTGACTAAAAAAATATTCAACACTTGAAACAAGAAGAAATTCGATAAAGCTTTCATTTGAACTTCACTGTAAGACAAAAATCCTTCTGCTTTGGATATCTGCATAAATAGAGGTGGAAGTAGCTGTTGAATGCCAACTAAGCAAAGTGGTTGGACCAAAGCTATACCAGTGGCAAAGAATGCAGATGCCTGTGCCAGTTGGGCTATTCGAGGGGAGGAAGACACCAATGCATTGTCACTCACTAGAAGTGAAACCAAAGCGACAGGAACGATATAAAAGGTGATTAAAAACATCACAATGGTATCAGCAATTAGGCTCCTTGTTTTTCGTGCTCCATGTGTGACGTATATATTTTCCCAAATCACATCCCTAGGCTCAGGAGCATGAGAAACGATCATCGCTCCTGGTTTGGAAGAATGCATAGCCTGTATAGCAATTGTCGAGGCCGTAAAAGTTTTCATTTCAATGAAGGCCTTATCCGTCACTTCAATACTATGATTCTCAAGAGAGTCTGTAATCTTAGCTTCCGTCACCGTTGTATGATCCAACAAATCGTCATCAATGTCCACAGTAGGTCGTCCAAAGAAGTCACTACGAACTGCTGAACGAGTATATTCTTTAATGGCTTGTCTCGTTCGGTCCAGCACTTTCCTCTTTTTCTTAACATTTACACGTTCTTGAGAAACGTAATGACGGTCATCTGCAGCATCCACTGTGAAGGTTCTTCGTAGAAATATATCATCATTAATACTGGAGGAAGAAAGGATGTAATCGATATCTTTAAATCCTGATTTGGCTTCTAAACTATTCAAACGCTTCATAACTCTATATCGTCGTTGTTGTTCAAGACGAATCTCCTCGTTTAATTTTTCAAGTTGATTATAAAGTTGTGCAAGACGGTCTTGGCGACCCGTAGCTAAGCATACATCATCACAACAACCTATAGCTATATTACGTATATCACCTGGTTTGTTAAAAGTGACAAGATTTCGTTTTTCACCACGACAAATAAGAAGTAATTCCTTTTCTAGTTGAGTCAATATCCCGGTACGCTTAAGGACTAATGATTCTAGATGGATTAAATTTTGACATACAGTCACAGTTTTGATAGCATCTGGATGGACGTGTCGAAAGTAATTTTCAATTAATTGTGGTGCCCGGAGATGCTTGGGTATATTCGTTACGAGGACAGTACGTAAATGAGGTTCACGTGACAATAAATATCGATGACGAATATTGTGATAGGCATTATATTCCTTCATGAGTTCCCGTGTAACAATACCGGTTAAAACATAGGCCGCGATACAATGAAACCATAATCGAGGTGAACCACCCGTAACATTAGCCATGGTAAAACGTAAAAAGTCTGTAAATAACAAGCTTCCTACATATCCTTTTAAATCACTGGCGTTAGCACGGCCTCCACCGGTAAAGTTCAAAGGCAAAAGCAAGGCAAATGAAAATACAGACATTCGTACAATACATCGTAAGGCTAAACGATGAAATCGTATAAAAATCATGGAATCAAATCCTACTCGATTAATAATTTCTTCGTCGGATACATAAAAACATATTTTGATCCAACTGAATATCCCATCCACAGGTAATGGGGGCGGAACTAATTTCGGCAATCGATGTCTCCGAGGTGAAATAAAGAGTGGACTCGTCTTTTGATTATGATAAAAACAACTTAAAAAGACAGATGCCAAGCATGCCATCATAAAGAAAAGCATAAAGAAGCTAGCGAAGGACATGGATGTTTCACGAAATGCAGATACATCTTCAATATAACTAGGAAGTATGCCTAATCGACGTCGTTGATGATAATGGACAGGAGGATAAATGTGATTCTCAATCGTACTGGTGCTATTCTTGCTGTAAGGATATGTGTAATTGTAAGCATTTGAGAATGATGACTGTACTTGTTGAGAAGAAGAATTATAGAAAGAAGAAGAAGATGCACGAAGGTTATTAGGAATGATAGGATCTAGAACAAATAGGATACATGGTTCTACATATTTAAGTATAATGTCTTTTCGTAGATTGTGAAGCTGAAATACCCAATCGGGCATGTAGATAGTTGCCATCGTTCAGCTCTGTCCTGTTTTAAGGTATATTTGTCTTTTGTTTTATTTCATGATGTTCTTCTTTTATTCATCGCAGTATTATAACATTTCAAAGACCACAACGCAGTCAGTCTATCAGGTTTATATCGACAAGGCAATGCTACTGGTAACCTACTGTACTGTACAGTGTACATGTAAGGCCTGTCATGGAGTGCCGAATGTCAAATGCCAGCATACATAGGTCATAGGATCCGATGAAAAACCTCCATTGGCCCAATGAATATACCAACATGGTTTTTCCAAAATTCGTGAAAGTCCTGAATACAGTTGATCTATTGTGATGGGTCACGAAAAATTTGTGATAACACGAAAATTATGTTCTCTTTTGTGGTAAGATTAGCCTGATTAGCCATAGATCAACTCTATTCAGGACTTTCACGAATTTTGGAAAGACCATGTTGGTATATTCATTGGGCCAATCGAGGGTTTTCATCGGAGCCCACCATATTTTAGTTCCTATAGCTGGAATATTACGTCACCATATTTTTCGTTTACTATCACACAAGGTATAAGCCCGAGAAAAATAATCACACTTATTTAAGAAAGAATTGGCTTATTTTATAGCAAATTTAACTATCGTGTTTTAAGAATCGCAATAATGAACTTCTAGACAAATTAGAAATCATAAACAGTCAAAGTAAAGATTCATATCGATGAATTCGGTCGACATCATTGTCAATCAAATGATGAAGGCAGTTTTCTGCATCTATTGTCCACTCCCTACATTTCTCTTCATTCTTGTGCTCTATAGATATCAAAGTTTTCAATATAAAATGTAAAGTTAAGTGTCCCCATTTGCATTTATTATTCTCTGCTTCAATCAAATCTTTTATAACAAGACATTCATTCTGTAACGTTTCTCTGAAGGTTTCTAGCGCCGCAGTCATGTGTAAATGATATGAGTCATCCAAAACTTCATGTTGAGCATTTGGAGTTGCCCATTTTATCAGAAATCGGTAATACCACCATATTGTTTGATCATCGGGTTCGGTAAATATTGCATTATGGACGATATCTAGTTCATTCAATAACAATTGTAATTTCTTGGTATTTCTTTGCGCCATCTTGTCGTTCGTCGTAGATTGTAATGATGAAAACTCTACTGGGATTTGAATTTCTAACACATATTGTAATAAAATGGATCGGTAATGAAACGCGGAACCATTTGAAAAATTAAGCGTAATCTTTTCATCAGTAAATTTCCATTCCTTTTCTATAATATTTGCTTCATCTTGTAGCGCAAGGTTCAAAGTCACCGTGCTTAGTTCTTCGTCGGCGTTTACATCATTCGGTGAAATTTGAGGACCAGGAACTGAAATAATATTGGATGATCTCCACCACCAGGATCCATCTAATTTTTCGTGAAGTAGATTAAGGATTCTACTTTCACTAGTCCAAAGACCTGCTGTACTAGCATTAGAATTTATCAGCGCCAAAATCGTGGCGGAAATAGATACAATGAACCGTCGATAATTCCAACAATGGAAATTCCGCTCATCATGTCGTAAGAATTCAGAGCAAAGATCTAATTCTTGGTTTAATGTACTTAACATCCTTTGCAAAAGATCGGTTCTACTACAAGCTCCAGATAAACTTTCAGTCATCTTACATTCGGAAATATGCATTTTTATTTCTAAAAGTACATATTCACGTATACACCACTTTCGATGAAACCATGCACCATAGGCTTTGGGGTTACGTTTGAGGCAAGTAGTAGTTAGTGCTTGTTCGTTCTGAATGAATTGAGTAGGTGTCGACTCCGAAGAATGGAGTATTTGAAGAACCGTATCTCGTCGACAGTTCCATAGATAAATGGGATCAGGGTTCACACTCAAGAGCTTATCACTGAGTCTTAGATGATCTTGTAATGAGGTTGTACTTGGAGAGTCATCCGTAAGAAGACGCTGAGACATAAGTTCGGATGTGAGTGAATGCCATTGACGAGCCTTCTGAGACAAAGTTGCTGTTACAATCTCATCTCGTTGACGAGCCTTATATTCAGCCCTACCTTGACCATGCATCTTCTTATAATACTGTACAAAGAGATAAAAGGAGGCGAGCCTCATACATTTTTCAGGTCTATCCAGAGGGGTCTGTTAGTCGCGCGAGTAAAGAATTCAGTTCTCTTTCAATAATCCCTCGAATACAAGTAATCGAATATAGTGTAACAGTAGCTTATCTTTAGATGCCTACAAGAAATTAATTTCTGTAATAGCAATCGGTTGAGTTATTAGACTGTTTATGTGAAGCGATGTGATTTTTTTTCTTTTTGTTTTCATGTCAGTTCAGGTATCAGTAGGAATTATCCCTCGTAGGACGATTTTCAGTAAAAATACGGGTACTAATACACATGGCCTGCAATTCCTGGAAGAGAAGCTTCGCTGCATAAGGAATTTCAATCTGGCAGATCTTAAATGGTCTTCCAACGCACATTGGTGTACGACATTCGTATCTCATCTTCTTCAAATCGGCATGCGCAGTCAGACCACAACGTTCGCAGATGTGGATACGATATTGGTCGGAATTCACAAAGAATCGATCACGGAGAAAGTTTGCACACCCATGAGCAATCAGACAATCACGTTCCATCTCACCCATACGTAATCCTCCATCACGAGAACGACCTTCCAGAGGTTGCCGTGTTAGCATAGCCACGGGACCACGGGCTCTTGAATGGATTTTATCATCGACCTGGAAACATTAAGCAAAAATGTGAATTTATAATGGATATCAAATACTAATGGATCTACAGAACATTTCTTGAAAAGCATACCAAATGTTTCAGGCGCTGATAGAATGTTGGACCTATGAATACCCTCGCATTCAAAGGCCTTCCAGTGTGACCCTGGTACAACGCTTCGTTCCCATGGCGCTGGTAACCCATGGCATGTAACCGTCTGCTGATATCCTCTACAGTGACATCAGTGAATGGTGTGGCGTCGCCTTCAAGTCCTTGAAATACTACGACTTTACCCAAAAGACACTCAATCAGTTGGGCAATTGTCATTCGAGAAGGAATCGCGTGAGGATTCACAATAATATCTGGAATAACACCCTCTGCTGTAAATGGCATGTCTTCTTGACGATAGGTCATTCCAATAGTACCTTTCTGCCCATGCCGAGAAGCCTATTTTGAAAAATTAAATTAATTATGGATTAGGATGAAACTTGTCAAAAGGAAAGCTATTGAACAATTCAAATCGGACACGTACAAATTTGTCTCCCACTTGAGGTATTCTCACGTTCCTTATGCGGACTTTGGTAAAGCGATAGCCCTCCTTGGTGGTACTGATCAGTACATTATCAACAATACCACTCTCATTCGCTTTCATCGATGTACTACAATCTCTTTTGGTATATCTTGATGGTGCACCGACTTGAACATCGACTGGAGCCGTTTTACCAATTAAAATATCATCTCCCGATACACGTGTACCCGGTGCGACGAGACCATCATCATCGAGTTTCCCATATTCTCCATGTCTCATTCCACGGCAATTATCTAGACTGGGTTTCTCAAACATTTCTGATGCTAGAGTATTCAAGGTTCCACTACCAGTAGCTTTTTCTTGATCGATGTAACATCGGTAGTAAGAAGAACGAAATAAACCGCGGTCGATGGCGCTTTGACTCATAATCAACGAATCTTCTTGATTGTAGCCCGTATAGATCATAATTGCTACGACAACATTGACGCCACTGGGAAGCTCACGGAAATGAAGGAATTCCATAGCCCGAGTCGTACACAAAGGTTTCTGTGGATAATGCAAGACATGGGCCATCGTATCCATACGAATTTGATAATTCGATGCATAGATTCCCATGGCCTGTTTACCCATAGCGCTTTGGTACGTGTTACGAGGACTTTGATTATGATCTGGAAAGGGAATGATTGAAGCGCAAACACCTAATATCATCGATGGATGAATCTCACAGTGTGTATAAGTCTCTGAGTAAGCGTCTATGGCTTTGAGATCTTTGGGTTCCATGGCTATCATCGTCGTTTCCTCTTCTTCTGTGTCAATGTATTCTACGAGACCCTCAACAAGTAAATCTGACCAAGTTAACTTCTTCGCATCCGGAATATTACCCTGAAGTTGAAGGATGTGGTGCTTTTTAATGGCTAATGTTTGGTCTTCATTCACGACGAAAAGCGGTCTGCAGATACGGCCGGCGTCGGTGTAAAATCGCACCTCTTTTTCAGGAATATCCCTTGCTATACTAACTTCAGCGTCGATGTCTATCATTCGACGTAAAGAGCGGAATGTATCGACGAGGTGCTTGGGATCTCGATGAATACCTATCCAGTTACCATCTACAAAAATTTTACAAGTCGTCGGTTCAGCAATGACTGAGGGCAATATATCAGTAAGGTTTTCCATACTAAATTCCTCCAGAGACTCTAATACCGGCTTCTTGGAAGTCCCGGTAGTAATATGAGCCATAAGGGCAAGATTTTTTACAAGACCAACGGACTGACCCTCTGGAGTCTCTGCGGGACATACCATTCCCCAATGTGTATTATGAAGTTGACGAGGTTTCGCCTGTTTTCCTGATCTTGCCAATGGAGTGTTGGAACGACGAAGATGGGACAAAGACGATGCATAAGTGAGACGATTCAAGACCTGTGAGACACCAGCCCTTGTTGTATTACCCTTATCTCCCCCTTTTTTAATGCCAGCACCATGGATAAGTATCATATTCGAATGGATATCAGTTTTCTAATATCGAGAAACTTACAATTTCCAGTCGCCAAGCTGTATTTCAACCCATCTGTGATATGGTTCGATTTGATAGCGGCCCCAATGTTAAAATGTTTCCCTTCATCTAAACAACGTTGCAGATGCTTCCGAACATCCTTCGTTAACTTTCTAAAAAGAACTCGGAAGAGACCTCCGATTAAAGGACCGGCCAAGTCCAAGCGTTTTTTCCCAAAATGATCTCTGTCGTCCTCATCGGCTCGACCTAGCTTGCACATGAGTAATTTATGTACAGCGTACCCCAAAAAGAAACCCTTTCGCGTTTCGCAATTGTCTTCCGTGCCAACATGTGGGAGAACTTCCTTCTGCAAAATCCCCGATGCATATCGGATACGGTCCTCTTTCGTGACATCCTTAGCGCTACCTCTTCTTCCAATGAAATCCAGGGCGACATCTCGACGCTGAATGACAAATGCTTCCTCAAGACTTGGTCTGAACAGATCCATCATCTCTCCATCCGTTAAGTCATACGTGACGTGTTCTATAATATCCCGATCAGCGACGAATCCCAAAGCCCGAAAAATAATTACCACTGGGATATCAGTACGAATATATGGTAGTGTACTACGAATTTGATTTCCTTCCGAGGAGCCCTTTCCACCCTTCTGATACATTTGTAGGTACAGAGTGCTGGCAGGCCGTGTTAAAGTTTCAACTTGACTTCGAGTTTCAATAACCCAACTGAATTTACTAGGTTGCTTTTTCCGGAAAGCATAAACGTGATTATTTGACATTCGTTCCTGTGCAATAATGACTTTTTCGGATCCATTGATAATAAAGTATCCTCCTTGATCGTATATACATTCTCCCAAATCACTAAGCTGACTATCATCCTTTCCAGTTAGGTAGCAATTGAAAGATCTTAACATGATTGGGACATATCCCAAGAATTCCTTTCGAGCTTCTTCAGTACTGATACATTCACCAAGTGGGATGGAAGTATCTGCAAGATTCGTATCTCTGGGTACACGGTATTCATTCATGGTAATATCTACATAAATTGGAGCTGAGTAGGTAAGATTCCTTAACCGTGCTTCATGAGGGAAAATATTCGTCACGGTGCCATCCTTCTCTACCGTCGTAGGTTTCGCTAGATAAAGCCGACCAAACTTGATTTGAAAAACCTTTTTAGAGTTTTGAAGTGAGTCCTCCTCGTCCAATGCTGCTTCTTCATCATATCCAACGAGATGCTGGAGTTCTGGAGATACACGAATATCACCGGAGTCATCTACAAGTTCCTGCATAGTAGTGATAATAAACTCATCGAAGGAATCCAACTGCTGTCGAACTAAACCCTTCTCTTCAAAATATGCACTGTAAAGAAAACAAAGTATATGTGGTAAGTGTCGACGTTCCAGATTGAGAAACAATGACGAACATTACAATCTGCTAGTGAAAAATTCAAGGGAGCTTGGAACGGTTTGAGTTCCGAATCTAAGCCCCGTGGAAATGATCGCGACAGATTCAGTTGTGCAATCAAAGGATAGCCACACATAGACAACATAAGTATCAAGGTTAACAATCTTATCTATAAAATATAGATATATCATAAATCCCCATACGATACGTGTGTTTCTATCCCATGGGTGATCCTAGTTCACAACAGGATATCATGACGATGAATTCTTTTTCAGCATTACTCACGAGATTACAGCCCAAGCATCGTCTTGAGATACGGGTATACCATCAATATCGTTTTGATCTTCATCTAAGGAACCGTAGGGATATCCGCTTTTCAGTGTATCTCCATTGTATTCTTCTTCAAAATCCATACCGCTCATTCCATTCGAAATCACCATATAATGTTACGTCGGCTGGGATAATCAACAAATCTCCTATTACAAGGGTTGGATTCGTGAATATGAGGTGCAATGAAAGGTGATGTTTGGTCGGGTTTGCAAAGCAACCGAATGTCTGCGTGTACCATTGCGCGATAACCTTTTATGTACATATTTAAATACAGAAAACTAACCCTTTATGTACGTTTTGCTCAAAATGGCTGATGGCTGACGTTTTTGCTGCCTACTGTAATGTCAAAGTGAGAAGAGATAGAGATCCTCATTCCTCGGTACATATACAGGAAGACTTTGTGATGTCATACAATGAAGAATTCCATGTTACGAGGTATACTCCATGGCAGGAGTCTTAAGAAACGGACACAATCACTACCAGGGGCTCTTCTTGAAATTTTCCAAAAAGGTACAATATGTCAACATTCATCTATTCAATCATTGTATTCCAAGGAGTTGATGCGACACATGTCTACATCTCCTCCCAACAAAAGCAACAACGAAACGGGCTCTAGTACCGCTGACCAGATAAAGTCATCATCTCAAAATATTAGTACAGATCGGCTAGATGAGGAATCGGTATCATCATCATCACCGTCGTCGTCTTCGTCTTCGTCACCCTCCAAAAGCCAGATGTTACCCTTTCCTTGGAGAGTGAATGCTATATATCCTTTGCCAAGGGTAAAACAAAATGATGATTATAGTGGGATGGAACTCACCCCATGGGCTCGATTTGTTCGAAAGTCTTTTGTTGCATTAGAGCTGGGTACTTCATGGTTGGATATTATTTTCTGGAAGAGATGGGAACAAGAAATTGTACAAAGTTGTGCCTTTGCATTTCAACGAGCGGTTTGTGGACTTCTTTCACGATCCTTTCAAGGTAGGAATCTATTCATAACTTTTACCATCTCCACTGGAATGATATCTATTTCTAATTTTAAAATTACAATATATGTTTAGTACCCATACAGGAAATTACTAATTTTGATGATCTCAATTGTAAATCTCTTTCTATCAATACCATGCCGACTTCCGAATCGGCCAAGACTACTACTTCCACCACTATGACGGATGAAGATAGACAATTTACTGAACATTATGTTACAAATATTTTGGATGCTAATTTACTTCAACTATATACTACTATTGCATCACAAGCACATATTGATTTTTCCCTTACTCTGGTTCAAGTTCAATTAGAAAATGCATTCATGATTCCTCATTTGACACGGTCCGATGTGTACGCCGACTCCTCACTGCGAGGGGCCTATACTAAAATTGAACGAACATGGAAAGAAACACGTGATACAGATGCAATTATTGATATGGGAAGGGACTTACAAGTTAAGACGAAACATCATGGAACGAAACGATCATTACTTATAGATGTATCTGTCACTTGCTTAGAAAAATTTATTCTCCGAGATAAAGTATCTGGACAGATTTACACAGGTGATGATGATATGAATAATAATACTCGTATACCTGAAGGACAGATCGTAACACACTTAGTACGATTTGAAATGGAAACAGATAAAGCCAAGAATGGTATGGGTACTGAAGTACAACAACGAGAATTAGGACATTGGAAAATTGTAGATATTGATGATATGTTGAAAGGAAATGTATGGTATTAATAAATTTTACTGTAGAATATATATATATTGAACGAAACCTCCTTATACAAACGATGCGTATGATATGAATTTCTGTACCAATTAGCCTTTGGAGGTCTTTTCTCGGAGGAATTTTTTTTTTAAAGTGAATCTGAGATTGAAATAGCAGGTGTCATTCAATTTTATTTATGGTAAGGCGGTTGGTCATAAGGAGGGCAAATCACTGCCAGCAGAAAGCGAAAAAGGGTGGTAAGTTCCAAGGCAATTGTAACCTATGTGGGAAAGCGGGTCGTAAGAAGGCAGATTGCTCAGGACGATGATCGAAGCCGCGACAAGAGGTTTGTAATTCTTAGTACGCTTGTAGCGGTTTCGATCATCGTCCCGAGCAATCTACATTACCTTGGAACTTGCCACCCTTATTTTGGTCGATGAAAAGGTGAAACGGTCTTTTTGAGGTACATATTTTAGCCTTGACCCAAGGTGCTCTGCGAGATGGAGGTGAAGTGTGTGTAGTAGGTGGAGATGTCAGTACTCTGTACACTGGAGCAGCCTGCGAAACAAGAAATTCAGAAGTTTATAAATGCAACCTTTCCATGACAACATGACAGGAGAAGCGGATACTGATAACTCCAAAGTGGAACCAATCAACCATACCATACAAGAGGGAGAAGAAGAGAAAAAGAAGAGTGGGAAATATGGCGTAATATCCAATGCGGTCAACTTTATTGGTGGTGTTAGTTTTTTAGGATTACCTTTTGCCATCAAGGAATCTGGGTTGATAGGAGGATTGTGTTTTTTAGGACTTGTTGCCATACTTACTGAATGGAGTCATCGATTGATTGTGGAATCTTCTAAATTTCATCACAAGTTACAATATGCATCGATTGAATCGTATGAAGCTCTGGTTGGTACACCCTTTGGACGAGTCGGTGAAAGGGTCTTACTGTTTAGTGTATTTGTCGTAGCCTTTGGAGCATGTGTAGAATTTACAGTTATGATTAAAGACTTACTCTTCACGCTCATGAATGGAGGCACGATGCATCTGATTGTGGTGTGGAGTATCTTCATCGCGCCCTTGACATGGATCAAGGATTTATCATCCCTCACCTTTGTATCCATCTTGTCCTTGGGTCTATCGGCATTTTTGGTTGCGGTCATTATGATTGAAGCACCCTGGTATGAAAATGTGGTCAGTCATGGTGGACTTGCACAAGTGATGCAAGACTATGCGTTTCGATCACATGTCTTTACCACGATTAGTATCTTCACAGAAGTCTTTGCATGGCAACATGGTATATTCCAATTCTTCAATTCATTACGACGACCTACCATTCATAGATGGAGATTTGTTACAACCAAAGTCAATTCTATCATCTCTATTATTTATATAATGGTGAGTGTACCAGCGTACTTGGGATATCTCGACGATACCACGGGGGATATTTTCCTGAGCTTACCCTCACAAGGCACAGGAAGTACTCTTACCAATATTGCAAGATTGTGCTTTCTTTTTATATGCATCTTTACCCTGCCACTCGAAATGATGGTTGCAAAAGATGTTATCAAGGCTGCTTTTAACAGGCTATCATCGATTGATGATGATGCTTATGTTCATGGCGCATCCACCAATATCGTCCAATCTTCTACATTCTGTTCTATATTCATATCAGGACGGGAATTGCTGATTGTGATCTTACTGGATTTACTTGCATTAGGATTAGGTATTCTTTTCAAAGATCTAGGGGATGCATGTGCATTGGTGGGAGCCATTGGAGGGAGTTTAGCATCCTTTATTATACCTGGACTTGTTTATCTTGGAGTCAATGGAGATGATTTTATAGCTTGGACGAATCATCTTTTATTGGGACCCGATCATTCTACGAATATTACCACAACGGTAATAGACGGATATAATACTAACCCAGATGTAAGAGTCTATCTTACAGATCGACCAAAACCATGGTGGTATTATCTATTGGGGTTTCCTATTTGGTGTTTTGTTGCTGATTGGGGAGCAGCAGGTGTGACGGATAAGATCAAAGGGACTGTAATAATTGCAAATTACACAAAGGATTCGTCGATCGTGTCACCGCAATACACTGAGCATCGTCCATCCTCCTCGGATTATTTTATATACAACGATTTGGATTCCAATTCCAATAATACAATCGTCTTGAGTGGAAAACGAGGTACAAGAGGGAAATTTATTATTGCTATCTGTCTCATACTCGCAGGATTGACAACTCTTGTTGTGGGTATAATTGAACGATTTTAAATATATACATGTATCCCAAATATCTTGTTGCCATTAAACGAGAATCAAAACAAAACCAGTATTTCTGGGATACTTGAATCCAGTCCTTCGGGCTTCCTTATTCATCGACAAGGTGAAAATGCGAAACTCATGAAAACATCATACTAAATGAAGTGGTTGAGCCTTCGATGGAAAGTGTACCGATGAGTGGATGGAAACGCTATAAGATGACGAGCATAAATTGCTTCTTATTATATTCATTGAACGCTGTAATCGCAAGGGTTTTGTTCGAATCTTAACAAAATTTGTGTGTCCCATCGAATGTCTTTTACACGTAGGTATGCATTATTTAGTCATTAAATAGCGGTTTAATCGGCCGTCTCCTTCCATCTTGTTGATTACGCCAATACCTAGATTTGGATCTATGTATAGATAGTTCTGTATCTACTTGCATCCGACGTTTAATCCTCGAAAAATGTTTCCCTATCTGTTCTGGAATCGATTCAATAACTCGAGGAAGCCTAAAGGTCGGTTTATCTACAATCATCCTAGATCCATTCGGAAGTTGAGCGATAAATAATTTAGGTCCTACATAATATGCCATCAGTGCACCTCCCAAAGCACCGCCAATATGCCCCCAATTATCAATACCCGGAGATGCCAAACCAAACAGTACATTCATGAATAAAGTTCTCCCAACACTATCCATTTGTATGGATGCCGTTCTTCCAAAGAGCTGTCCATTACAATTAAGAAATGTGTAGTATGCACCGAGTAGACCGAATATAGCTCCACTCGCTCCTAGAGATGGATTCGGAGTGTTGATAGCACTCAAGATATTTCCAGCTACACCCGCGACTAGATATGTTGCAACAAATCGTCCTGGTCCAAATAATCGTTCCACCTCGGGACCGATGTTTTGAAGTGAGTATGTATTCATAAGAAGATGGGGGATGTTTCCTAATAGAAATGAGAGATGAAACAAATTGCAAGTTATAAATCGTGGATGGGTATGATTCATGTAGTAAAATAACTTGGGTGAAACTCTAGATGTATGGGTTTGTACATACCATGAAGAAAAACAGGAGTAAACAGTCGATGTAATTCTTTCCCCCTTAAAATCAAATCGGAGCGTTTGGTTCCAAGTCGTGTAATCGCGGGATAAAGCATTTGTAAACCATAAAAGATTACATTGGCAAATACTAAGGAGGTAGTCCAAGAAAAACCCGTGTTGGGGCGATGCAGTTTTCGTTCCATAGTCCATGGTCTATATGTCGTGTCAAAGGATTCTTCTAGTCCATGCTTAATATTTTTGAGAGATTGGAGTATGTTTGATTGTACCTGGCGGACTTTCCTTGATAATTTTCGTTGATCCGATGATTGAATTACAAAATTACTCTTTTCTTCATACTTTTTACTAGCCCTGGCAAAGTTGAACCATTCTAGTGACTGCCATCTCTTGGGTTGTGAGACCTGTTTCTTTCTTCGAAAAATATTCTCCAATGAAATGATAGGAGGAAAATTGTTCGGTTTGGACTCTTGACGATAGAATGAATGATCGTCAGCCACAACACTGCTTGATGTACTTATTATGATCAAGGAGAGGAAAATGAATATAAGCCCTCGATGAGTGACTCCGCGGATAGCCATTATGAAAGGAATCAGATGTTATGTTGGTATGGTAAGCAGCAAAAAGGGACCAAGGCATCAAGATATGAAAAAAGTGACAGACATCAGTGCGATCAGTGCGATCAGTTGGCACGGCAACATTGTTTGAGACTCGTGCGAGGAGCGAGGAGATGTTTACGAAATGTTCGAGCTCTACTGTACGTCATGACGTCAGCTATTTATGATGTTTACTTTCCCAGCTCTTTTTTCCTTCTTGCTCTCTCTCTCTCTCTCTTCGCATCCCCTGATCTATAACAAAACATAAAGTCAAAAGCACAATAATGGCTATCCGCAATGAAATCCAACCACTTGCTAAGCGCCTCCAAGCATTCGGGCGCTTTCAACAGAAACGGAATGTATCACTTGCAGACAAAATGATCATCCACTCACCAACGAATAAACAACTATCAACAGATCTTTCCAAAGCTATTGCATTAGTCAAAAAATATGACCCTGTTGGATATTTACCAGGGCTATTGATACACACGAATTATGGAAAAATTGGATATTTTGCAAGTTAGTACAGACGTGTTGTATTTGTTTATTTTTCATTTCTAGTATCTAGCATATTTGATGATCCATATTTTTCATTTGATATAGCGCGGGCTTTTTGGGTTCAAAGTGGATTACGATTTGAGCCTACAATTGGAGATACAAAAGATAGACAGCAAATATCAGGAATAGGGCAAAAGGGTATAGAGTTAGATCCCATGGATCGTCTTCTTTATTTGAAAGATGCTATAGACTCTTTATTTAACAATACAAGTTCAAATGGAAACTGGGAGAAGGATGGTAATTTAAGATTGATTCATCACGTTATGCAAACTCGTCCACTCTCTAGAATATTTATAGATCGAATTATTGAGGCTCGAGAACGAGATATACATGTAAAACAATATTCCACGATACAAAATCTTATAGAGCATACTGAATTATCGTGTGGTAGTCTGCTACATCTAGCATTGCAAAGTGCAGGAGTCGATCAAAGTGATTCCGATCATGTGATTTATAAAGCTGCATGTGAAGTTGGACGTGCACATGGGCTAACCAATGCGTTGAGAACATCGATTCCAGTAGCTTCGAGTGGGAAAATAATTATACCCGCTGATTTATGTACACGGTATGGAGTAAAGAGTCCCAGGTATCTTTTAAGTGCATTAGGGCAAGGAGATGAGGAATGCCGTGGGCATTTGAAAAGTGCTGTTCGTGACATCGCCTCCATAGCTCGCGATCATTTAACCAATGCTCGTTTACTGAGAGATTCCGTCGCCACTTCCATCAACGGTGATAGGGCCTTATCTGCGCTGATAGCGGGAGTTGCTTCGGAGACCTTTCTCAACAGATTAGAGAGCCACGATTACGATTTGACAGACAAAAACTTACGGCAAGTAGGAATGATTGAGCATCTTTTGTGCTCTGGTCGGATATATTCCGCCTGGTTCAGTAAAAGATATTAATTGTTGATGCGCAGCCCTAATATTTTATTACTATATCAATTATAACGTTACAATGCCTTTAACTACATCTTCTTTGTGCCCCGGACTGACAGGCTCATTTCCATAATAGACATCACACATGGCCCGACAAAAGACGGCGGAATGAATCTGACCAACTACTCCAAGGCTATTTTTGTAAAGCATGGTATTACCTCTAATTGTCATTTCAATTTCTGCACCTTCTATAAGATCCACTTTTGGGTTTAAGGCCTTGAATTCCTCGAGTCTTTTTGTAATGTTACAACTTGATGGGTAATATTCAAAAACTATATTGAAAGAAAAAATGAGTATGATTTGACTTACTTGTCCATATCTTCTCCTTTCATTCTAGGAGCAAGTGCTTCAATAATTGCTGCTGTAAATTTATCGATAGAAACGGCACGGTTCATGACTATTCGAATAGTCCTCGGGTACATTGGATCTAGAAGAGCTTTCTTTATAGCATCATGGCCTTGTTTTTTCACAGCATCCATAGCAATCGGGTCAACGTATGTTCCTACGGCATATACTTTCACTAAACCGAATTTGACTCTTACTCCGCATCCAGCAAATGTTAAACCATTGCATAGACGAGGAAAGAGAATGCCTGTGGAAGGCTCTTTGGTAACGCCGAAATTTATCACGTCCCCGGTTGTTACTTTTCTGTTTATTGCTTCACATTCT
>Ga0169931_10006148_pt1 | contig 18188 bp, 16 predicted proteins | sample Kivu_15m_20L_FD_129675 | JGI IMG/M metagenome (GOLD analysis project Ga0169931, IMG submission 129675) | Freshwater microbial communities from Lake Kivu, Western Province, Rwanda to study Microbial Dark Matter (Phase II) - Kivu_15m_20L... | ecosystem: Environmental > Aquatic > Freshwater > Lake... | reverse complement strand
TGCGCGGCCCACCCGTGCTCCATGAGCCCCTGACCGTGGTCGGCGGTCACGACGAGGATCGTGTTCTCGAGCAAGCCGCGCTGCTCGAGCCCCGCGAACAGGCGTCCGATCTGCTCGTCTTGGTAGTGCAGCTCCGCCTTGTAGAGCTCGATGCCCGGCCGCAGCGGACTCCCAGCTTCGTCAAAGAAGCGCTCCTTGGGCGCGAGCACGTCGTCCGGCGGCAGCTTGTCCCAGTCGTGCGGATCCCAGTAGTGAATCCACAGGAAGAACGGCTCCTCGCCCTTGAGGCTCGTCTCGACGAGATCCGTTGTCTCGTCCGAGCGCCGCTGGAAGTTCTGCACGTCCCAGATCGACTTCACCTGCCCCTTGTCGTTGGTCAGGTGCTTCATCTCGGTGTTCAGGTCCTCGAACACCTCGAAGCCGCGCTGGAAACCGAAGTTGCGCGACACGGGGAACGCCGAGTGCACCGCCGCGGTGTGGTAGCCGTTCTTGGCGAGCGTCGTCGCCAGCGTCGGAACATCCTCGGGCAGCGTGAAACCGCTCGGAGCCGACAGCACGCGCAGCTGGTGCGTGTGGTTGTTCATCCCCGTCAAGATCGACGCGTGCGACACGGGCGTGACGCCCGCCGTGCTGATCGCCATGTCAAAGCGCGTGCCCTGCGCCGCGAGCTTGTCCAAGTTCGGCGTCACGTCAGGGTGCACGCCGTAGCACGAGACGAAGTCGGCGCGCGTCGTGTCGAGCGTGATCAGGATCACGTTCGGACGCGCGGCCTCGTCCTTGCCGCAGCCGAGAGCGAAGAGAACCGGAACCAGCGCCAAGAGGAGTCGTTTCATCGGAGTCGACGGGCCCGCCGGGCCGCTTAGGGAAGAGCATACTTGGGAGCGCGATCAGCGCTCGAACAAACCCTCGCGGCGCGCGAGCTCGCGTGCGATCCGGCGCACGGTTTCCGCCGAGAAGCGATGGAATTGCTGGACGAGCACGCGCTCGGGCGCCACCTCGGGCCACGCGGCCGGATCGCGCTCGACTTCCGCGTCGAGCAAGCCGACGAGATCGACGAGCAGCTCGCGGTACGCATCTCCGTGGGGTGTCACTTCGTTGCCGCCGCCCTCGGCCGAGCGCAGCACGGAGACGAGCGGCACGCGCGGATCGCTGACGCAGCACAGCGCAACGAGCTGCGCGCGGTACTCGAGTCGGCGCGAGACGCCCTCGCCCGAAAGCCCGCTGCGCAGCGCGAGCGCGGCGATGCGGCCGAGGTTGCGCTGCAGCGGCAGGAAGCGCGTGCGATCGCACAGGTGAGCCTCCTCGTGCACGGCGGTCGCCTCGAGCAGCTCGTCGATCGAAAGGCCGGGGACTCCGGCAGCACGCCGCTCCCGCAGCACCGCGAGCCGCAGCCGATCGGCCGCGCCGAGCAGGGTGGAGATGTCTCGGCGCTCGCGCCGCACTTCGGCGCGCAGTGCGGAACTCGCGCGCACCTCGAGCCCGCGCGTCTCGAGCGCTCGCTCGATGCGCCCCGCCCCGCTCGTGCCCCACATGCGCCTCTCGAAGTCGACCCACGGCGCGCGCTCGCGGCGCAGCGACTCGAGATCGACCCAATAGCCCTCGTGCAGCGCTGCCCCGGAAATCTCCGCGTCCAGCCGACCCGCGCGGCTGCGCAAGTCCGCCCCTTCGCACCACACGACGGTCCCGCTCCACGGCACGCCGAGGTGCTCGCCCGCGCGCGGCTGCGCGGCGACGCGCGCGAGGATCGTGCCGTCGACATCGTCGCCGAGCAGCTTGCCGAACATGCCAAAGCGCCCGAGCCCATCGAGCTGCGCCGCGAGACCGGGCACCGCGCTGCCCTGAGCTCCGAGCCCCGAGTCCTCGTCCGCGCGCGAGTGGAAGGGCCCCGGATGCAAGATCGTCGCCATGCCCCCGTAGGAGACGCGCGGCGAGGCGCGCAGCGCTTCCTTCACGCGCTCGACGTCCGTCTCGCCACCGCGCAGGACGTTGGCGCGCGCCAAGACCTCGGCCATCGCGTCGAGCAGCGCGTCGAGGCTCGCGGGAGCTTGCGGCTCCGCGCGCGACGAGGCGCGCGCGCTCTTGCGCTCGATCGCGACGCGCTGGAGATCCGCGAGCAGCTGCTGCGCCGCGGAGGCGCTGTCATCGAGGCCGAGCGCGCGTTCGAGGTCGAACACCGCGAGCGCTGCCGCCGCGGAACGGGCCTCGCGGAACCAGCCCGCCGCGACCAGCGCGTCCCCGAGTTCCGCGAGCCGCTCGGCGCTGCGCTCCGATTCGCAGGCGCGCGCAAGCTCCACGACCCGCGCGAGCCGCGCATCGAGCGGCAACCCGCGCGCATCGAGCACGGCCTTGGGCAAATCCGCGAGCCACTCGTCGACCGCTGGCCCGAACTGTCCTGCGGCGAAGCGCGCCGCGCGCAGCAGCGGCCCGCTGCCGATCGCCGCGCCGTGTCCCGCGCGTCGCAGCAGCCCGAGCGCGAGCGCCGACGGCCGCGCCTCCAGCAGGATCTCCGCGCGCGCGCGATCGCGGGCCGCCCCCGGACGCGAAGCGAGCGCGAGCTGCAGCTCGAGCAACGCCGCATCGCTGTTGCGGAAGATCCGCATGCGGCGCACGAGGTCTTCGACCTCCGCATCCGACAGGTCACTCGCGCGCAGCAACTCCAGCGCACGCTCCCAGCCGCGCTGGTACTCCGGCTGGAAATACATCGAGAGCTCGATCGACGCGGCTTGCACGCCGAGCTCGATGCGGTCGAGCGGCGCGAGCGACTCCAGTTCCAGCCGCGCCAGCAGCACTTCGAGCGCCCTGCGCGGCTGCTCCGCGAGCACGTGGTAGCGCGCCAGCGCCGAGGTGAAGTACGTCTTCTCCCACGGATCCCGCGCGAGCTCGAGCGCGCGCGCCGAGTGCGCCGCGGCAGCCCCGAACTCGCGGCGCTGTGCGGCCACCCAGCCGAGGCCGTGGTGGGCCCACGACAGGCCGGGCGCCACGCGCGCCGCGCGCTCAAACAGCGCTCCGCCGCGCTCGCCCTCGAGCCGTCCGACGAGGTAGCACAGCCCGCCGTCGTTCTCCGAGCGCATCAGCTCCGCCCGACGCTCCGCCAGCGCCTCGAGGCCGAGCAGATCTTCGGTGTCGAGCGCGTCGAGCATGCGGCGCGGCGCCACCCAGTCCGGCGCGAGCTCTCGCGCACGCGCCGCGGCCTCGCGCGCACGCTCGCGCGCCAGCGGCTCCTCGCTGCGCGCCCACGCCCGGGCCGCCTCGAAGGCCGCCGAGGCCTCGGAGCTCACGGGCTCGACCGCGGAACGCTCGCCCAGCCCCGCGCAGCCCGACAGCGCGAGCAGGCTCGGGAGCAGCGCGGCGAGCCAGGCGAGGATGCGGCGGCGGTGGCCCATGTCTCGCGCTACTACGGCACGGCCGAGCCTCCCGCTCAAGCCCAAACCGCGGCGCTCCCGCTTGCGCGCCCGCGGCCCCGGTCGCGAGACTCTGGTGGCATGTGGAAAGGAACGCTCGCGGCGTGGCTCGTCCCCGCTTTCGTGGTCGTCGCCTCGGGGCCGTTCCAGGCGAAGAAGCCGCCGCTCGCGAAGCCCGTGGTGCCGTTCGAAGGCAGCTACGACGAGGCTCGCACGCGCGCCGCGGAGCGCAACGTGCCGCTGCTCGTGTTCGCCTTCCACGAGGATCCCAAGGAGCCGCACGAGGACGTGCAGGCCTACCGCAAGGAGATCTTCTCGCGCGCGGACCTCGGCGCCCTCGCGCCGCTGCTCGTGATCGTCGTCGGCGGCACCGGCGTGCACGATCCGAGCCCGGTCGAGGTCGAGGTCGGCGGCCAGAAGTCCACGCTGCAGCTGTGCTCGCACTACCGCAGCGAGACCTGCATGGCGCACCAGAAGCTCTTCGACAGCATCTACAAGGAGCACAACGTCGAGGGCGAGCTCAAGACGCCGGCGACGCTGCTGCTCGGGCCGGATCGCCGTGAAATCGAGAACTGGTCGACCGGCAGCGCCGCGAGCTGGGACGACGTGATCGCTGCGATCAAGCTCGCGCAGTCGAAGGCCGGCGAAGGCCTCACGGAAGTTCAGTTCGCGGACGTGCGCGCCCTGCTCGCGCGCGCGGCGAGCGAGCTCGACAAGGGACAGTTCGGCGCTGCGTGGGCAACCTACGCGAAGGTGCTCGGCATCACCACCAAGACGAGCTTCGCGCAGGCGGCGCGCGAAGGCGAGGCGCGCGCGCTCGGCTCGATCGAAGACGCTCGCAAGGCCGCGCGCGAGAGCTTCGCCGCGGGCAAGCACGTCGAGGCCTACCGCGAGCTCGACCTGCTGCGCGAGGCGCTCGTAGGCACGCCGCTCGAAAAGGAGCTCCTGCGCGAGCTCGCGGCGATGGAGAAAGACAAGGCGGCCAAGGATGCGATCGCGGCGTGGAAGCGCGAGCAGGAAGCGGAGAAGCTCTGGAGCGAGGCGCAGGCACTCGGAGCGAAGGAGCCCAAGAAGGCCGAGGCCAAGGTGCGCACGCTGCTGCGCAAGTTCGCCGACACGCAGGCCGGGGCGCGCGCGCGCACGCGCTACCCGGAGTGGGCAGCGGACGAGGACAAAAAGCGCGAGGCCAAGTAGGCCGCGCTCACTCGCTCGGCAGCACGAAGCTCTCGAGCACCGCGTCGTCGGCGACTTCGCGGTCGAGCCGCTCGGCGAGGCGCAAGCGCGTGAACCACGGCGCCATGGTCGGGCCTTCCCCGCCCATCACGTTGCCGGTGTAGACGCGCAGCTGATCGATGAAGCCCGCCTCGAGGTGCCGCGAGAGCAACTGCGGACCGGCCTCGAGGAGCACGCGGCGCACGCCCTGCTCCCACAGCCACTCCTGCACGTCGCGCAGGGCGACATGGTCCTCTTCGCTCGAGTGCAGCCCGGTCACCTTCGCGCCCGCGCGCTCGAGCGCCACATGGCGCGCGGCGTTGGCGCCCGCTTGGCACAGGATGTGAACTTGCCCAGCGCCCTCGCCCGGCCCCGGCGGCGCGAACAGCTTGCAGTCGGGCGGCGTGCGCAGGTAGCTGTCGAGGATCACGCGCAGCGGCGGCTTCGAAGGATCGCCCGGCGGCCGCACGGTGAAGCGCGGGTCGTCGTGCAGCACGGTCGTGACGCCGGTGACGATGGCGTCCACGCGGCCGCGCAGGAGCTGCACCTCGCGCAGCGACTCGGGGCCGCTGATCCAACGCCCCCCGCCGACGGCCGGAGGCGGCGTGAGCTGGCCCGAGCGCGTCTGGGCCCACTTGGCGATCGTCCACGGACGCGGGCGGCGCTGGCGATCGACGTCGACCCAGCGCAGGAAGTGCGGCGCCGTGCGGTCGAGCTCGCTCGCGCGCGGCACGAAGTCGACTTCGATCCCGGCCTCCTGCAGGAGCCGCAGTCCGGCGCCGCGGTGGCGCGGGTCGGGATCGAGCGCTCCGACGATCACGCGCCGGATGCCGCTCGCGAGGATCGCGTCCGTGCAGGGCGGCGTCTTGCCGTGGCTGGAGCAGGGCTCCAGCGTGACCACCAGAGCCTCCCAGCTCGAGCTCGGCACGCCGCTCGCGACGGCCGCAGCGAGGGCCTCCACCTCCGCGTGGGGCCCGCCCCAGCGCTCGTGGAAGCCCCGGGCGATCACCTGCCCACCCGCGATCACGGCTGCGCCGACGCAGGGATTGGGAGCCACCTCGAAGCGCCGACGGCGCGCCTGCGCGGCGAGATCCACGAGGATCTCCCGCAGGCTCGACTCGCTCAGGCTGGTGGTGGCCATCTCGCTCATGGGGATCCTGCGCGGGAATGCGCTCGACCTTCGTGGTTCCGCGGGGCGAAGGATCCAAGCACCTCTTCGGAGTTTGGCTGCCCCAGACCACAAGGTAGCGTCCGCTTTGCCGCGGTCGAGCGTCCAGACCGCGGCTGGACGGCCAAGCCGCCTACGCACTGTGCGGAAGAACTTCCCCGACGCCCGTTTTTGCCCCGTCCCGGGGGTGCCATCCGGCCGCCGCGCTCGGCAAACTGTCGGGCCTGTTCCGACCCCGTCGAACTCACCCCCGACCCCACCATGACCCCCGCCCCGATTCGCGTCGCCATCACGGGAGCCGCCGGCCAGATCGGCTACGCGCTCCTCCCCCGCATCGCCTCCGGCCAGATGTTCGGGCCCGACCAGCCCGTCATCCTGCACATGATCGAGATCCCCAACGAAAAGGCCATGGCGGCCTTGAAGGGCGTCGCGATGGAGCTCGAGGACTGCGCCTTCCCGCTGCTGCGGGACATGGTGCTCACGAGCGACCCGAAGGTCGGCTTCAAGGACGTCAACTGGGCCTGCCTCGTCGGCGCCAAGCCGCGCGGCCCGGGCATGGAGCGCAACGACCTCCTGAAGGACAACGGCGCGATCTTCGTGGGCCAAGGCCGCGCGATCGCGGAGAACGCCGCGTCGAGCGTGCGCGTCGCCGTCGTCGGCAACCCGTGCAACACCAACGCGTGGATCGCGATGCAGGCCGCCAAGAGCGTGCCCAAGGAGCGCTTCACCGCCATGACGCGCCTCGACCAGAACCGCGCGCAGGCGCAGCTCGCCCAGAAGGCCGGCGTGCCGATCACGGACGTCTCCGGCGCGCTGATCTGGGGCAACCACAGCGCCACGCAGGTCCCCGACTTCTACAACGCCAAGATCCGCGGCCAGTCCGCGGCCAAGGTCATCGCCGACGAGGCGTGGCTCAAGGGCGACTTCATCAAGACCGTGCAGCAGCGCGGCGCCGCCATCATCGCGGCCCGCGGCGTGTCGAGCGCGGCCTCCGCGGCCAACGCGCTCGTCGACCACGTGCGCGACCTGCACACCGCCACGCCCGCCGGCGAGTACCGCTCGGTGTGCGTGTGCTCGGATGGTTCCTACGGCGTGCCCGAAGGTCTGATTTTCGGCTACCCGGTGCGCTCGGACGGCAAGGGCGGCTGGAGCATCGTGCAGGGCCTCGAGATGAACGACTTCTTGAAGGAGAAGCTCGCGGCCACGATCAAGGAACTCGAGGGCGAACGCGAGGTCGTCAAGACGCTGCTCGCCTGAGCGACGTCGGCCCAACGCACAGCGCGCCCGCCGCGAACCAAGTGTTCCGCAGCGGGCGCGCTCGCTTGATCCTCCGACACTGCGTCCGGCGCGCGCCCTACTTCACGAGCCCGAGCTCGGCGATGCGCTTTGCAAGCGTCTGGGCCAGCAGCAGACAGCCCTCGTCGGTCATGTGCACCTCGCCGTTTCGCTTGTCGGGGCGCACGAAGATGCGATCGGTGCCGCTCTCCGCGCGCTGGGCGTCGGCCGTGCTCTCGAGCACCGCGCGCGCATCGCACAGCGGCACGCCGCGCTGCTGCGCAACGTCTTTCAGAGTCTGCGTCATGCGCTCATAGCCCGCGCGCTGCAGCTGCGCGGAACCAAAGCGGTCGAGGTCCCCCATCCGGCAAGCCTCGGTCACGAACAGCACCTCCGCGCCGTGCGCGCGCGCGAGCGCCGCGATGTTCACCAAGTTGCGGCGATAGGCCTCGAATCCAAGGTCGGGATCCGTCGGCTGCGCATAGTCATCGGGCGCGTACTTGCCGAAGTCGACGATCGCATAGGCGCCGAGGTTCATGCGCTCCTCGGCCCAGTTCGTCATGTAACGCCGCCACGTCTTGTACGTGATGCTGCGCTCGAGCGCGGCCTCGAGCGGCAGCTTGCGCTCGACGGGCCACACCGCGCGCCAGTGCGCGTTGTCGCGCACGACGCCGGGATAGAGCGCGCAGCGCAGGTCGTTGATCGTGTGGTACACGACGACGAGATCCGGCTCGAGGTCGACGCCGCGCAGCGCCAGGTTGATCTGGCTCTCGAAGGTCGAATAGCCCTGACAGCCGAGGTTGACGACCTCGATCGGCCGCGCGGCGCGCGCGCTGAGCTCCTCGCCGAGCTTCACCGGCCAGTTGGTCCACGTGGAGCTCGGTCCGATGCCGTAGGTGCTCGAACCGCCGAGGCACACGATGCGGTAGGTGCCTTGGGGCTTCTTCCAGCTCACTTCCGCGCTGTTGAAGCCCATGCTGTTGTGCGCGACCAAGACCGGATCCGTGTCCGTCGCGGGCTTTTGAAAGCCCGGCCGCCCCGCGTAGGCGAGGTACGGGTGCGGCTGGATGCGCGAGTACTTGAAGGCCGCGGCCACCGGATCGAGCTCCTCGGGGCGGAGCTTGTCGATCGCGACGAAGCGCGGCACGGTCTCGAAGGCGAGCAGCAGGAGGGCGAGCGTCGCGAGCGACACGAGGAAGCCGCGGCGCCAGGGCGACCGCGGCGAGGAGGTTGCGTCGTGGGGCATGGTTGGAAGCCTCGCGGCTCCCGTGGGATCCTACGCCCGCCCCCCGAGCCCCTCAACGCAGCGCCGCGCCATGCCCACCCTCCGCACCCTCGCCCTCCTGCTTCCGCTCGCGACGCTCCACGGCTGCGCGAGCACGCCGCCGCCCGCGCCGGAGCCGCTCGGAACGCTCGTCGTGCTGCACAAGAGCGACGCCACGGCGATGTGGTTCGACCTCGACGCGCGCACGGAGCTGCTGCGCGCCGCCACGGGCAGCGGGCCGCACGAGGTCGCCTGCCGCGGCGAGCTCGCGGTCGTGTGCGACTACGGAGCGCAGGAACCCGGCGCCACCCTGACCGTGCTCGACGCACGCGACGGGCGACTCGTGCGCAGGATCGAGCTCGGCCACCAGCGCCCCCACGGCATCGAGTGGCTCGACGATGCGCGCGTGTTCGTCACGAGCGAAGCGAGCGCGGCTCTGCTCGAAGTCGATGTGCTCGCGGGCGAGGTGCGCCGCGTGCTGCCGACGCAGGCCAAGCTCTCGCACATGCTCGCGCTCGCAACCGATGCGAGCCGCGCGTTCACGACCAATATGCAGTCCGACACCGTCTCGGTGCTCGACGTCGCGACGGGCGCGCTCACGGCGCAGGTCCCGACCGGCAAGGGCCCCGAAGCACTCGACGTCTCTCCCGATGGCGCCGAGCTGTGGGTCGGCAATCGCGGCGACGACACGCTCACCGTGGTCGACGCGCGCACGCTCGCAGTCGCGGCGACGCTGCCGTGCGCGCGCTTTCCGATCCGCCTCAAGTTCACGCGCGACGGACGGCACGTGCTGGTCTCCTGCGCCCAGTCCGGCGACCTCGCGGTCTTCGACGCGCGCACGCGCAAGGAGGTGCGCCGCATCCCGCTCGGCCTCACGCCGACGGAGAGCGCCGCCTCCAACCTGCTCGGCCGCGACTTCGCCGCGAGCCCGACACCGATCGGGATCTACGTCCATCCGCGCGCGCCGCTGGCGTGGATCGCCGCGACGAACAGCGACCTCGTGAGCGAGCTCTCGCTCGAGACGTGGACCTTCACCGCGCGCATTCCCACCGGCCGCGAGCCCGACGGGCTCGGCTGGCTGCCGGCGCGCTGACGAGCGCCGCGCCTACTCGGGCCGCGCGACGACTTCGCTGGCGAGCGTGCCGGCGAGGCTGAAGGCCGTGCAGTCCTCGATCTTCACGCGCTGCGTGGTGCCCGCGAGCGCCGCGTCGCCCTTGAGTGAGACCGACACGCCGGTGTGCGTGCGCGCGCGCAGCACGCCAGCGTGCTTCTCGTGCGGATCCTCGACGAACACGGGGAGCTCGCGCCCGAGGTACTCGCGCAGCCGCGCGAGCGCGACGGTCTCGCCCAAGTCGAGCAAGCGGTTGTTGCGCTCGCGCTTGGTGGCGTCGGGCACGTCGTCCGCGAGCGCCTCGGCGGCCGTCGAGGGACGCGGGCTGTACTGGAAGACGTAGTTGACGAGGAAGCGCTGCTCGGCGAGGAAGCGCTCCGTCGCCGCGAAGTCCTCGTCGGTCTCGCCGGGGAAGCCGACGATCCAGTCCGAGCCGAGCTCGATGTCGGGGCAGTGCTCGCGCAGGATTTCGACGCGCCGTCGGTAGAGGTCCGTCGTGTAGCCGCGCTTCATGCGCCGCAGCACGTCGTCGGAGCCCGATTGCGCGGGCAGTGGCAGGAAGCGGTCGCACTTGTCGCAGTCGCGCAGCGCCTGCGCGAGCGCCGGCGTGACGTACGAGGGATGCAGCGTGATCAGCCGCAGGCGCTCGAGACCGTTCAGCTCTTGCAGCTTGTAGATCAGGTCCGCGAGCGCGGGACGGCCCTGGCGCCCGCGGCCGCGCGGCGCGTCGCCCTCGGGCACGGGCAGGTCTTCGCCCCAGCTGTTCACCGTCTGGCCGAGCAGTGTGATCACCTGCGCGCCCGAGTCGATCATCCAGCGCGCCTCGTCGACGAGCGCGTCGATGCCGCGCGACAGCACGCGCCCGCGCACCTTCGGCACGATGCAGAACGTGCAGTTGAGGTCGCACCCGCGCATCACGGTCAGGTAGGCGTGGCGCCCGCCCGCATAGGCTTCGCCGGCGCGGCTCGCGTCCGGTTCCTCGTCGAACCCAAGGCGCGTCACGCGCGCGGGGCGCAGCGGCGTCGCCGAGCGCTTCTCGCGCACCTCGTCGACGAGCGCCGGCAAGTGCTGGAACGAGCGCGTGCCCACCACCAGATCGACCATCGGCGAGCGGCCGTAGATCTCGTCGCCGAGGCGCTCGGCCATGCAGCCCATCACGCCCACCACGAGGTCGGGGCGGCGCTCCTTCGCCTTGCGCAGCTCCCCCACCCAGCTGAACACGCGCTCCTCGGCATGCTCGCGCACGGAGCAGGTGTTGAAGAGCACGAGGTCGGCCTCGTCGATGGCCTCCGTGGTCTGCCAGCCCTGCTTGCGGAAGCGCCCCTCGACCGAGAGCGAGTCGTACTTGTTCATCTGGCAGCCGAACGTGACCACGTGCAGCTTCGGGGCCGACGTCGCGTCGCCGTGGGCCTTGGATTGGAAGCGGGGCAGGGTCATGATCGTGCTCGAGTTCGAGGGCGCAAGATTGTGCCCGCACGGCTCGCCCCTGTCACCCCGCGGGCGCGCCGGAGCGTCGGGAGCGGGGACAGACCGCCGCTGCGCGCCGCGATGAGTCAGAGCCTCCAAGAGCGTTTCGCACCCCACAACCGCTGCTTCGGCTGCGGCCCGGCCAACGACAAGGGCCTGCGCATCCGCAGCATCCCGCAGGGCGAGGTCGTGGTCGCCGACTGGACGGCGCAGGCGCACCACGAAGCCTTCACCGGGATGCTCAACGGTGGAATCATCGGCGCGCTGCTCGACTGCCACTCGAACTGGACCGCCGCGTGGCACCTGATGAACCGCCGCGGCGCCGACCTTCCGCCCTGCACGGTCACGGCGGAGTTCCACGTCAAGATGAAGCGTCCGACGCCCTCGCAACAGCCCGTGCACCTCGAGGCGCGCGTGGCGGAGGCGAGCGACGACCGCGCGACGATCGAGGCGACGCTCTCCTCCAACGGGGACGTGACGGCCACCTGCCGCGGCGTCTTCGTGGCGGTCAAGGAAGGGCATCCGGCCTACCACCGCTGGTGAGCCCGGACGGGGACGCATGTCCCCTCAGGAGGACGCGCAGGAGCGTTGAGAGCCCCGCCGCGGGCCCTGTTCGACTGGCACGCGCCTTGCCGTTCTCGCTGGCGGATGCCGAGCGCTCGCTCGGCTCCCCCCAAGGAACGCCGCCATGCCCTTCCCCCGCCTCGCGCACGCTCCCCTGCTCCTCGCCCCGCTCCTCGTGCTGTGCCCCGCCTGCACCGAGTGCGGCGGCTGCGGCACGCCCGACGACACCCCGCCTCCGACGCCCGCCTACGACATCTGGGAGCTCGAGCCCAATGACGATGGCTGCTGCCCGGACTACCTCGGCACGACCTACGCCGGGGACGCCTTCGTGATCGGTGGCCACATCCGCGACGACTTCTACGACCCCTTCGATGGCTTCGGCCTGACCTCCGGCGAGCCCCACGACGTCGAGTTCTTCCTCGAGCCGGTCGCCGCCTCCGCCGACCTCGACTTCGGCGTCTGGGACCCCTACCTCGGTCAGTTCGTGCTGCTCTGGGAGAGCCCCTACGCCACCGAGTCCGGCCGCTTCACGGTCTCCGGCACCTTCGAGGACTACCAGCTCGTCGTGATGTCCTACTCCGGCGACGCCGAGTACCGCCTGAGCGTGTGGATCGACCCGCCGACCTTCCTGCACCTCACTGCCGACGAGCCCCACGTGGAAAAAATTGCGCGGCCGAAGGCGCTCGCGGCCTACGGGACGGCGGCGCAGGGCCCGGCGAGCGAGGACTAGGGGTCCCCCGCGCGGATTCCTTGCGTTCGGAGGAAGAGCGCCGGGGGCTCGTTCGTCCACTCCCACGCCATGAAGACCCTGATCCTCGTCGCCAGCCTCGCCTTTGGTGCCGTCGCCGTCGCCGGCGGCGTCCAGAGCTACCTCCACGCCGATGCGGCCAACGCGCAGGTGAGCTTCCACGCCGACGGCACGCGCCGCAACTCGACCGAGTACGTCGACGGCCAGAAGCACGGGTTCTCCGAGCAATGGCACCGGGACGGCAAGCTCGAGTGGCAGGGCCACTTCGCGCAGGGCCTGCGCACGGGCGAGTGGCGCTTTTGGAACGAGGCTGGCGAGCTCGACTCCGAGCGCAGCGGCACCTACGAGGAAGGTCGGCGCATCGCGCCGCTCGCGCAGTAGCGCGTGCTCCCACGCAACGCGCTCAACCCAGCGCGGACGCGTAGTGCCGGAAGCTGCGGCGCCACCACGCGAACACGCCCAGCCCGAGCAGGAAGATCCACAGCGTGTGGCCCGCGGCCTCGAGCGGGCTGATGCGCCCGAGCACGAAGGCTGCAGGCAGGGACGACAGCGCGGCCACGGGCACGAGCGAGGTGAGCAGCTGCCGCATGCGCAGCGGGAACACGTCCGCGGGACGATCCGCGAGCGTCATGGTCACCTCCCAAGCCAAGTTCGAGAGATCGGAGTTCACCGCGCGAAACTCGGCGATCGTGAAGCCCACGCTGAGCGCCGTGCGGGCCCAGAACGCCAGCGCGAGCGCCCACGCGAGCTTGAGCAGTCCGAGCGGTGCGAGTGCGCCGGGAATGTCCCACAGCGCGAACAGCAGCCAGCCCAGGGCCATCGCGCCGTTGACGCAGGCCTCGAGACTGAAGCGCTGGAAGAAGTACACGAACACCGGCGCGCCGGGCCGCAGGCGCAGCGAGTCGAGCACGCCGTCCTTCAGCTCGCGGCCGAAGTGCCAGCACTGGCCAAGCCAGATCATCCAGAACGCGTCCGACAGGAACAGGAAGCCTAAGAAAACGCGGACCTCGGCGCGGCTCCAGCCCGCGAGCGAGTCCGTGTGCGAGAAGAGGATCTCGAAGGTCGCGATGTGGACCAAGTACCACGCCGTGTCCATCACGACCTGCGTGAGGAACTCGACGCGGAACTGCGACTTGCGGATCACGCCGACGCGCGCGAACTCGCGCGCCAGCCGCAGGTGATGGAAGAGCGCGTTCATCACTCACACTCCCGCGCCGACGTGACGGCGCAGACCGCGGCGCCACAGGAACTGGCGCAGCAGCTCGAGCGCAACGATCCACGCAAGGAGCACGCCCACGCCGCGCAGAAACTCCGGCGTCCCCAGCCGACCGAGGAACAACTCGCCCGGCGCGCTCACGGCCCAATACGGGAACATCCAGCGCAGCGCGCCGGCGAGGGTCTCGGGCATCGCGGAGACGGGCACGAGCACGCCCGCCGCAAAGCTGAACACGAAGCTCGCCATCGCCGACAGCGTCCACACGACTTCGAGCCAGAACGCGAGCACGTTGACGAGGAAGCACATCAAAAACGCGCAGTAGCTGCCGAGCAGCACGAGCACGAAGGCCTGCAGCGCGGCGCTCGCGCTCGCGGCGCGCGGCCACCACTGCGGGAACAGCAGCGCTCCCATCACCCACAGGAACGCGACCACGCTCGATTGCACGGCGAGGTGCTGCGCGAAGCGTCCGAGCGCGAGCACGAAGAAGCGCACGGGCATCGTCAGGTACTTCGTGACGTAGCCCTGGAAGATCTGGTCGGCGAGGTCGAGGCCGCGCTGGTGGAAGAGCAGCTTTTCGAAGCTCGCCGCGAGGATCAGGTATGCGACGAGCGCTGGGAAGTCGAAGCCGCCGAAGCGCGCCTCGGGCGTCGCGAGGATCGCGCGGTACACGAAGATCATCACCAGCGGCCGCCACAGGCTGCGCATCAGCTCGCGCACCACGAAGCCCGCTCGCCACGCAGTCACCTTGCGCAGCTCGTAGGCGAAGGCCACGCCGAGCAGACGCAGATCGCGCGCGAGCGAGCTCGACGGCGCGGCCGCGCTCACGCCCCGCCCTCGCGATTCTGAAAGATCTGCCGGATGATCATGTCGAGCGGGTGGTGCTCGATCGACAGGTCGCGGATCGCGAAGCGCTCGAACAGGAACGGCACGAAGCCCTGCACCGCCGGAGCCGGAACGCTGAACAAGAGGGTCAGCGGCGCCGCGCGCTCCATGCGCGCGCCGAACGGCTCGAGCAGCGGCTCGAACGCGGCGTCCCAGCTCGGCGAGCTGGGCTCGAGGTGCACTTCGATCGCACGCCGCTCGTAGGTGCGCGCCTTCAAGTCGACGAGACCGCCGTCGAACAGCACGCGCCCCTGCCGCAGGATCACCAGCCGCCGGCAGGTCTCCTCGATGTCCTCCATGTCGTGGCTCGTGAGCACGATCGTGACGCCGCGCGCGCGGTTGATCTCGACCAAGTAGCGGCGAATCGTCTCGCGCGACACGAGGTCGAGCCCGATCGTCGGCTCGTCGAGGAACACCGCGTCCGGCTCGTGCAGGAACGCGCCGATGATCTCCATCTTCATGCGCTCGCCGAGCGAGAGGTTGCGCAGCTGGCGCTGGAGCTTGTCGGCGACGTCGAGACGCTCGGCGGCCGCGCGCAGGCGCAGCTCGAAGTCGGACTTCGGCACCGAGTAGATCTCGCGCAAGAGCCGGAACGAGTCGATCGCCGGCAGGTCCCACCACAGCTGCGAGCGCTGCCCCATCACCATCGAGAGCCGACGCTTGTGCTCGTCCTTCAGCGCGAAGCTGTCGCAGCCGAACATGCGCGCGCTGCCCGTGGAGACCGGAGTGATGCCGCTGACGCACTTCAGCAGCGTGGTCTTGCCGGCGCCGTTCGCTCCGATCAAGCCCAGAAACTCTCCACGTCGGATCTCGAGGTCGATGCCCTCAAGCGCGGCGACCTCCGTCCACTCGCGCGCGAACAGGTTGACGAAGAAGCCGCCGAGCCCCTCGCGACGCTTCCACGTGCGGAAGCGCTTGCCCGCGCCGCGCATCTCGATCAGAACTTCGCTCACAGCACGATTGTGCCGCGAGGGTGCGGCGCGATCCACGCCCGCGAGCGCTACTTCTCGAACGTGTACACGCCGGCTTGCCCCGAAGTTTCCTCGATCGACACGCGCAGGCGCATCATGTCGAGATCCTCGAAACGCGCGGCGATGCGCCGATGCAGCTCTCGACCGAACCACGTCGCGAGGTTCTCGGAGCTTGTGTTGTTGATCGGCAGCACGATCACATCGCAGGTCGGCGCCGCGTAGTACAGCTCGCCGTAGCGCACCTCGGTCACGCCGTCGGCGCGCCTTGCGTGCGTGAGAACCGGATGCTCGCCCGGAATGAGCCAGTGCTCGTCGAGCTCGTCGCACAGGGCGCGCACCACCGGCTTGATCTCCTTGAAGTCGAGCACCAGACCAAAGCGCGTGAGCCGCGCCTCGACCTCGCACTGCACGCGGTAGTTGTGGCCGTGCAGGCGTTCGGAGCTGCCATCGGGAAAGATCAGAAAGTGCGCGGCGGAGAACTTGAAGTACTCCTTCGCAATCGTGATGGACCAGCGTTCCATGTGGGCGGAGAGGATAGCGTCCGGCCCGACAGGAGCCCTGCGCGAAGCCATGGAAGGCGCGACGTCCCGCTCTGGGAAGTCCTCCCGGCTTCCGTCGCGAGGATCCAAAAGTGCGTCCGGCGGTCCGACCGATCTTCCCGATCCCCCCATGCCGCCCGCCGCCCCGCGCCCCGCCTCCGCGCTGCCCCAGCTCGCACTGGCCCTGATCGGGCTCGGCGCGCTCGCGGGCCTGATCGCGCCCCGCGTCGAAGCTCGCCTCGGCCACGCGCGCGACCTCGAGCGCGTGCGCACGATGGAGCGCGTGCGCACCGCGATCGAGCTCTATCGCGGCGCCCACGGCGACTACCCGCACTCGCGCAGCGAGTGGTCGACCTCGCTCGAGACCGACTTCCTCGCCCCGCTGGTCGAGCGCGGCTTCCTCGAGAGCGCACCGCGCGATCCGCGCAACGAGGGCGGCTTCCACTACCGCTACGCACGCTACGAGGCCGGCACCCACGGCTGCGTCGGATCCGGCCCGTTCTTCGTGCTGGCCATCAGCACCTTCGAGGACGCGCAGTTCGCGACCCGCCACGTCGGCTGGTTCAAGTGCATCGAGCGCAGCTGGAACAGCGAATTCGCGTATGTGACCGGCGGTGGCGCGGCGCTCGAGTGAGCGCGCCGACACAGCCGCGTTGCTATCGTCTCGTCCCGTGAGCGCCGCCACCCGCACGGTTCGACCGACGCGACTCGGGATCGACTTCGAGGTCCTCGCAGGCGATGCGATCATCGGTCCGGCGATCGAGCGCGGCTCGTGGGCGGACCACGAGACGGACCTGATGCTCGCCCACCTGCGACCGGGCATGCGCGTGCTCGATCTGGGCGCGAACATCGGCTGGTTCAGCGCCGCCGCCGTCCTCGCCGGCTGCGAGGTCCACGCTTTCGAGCCCGTGCCCGAGATTGCCGCGGTCTGCGAGCGCAATGTGGCGCGCGCCATGGCGGTCGGAAAGGGACGCGGCACCGTGCATCGCGTCGCGGCCGGAGCGACGCGCGGCCATGCGCGCATCGCGCTCGATCCGAGCAACTTCGGCGACAATCGCGTGCTCGACGGCGCCGCTCCGGCGGACATGCGTGCCGCGCGCGAAATCGAGATCGAGATCGCGCCCGTCGACGCGCTCCTGCCCGACCCGTTCGTTCGCGACGGCATCGACTTCGCCAAGATCGACACGCAAGGCTCGGAGTGGCTCGCGCTGCAGGGCCTGCGCGCCACGCTCGCTCGCAGCCCGCGCATGGCGCTGCTGATGGAGTTCTGGCCCTACGCTCTGCGCGGCGCGAAGCCTGAAGAGCTGCTGCAGTTCCTCGTCGCGCAGGGCTTCACGCTCGGCAAGGCGACCGAGGCTCCGTTCCCGATGAGCGCAGAACGCATCCTCGCGCAGGTCTCGCGCCGCGATCCCGTCAAGGGCGGCATCGACCTGTGGTGCACGCGCGGCGCGCCGTTCCATGTCCTCGGACTGAAGGCTCGCTTGCACGGCCTCGTGCGCAGCCTCAAGGAAGACTGAACATGACGCTGGTCGACTTCCACCTGCATCTCTTCTCGCGCCCCTACTTCGACGCGCTCGCAGCGCTCTCCCCGCTGCCCGGCACCCCGGCGGAACGTCTCGCCCAAGCAGCCGCGAAGGCGCAGATCGAGCTGCCGCCGACGGAGCTCGCGGCGCACGTAGCGCGCTGGATCGCGCAGTTCGACGCCCACGGCGTCGAGCATGCGGCGGCGTTTGCGAGCGCCCCTGAGGAAGTGCCCGCGCTGGCGGAAGCCGCGCAGCTCGCCAAGGGACGCATCACGCCCTTCGCACTCGTGAATCCGAAGGCTGAGGGCGCGGCCGCACGCACGCGCACGCTGCTGCAGTCGAAGGGCTTCCGCGGCGTGCTGCTGTTTCCGGCTCTCCACCATTACGAACTGTCCGCGCCCGAATGTCGCGAGTTCCTCGCGGTGCTCGACGAGCACCGCGCGATCGCCTACGTGCACTGCGGCGCGCTCGTCGTCAAGCTGCGCGACCTGCTCGGCATCCCCCGCACGATGGACGAGCGCTTCGCCACGCCGGTACATGTCAGCGCCGCCGCGCGGGAATTCCCCAACGCGCGCTTCGTGATCCCGCACTTCGGAGCCGGCCTGTTCCGCGAGACACTCGAAGCTGGCGCCCAGTGCTCCAACGTCTTCGTCGACACGTCGTCTTCGAATGGCTGGATCGCGAAGCACCCGGACAAGCTCACGCTACGCGACGCATTCGCGCGCGCGCTCGATGTGTTTGGCCCCGAACGCATCCTGTTCGGAACCGACTCCAACACCTTCCCGGCCGGCTGGCGTCGCGAACGCTACGAGGAGCAGCGCGCGATCGTCGCAACGCTCGCCCCCGC
>Ga0169931_10006147_pt1 | contig 18189 bp, 15 predicted proteins | sample Kivu_15m_20L_FD_129675 | JGI IMG/M metagenome (GOLD analysis project Ga0169931, IMG submission 129675) | Freshwater microbial communities from Lake Kivu, Western Province, Rwanda to study Microbial Dark Matter (Phase II) - Kivu_15m_20L... | ecosystem: Environmental > Aquatic > Freshwater > Lake... | reverse complement strand
ACTAAGTAATCAACTACTGATTTGGCTCTGTTCTCACTTAGCAAAAGGTTTGTTTCTGCTTTGCCGATGGTATCCGTATGACCACTGATTTCTATTTGAATACTTGGATTTTCTGAAAGTAGAAGAACTAACTTATCAAGTTCAATTAGTGAGGCGGGTGTTAACTCATACCGGTTGGTCTCAAAGAAAATGTTTTTCAAAACCACGCTGGCATTTTTCTCAATGGGCTGTAGTTCAATATTTTTTACAGCGGCTGAATCCGCGACCCCATTTTTTAAAAAATACTGATCTGAATTGAAAAGAAATCCCTTTTGATTTACGGTAAATGCATAATCTCTTCCAGTGGGTAAGGTAAGTAAGTAATTCCCCAATGAATCAGTCTTGACTTTTGAAATGATTTGCTGATTTTGTAAATCAGTAAGTTCTACGATAGCAGTGATGCCTTTTCCTGTTTTTTTATCGGTTACCCTTCCAGTTACCCACCTGGTTTCATAAGGTCGTATGGAAGGGTTTAACTCAAAACTATAGAGATCTAAGCCGCCATAACTGTCTTTTCTTTCACTGGCATAGTAGGCTGTTTTTCCATCAGCTGTTATAAAAAGTGTTCCTTCTCGATCTATGGTATTGACGGGGTAGCCCAAATTTTTTGGAGTGCTCCACTTATTCGGGCTTATTTTACGAACCATAAACAAATCGTCATCACCATAGCCAGGCCAATAAGAGGAAGTGAAATACAATGTTTGATTGTCCGCATGTATGAAAGGACATTGTTCGTCCGCAGGACTATTTATTCCAGCACCCAGATTTTCCGGTTCACTCCATTGGCCATTATCTTGTAACCGGCTAACGTAAATATCACTTCCCCCAAGCCCACCTGGTCTGCGACTGGAAAAGTAGAGTTCTCTTTTGTCTGGTGACAAACATGGTTGGGATTCCCATTGATCTGAGTTAATTCGGTTGCCAAGATTCTTGGCAGCAGACCAACCCTCCTTAGTTTTATAGGAGATATATAAATCACATCCTCCGTAGCTGTCCGCTCTATAACAGCCAGTAAATACTAGCCAGGTACCATCCTGCGAAATCATCATGGCTCCCTCGCTTTGGGGAGTATTTAAAGATCCTTTTAATGGCTGGGCTGTTTCCCAACTGCTAGCCTTCTGACGAGTAGCACCATAGAAGTCCTCATTATAAGTATCTACTCTCCTGGTAAAAAAAAGTTGTGTGCCATCAATAGTTTGAGAAGGCAGATATTCTGACATTTTTGAATTGACAGTTGCTCCCAAATTTTTTGGAGCAAAACCCACTGTATTTTTTTCGGCTTGTTGTTCTTTTTCTTGTTGAACAGCAAACGCGTACGTTTTCTTTCGGCTGAGAGCCAATTCAAGTTGTGATCCCGTGGGCTTAACTTGCTCTATGAATTTTTCAGTTATCTCTAAGGCTTTTAAAAAATCACCGGTACCTGCTAACCCTGAAGCATAAGACAACCAAAAGGGTTTAAAATAGGTAAGGTCTATGAATTGTGCTCTTTTAAAACAGACTACGCTATACGGGTAATTTTTAATTTCTAATTGCAATCTTCCTAGCGCTATCCAGGCATCTGCATAATTTTCGTCGGCTGCTGTGGCTTCTTGCAAAAGTGCAATCGCTTCCTTTGATTGATTTTCATTGGCTTTTTGAAAAGCTTTTTCATATAGTTGTATTGCCTTTCTACTTACCTTATCTGGATTGTAAGCTTGTGAAGCGCCAATCATCGGCAGCAGAATATAAATAGTACAAACTATTGCCAATTTCATGTTCATGGAATATTCAAATATTTGTGCACTTGTAAGCTTAGCTCCCATGTTGGATTCTCTTTGATAAAATCCAAAATTAGTGGTGTAATTTTTTCACGTTTACTCCACTCAGGTTGAAGGTAAAGCTTACAGGTTTGGTTAACTTTTTTTGCGTGTTCAGTGGCCCAATCAAGGTCACTGCTATGATACACCACCACTTTCAATTCATGGGCAGCAACAAGTACTTGATCAATCGGAGCTTTAAATTTTTTAGGAGATAAGCAGATCCAATCCCAATGCCCAGACAAAGGGTGAGCCCCTGACGTTTCAAGATGTGTAGCGATTCCTTGTTTTCGCAGCAGCTTAGTTACGGTTCCTAATTCATGCATCAGTGGTTCGCCCCCTGTTATTACCACTAGTTGTGCCGGCGTTTTTTTAACTGCTTCCACAATAGTTGAGGGGGAGTAGTGGGGGTGTTTGGATGCGTCCCAGCTTTCTTTTACATCACACCATACACAGCCAACATCACAACCTCCCAGTCGTAAAAAATAAGCTGCTTTTCCCTGATGAAATCCCTCACCTTGTAGGGTGTAGAGGTGTTCCATTAAGGGAAGCGTATTGGTAGGGAAGGTGCCTTGCATAAGTAATAAACGTAAACTCGAATATATTAGTGCCGCTGGTTGCAGGCTTGAAATGTATTTTTTAGTAATGCCGCAATGGTCATTGGACCCACCCCACCGGGAACAGGGGTTATCCAACTGCAGTGCGGTGCAACAGTTTCAAAATCCACATCTCCCAATAAACGAAATCCTGATTTTTTGGACTGGTCAATTACTCTGGTGATCCCTACATCAACAACTATAGCTCCCTCTTTTACCATGGAGGCTTGTAAAAAAGCGGGTTTTCCCAATGCAGCTATGATGATATCGGCTTGCTTACAATGGCTTTCTAAATTTTTGGTTTTTGAGTGACAAAGTGTAACTGTGCAATTGCCAGGCTGGCTATTTCCGCTGAGTAAAATACTCATGGGTCTTCCAACAATATTGCTACGCCCAATAACCACAGCGTGCTTACCAGCTGTGTCGATTTGATAGTGTTCCAACAATAACATAATTCCATAGGGAGTTGCGGGCACAAATCCTGGTTGTCCTTGCACTAGCTTCCCTAAATTCACGGGATGAAAACCATCCACATCCTTTGTTGGGTCAATCGCTTTTATCACTTCCTCTTCCCTGATATGTGCTGGGAGTGGAAGTTGCACCAGTATGCCATCCACGGAAGGATCATTATTTAACGCATCAATTTTTTCTAATAATTGTGTGGAACTAATAGACGTATCAAAGCGAAGTAGGGTGGAGGTAAACCCTGTTTACTCACATGCTTTTACTTTGGCAGTAACATAGGTTGCACTCGCTCCATTGTCACCAATTAATATGGCTGCCAAATGGGGTGCTTTTTTTCCAGCGGCTACTTGTTTTTGAACAGCTTTTTTCAGCTCTTCTTTCACAGCCTGTGCTGCCAATTTTCCATCCAAAATTTTCATGCGGCAAAATTAGCATCAATTTGTAGTATTCTTCTCAGCTAATCTTGATTCTTTCTCTTGTCTCTACGCCCATGGCCAGTTAAACTTGGTCCGTGCACAGCAAATTCTTAAAACTAGGGCAGATTATTTTTTGCTTGTTTCCCTTATTTGCTAGTTCCGCTTATCCGCAATTTGGCAATCATACTGCCTTTCAATGGATGCAAACTGTTGAATTGGATACAACATTGTCTGTTAATCCTGGAGCGGCACTTCGGTACCCGGGTATCCCCATCAAGAAATTGTCAGTCACTCAACTTTCCTATTACCGATTGATGGAATTTAAAAATTGGCACCAATTGTCGGTTATGGCAAAACGACAATTTGAGTCAACTACTATGTTGTTGGCCTTCTCAGCAGAAAAAATCCCTGCTGTTTTTTCTTCACAACTCAGTTTTCAATTCTCTCGGTTTTTGGGGGAGAATTATGCCGCGGGTGTACAAATGGGTTTATTGAAAAAGCAATTTTATTTTTATCGACCCGTATTAATTCCATTTGCACAAGTTGGGGGCTGGACAACATTTTCTCCTCAGCTTAAATATGCAATGACAATTGGTTTTTCAAAACAGGAAGTAGCCAGGGAATGGAACCAGTTACCATCTATCGTGCTGCTACGTTGTATCACTTCCTGGAAGTTATCAAATACATTTTCAGCTTCACTGCAATTAGAAAAAATAACGGGCCTTCCATTTTTTTGGCAAGGGGATCTATTATTGAAAGCAGGCACTTCAATAGTAATAGCATTTGCTTATAGTCCCAACCCGGAATGGTGGCGCTTGCATTTTCAATTTCCTGTAAAAAAGGTCAATGTTACTATTTCAATAGGTTTTCAACCAATGCTCGGTACGCAATCAGGTCTTACTGCAATATTTTAAATAATTGCGTTATGCATTCTATTACACTGTTCAGTTGCACCATTTTATTATTTTCTTATTCGTTCTGTTTCATAGCACATGGGCAGTCCGCAGTTGGATCAACAGATCCATTCCAATTTTTACTTGAAACCAATGATTTGATTGGGGAGGAAGAAATTGACTCCTCGCTTCATTTTAATTATCAAAATGTAAAGTTTGATTTAAATAAAGTGGAGCGATTACAATTGGATTCTTTAGGGTTGTTAATAGCAAAACAGATTGAGCATTTTTTTCAATATCGCAAGAGCTTTGGCCCATTTCTGGATATTCATGAGCTGCAAGCGATTCCGTTGTGGGATCCTACAACAATCGCGCGTATTAGAAGATGCGTTGCTGTATTCCCAAGAGAGTGGTATCAATCACCCCTTGTATTAAATAGCCCTGCGCTATCGTTACTTACCATCCGATGGCGCCCTCCTGTACAAAATCAAGCAGCGGCAAATTCGGTGGCAGCTTGGACAGGTGATGCAAATTATTTTAGAGTTACTTATCGATACAGTGCTTCTTTTTTAAAACTTGGGATTACAGCCGAGAAAGATCCTGGAGAATTATGGATTAATACGCGTACTAAACTTCCTGCGGATTATTTAAGTGCTTATATCTTGGTGAATGGTAAGGGTAAAGTGAAGCAATTACTTTTGGGAGATTTTACTGTAAACCTTGCGCAGGGTTTGATTCAATGGCAAGCGATGAGTTTCAGAAAAACACCTCAACTTGTCTTACTTAAAAAAAGTTCACTAGTATTTCAACCCCACAGAAGTAGTAATGAATTTAACTTTCACCGTGGAGTAGCTATGCAATTTCAGCATAGGTCTCATTCACTTTCATTATTTTTTGGGTCCAAGCGCTTATCAGGCAATTTAGGCTTCTTGGAAGTAAGCAATCAGCTTGGGATTACTTCCTTCAACACTGCGGGCTACCATCGTACCACTGCAGAAATTAATAGCCAAGGTAATCTTTCTCAAATGGTAGGGGGTGGTCGATATGGGTTTAAACGCGGTTTGTTTTCCAGTGGTGCAAATCTTGTTCTATACCGGTTTAGCTTGCCGCTCATTCCCACAGCAAGGGCCTACGATAAATATGCTATTCTGGGAAAAAACTGGATCAATATGAGCATGGATCTGGGCTATACCTACAAAAACTTTCATATTTTTTCCGAGCAGGCAATAGATAAAAATGGTTCCTGGGCAGGCTTAGCAGGCTTGTTAACAAGTGTTACAAAAGCTATCGAGTTTGGATTTTTATGCAGGACTTATACAAAGTCATTTCAAAGTTTATATTCCAACGCAATTGCAGAGGGCACCTTACCTTCCAATGAAAAGGGACTTTTTTTTAGCTTGAATGCGCGTTTGAGTAACGCAGTAAGCATTCAAGTTTTTACGGATCATTTTTATTTTCCCTGGCTTCGATACTTGATTGATCAACCCTCAAGAGGAGTTGAACAATTCACTCAAATAAATTATCAGCCGGATAAAGTGTCAACGATTTATTTCAGATTTAGAAAGGAGCAAAAAATGCAAACGGTCTCAGACGCAGCTGCATTATCCCCCATTGAGGCAGCCTCACTTATTGAGCGATTTCATTTCAGATTCCAGGTAGAGCGGGTTGTGTCAAAATCCCTAAAGTGGTCAATTCGCATGGAAAGATCCAGGGTGAGACAAATTTTAAATAAATCTGCAGGTACAGCCAATGGTTTTCTGGGTTTTTTCCAATTAGGGTTTCAGCCTTTTGAAAGAAATATGCTAAAGGGAACAATTCGCTACTTGGTTTTTGATACAGATGATTATCAATCAAGAATCTATGCATTTACTCCCCAGGCAGGAGGCGGTTTTCAGCTAGGGCAGTATAGCAATTCAGGTAGGGAAATGATTTTAAATATTGAAAATGAATTCTTTAGGATCTTTTCCTTGCAGGGTTCTATAGTCGGGACTAAAGAGGGGAATCCCAAACCTTTTTTTTGGCGCTGTTCTGTGCAGATTAGCCTGAAATTCCATGAATTAGCCACTTCAAAAATTTATAACACATTTTAACTCTTTGTTAAAAAAATGGTTATCTTGCCGCAGCAATAGTAGGCACTTAGGTGTCTTTATTGTTATCGGTTTGAACCAAAAACAAGTCAGTTCGCACTGACTTTCAGCGTAGTCAAAAATTAAAAATTAACGTCAACATGAGAAAATTCGCATCACTGTATACCATGTTAATGCTGACTGCAGCATTGGCATTTGGTCAGGCTCGTACAATCACAGGTACGGTAGTGGATGAGAATGGGGTTGCCATACCAGGTGCCTCAGTCCAATTGAAAGGAGCCCGTACTGGGGTTGCTGCTGACAACACGGGTACATTCCGTTTGCAGGCTAAAGCCGGGGATGTTTTGTTAGTGTCAGGAGCTGGTTTAGAACCTACTGAATTTACAGTTGGATCTGACAATTCTGTTAGTAATCAAGCAAAAAGAGTTGTAGCTGCCGGGAGTGAGGTAATTGTAACCAGTGGTTACGGAATCCGTAAAAGCCTTCGCAACATTTCTTCCAACGCCCAGGTTGTTTCTTCTGAGCAATTGAATACCATTCGTCAGACAAATTTGAATAATGCCCTTGCTGGTAAAGTTTCTGGTATTCAAGTAAGAAGCCAGTCATCTGCAAAATTGGGTAGCACTGGTAGTATCCGTCTTCGTGGTGAGTCTGGTTTCGGCGGTGGGCAGGGTATTTTATACGTTGTTGACGGAACCATTCTTCCAAACCCGAATGACATCAACTTAGATGATATTGAGGACGTAACTGTTCTTCAAGGCCCTGCCGCTGCAGCGATTTTCGGTCCTCAGGGAGCGGGAGGAGCCATTGTAATGACTTTGAAAAGAGCTAAAAAAGGTCAAAAAGGAATTGGCGTTGATGTCAATCTTGGTGTTCAAAATGATAAAGTTTATATCCTTCCAAACTACCAAAACTCTTATGCGGGTGGTGGTGTTGGAGATCTAATGAAGTATACTTGGCAGCCCGGTCATCCAGAATCCTGGAAGCGCTTGGATGGTAAATACTATCATGACTATGCGGATGATGCTAGCTGGGGTCCTCGTATGGTGGGACAGGAATACATTCCTTGGTACTCTTGGTACGATGGTCACCGTTATTCTGGAACAACTGCTAAATTATTGCCGCAGCCAAACAATGCTCGTGATTACTATAACACGGGTGTTATGCTGAACAATTCCGTAAGCATTTCAAAAGCAACAGACAATTCTAATATTCGTATGTCTTTTGGTAATATCGATCAGAAGGGATTGCTTCCTCAATCTTCCTTGAAGAAAAATACATTCAGTACGATTGCTACTGTTGAAGTGACTGATCGTTTGACTGCATCCTTAAATTTTAACTACATCACTCAGATTGTCCGTGGCGAGTTTGATGATAGTTATGCCAACCAGACCAGTGGTTCATTCAACCAATGGTTCCATCGTAATCTTGACATGGACATCATGAAAGAATTGAAGGATGTTCGTACGCCAAGTGGAATAATGGCTAGCTGGAATCACTTGAACCCAACAGCTTATAATCCTTCAAATACACGTCCTTTCTATGCTGGTAATTACTGGTATAACTTTTATACTTATTTCGATCATTTGAAGCCTGTCGTACAGACAGATCGTTACTACGGTGATATCTCCCTTTCTTACAAGATTAGCGAGAGCCTCCGTATCAAGGGTACTTACCGCAAACAACAAAATAACATCTGGAGTGAGCAGACTATCTCTTCTGATCTTCAGCAGAGTGCTACACAGTCTGGATATATAGCTTCTTATAGTACTTCTACCTCCAACTCTAACAGAACTAACATGGAGTTGTTGATCACCTACAACAAAAAAATTGGTGAATTCAACATTGGAGCAACTGGAGGTACAGATATCCTTCGTCAGTTGATCAAGGGTAATTCAGCAAACACGGTTAACGGTTTGAACGTACCCAATCTTTTCACCATTGGTAACTCTAAAGATCAGCCTGGTGTTGGTAACTCACGCAGTGACTACCGTTACAGTGCCATTTACGCAACTGGTAACGTTACTTGGAGAAACTACTTGACAGCTGACTTTACATTACGTCAAGACTGGATGTCTGATTTGCCTCCTGCAAAATCTTTCATCTTGTCCAAGTCTGCGGGTATGTCCTTTATCTTTAGTGAGCTCCTTAAATGGCAGCCGCTCAGCTTCGGTAAACTCCGTGCCACAATTGGTGAAATTCCAACGGGTATCGGTACTTACGTATATCCAGGTTTTGCCTACGGAGTGGGTTCAGTTCAATGGAATGGAAACTTCTTGATGGGTACTCCTGATCAGTTAGTAGATCCGAACATCCGTGGATCTGTTACGCGTCAGCGTGAAATTGGTATCGATCTACGCTTCTTGAAAAATCGTATTGGTGCTTCAGTTACTTACTGGACTGGAGATGACAAAGACTTCCCAACTTCTATCCCTATCAATGGTGCAAGCGGATACACTAGCTTACGTACTAATGCTGGTTTGATCACCAAGCGTGGATATAACATCCAGGCAATGGGACGTCCAGTTTGGGGTAAAAACCTAAAGTGGGAGATCAATGCTACTTGGGGTATCCTAGCTGAAAATAAAGTTGTTACTATCTCTGATGGCGGTAAAGACGATACACGTATTGCTATTGAAGGTCTTTGGGGAAGTACTGGTCCATACATGGTACACCAAGAAGGTCGTCAGTGGGGCCAGATCTATGGTAATGGTATCAAGCGTATAAATGGTCAACCAGTATTGGATGCCAATGGAGCCTATGTTAACGATCCTAACGTTTTCTTCGGAAGTGCGCTTCCTAAGCACACGGGTGGATTCCAAACACAAGTAGAATACAAAGGGTTCATCTTAAACGCAAACGCAGACTGGGGAATTGGTGGTAAATTCTTTTCACTTTCTAATATGTGGGGATCTTTCTCTGGTTTGACTGCTCGTACTGCAGTGCTGAACGATAAGGGTAACCCAATCCGTGATTTAGTTGCTAACAGTGGTGGTGTGCACGTGTTTGGAGTGAATGCTAACGGAAACAAGGTGGATAAGTACGTTGAGGCACAGGATTATTTCCATAACCTCTACTATAGCAAAACCTTTGATCCCTATGTTTATGATTTAACATTTGTAAAACTTCGTGAGGTTTCTCTGGGATACACATTGCCAATCAAGAAGTGGGGTGTTAACTGGGCACAGCGTGCTGTACTCTCAATCGTTGCTCGTAATCCCCTCTTGATCTATGCGAAGACAAATGATTTTGATCCCTCTGAGATCTCCAATATCAGTGGTGAGGCTGGAAATATGCCTGGAACCAGAGGTCTTGGTGCTAACCTCAAAATCAGCTTCTAATAAATCATGTTAAGATTAACAATAAAAGAAATGACTATGAGAAACTTCAGCATACAAAAAGTACTGGTACTTCCTCTCGCATTGGGAATGTTGCTTACCAGTTGTAAGAGATACTCTTCAGACTTCGGAGATACAAACCTTAACCCTGCTGCAACCACCACACCAATCCTCTCTGCGTTGTTGACAAACGTAGAAGCTGGATTAGGCGGATATGGTGCACAAACTCGTGGCGGTTTATATTGTCAGTATTTTTCTGAAACTCAGTACACGGACGTATCCTTGTACTCTATTCCTCAGTTGAGTTTTGAGGGGGAATATTCTGGTTCATTAAATGATCTTCAGAATATCATTAATACAAATACTAGCAACAACATGACGCAGGTTGCTCGTATCCTAAAGGCGTTCACCTTCAGCACTATTACTGATCGTTGGGGTGATGTTCCTTACTCTCAAGCATTAAAGGGGGATAAGACTCCTGGCTTTGATAAGCAGGAAGATATTTACCGTGGTTGCATGCGTGAGTTGACGCAGGCGGTTGCTGCCTTTAACTCTAGTTCTGCCGTCACTGGTGATATCCTATACGGTGGTAATGTTGCTAAATGGAAAAAGCTCAAACACGCTTCGTATGCGTCTTGCAATCCAGGTTAGTAAGCGTTTCCCAACTACTAGTGGATGGGCTGCTGGTGAATTCCGTTCTGCTTTAGCTGATGCGGGTGGAAGCATCACCGCAAATGCTGATAATTTTGAAGTAAAATATCCAGGAGGAAACTTCCAATCTCCATGGTTTTCACTTTATTTCACACGTAGTGATTATGGTGAAAGTGCTCCCATGGTTGCCCTAATGAATTCATTGGGAGACGGACGCCAGGCTGCTTTTGGTTCATCTTCACTTGGTGTTCCCTATGGCCGCGTTCGTGGTTTTGTTGATCCCTGGAGCCAAGCTAATCCAACTTGGGCTAGAATTCTTTCTTCTGCATATCGGCAGTCCAATGGTTCTGTGGTGCTAGTTTCTGCCGCTGAGACACATTTCCTGCGTGCGGAGGCAGCTGATCGTGGCTGGACAACTGAAAATATGAATGCCTTATATCAGGCAGGTATTGCAGTTTCTTTCTCACAGTGGGGATTACCTCAGCCAGACGCTGCTTATTACACGCAAAGTGGTGTTGCATTAGCTAATGCTGCCGGTACTGCTGCCAATATTCGCAATATTGCAGTACAACAGTACGTTGCCGCTTATCCTGACGGATTGCGTGGTTGGAGTATTTGGAGAAGAACTGGTTTCCCTGTTCTGACGCCTGCGCCAGACGCCGTGAATACTTCTCGTCAGATTCCTAGACGCTATACATACGGTACTAGTTCTTACGCAACCAATACTGCCGCTGTAACAGCCGCTGCAGCTGCTATCGGAGGAGACAACCAGGATACAAAAGTTTGGTGGGATCAGTAATCTTAACTACAAAAAGAAATAACCATGAATATGAAATCATCAATACTCGTTTTCCTCTCTCTGGCAATCGGTTTTACTGCTTGCATTAAGAAAGAGGTAACTCCCTTAAAGGACGAAGGGTCAACCTTTGTTAAAGTCCTAGGAGGAAGCAGCCCTGCTGTTGTAAAAAGCAACCCTATCGACTTTGTTACTACTGCACAAACAATCACTGTCTGTGATGTTCGTAAGGATGCTGCTAACAGCGCTGACCTTAATAGATCCACTACAGTGACTATCAAAGATGATACAGCTGCTGTACGCGCTGCTAATCCTAACTATTTGCAATTACCTTCTAACTGGTACATACTTGTTGGTAGCGGTATAACCAAGTCGGGTGGAATGGGCGGTAATTACACAGTCACTTTTAGCCCTGGTGATTTTGCAAAAGAAATCCGAATTAATATTCCTAATGCGCAGGTGTTAAATCCTAGCCGTTTGTACGCTCTTGGTTTTACCATCACCGGAGTAACTGCTGATAGTAAAATTTCTTTTGAAAAGTCAATTGTTGTTGAGATAGGTGCAAAGAATCCCTGGGATGGAGTTTATCTAATGACTGGAACTTTTTCGGATGCTATTAATACTACTGCGTGGACTTATATTGGTGACCAACAATATTCTTTAATCACTATTAGTGCTTCAAAGTGTATTGTACGTAATGATGATCTTAATGGTGGTATCCCCGGTTATATCTTTAGTAATGCTGGTGCTGGTACCTATTTTGGCGCTTACGGTCTTGTAATTGGATTTGACGCTGCTACTAATAAGATTAATGAATTCTATAATTATTACGGTGATCCTAGTTTACCTGCTACTGCCGGTGGAAATCCTGCGGCTGGTACTGGTGCTCCTCTATACGCCTCTTCAAATGGTCGTCGTGCGGTACTAGATCCTTCTGGCGTTAACGCAGTACAAAGCAAAAAAGACATCTTGGTTAAGCACTGGCTGATACAACCATCTGTTGTGCCAAATGGTCCAAGAAGCTTCTTTAATGACAGATGGAAATACTTGGGCCCTCGCTAATTGATACCTAACTTAGTCTAAAAGAGGGCCTCTTTGGGCCCTCTTTTTTTATCTTTGAAAAAAAGTACTATGAGCAATACTGAGGCAGCGCCCAATCAATTGAATATTGAAATTTCTGAGGAAGTTGCGGAAGGGCAATACGCAAACCTGGCCATCATAACACACTCTCATGCAGAGTTTGTAATTGACTTTGTTAATGTGATGCCAGGAACTCCCAAAAGTCGGGTTAAGTCAAGAATTATTCTTACTCCTCAGCATGCAAAGCGATTGATGCATGCTATTACGGAGAATATTCAGAAATATGAGTCAATTAACGGACCTATTAAAGATCTTGAGGAAGTACAATTGCCATTGAATTTTGGGGGTCCTACTGCCCAAGCCTAGTAATTTCTACATAAATCCTTCATCTGCGAAACTGTAATAGCCTTGGTCACTGACAATGATATGGTCTAACATGGTGATGTCCAATAATAGGGCGGCTTCCTTGAGTTTTTGAGTTAGTAATTCGTCAGCCCTACTAGGTCTTAAGTTTCCTGAGGGATGGTTGTGGCATACTATAATACTAACCGCGTTTTGTTGTAATGCTTTCTTTAAAATAATTCTTGGATCTGCAACTGTTCCTGTGATTCCTCCCTCGCTTACAATTTCAAAATGGTTGATCCGGTTTGCTCTATTGAGAAATAACACTGCGAAAACCTCATGTCGTAGATCTTGCAACCTTACTTGTAAATAACGTGCAATATCAGCACTACAGGTAACCTGTTTTTTATCAAGTGGGAGTGAGGCATGTCTTCTTCTTCCTAACTCCAATGCGGCAGATATGAGGGCTGCCTTTGCATTTCCAATTCCTTTTAGTACTGCTATTTCCTGTGGGGTTAAGCGTCCCAGTTCGTGTAAATTTTGTTTGGCCAGTTCTAATAATTCCATGCCCAGGGCTACGGCACTTTTTTCTCGGATTCCAGATTGTAATAAAATTCCAATCAGCTCTGAAGTGCTGAGTTGCTCTACTCCCAGCCGTAGTAATTTTTCTCTGGTCCGATCCTCTGCGGACCAGTCTCGTATTGCTTTCTTACCAGCCATTACTCAAGTATAAGGGGTTGTGGTAGGAGTGACAAGATGTGTATAGGTTTTTTTGAATAGCGGGGATTATGTCTTACCTGATTGATATCTTCGTGTCATATCCATTCTATATCTCTGCTATGCAACATGCCAAAATCTTTTCTGGAACCGGCTCTCAGCAGCTGGCGGAACAAATCTGTAAACAATTTGGGGCTAAGTTGGGAAAAGTCAACATCCAACGATTTAGTGATGGAGAAATTTGCCCGGTTTACCTCGAAAGTGTCAGGGGTGATTATGTGTTTATCGTGCAAAGCACTTGTGCTCCCTCTGACAATATTATGGAGCTATTGCTCATGATAGATGCGGCAAAAAGGGCATCTGCCTATAAGGTCATTGCCGTGCTGCCTTATTATGGATATGCCCGTCAGGATCGAAAGGATAAGCCCCGTGTAGCTATTGGTAGTAAGCTGATTGCCAATATGTTAGTTGCTGCAGGAGCGGATCGAGTTATTACTATGGATTTGCATGCCCCCCAGATTCAAGGCTATTTTGACATTCCTGTGGATCACTTGGATAGTCATGCTGTTTTCATTCCATATATCGAAAAACTGAAGCTGGAAAACCTTACCTTTGCGGCCCCCGACGTGGGATCAGCCAACCGAATCAGGCAGATTGCCAGTTATTTCAATGCGGAAATGGTCATTTGTGACAAACATCGCAAAAGAGCCAATGAAATAGCCAGCATGGTGGTAATTGGAGATGTGGTTGGTAAAGATGTAATCATCATTGATGACATCTGTGACACCGGCGGTACCCTTGCAAAAAGTGCAGGGTTATTAAAAGAAAAGGGGGCTCGTTCAGTACGTGCGTTGATCACCCATCCGGTGCTTAGCGGCAAGGCCTACGAGAATATTGAAAACAGTGTGCTGGAAGAACTGGTAGTGTGTGATACCATACCCGTAAAACAGCAGGGGAGTAAAATCAAAGTGTTAAGTGTGGCTGACTTATTTGCAGTTGCCATTCGTAACGCTTTTGAAAATAAGAGCATAACCAGTCTCTTTGTCTATTCCCAACTGAAAGGAAATTGAACCAATAAAACACAATAGACATGAACACGATTACAATCGAAGGACAACTGAGGACCGCATTTGGCAAAGGAGCCACCCGCCAACTACGCTCTCAGGAAATGGTGCCCGGTGTAATTTATGGGGGTGCGCAGGAGATCAATTTTGCTGCTCCTGCCGCGGCTTTCAAAAAACTGGTGTACACACCTAGCTTTCAATTTTGCGAAGTAAAGTTGGACGGTAAAGCATACCGTACCATTCTTAAAGATTTGCAATTTGATAAGGTTAATGACGAACTGATCCACGTTGACTTACTGGAACTGGTAGAAGACAAAAAAGTAATTGCCAACATCCCACTTAAGTTTGTGGGTGCCTCTAAAGGGGTTAAAGATGGTGGTAAGTTGATTGTTAAGATGAAGTCATTAAAAATCAAGACTTATCCAAAACATCTTCGTGAGCAGATTGAAGTAAGTATCGACAATTTGGAATTAAATGGAAATATTCGGGTTGAAGACGTGACTATTCCTGAGTTTGAAATTTTGAACTCTCCTCGAATTCCCATTGCCTCTGTAGTGCTTACCCGTCAATTGAAACAAGAGGAAACTGCTACACCAGCTGCTGGTGCTGCTGCTCCTGCGGCCGCTGCAGCTCCTGTTGCAAAAAAGTAATTATATCCACTACGATAATTGCAAAACCCGCATCACTCGATGCGGGTTTTTTGTTACGGAAGGCCGATCTTTGAACTCCTCTTGTCTATGAAGTATCTAATTGTTGGTTTAGGTAATGTTGGGGATCAATATGCACATACCCGTCATAATATTGGGTTTGATGTGGTAGCTACTTTTTTGCAAAAACATCAAGGACAGTTTTCTGTTGGCCGATTAGCCTATCATGCAGAAGTCAAGTGGAAGGGAAAAGTATTTATCTGTATTTGCCCTACTACGTTTATGAATTTGAGTGGTAAGGCAGTAAAATATTGGATGGAAAAAGAGAACATCGAACGCTCCCATTTGTTAGTAATAGTAGATGATCTAGCTACTCCGTTAGATAAAATTCGTATTAAGCCAGGTGGAAGTGATGCTGGCCACAATGGTCTAAGGAGCATACAGGAGAGCATTGGCAGTACGGACTACCCCAAATTACGTTTTGGTATAGGAAGCGATTTTCCAAAAGGAAAACAAGCTGATTTTGTATTAAGCAAATGGAGAAAAGAGGAAGAGCCCATAGTTGAAAAAAAGATACTGGCTGCTGCTGCCGCTATTGAGGTATTTGCCAGTGAGGGAATTGGAATAGCTATGAATCAATACAATAATCTCAGTTTTGCTTAGTCAATAACTATAGTAACTATGAAAATAATTTGTATCGGACGAAATTATGTTGCTCATGCTAAAGAGTTGGGCAATGAAGTACCAACCGAGCCAGTAATATTTTTAAAACCTTCTACTGCTGTACTACCGCTTCCTGGACCCTTTGTAATTCCTAGTTTTTCAAGCGATTTGCATTATGAGTGTGAGATTGTATTGCGCATCTCAAAAAAAGTTTGTTGTATTGATCTGAAAGCGGCAATCACTGCATATGATGCCATGACGGTAGGTATTGATTTTACTGCAAGAGATGTGCAACAGCGCTTAAAAGATAAAGGCCTTCCATGGGAGAAGGCAAAGGCTTTTGATCAATCTGCTGTGGTGGGAGAGTGGCGCCCGGCGGATCAATACAAAAACAAAAAAGACATTCACTTTTGTCTCTATAAGAATAAAGAATTGGTGCAGCAGGGACATACAGCAGCCATGATTAATTCTTTTGAAGTAATTATAGTGCATGTCTCTAATTACTTTACGTTAGAGCCAGGAGATCTCATTTTTACCGGTACACCCGCTGGTGTGGGGCCTGTAGAGCCCGGTGACCAACTGGAAGGCTTTTTGGAGGACGACTCTTTATTTGATATTCTAATTAATTAGTCTGCCATAAAGATGCAAGACCTCACTTTACTTCGCCGAGCCTTTACGTTGATGAGTCAGGTGCGTGCTATGGCATCTACTTACGAGGCAAATCGATCAGTTTGTAGCTATGTGCATTCTACGTCCCGTGGGCATGAGGCTATTCAATTGGTGACTGCTTTTCAGCTGCAAGCGCAGGATTTTGTTAGTCCTTATTATCGAGATGAGAGCCTGTTGTTAGGACTTGGTTTTTCTCCATATGAATTAATGCTTCAATTACTAGCTAAGGCAGCCGATCCTTTTTCAGGTGGACGAGAGTACTATAGTCATCCCAGCTACAATGGAAAAGGAAAGCCGGTAATCATCCATCAGTCTAGTGCAACTGGCATGCAAGCTATCCCCACAACGGGTATAGCACATGGTATTCACTATTGGGAAGAATGGAAGCGTATTCAAAACGAGAAGGATTTGGATACAGATAAAACACTTCCTCCCTTTATGAAAGCAGTAGATGCGCCTGTTGTTATTTGTTCACTTGGTGATGCCAGTGTCACGGAGGGTGAAGTGAGTGAAGCCATGCAAGTAGCGGTTTTAAAAAAATTGCCCATCATTTTTTTAGTCCAGGATAATAATTGGGGTATTAGTGTTACGGCTAGTGAAGCTAGAGCAATGAATGCTTTTGAGTTTGCTGCAGGTTTTAAAGGAATGAATCGAGTTCAAGTAGATGGCAGTGATTTTGAAGCTTCTTATTCTGTGTTGGAGGAGGTAGTAGGGCAAGTTAGAAAAAATAGACAGCCCTATTTGATTCATGCACAGGTCCCCATACTAGGGCATCATACAAGTGGTGTGCGAAAAGAGTTTTATCGAACAGAGGAAGACTGGCAGCGGCATCAGGCACATGACCCCTTCTTAAAGCTTAGGAAAAGGTTGGTAGCCTTGCTAGGTAAAGAGCAGGAAGTGTTGGCTATAGAACAAGAGGCCATTGCATTTATTGAAAAGGAGTTTGAGCGGGCTGTTGCAGCACCTGAGCCAGATCCTGCTACCGTTTCAGATCACATTTATGCACCTACCCCCGTTATAGCGGAGCGCGGAAAACGTGATGCAGGGTCGAGTCAAAAAATACCCATGGTAGATGCTGCTTTGTTCGCTATTCGAGAAATCATGGAGGTGCATCCTGAAGCTATTTTATATGGGCAAGATGTTGGAAGAAGACTAGGGGGAGTTTTTAGAGAGGCTGCTACATTAGCGGAACAATTTGGAGATCACCGTGTGTTTAATACCGCTATACAAGAAGCATACATAGTGGGTTCAACAGCAGGAATGGCTGCAGTTGGATTACGCCCTATTGTTGAAGTACAATTTGCAGATTACATTTATCCAGGTTTTAATCAGCTAGTCACTGAACTTTCCAAGAGTTGTTATTTGTCGATGGGCAAATTTCCGATTCCTAAGATCCTACGTGTCCCAATTGGCGCATATGGTGGTGGAGGTCCTTACCATAGTGGATCAGTAGAGTCAACCCTGCTTACTGTAAAGGGAATTAAAGTTGTTTATCCTTCTAATGCTGCGGATATGAAAGGGTTGATGAAAGCAGCCTATTTAGATCCTAATCCGGTAGTGATGATGGAACACAAAGGACTTTACTGGAGTAAGGTACCGGGTACTGAATTTGCAAAAACACCAGAGCCGGATGCAGATTATTGCATTCCACCTGGGAAAGCTTCTGTTGTACTAGATTCGGATTCGATGCAACAAGAACAAGGGACCACTTTAGTTATTATCACCTATGGTATGGGGGTGCATTGGGCGTTGACTGCAGCTAAACAATTTCCTGGACAGATTGAAATTATTGACCTGCGTACTTTGTATCCGTTGGATGAGGATTTGATTTATACCCGTGTCAAACAACATGGAAAAGTATTGGTTTTGACGGAAGAACAGCAGCGTAATTCTTTTGCAGAGGCATTGGCAGGAAGAATTGCTACACATT
>Ga0169931_10006145_pt1 | contig 18189 bp, 15 predicted proteins | sample Kivu_15m_20L_FD_129675 | JGI IMG/M metagenome (GOLD analysis project Ga0169931, IMG submission 129675) | Freshwater microbial communities from Lake Kivu, Western Province, Rwanda to study Microbial Dark Matter (Phase II) - Kivu_15m_20L... | ecosystem: Environmental > Aquatic > Freshwater > Lake... | reverse complement strand
TGTACGCTTGGATTAATTCTTACAAAGCTTGAAGCTTTAAAGCATCGCCGCCCTAGCTCAGTCGGTAGAGCGTCGCTCTCGTAAAGCGAAGGTCATGAGTTCGATTCTCATGGGCGGCTCCATAGATTGGCTGGAAAGTGTCCTAACTAACGATTTTTGCTACTCTGGTCTGCGTGGAAAGCAAAAGTACTTACACGTACTTTCAAGTAATCATTGCGCACACTCTTACATCTGAAGCAACCTCGGAAGCCCCCATCGTCTATGGCTTATGCTATCGCCCTTTGACTGCGGTAACGCGGGTTCAAATCGCTTTTATGGACACGCAGTAGGAGTAACAGTCGTAAGGCCTTAAGATGACACAAGATCCACCTATGATTATCAATCACTTAAGGACTCGTAGCGGAGTTGGTTAGCGCACCGCAAGGTTTTGGTGTTGTACTTATTTAAGGCCGATATCACAGCTTGGTTGGCTTGGTAGCTCAGTAGGTGGGAGCGAACGACTGAAAATCGTTAGGTCGCCGGTTTGATTCTAACCCAAGCCACTCTTCTATGTACTGAATTTTGTAAACCAAGAAAAAACATGAGAGCACATGTTGTGAGAATGCAATTTTAAGTAAATACAATTTGAATATCTAAATCATCTCCACTTTATTGCAGTCAAGTTTGGGTTCCAATAAGAAATGCTATGCCGAAACACTTGTCTGTAGCTCACATACAGTTTAAGAGCTAAAAAGTAGGTAAATCGGTACTTTTTAATCGTATGTGCTATTTTGCCTGACTTACTTCCTCTAAACAGACTTTTGCTTGAATTGGCTCCAGCCTCTGCGAATTCACTCCATTGTGCTAAGTAGTCAGTCTGTTGAATCTTTTTTACTAACTTCTCTTGAACTTTTGTCGCCTCGCACCAAATTTGCAATCTTCCGCTCTTCATTATTTCCACGCGCATTGATAGGTTTTGAATTTTTACTCTAAACAACTTATTACGCTTTCTTGGGTCATACAAAAAAATTTTGGTGTTTGAAAACCCATTGTTAGGCGAATAATAAGATGCAAACAATTCCGGTGAGAATTGATAAAAACCGTGCCCCATATAATTATTCGCTGGGGAGAAATGAACTACTTTGCCACCAACCTTCAATAATGACGATATGTTGTCTAATGCGATTGGGACATTGTAAATATGCTCCAAAGTCCCCCCATCAATAATCAGGTCGTATCTCCGTTCTAATTGAAGAGGAAGATTAAGGTCATGAACGAGATTTGCTCCCTCATAATCAGAAATGTCTATCGTGTCTACTGCCTCTCCCCATCCACAATCTAGCAAGAGTGTATCCGCAAAAAATGAATTCTCCCGATCGGGAATTGGGAGATTCACAGATTTATAATTTCGGCTAATTAAATCCTTAGCTCGCTTTGAGCGATCAGTACAGTCCTGGCGGCCCAGAAATAATATCGCCAAGGGAGTGGTGGACTCTAGGACCATTTTCTCAATGTACTTCAGGTGAACATATGCCATTCCCATTGCTGAATTATTGCACATCAAAAGCATAAATTTGTAGAAGACGGTTTTAACGCCTTCTGCCTTGTTATGATAGGTATGACAATTTCGTCTTTAGCAAACGACTCACCGTCCTTAGAAGAACCTTAAGTGCTCAAACTCAAATATGAGAACTACGTTGCGGCTATTTATTCATACCCAAGAAATTGCTCGACATTCAGTAGTTTTGACGTATCTCCAGAATCGTTGCTCGATTAGACGATATTTAATTGCAACATCCTTTGACATATACTGAGAGTGAAATTCAATAAAAAGTGTTTCTATTTTCTCCAATAGTTTTCGCTCGAGTAAGTCCTCCAATATTGGATACTCTCCTCCCTCGATATCGAATTTAACAACTATACATTCATATTGATCTGAAACTTTTATAAGTAAGCTAGAAAAAGAGATTGAATCGACTCTCAAATCGCTTTTTTCTGGTTTGGCAAAATATTTTGAATTGTGCTCTCGGAGTGTTGTACCGCCAACTGAAAGTCGACCACCTTCTGAGTCTTTAATTCCGTAGAAATCAACTTTAGAGTCCAATACACCCACGGCTTGCTCTCGCAATTCTACTTTCTCATTTCTAAGATCTTTTAGGTTACTTTGTAGTATTCGAAAGCAATTAGGATTAGGTTCAAAAAGAATGTAATCAAAGTTTTCTAGTTTATAGAATCTACTAAAGAACTGAAAACCTTGCCCAACGTTAGATCCACAATCGATAAATAGCCCTCTCTTATGACTCTTGCTTAAGCGGTTGCTAGTTATCTTAGAATAATGTCTAACTTGCATAACTCTCAGAATCCAATTTGCCTTAAAAAAGTAGTTTTGTAGCCGAAAAAAGCGAGTGATTGACTTCTTTTGCAAGCTTTGATTTATCATTATCGCTCATATTCTTTCGCGCGGAATCTGACATGCCTGATAAGCATAACCTAAACGGCTGGGTACCACGGCGTTGGAGGCTTTCGATTGCGTTCAAATTGTTCCATGATTTAGTCAAAAACTGACATGACTGCGACTATCATCATGCCAGTGAGGTACTTAGTAACAGGCTCGTGTGGGTTTATTGGTTCAACGTTATGTGAAAAACTGTTAAGCCTGGGGCACCAAGTTCTAGGGGTGGATGTCTTAACAGATCATTATTCGCCCTCACTAAAAGCTTTAAATAGACGTGGTCTTTTGGAAAATACGAATTACACACATTTAGAAATGGATTTGGTTAACTGCGACTTAGAACCAATGATGAAGAATATTTCAGGAGTTTTTCATTTGGCAGGGCGCCCAAGTGTCCAAAGATCATGGGGGCCTAATTTTAATACATATGTCGATAGGAACGTAATTGTTACCGAGCGCCTATTGAAGGCAGCTTTTGAATCAAGCGTGCCAAAATTCATAAACTCCTCAAGCTCTTCAGTTTATGGGAGAGCAAAAACAACGCCGACTCGTGAGAGTGATTCTAGAAGTCCGGTCAGCCCCTACGGAGTTACTAAGCTTGCAGCTGAAGAGTTGTGCACATTGTATGGAACTGAATTTGGACTGAATACGGTGTCTTTACGCTACTTTACCGTTTTCGGGCCACGACAAAGACCAGATATGGCTTTTAACAAATTAGTGAGTGCTGGATTGCAATCTACTCCATTCCCCTTAAATGGGAATGGTTCCCAAATTCGAGATTTTACTTACGTTGAAGATGTAGCCGATGCCAACATTGCAGCCCTATTTGCGCAAACAGATCCTGGAGATGTATTCAATATAGGTGGTGGCTCTCCAATTTCAATGTTAGATGCGATAAGGATACTAGAGAACATTATGGATTTAAAAATTGAGATCCATAGTGGCCCACTAGGGGCAGGCAATCCAATGATTACTCAAGCGGATTGTGGTGCTGCTCATAAAGTGCTTGAGTGGAAACCTAAGGTTGGCATTTTTGAAGGTTTGCAAAAGCAAGTTGACTGGCAAATGAATCATCCATGACAAGCTCAGACGTGGTGTTCACGGCCTTGTTTGGTGGGTATGAGAATTTGAACGAATTAGTGATAGAGAAAAACCCAAATACAAAATATATCTGCTTTACTGATGACTCCAACCTTAAGAGTCAGTCTTGGGAGATACGCGTAATAGAACCTCCCTCACATCATGATCCTGCCAAAAGTAGCAGAGCAATAAAAATGTTAGGGCATAGATTTTTTCCTATGGGAACCCGATTGCTATACATTGACAATACAGTTGAATTAAAAGTTGATGGCGCCTTGGTGCTAGATGCATGGCTTAAGTCAGACCATGTAGCATTTATGTCACATTATTCGCGGAAAACTTTGCGTGGGGAATTTTTTGTCTGCTCAGCGTACGGGATGGATGAGCAAAAAAAATTTTGGACGCAATTCCAGAAATACAAACATGCATTTCCAGGCGTTTTAGATGAAAGACCATATTGGGGTGGGATGATTGCAAGAGTTAACTCTCCTGAAACTGATCATTTCATGGAAGTGTGGGATGAGCAATTTCGTCTCTACTCTAAACGCGATCAATTGAGTATTAATGTAAGCTCTTTGATTAGCAATGTTTCAATCAATCGCGTTTTTGCACAAAATGATGTATCAGAGTGGCATGTGTGGCCCATTATTACTATGAGGAACCTTTCTGGTAGGGATACAACAAGCCTTGCTAAGTTTAGAAAAATGAAAATTATTTTAAATGGACTACGATTCGGGATTCGTTTCTATGTATCAAAGTTCTTTAACTAAAAACGTTATTTTGGCGCCAAATTTCGAACAACGTTAGCATTAATAATCTATCGACAAGCAAGGGTTGGTTTTTCAAGTTAGCAAAATACTCCTTTAGAATAGACTTCTCAAATATACTTTGTTTTTCGGACAAAAGATAGCTTTTCATAAATTCTTGCCATTCATGGTTTAAACCCCATTTGGTTGTTGGTGGGATAAATCCCAATTTTCTTTCAAAATCAAATTCTTTAGGAAGTATCTGCCGCCCCAAATTATTAAGAAGAATTTTTCTTTTACTTCTTGTGGCTTTAAGATTTCCTGGAACCAATCCCAATGCAAAGTTAATTACGTCCACATCTAGAAAAGGGGATCGCATTTCTAGAGAGGAAAGCATGCTGCACCTATCTATTTTTACTAAAATGTCGTTAGGTAAGTAATTATAGAAATCATGGTTACAAAGCCCTGCTACTAAATCTGTTTCTGAAGAAAAGTGATCCTTGCTTGGCAGAATAGTTCGACTGCGCTCACTCGAGATTCCTAAAATTCTATCTGCTGTATTTGACTCGAACATCCTCTCTTCTTGCGGATCGAATGGATAATAATCTTGTATTAATTGTCTAAAGCGTGCGTGACCTGGTTTTCCAAGTGGAATCAAACGGGAGCCAGCTAGGGATAATACTTGTCGAAGTCCTTTAGGTAAAAAACTCTGAATTCCAAGCGTTTGAAGAGCTCGCGAATAGTGTTTATAACCCCCAAACAATTCGTCAGCTCCGTCCCCTCCTATGGCCACAGTGCAAAATTTCTTGATCTCTTTTGAGAGTAAATAGGTAGGTATAACTGATGGATCAAAAATAGGTTCATCAAAATTTGACCCTAGGAGCTCTAAAACCTCTAGAGATGGGATGAGTATCTCAATTTCATGATGAATAGTATTGAAATAATCTGAAACTAGTTTGGCATGTGCAGCTTCATTGAGCTCTCGTGAGTCACTAAATGCCGCTGTGAAGGTTTGTACAGGACCATGTGTTTTACTGGCGAGTGCAGTAATAATACTAGAATCCAATCCACCGCTAAGTAAGACACCTACTGGAACATCTGAAACAAATTGTCTATCAACAGCCTGAGTCAGTAAGACCTCAAGATCTTCACTCAATTGATTCAGACTACTTCTTTTGGAAGGCGACTCGACATATTTAGGCTTCCAATATTGGCGTACTCGGACTTGATTGGTTTTGAGGTTAAAAATGGCCGTGTGAGCTGGGAGTAATTTTTGTATTCCCTTTAAAATAGACCTTTCACTTCTTAATTGGCCACGGGTAAGAAATTCCCGTAAATTTTCAACATCGATCTCTGAATTAGTCTTAGGATGATGTACAAGAGTTTTTAACTCTGATCCAAATATGATTGATCCAGATTCGAATTGAGCGAAGTACATGGGTTTTTCTCCAGCGCGGTCCCTTGCCAAAAAAATTTGCTCTTTCTCTCCGTCCAAAATTCCAAAAGCAAACTGCCCATTTAGGTGATTGACACACTCATCCCCCCATGCCAAATATGCGTTGAGCAAGACTTCCGTATCGGAATTTGTGAAAAATACATGTCCATTAAATTCCAATTCCTCCTTTAATTCCATGTAGTTATAGATTTCACCATTGAATACAAGATGCAGATTTAGATCTTGGGAATGCATCGGTTGATGCCCACCGTTTGTAAGATCAATAACTGCTAAGCGTTGGTGACCCAAACTTGCGCAGTGGTTCATTCCAGTCCAATGTCCAGCATCATCGGGACCCCTGTGCTCAATGAGAGAAAGTGCTCGTAAGATCCACAATTCTTCGGAAGTTGTTAGCTCCGTTGGATTAAAAACACCAACAAATCCGCACATAAGAATAAATTAGTCGATGTTAATTCAAAAACAAAGTGTGGCGCGAACTTCTTGTAGGAATTTCGGGCGTTGCTTGGTGGACGCCATCAAAGAACTGAATAGATGGCGCGATCCCATTTCCCTAGAAGAACATCAGTGTTATGAAATTCTTTCAAATAAGCCTGCCCTCGACTCACCATATCTTCGTTAAGGCTATCGTGAGTTAGCACTAAGCCCAGTTTAGTATTCCAATCCTCAAGAGTCTCGCAAATCCCATCCACTCCAGCAATCTGATTGACTCGAGTATAAGAAGGCAATTTTGAGGTTAAACAGGGTAACCCAAGTCTCCACATAATTAGCAGACGATTTTCGGGCTTCAAGAATTGAAGGGGGCTTGAAAGGCGCACCGGAATTATAGATGCGGAAGATTGCATTGCAAACTTCACCAAATTATCAACGCTCCAAGGCACAAGTCGCGCGTTCGAGTAACTTTCGCCCAGTGATTTTTTAAGTAAGGCATTAGTTTCTGAAGGTACATAACTTCCTAGAATTTTGAAATATTGAAGATCAGAAACAAGATTTAATTTGATAGAACTTCCTTTTAACAGTTTTTCAAGTGCAGATTGAATTTCCCTTAATCCCCCCATTGTCGCCGGTAGACCTTCCCAAAGGATCTCCCTTTTTCGATTACCTTCGTGGGACCTATAGGGGAGAAATGCAATTTCATCATGACTGTCTAAAATTACATGCGTGTTGTTCGAAAAGGGCAGTATCAATGACTCTTGTTCAACGCTGCTGCAAATTACGGCAGAGGAGTTTACGCAAAGTTGGGAGACAATTGAAGTGAATTTTTTTGGAGGACCAGAAATGTTTTGAGTCAACACCTTTGAAGAGCCACGCAACCAATCAATTGCTAGCTTCTCGGGGGAAAGATAACCGTCAATTAGATCAAATACAATTGGGGGCCCTTTTTTTATCTTTCTTGTTATACCTAGATCTCCCCTCTCGGAAATCACTAGTACATCAACATTTTCATCGAGGTCAGTAACAATCCTATGCCCCCGATGCTTTACCCAGTGCACCAAGCGCCTTCTGTCACCAGGGTGCATAAGATCCTTACTCATTGGCAAATAACCTATTCGTAGTTTTTTCATAATGAAAGTGCCCAAAGTAGTCCGGTATCAAGATTGTCTCTTGGAGCCCAGCCCGCTGATAAAATAGGGGAAGTTGGGCTCATAATTAAACTTGAAGGCTTCTGATAATCATTGATTCTCGATAATGGTAAATGCGGCTCTCTCCCTACTAGAGCGGCTATTTTCTGGTAAACATCCCACACCGTTGATCCAATTGATGTTCCAATATCTATAACCTCAGGTAAATCATAAATCAAAGAGAATGACACTGCGCGAGCAATATCACGAGATGTAATCCAATCAAGGCATAAATTGGGATTATTAAGCCTAACGTTTTCACCAGTTGATAATTTCTTTGCTAGTTGAGGAATAAAGCGGGTAGGGTCCTGTGTGTGACCATACGCTTGAAATACTCTGGCCCAGGTTAACTTTTGTTCATCTTTTCTACTCACTTTTTGTAGAGACATTAGAGTTTGTAGTTTACTTTTCCCATATAAATCTATTGGTGTTGCTAAAGAATTGATTGCATGACAAGGATTTGACTGTTCACCATATTCGGCTGCTGATCCAAAAGCTAAAAAGTGCCTTACTCCTTGGCGGAAGCATTGCTCAGCAAAGCTTGTGGTGAAAATTCCATATTCAATATTTTTAGGGTCAGTTCGATAAATACGTTGTTCTGTGACCCAGGCCGCCTGTATCACTACTTCTGGGCGCCAGTTTAAAAGCACTGGCATATAGCTGTCAGGAAAAGCTAGATCACCAAATGATTGTTGCCAATTAAAATCAGATTTTTTACTACGAGAAACAACATGAACTTCGAAAGCGTCAGCAGTTAGTCTCTTTGTAATTTCACGTCCTAGGAAACCGTTACCTCCAACAATCAATACCTTCATTAAGAGTGCGATTCACTTCTATTGCTCAATTGGATACGCCTTTCGCATGAGTTTTATTGCCTCATCTAAGGAAATTCCTTCCAAGTCTTTGGTTGAGACATTTCTGGGAGGGAGCGGCCACTCAATACCTAGAGTCGCATCTCTATAATTGAGCGAGTATGCATCTGGGGCGCTGTACAGACTACTGAGACCGTAAAGGACTGTTACGTTCTCGGTTAAAGTCTGATACCCATGCGCTATTCCTTTTGGTAAACAAAGAGATTTAGTTATGTTACTAGTCAGTGAAACTTGAGCCCAATGACCCAGAGTTGCTGAATCGCTTCTCAAGTCAACAATTACATCGAGAATTTCCCCCTTCAGGCATATAACAATTTTCTCCTCTTGATAAGGGCTCTTTTGAAAATGTAGACCTCGGATGGTTCCTGCTTCGGTGGTAATTGCGACAGCTAGTGACCTTATTTCAAATTTGCTATTTAGAATACCCAATGAATCCTTGTCAAAAAATTTTGTAAATGATCCTCTTTGATCAAAAATCAAATCACTTTCTTGAATCAAGACTCCGCTTATATCCAGAAAATCAACTTGGTTCATTAATCTGAAAGTTCTCTTATTGTCGGAACAGCTTGCCAAATTCGAACTTTAGAACCAAATTCTTTTCGGATTTGTTTGATAAGTTCTACCCTTATATTCCAAGGGAATATAAGGATATCGGTTGGGTTTAGATGGGCAAGCGATTGCGCTGGAAGTATAGGTATACCAAGAGATGGCATGTACCTACCTTGTTTTTCATGGCTACTGTCTACTATAGCCTCTAGCCATTCTTTCTTCACTTTTGCAGCGTTCAGTAAGGTACTGGCTTTGGCAGCGGCGCCATAACCAAACACTTTTTTTCCAGTTACAAAAGACTTTTCAAGCCATCCGCTAAAATTTATCAACATCTCCCACACGCGACTATTGAGTGCAGACCATTCAGATTGCTCCAAAAGACCTCCTTCCAGTTCTTGGGCAATCTTTATAGCCACTGAATCGGATTCGACTTCTTGAGCGCTTGATCTCTTTATCCAGTATCTATTTGAGCCACCATGTGTCGATAGGTCTTCAACATTATACAGTTTAAGTCCGAACTTGTTAGTTAAGTATTGAACTGAAAATGTGCTTAAATATGAAAAATGTTCGTGATAAATAGTATCAAATTGGTCAGCCAAAATTAGGTTCATCACCGAAGGATTTTCGACACTAATAAGTGTTTCTGGTCCGGATAGCACCGATAGCCCGGCAATAAAATCTTGAATGTCGGGGACGTGAGCGAGCACATTATTAGCAATAATTAGCCGAGGGTGGCCGTAGTTTTTTAGGATATCTTTTGCCCTTTCAAGACCAAAGAATTCAGATTCTGTTGGAATTCCTGCCTTAAGGGCTAGTTCCGCTACATTGGCGGCTGGCTCTAACCCCAAAACTTTAACTCCTAATTCGATGAAGTGTCTCAGAAGGTATCCATCATTGCTCGCTATTTCTAGAACCCAGTCTGTTGGCCGAAAGTCTAAATCATTAAATACTGATCTAACATATAGGTGCGCATGCTCAACATAACTGGTACTTATTGATGACAAATACCTATAATCACTAAAAATAGTCTCTGGCTGTACAACATCTTCTACTTGACCTAATCCACATTGAGAACAAATTTTTAAGTGTAAGGGAAACTTTTCAACAAGTTCATCTTCAGCGCTCATTAATTTATTGGCAAGAGGAAGGTAACCAAAATTGATAGCTGAAAATAAATTAGTTGAGTTGCAGCCCCTGCAAAAAGTTTTTCCTCGACCGATAATGTATGATTCAGACACGGCGATTACTCTCTAAGTCATTAATATAAAGATCTAAATCTGCTTTATATAATGTTGTTGGGTCGACTCCCTGATAAAATTTCTGATACCAATTGATTGTTATGTCCACGGCTTTTTCCCATCCCCACACCGGAGACCAATACAATTGGGTTTTGGCCTTATTCGCATTTAGCATTAATTCTTTAGTCTCAAAAAACTCATTCGTTGATTGCTCGTGGATTTCAAAACCTTGCTTTAGTGGAAGCGTTACAAATACCCTTTGGGCAATTTCCTTTACTCTTACATGATTATTGGCACTCGGCGCAAAGTTGAAACTCTGTCGGGATAAAGAAGGACTAAAGCCAAGTTCAGCAAGAAGTAAATACCCGCGCAATGGCTCTAAGACATGAAGCCACGGCCTGATTCCCATGGGTGAGCGCAAGTTCATTTCTTTCCCAGAATTCCATGCTCGAATCAGATCAGGAAGTAGCCTTTTTTTAGCTGCGTCACCGCCCCCTATAACATTCCCTGAGCGGGCTGTTAGTAAGCATTGGTCGTTACCTATGGGCCATGCTTTGGCGATTAATTCCACAGCACTTTTACTTGCAGAGTAAGGGTCCAATCCACCCAATGGATCTTCTTCAGTCCTTGGGCTGTCTCCACTGCCAATTTGATACACTTTATCTGTCGTGATGATTACAACAGTAACAATACTTGTAATCGTATTCATAAGCTCTAATATATGAACGCTACCAATTACGTTAGTTTCAAAGGTATATTTAGGATCAACCATCCCAGTGTAAACGAGCGATTGGGCAGCTAGATGAAAAATAATTTGCGGTTGAAAGTTTGAAATTTTCTCTTGCCAATGATCGCTTCTAATATCTGTATCTATATCTAAATCTAATTGCATATCGACATTTCCCAATATTGTCTTTGGATAGCCAGAATAACTAAGCCCGGCAGTGATTGCCCCCAGCTCATTCAACCAATGGATCAACCATGTGCCCTTAAACCCCGTGTGGCCAGTGACGAGAACCCGTTTATCTCTCCAAAAAAGTGGCGATGGTATTCCTAATTTTTCCATGGCGCATTCCCACTTTGCCAAAGTGCTTCTAGTGCTCTTTTGTCTCTAAGTGTATCCATTGGCTGCCAAAAACCTTCATGCATAAAGGCGGATAGCTCACTTTCTTCAACTAATTTCTCAAGTGGTGAACTTTCAAGCGCTGTGTAGTCATCTAAAATGTAGTCACAAATGGACTTAGAAAAACAGAAAAAACCACCATTAATCCAACCTGTATCTTGTGGATTTTTTTCACTGAAATTTTCTACACTCGTTCCATTTACAATGAGGGAGCCAAAACGTGCTGGTGGCCTGACTGCTGTTACGGTGGCAATTGTTCCGGTTTTAGAATGTTGTGCGACGAGGGCATTTAGATCCACGTCAGATAGGCCGTCGCCGTATGTGAGAAGAAACTCTTTGTCTAAGTAGTTTCTAAGCCTGAGTAGTCGACCCCCCGTTGATGTTTCTAGACCAGTATCAATTAAGCGAATACGCCAATTTTCTTTTGGTTTAGAAAGGATTTCTACGGTTTCTTCACCTAAACTAATATCAAGATCTGAATTGTGACTTAGATAGTTAGCAAAGTACTCTTTTACTATGTACCCCTTGTAGCCAAGGGCAATTATGAAGTCGGTGTGTCCAAATGAGGCGTAATATCTCATCAAATGTACAAGTATTGGATCTTCTCCTATTGTGACCATTGGCTTCGGAATATTGACAGTTTCCTCGGAAAGACGAGTACCCAGACCCCCTGCTAGAATAACTACTTGCATGACCACTCACTACCTTCCACAGCTCAAATATATCCTTAAAGTCCCTGAACGAACTTTAGCCCCTTCATGTCCTTAAACATAAGTGGAAGTCACAGATTCGCAATTGTCCCTACAAATAAACTACTTTTGGCCACTTTCAAACTAATTTTGAATGCCCCTAATAGTAATAAATTTTCAGTAGAATAAATTTAAGAGTAGGGCACAGGCTCCAACCTCGAAAAAATGTTTAAGTGGGCTCCACACCGATTCCCTTGGTATATTCCAATAAAGCGAGAAGGGGGGCACGGAACTTGATGAAGAATGCTACGACTTGGCAAAACAATTCGATCAGGCGCTCCATCCGAATTTTGTCAGTTAGGGATAGACGTAAAATATTTGCAGCCACAATTTTGCAGGTTTTATTGAGTGGATTAGACCTCTTGGGCGTTCTAGCCATCGGTTTATTGGGGGCACTTTCTCTTGCTGACCAGAAATCAGGAGATGTAAACCTACAAGTCCAATCGACATTGGAACTCTTGGGAATCTCCAATTTTGATTACGACTCTCAAGTCATTATTATTGGCGGATCTGCGATTGCCTTACTTGTTGGGCGAACACTACTGTCCATAGTATTTACTCGGCGAATTATTTTTTTTCTCGGTCGTCGAGGTGCAAAATTATCAACAGAACTCATTACAAGATTGCTCTCAAAACCCATATTGGAAGTTCAATCAAGGACAATCCAAGAGACATTGTTTGCTGTAACGCGTGGGGTGGAGTTTATCACTTTTCAAATTCTGGCAACATCAGTCGTCTTAATCTCCGATTTAGCTTTGCTAGTCGTAATGAGCATTGGACTTTTTGCAATTGATCCTTCTACGGCTATCGGTACAATCCTAATGTTTTCTCTAGTTGGATTCTTTCTTTATCGCTACATGCACGTTCGTGCAGAATCTTTGGGCCTAAGAAGTTCACTATTGAATATCGAAAGTAATGAAAAAATAGTCGAGGTCTTCAGTTCATTTCGTGAGTCAGTAGTTAGAAATCGAAGAGATTTTTACGCGAAAGAAATTAGCGGTACGCGTTATCAGGTGGCCGAAACAGCCTCAGAGTATAATTTTTTACCATATGTAAGTAAGTATGTTATTGAAACTGCAGTAATTTTAGGTGCACTCCTAATTGGTGCCATTCAATTTTTCTTTGGGGACACAGCGAGTGCATTACCCACCCTGGGAATCTTTCTCGCAGCCGGATCACGTATTGCGCCAGCGGTACTCCGAGTACAGCAAGGGTCAATCACTATTAAAGGGGCTATTGGCCAAGCAGCTCCTACACTCGACTTAATTGATTCACTGGGAAGTGAACCTATAGTTCAAAATGTAAAAGACTCCCTGAACACTCAACATGAAGGTTTCATTTCAGCAGTCGAACTTCAAGGAGTGAATTTTTCTTATCCAAATCAATCAGATAAGGCCATCAGGGATATATCACTTTTAATTTCACCAGGTGCTTTTGTTGCTTTTGTAGGCCCATCTGGTGCAGGCAAAACGACTATTATCGATGTTTTACTTGGAGTACTAATCCCTGATGAAGGATCTGTTCTAATCTCTGGACTACCTCCACTGCAGGCCGTATCAAAGTGGCCTGGTGCGGTGGCATACGTACCTCAAGACATTGTCATCGTTGCCGGCACTATTCGTGAGAATGTCTCTTTGGGGTACCCACAGGAATTTGTAACTAACGATTTGGTTTTGGATACTTTGCGCATCGCACAACTAGAAAACTTTGTTAAGGAACTTCCATCAGGAATTGATACCCAGGTAGGAGAACGTGGAACTAAGTTAAGTGGGGGGCAAAGACAACGTCTTGGCATCGCTCGTGCAATGTTTACGCACCCACAATTGTTGGTGCTAGATGAGGCGACAAGTTCCTTGGACGGAGAAACCGAGGCGAGTATTTCCGAAGCAATTCAAGAACTTCGAGGTTCTACGACTGTCATTATGATTGCGCATCGGCTTTCAACAGTTAAAAATGCCGATTTAGTTGTGTATATGAATCAAGGCCAAATCCAAGCGATGGGGACCTTCGAAGAAGTCCGTAATTTGAATTCTGAATTTGATCGGCAAGCTGGAATGATGGAACTAAAGGGTAAGGATTGGATTTCGACCCCTGCTAATGAATAAATCAAAAAATAGTTGGATTGCTCGTAAATTAAAAAGAACTAATGGTCGTATAGCTGAAAGAGAAAGACTTGTGAATCAGTGATTAAAGAGCGACGCACAGATATCCAAGTAATACGCGGTTTAGCAGTCATAGCTGTTGTTCTATTCCATTCATTTGAAGAGGTCTTCCCAAACGGTTATCTTGGAGTAGATGCTTTTTTTGTCATATCAGGTTTCGTGATAACGCCGCTAATCTTTGAAGTGTTTACTGCTGAAGTACCTGCTCGAAGGCGTCTTTTAAATCTGAATAGATTCTATATACGCAGATTTTTTAGGCTTGCTCCAGCTTTGGGTATCACTTTAGGTTTAGCAGCAATTACCATTTTTCTTTTTGGCCCGGTAAGTGATCATTCTCGATTTGCCCGCCAAGGAATTGCAACATTACTCCTTGCTGGGAATTTAGGCGCCTACAAATACAACGGGAACTATTTTCAACCGAACCCCAATCCGCTTCTGCATACCTGGTCACTTTCTGTTGAAGTGCAAATCTATTTGATTATCCCCTTGTTCCTTTTTGTGGTTTTAATGAAACAAACTAAGGCGTTGAAAATAATCTCCCTAAGTTACGCCTTTCTTGCTTCAGTTAGTGTTATAGCTTTTACACAACCCAGCATATATCTTACTTTTTTTGATCTTATTGGAATTGAAAATCTATACGACTTTCAATTCTATTCCCCAATTACCCGAATTTGGCAGTTCTGCATTGGTGGGATGTGTTGGATTTTTCTGAAAGATATGGATACAAAGAAATCCAAAATTTACTTGGCATTGAATTATTCACTAATTCTATTGTTCTTTTTTTACTTTTTATACCTCTGCGGACCGATAGCTACCTTAGTACTCTACTTGTCACAACCTTAACGATATGTCTGCTAGCTTTCTATTCATTATCATCACTTCCTTCAACGATTACTTACGCTTTCGCAAAACTCGGTAATGCTTCGTACTCGATTTATCTTGTCCATTTGCCGCTAATTTATTTAGCTAAGTATTCACCAGTTTTCGCCTCAAAAGCTGAAAATGAAAGAGATATACAAGTAGTTCTAGCGGTGGTTTTATCAATAATTTTGGGGTACTTAAGCTACTTAATGGTCGAAGAAAAATGCCGAGTGCCCAGAAATTCTGAAGGCAGGTTTGTAGACTTTCAGTCAATTAGTTTGTTCGTTGTGGTTCCCTTGTTGTTGTTTTCTGCTATTGACAAAAATGCATTAGGGGGGTTCAAGATTGATGAAAGGGTTCCTATCCCAAATAGAATTTTGCCATGGGATTGGGATAAAGAGTGTGACTTCCTTTCACCGAATCCTGATACGAATCAGACTCCTTGCCTGTACGGAGATTCGAGTTCAGCTAAATCAATATTGCTAATTGGAGACTCACATGCTGCTTCCGCCTCTAAAGCTTTGATTCGAGTTGGGGAACTCAATGATATGAAGGTTTGGATCTTTACCTTCATGGGGTGTAGCTTTATGAAAACTGACGAGGTCTTTAATTACGATACTCGGTTTCCCAATTTTACATCTGAGTGCAATGAACACAATAAAAGAATTTTCGATTTTGTCAAGCAAGAAAAGCCATCGGTGATTGTTTATGCACATGCTTCATCAAGTAAATTTGTAGTCCCCAATGACAAAATCTCAAGAAATAAATACAATGAGCTAATACTTAAAAATTTGCATAAGTTAAGACAAATTGCTTCTCGCATTATTCTTATTGGCAGCGTTAATGAGTATATACCTCGTGAAACTTATTTTGAATTGTTAAGCGGTCAAAGCGGACGTTGGAGTCGTATTCCATTTGATGACAACAGCTTCTGGCAAAAAAGGGTTGGTGTTGACTTCCAATATTTAGATGCTTTAGATATTTTCTGCCCACAAAACATCTGTGAAAACAGATCTGGTAATGACTGGCTTTTTCATGACGTTGGTGGCCACTTGTCCAAATTTGGTGCTGATTTGTTGATTCCTTCACTGGATTCTTTAGTCAAAAGCTCACTAGATAATGAGATCTCGACGTTGCCTGTCCGTGACGAACGACCTTAAACCTTAATTGTTTTTGTTAGAGTTTACATCAAATTGCCGACTCCCTATCCTTGATTCGATTCTTCTACATATATAGGCTAGTAACGTGAATTTTCCAAAGTTTAATAGGCCGCCACTTTCGTACCAGCAAGAAATCCCATCATTCATCCCTGAAGAATCTTACTCGGCTGCTTTTGGTCTTCAATGGAATACTTGGGTTAATACTCAACTTGATTCTCATACTGGACTATCAATAACCGCTGATCGAACTAAGCGGATGTTTGGCCCGTTGTATTCCTCTCTTCCTGGAAAACAAGTGCTAGAAGCTGGATGTGGAGCAGGTCGATTTACTGAAATTCTGTTGAAGCAGGGCGCATTCGTAAGTGCATTTGACATTTCAAGTGCCGTTTATTCAAATCAAGTAAACAACTTAAATAGCACCAGACTTCGACTCTTTCGGGGTTCCGTTATTGACATTCCTATCGAAATTGAAAGCTTTGATATTGTGTTTTGCCCAGGTGTTGTGCAGCATACGCCAAATCCGAAGGAAACTATTCGCTCACTTTGGGCTCAAGTGAAACCTGGTGGCAATCTGATATTCGATCAGTACCGTCACAACTTTTCAACATGGACTAGAACAACTTGGTTAGTTCGACTTTTGCTTAGGGCCTTCAAGCCTGATCAAAATCTTAAAATTACTAATTTATTGGTTAAGTGGTGGTACCCAATTCACCGCGCTATCGCACCGTATAGACTTTTAGAAAAAATATTATTTCGATTTTCTCCAATTACAGTTCATTTCAATGGCTACCCATCGCTTTCAAGCGAAGACCAATTAGCTTGGGCCCAGCTAGCAACTCACGATAATTTAACTGATTACTATAAACACCAAACCACACTTAAGAAACTCAAAAGTATTGTCAATGACCTTGAGGCATCAGGAGAGTATTACCTCGTTAAGGCTTACACAATAGAAGTTCGTCTTCAAAAAGCTTTGGTCGGCAAAAAATCAAAAAAGGACCAAGAGGTGATTTTCCAAAAGTCTTCTGATCTTCCATCTGGGTAAAAGTAGTTAGTAATTAGGATGTGGTCATGTCAAGCCTGCTAAATACGGAGAAGTGTATTGCCCGTGACAAGAAGTTTTTTCTACATAGCACTGTTACCAAAGGTTAAGTTTACTTTCTAACTTGATAAGATTTATTCAGGATTCTAGATTTGTTTTGTGCTGGCAAGTAAGCAAGTTCGCTAAAATCCCTTTTCACAAAGTTTTCCTGCCTTTGAAATCCTAAAGCTATATATTAATCAGTAATGACTGTTTCTTGTGATCTAAGCGAAAATGGATCTCTCGCCCCAAATATCGACTAAAGCTTTATCCGTCTCAAAATTCCAATAAATGCCAAGAGGAGCACCAATCTGTAATTTGTTGGACTCTTGCCACTGCCTCCTAATTGATTAACCTCTCATCTTTAACAAATGAATCAGAATCGGAACATTCTTAAGTTTAAAGAGCTGAATGTTTCTAAGTTTGAATATAAGACAACTACATGTATGTTCGATGTCAGCCTTAAAAGCAGTACCTTAAATTCCTATTGTCATCTTTAACAAATCAAAAGTTCTTTCAAGTTGACTCACCAAGTATCCTGGCGTATCCTCATTAATTATGACTGCAGCATGACCCAATGGAAAATTCAGTCGCACAAGTGCTGACTAACGCATTTTGTCCTCAAAAAACATGGGCCCGTTGCAAAATCTGACATATGAAGTTCACTTGCACGAGGATATTCATACACAATAACCTGTATAACTTTCTAGTAGACAAATCCAAAATTGTTTGCAATCTCATAGAACTTTCCGGCTGCAGCCCTGACAAAAATCATTAGGCAGCAGCCTCGCTTCTAATCGAGCCTTTAAATGCCAGTAAGGGTGCAATATAAGGGCAAAAAGATGCGCACAGGCGAACAACTAGCGGCCAGACTGTCAATTGATTGAGTATTAATGAACGTAGTTAGTCGGGGGTGGATAGAAGGTCTGAGAACTGGTGAAGCGAAGGTCATGAGTTCGATTCTCATGGGCGGCTCAATTGATTGAAATTTTCGCTAACCTTGCTTCATGGCAGATACCTACGCATATTCAGTTGGCGTTATTGGCGCAGGAGTTATGGGCG
>Ga0169931_10006144_pt1 | contig 18189 bp, 10 predicted proteins | sample Kivu_15m_20L_FD_129675 | JGI IMG/M metagenome (GOLD analysis project Ga0169931, IMG submission 129675) | Freshwater microbial communities from Lake Kivu, Western Province, Rwanda to study Microbial Dark Matter (Phase II) - Kivu_15m_20L... | ecosystem: Environmental > Aquatic > Freshwater > Lake... | reverse complement strand
TTGGTAAAAAATTTATTAAACTTTGTGGACAAATAAATCCCTGAAAACTTTTTCGAAATAGATGAAGAAATGTGTTTAAACCTATTATAGACTATTCGAATGCTATTAAACGTTCTATAAAAATTAAATATCAGTTATGACAGCTCTCTTTCAATTTTGATCGATCAAATCATAATGAAACTTACCCCGATTCCTCGATAATTTGCCAAATATTATCTATCTGAACAGTTGATTAAAATTAATGACATCAAATCTTTTGGATAAAAAATTGAGTTTGGCTATAAGGAAATCGAGGAATCATTCAAGTAAGTGATGAAAAAAATAATGACACAATAGCATCTAGGATATATCTTTTTCAAACAAATTCAATAAAAAGTCATTATTTTTGAGAATAATAATAAAATGAGACCTTAATATTCTATTCGTTCCAATCATTCAGATTAGTTTAATATTATGAATGTCTTAAATCGTTTATCTTGGAGTATTGTGGCTGCATATCAAGCCTCTCCCCTTGATTTAGAATAACTCAATCTAAACAAAATCTTCGGTCAATTAAGTATCGCAATGAAATTTTAGAATAGAGAATATCTTAAGAAATGTTTTAGTATAAATCTAAAATATTTGCTGCTTGCTTATCATCCCGAGTATAAGCTTGACTCATATCTGTCTCTAATTGTTGTTAATGGCATAAAAAATAGCAACAGTTAACAAATCGTTTAGTTTAGTCTATTAATTTTGTCCAAAATCATCAACAATATTTTTTACAAGCATCGTGGACAATTTGACATCGCTGATCTCTAAATTTTTATTTAAAAATTGCATCATTTGTAAAATTTCTAGACAAATCAAGCAGCTCTGATATAAGCTTATCCGGCTTTTGTAAAAGTTTTGATAGAAATGTAATCAAAAAAGGACTTCAACAGATAAGCTAAATTTGCAATAAAATAGGCGTAAAGAATACTTTAAAGATTGCTAAATAACCATACAAAAGAGATATAAAATTATATTAAAAAGGGATATACTCATTAATCTCAGTAATATAATCACAACTTGAGCATGTTCTAGAAACTTGAAAAGATCAGCTAAATCTTGATTTCAGATGAATCCGTATGTGAACTCAAAAAAATAATTCTTAAAAAAGTATTTTCTTTGATAAAAAAATCTATTCAGGATAATGAGTATATTTTCAATATTTTTAACCTACAAATCGATCAAATCAGGCAAGATCATAAATCTTTTTAAAGATATGCATGTTTTATTGACCACTACATTAGCATGTCAGCTTGCTTTACTCGTTTAGTCATCTATGTTGTAACTCAAGGTATAGTTAAATCTTCTTTGTATGAAAATTAGTTTATCAATATAACAGTCAAAAATATAATGTTGAATTTTAGCAACTAGAAAAGGCATCAGAGTCATGAAGCTTTAAATTTGCTCATTTAATATTTTAAATGGCTTTACAAGACTGATCAAGCTCAAAAAAAGGAAACTCTAAACTTGACGATATAGCAGGTTTATGCTATTTGTTAGCCCAAAAGTAATCAACTTGAGCTTAGACTAATCAACTCGAAAATATCTTTTGAAAAAGAGCTTGTTCGAGAATATTTGTCTTAGTTGAACGAAAACAATACTCAAATGCTTGTCTTGCAGTTATAAAAAATCGATAAATAAGTTTATCTACCACGTCAACGCGAAGCATATCTATAGATGCTTTGTGAAATAGTAAATAAAATCATATAAAACACTGAAAAAGGCACTTCGATGTGCATATAGAAGATGTGTCTCACCCTTTTTTAAATCAATTTTAGACTCTTTTTCGCATTGTGGTGCAAAAACAAAGAATACTCTCAAGTTATTACTGATCTTTTCTACAGGCAAATCCAGTTTGCAGATGCAAGTGGACATTGGCTATCTAAAAACCCGATGAAAGCTAATAATCAACTATACTATATGTCAATCTATAAGCTGATGCAAGATAAATTAAATCTACAAGGAAATGAATAGTAGACTCATCATTATTTATTAAACGATATTTTCAAGTAGAAAAACCAACAAAATTTCAAATACTGCGTGCAAGAATACACAAATTTTTTATTGAAAATGATGGAAAGAAAACAGGCAAAATGATTCTAGTTGAGTTATGATTAATATAATCTATCTATCATGATCAATGTTGATTTCTAAGGACTTAGACAATATCGTTCAGATGGTCGTAAAAATAACGAACTAAGACAAACATCAGTTCAATTAGGAGTCGATGCTCATGCTGATGGTTCTTGTAGAATGCAACAAGGATTGACCTAGGTACTTTGTTTAGTCCATGGACCATACCAACGACCTCCTCATTCAGACGCTTTCTTCAAAATATAATACACAGTTGCGCCTTTTAGTTCCTTGTAAAAAAGAAAAGGCAAGCATGATAGGTAGTTTACTTAATTCGCCGAAAATGTAAGAAAAAGTTTTGAAGGCGCAGTTCCTGGAGATATATACAAAAAGAGTCAGATCGAAGTAGTAGTGACTGTGCTTCAAAACTAAGGTAGTGCTAAAAGTACAGTAATGAACTGTATAAGTCTAGCCCTCGTAGACGCTGGAATAACTCTTAAAGATTTGTTAGTTTCTTGTGGCGTAGGTATGCTTGGGGGAGAGCTAATGGTCGATCTAAATGGCTAAGAGTAGTACTAAGCTGCAAACTAATTTGTTATTTCTTACCTACCTGGATCTCAAACATTAGATTGTCTTTAACTTCGTAAGGCCAAGCTACGATAATAAGGCATATAAGGACTACATAGTCAAGCCATTTCTGCATGCCAATAACTATACCTACGTTTAAGAAAAGTTTTAATGAACTATTCAGTTCGCAAAATGTTGATCTTTTGATATGTATCTATGTTCTATACGCAGAATAGTTATAGAAAATATATGTTAAAGTACTATCTCTCCAAAGAATATCGAAAAGTTTATAAGCAACTTGACACCCTAGGCGTCCTCAATGACAGTTTCAACATAGACTATGTGGCTTATCTCAAGTTTTTCTCGGAAAAACAATCGCAAGATTTGATAAATAATCACTTTATAGAGATACTTCAATAAAGAAAAGCTTCGCCCGCGGCTACAATCAAAACGCTTATGCTAGTACACGCGTGGCTGCAAACCACAAGAATACTTTAAAACCCTTCAAGTGCTCTATCTCTGCTAAATACTCTATTGAAGTAAACACAAATACTCTTGAGTTAGCGAAGACCTGATAAATAGAATCAAGGCGTAGCTAAGTCAGCAGTTTTGTCATCATAAGGAAGTAGGTATAACGTTTAGATTGAAAAATAGATTTTTCTATTATAGCAAGTGGCAGTTGCATACATAAACTACCTTCAAAAAATAGTTTCCATTTTCGAGTTCTACCACAGTCTCAAGCATAACTTCGTGCGACTCATGCATCCTTCATAGACCTGGGCACTCCTAAATATATTCAAAATGATCACAAAAATAGTATCGAAATTGCCTCAAATGTGTCGTTTTATTCGTAAATCTTATAGACCTCTTTCAGAAGCAATAGGAGAAGCAATGGATATCGATTCTAATTGTTTTTATCCTAAACTTTATAAACATTTTTATTCGCAAGCTGCTAAATTGCAAAATTAGTGTCGCAATTAAGAAAATAAAAAAGAAAATTCATAGAATGTTCAAGGTTGTGTGACGATTAGTTGTATGCTTGAAGAGATAAGACAAGTCAACACTGATTTGAATGATTTTTACGGTTCAGTTATGGCAAAAAGCAACCAAAGAATGGAAATACCAAAAATGGTAAATCCTAATGGAAAATAATTCACTTTTTTATAAAAAATCGCAGCTAAAAATAAGCTAGCTATCAAAACTGTTATCTAAATGTCCGAAAGCACACCTAAATTCCATATGCCTTCAAAATACTCATACCAAAGTGAGTAAAATTAACAGGAAACGATCGCCAAAGACGTAATGCTGAGATTGTTTCAAGATTTGAGCAATTAGCAAGTGATGACCTTCCGAAAAGAAAAGACTTCGATTTTTATATAACCCATTCTTTAGGAAGAAATAAACTCGAGATCATTGAATTAGTGATTTTGATATGAAAAAGTATTAATATACAATATATCAAAATAAAAGTAAATTAACTATCAGTATTGACACAATTAACAACATAAATTGTTAGGAGTTGTATAAATTTTTAAAGGAAAGAGCTGCATTGCATGTGCAAATAGAATCTTTACAACTTGAACACTAGCCATTCTAATCCATGTAGTAACCTGAAGAACATTTCGTGCATACGCCCCAGTTCGAACAAAATTGACAGTTAGTAGCGCATGGCTCGCAACTTAGACCTAAATATTGTATAAAATACCATTGAAATAGTACCCAGATGAACAGGTGAGACATGTCACAGCCTAAGTACAAGAAACACAACGATAAAGACAAGAATAGCAAGTCCGATTATAAAGATAAAAACCATTATTACAAGCTATACAAACGTTAGTAGACTGGCAAAGAGCACAAGGTGCAGTACAACCTATACAAACTCCACTATTCAATACGTAGTTAGCCTTACAAATCGAACAGATAGATGTAGTGGCACATGTTTGACAATTATTAGGGCATGATTGGCAAGTTTCATTGCTCAATAAATATTAAGATCTACAAGTGATGCATGTTGTTCCATTGTTACATGATATGCAATTAGGAGAACATTGCAGACAATTTATCCCTGAAAAATAATACCCAGAACTGCATGAAGAACATATTGATGGAGCTGTGCAATTAGCACAAGGCGAAGAACACCCGAAACATCGTCCTAGACTAAGATAGTAGCCTCCGAAACAAGAATTGCAAGTGAAGGAAGTTGAAAATGTACATGAAAGGCATCCAGATGGACATGACTGGCATATTGAACTACTGACCATATAGTACCCTTCATCACATGAATTGCAGTTGTTGATAGTCGAGCAACTAGTACATCCTGTAGGGCATCCCAGACATACTCCACTTACCGCAAAAGTATTGATTGTGCAATTTAGACAGATTAAAGATTTATCACAAATGTCGCAATTCATAGGACATTGCATACATTTTCCAGTCACACTATCCAATACATACCCTTAGTTAAGCATTAAATACCTGATTTGCATACTTGACATATATCTTAATCACAACACGCCTAGCATCCAGTCGAGCAAGTTAGACAGAGCTGAAGGTCAGGGTTGTAGTATTGTGAGAGGGAGCAGTTTGTAGCAGCTGCGATTGTTATTAGAAGGCACAGGAATATTTTCATGTTTATAATTGAATTTTTATGAATAGTCTCAATGATAGATTGGCATTCGAACGATTGTCTTCAAAAAATCAATAGAGATTGAAACAATATTGAATACACAAACATTAGTGAAACAAAGTATATAAGAATACTATATATTTATGCAAGAATGAGTTTGTTAAAGCAATTAAAAGATCACAGATCTCAATACTTGGGCGCTTCTGTCTGAGTAAGCAACAATCCGAATCTTTATTTGCACTCGAGACGTTCTTTGCTGAACTTATCATCAGGACTGAAACGTGCGGGATGAGCGTTGAGAGTGTACGAGCCATCTTCGAGCACTACTTTAAGCGTGTAGATTCTTTTTCCATTTTCGTCCAAGTAGTATCGCAGGTACATTGTTGAATTATAAAACTAAAATAAAGGAATTAAGACTAATATGAACATATATTTTATCAAAAAATGCTAGTTAGACATAAGTAGACCATTTTTTTATAGATTTTTAGATTATATAGAAAAATGATTTTGTAGAGTCATTTATGCTGTAAAAGTGTTAGTTTCGAGAAACAAAAAGAGCTAAGAGTTGATTGGTTTGAGTGATGTATGTAGGTTGGTTTATGGTTGTTGAGCATGATGATGTTAATTAGATGAGTCGGGTGTTATATGTGTGCGAGTCGTATTAAAAATTTATTAAGATTAATTTCAGATATTATGAGTCGTGCCAAGACCACCAGCTCAGCTGCCCCCGCTAAGGCTGCCGCCGCCCCTGCCAGAGGTGCCAACTCCTGGAAGGACAGACTTGCCCCCGAAGACTACGAGGGTCTCGTTGAGACTTTCAGAGTGTTCGACGAGGACGGCAGCGGAACCATCGATCCTCCTGAAATCACCAAGGTCCTCGGAGAACTCGGAACCGTTGGCCGATCCCCCTACGTGTTGGCCCTCATTGCCGGCCTCCAGGAGAAATCCAAACCCATCAATCTCGATGAGTTCATTGACATCGTTGCCTCGCGCGTCGGTGAGACCAAGACCAAGGACGGACTCAGAAGAGTGTTCGCCCTCTGGGACAAGGATGAAAACGGAGTCATTGACTTCGAAGAATTCAAATCGATTGCCAAGCACCTCAAGGACGATTTGGGAGATGAGGACCTTCTCGAATTGATGCACTCCACTCACGTCAACAGAAAAACTTCGACCAACGAAGGCTTCACCTTCGACGAGTTCTACCAGATCGTCGTCAGATTCAACGCTGGAAAGTGATTGACTCGCCAAACATCCATTAAAACCCATTCTATTACCATATACTATCTTTAAGTAGACCATCCTATCAAAAATTATCATTCAAAGCATTGGAAGCTATCATAAAGAGCCAGTTTGAACGTACATTCTTTAGTTTATTGAAAATGAAGGCAGTTTCTTTGTAATTCTGTTTAATAAAAGTTTATTCATTGAAAGTATAATTTCATGTAATAATCTCATCAAAAAATATTAAAAAAACATCCAGTTTTACACTAAAAACCAAAATTCAACGAAATCTACCTCAAAGGAAGTCGACCTTTAGCAGTCTACAAGCGACACGCCTTAAAAGTCCTCACCAAACACAATCAAATCATTCTCCACGGCATGACTGCAACAATCAACAAAGCAATAGAACTCTCCCTCCATCTTCGTCGGCAATTTCCTTATTTGAATTGCTAAGTAGCCACAGACTCAGTTCCCACTATAGTTGAGCTCCAAGACCACTCGCATCAGATCCTAGAGAAGTCAGCAATACATATAACATTGACAAAGATGTGATTATTTATGATAAACTCATAGTACTATCAGTGAGGACAGTTGCGACAACTAGGACAACTAGCCTTGACAGTTAGCCATTGATCGAGGCAACTACAATGAAATCGATGCAAACAGTTCATCACTCTCAACCTGTGTCCCACCTGAAAATCCTATAAACATATTGGACACTTCTCCCCCTTATTGAACAGATCATGTGTTTTGTTCCATATCATAGTAGGTAATGCTTCTATTTCGTGGTCCTCCATTCCTTATTTTTATGGGAAAAATGGACTCTAATTACTAGAATATGAGCTGGCTGATTATTGACTATAAACAGCTCCGAAGCTATCGTCTGAAAAATATTGTTCAACCTGACTCTCTGATACTGATTCCTAGTGTCTATATAGTTATGCAAAGGCTTAATCTTCTTCATAGTTGGGCGCACGATGATCATCGATATCGTCTTAATAGTCATAGTCATGATCAGACTAGCTGTACTATTGCGAGAACGACTCTTCCTGATCTGCTTATAGTCTGAAGCTATCAGGTGAGACTTCTAATCCAAGAATATCTCGATAGATAGCGACGTTGACTTGTAGTATATTGTGAAGATGGCCATTGAGATGAGGAGGAGTGATGGGGGCGGGTTGGTGTTCTATGGACTAGCTGTCATAGTATGACTAGTCGTCGGATTAGTCCCACATGGGAGTGTGTTTATTGTAATTATATATTAAACATACTAGTATTGGCATTTGAACTATATATTTAAAGGTGTACATAAATATCAGCATAGAAGTAGACATCATATTAATAATTATTAATCTCATTATGCAAAATAAGTAAAATAAACCGCTTGAGAATTATAGGATGGAGCAGGGATAAAGGAAATAATAATAGGAAAAAAGTTATGGAATTGATCCTGCTCCTAAGGATAAAACTTCTTCAAAAAGAACCTATTAATAGCTCAAAAAGATAATCAATTCTAATCACATGTGGACGTGGCTGAGCTATCTCTCGATCTTATTAGCGATTTTCATTCTTTTTTGTCATCATTTAGGTTATGACCTTTGGAAACCATAGCCACGTGTGCCCAAGTAGCAATACAACCAAAGATATGTACTTTTTATGAGATTTAGCGACAGAATTAAGACTCCAATATGCCAATCTAACCATCAAACAATAACGAATCTGAAAACGGAGGCTGCTTTTTACAGTGATAGCAATTATTCAAACAAAAATATTCGTTTATAAAGCTTTTTTTATTAGATAAGAATCATCTTTTATTTTTTTGTTGATAGATTTTGCCAAAAAAAATATTTTAAAACTTATATAGAAAAAGGATATACATGGGTGCTTATGAATGATACATTCAAAAAAATTATTTTTTTATATAAACCTACATAATTTATATTTTAGCTTTCTTGCCAGTGCATCATAGTCTCCCTTTTTCTGAAGTAAAGGAAAATTATAATAAAATGCAGAACAAATTCACTGTCAAAAATCATCTAAATTCCACTTAAATCTAAACAGTACGCTCATCAAACAAAAACTTATCGTCTAGAGCTCAATCATAGCAAACCCAGTTCAATTTTTCATTTTCTTTTAACGAATATCTAAAGCTAATTCTCGCACAAATAATCCCAGCACCAGGAATCGTTTTCATCCCTTAAGCGGGTCGAGCTGTAGGCGCCAGAGATAAATTAGCATAGCTCGATCAACAAGTTTCAAAATAGCTATCACAATATGCCTTCAGATTTATAAAGTTCAAAAAAAACGGAGACATTGATGAAATCTAGTTTTCCTTAAATCATTCTCACAAAGCCAGGATAATCCGAACAGGAGTCGTAATAAGAGGACTACAATAGCTCAGCAAATACAATTATTTTAGAGCACAGTGCCAGTAACTTGAGCAAAAACTAAAATCCTAAAAAAAAATATTAATACGCGTACCTAAGAAACACGAAGTTCGATGTCTAGAGTAGATTTAACAACTTTTAAGATAGCAACAATAATAAAAATCTTATCCATCGTTTTTGAAATAAATGTAAAAATAGAAATAATCATTTGAAGAGATCTAGGAAGAATAAGTCAATTTTTACAAAATGGCTTAGAAAAAATACAACTAAATGGAAGAGTAAGCTGAGGGAGCTGTGGCTGTTAGCACTTATAGTTATGCATAGACATCATCTTTGGTCCTTACAGAAGGTTCAATTGATCTTCTCGATGAAACTTCAAAGTATCTTAACAGTTAAAAATGATAATTTTCTTTATTTTAGTATAGACCATTCAATCAAGATCCTAATATTGTTTCTTACGACCTTTTCTATTGATTTTCATTTCGACATGTTTGTCAAGAACACTCTAAGGGACAGGATTGTTCCATTTCCACTATAAATCTATAGCTTATCTTTGCTCTTATGTCATAAGACTCACATCATAGTCTTTATATTATACCATGACCCATTATTAATCTTTACCTCCGTTTAGAACCGCATATATAGGATCATAGTTTTTACGCCATAGTCTTGTTTTGCCTGAGTTTGTGTTAAATGCGTTTTTTAGTTATATGCCTACTTTCCAGCAATGTCTGGCTGAAAAACAACTGCCTATTATATGGTATCGCCTTCGATTTGTGTCAGGTTTTTAAGGGTTTTATGCAAAAAAATCATGAAGATAAATATTTTTTACTTGCTGTAACTGCAGAAACTAAATGATCGCATCGCTTGATGCTTTGAGACCTTATAGTTGTACTTTTTTCGAAGCAAGCATCAACTGACCTCCAAGACCCCAGGCTGCTCCTTTACTAGGTCTGTTGACCAGCTTATGTGGTGAAGGATCTTATCCTTAGTAACTTCCCAGTTGTTATGCCACCTTGAGTCTTAGTTGTTATTGAACTTTTGCGTTGTAACTCAAAGGTTATATGTCATCTTAGATGCTTTCTTACATTTGTTTTGCAGCTTATTAACCAACACTAGGAACATTTGTAGCTTCTTAGCCTACTGTACGTGTTCTTCTGACCAGTTTTCTGGCAAAATTAAAACTTATTTTTTTGAGATTGTGCATTAACATGACTAAATATTATCGATGAAAATGAAGGTAAATAGTAAATCATAATTATATTTAGGAAAAAAACCAAAATATAAACATTGAAATTTTAGATACTAATCGATGCATATATAACAGTCTTTTTGAAATAAATGCTAGGAAAAAAGAAGTTAGTAATATCCCTACCTAATCAAGCCCGCTGTCCTGGCAAAAAAATCACCAAGACCAAACAAGCTCAATCGAAGATCTATAAAAATCTAAGTACTTTCGTCTCTATTTAGGCGAGTTTCCCATTGATCTGTATCCGGGTGGCAAGGAAAATCATATGCAAAACAATCGACCACAGTCATCGCTTCTAAGACCAACTCACTATGCACGAGTATAGTCAGCACTAAGCAACTATCCTTAGAGAGAAATTAATAGAAAAAGATTGAGTTTGGATAGTACTAACAAACGAGCAGAAAGGGACTCATTGATGAGCAAACACTCGTTCAGTAAAAGACCAAGCAAAAATAATGTAGTTGTCGAGGAAATCACTAAGAAAAAAATAGCTGAAGATCGCAAGAGAAATAATCTTTCATGTTGTAGCTATGTGTAGTAAAAAAGCAGAGGAGTTTAAGTTAAAAAGAAAAAAGGAAAAAGGAATTCTGTTTCACAGCTGCATGGTGTCAAAAAAGATAAGCCAAGTACCATCAAACTTAAATAAGAAAGGATTGCAAAATAGTAAAAAATTGGTAAAGAAAAATCGAGGAGTAAGTCCCGAAAGGCCAAAAAAAGTATAGTTCTAAACAACTCTAAAGCCAGCACGAGTCTATTAGGATTTAATCAAGACAAAACCCTAACAATTAAGTAAAGATTTTTGCCATCGAAGAAACAATCAACATCAACTGCAGTTTTCAATCCAGTGCGCAAGTAGAAAAAGAAATACAAAAAATAAAAGATCTAAAAACCCTAAGATTACTCACTAGAAGAATACCCTATAAACAAATACTAAAGCTCGCCTGCTGAGATCCAGAAAGCAGAAGTGACTCTTCAACGGATTTATTTAAAACCTAATCGAAAAATAAACAGCAAAACGAAAAGTCGTAAGAGCAAGAGCCGTAGTAAAAGTCGTAAGAGCAAGAGTCGTAGTAAAAGTCGTAAGGTTTCCTTGGGTAGGTCAGGTTAAGGTTCATTATTGGACCACGATTACATGTCTTGCATCAATATACCTTCGAGCAACTCTGGACTCATTCCTAGCCAACCTATTAGCAATTAGAGCACTTCACAGATCAAAATAGTCGACAATTATTAGTTCAACTAACTTAATTAGAGTAATCCGCCTTCACTTAATTTTTAGGAAATAAGGTATTATGAGTCACAGCCTTCGCATCAGAAACGTTAGAAAGCTTTCATGTAGAAAAATTTCAAAAAAAAATAACACTACAACAAACGAAAATAGATCTAGATTTAAATCTCAGAGGATTATCCCAATTTTACATAGCTTTAGCTTAAATTCTTGGCATCTGTAGTGTTTATTCAACGAAAATGGAGATAAAATCGACTCTACAAACAAATTTTTATCCATTATACTTCAATAATACCTTCACAATAAATCCCCTTTATTGAAAGATCAAGTAGTAAACAACTTAATATTTCTACTTAGAAAAAATAAATTTCACAGAGAGTCAAAAAAGCCACAAGTTTCTAATAATAAATCGAGCAATACGAAGCATAATACAACTCTTACTAACAGCCTTTTTTATCAAAAAATGCATATCTATAATAAAATCTAATCTACAACGATGGCTAAAATGACGATCAATCTGACATGTAAGGTGGACAAGTAAGCAAACGTGACCCTATCAGAAGCGCTAGATACTAATACCTCTAAATGGATCTCTTTCCTAATGTGAGTTATTTCATGATAAAAAAGCAATAACTAAGAGATCAACTATAGCAACACCTAGCATACATCAATTTCTTGCATACAAATAATAATATTTTGTATACTTAGTATCTCAAACTTAAACAGTCTTATTAACAAAAATACGCAGAAGAGATCAATGTTATCAGCAAATCTAAAAAAGATATCAAAAAGGGGTATCTGAAGTATATCGATAGTGTCAGAAGTATCAGGCATTAAGGACTGCGTAGAGTCAGCTCAGAAAATGGATTCATGGCGCAAATGTATTCAAAAATATTTAAGTTTTAGCAAAATAATGATCCAAGGTCGTAGAGCTCATAATCTGTCAAAAAATTGGCACAAAAATTACTAATTCGCAAAGATATTCAAGCAAGTTAGCTTTCGTTAAGACTCAATAACAGTTTTAGTGATCGTGGAATAAACACAGATAGAAGTCATTAGGCTTAAGATTTATCTGCTCGTTTTTTCAGAAGCAAAAGATAAGAGGGGAACTCTTTCAGACAAAATATGCTTATCGAGATAAAAACAATAAATTAAACTACTTTCGTATAAAAAACAAAAAAATAAGAGCAGAATGTTTAACCTCTACCGGCAGCCCGAACATAAAAAGTGTAAATCTAAGCTTCACCAAGAATAATGCCTCTTTCTTTACAAACACATAAACGATCTATACCATCTTAGGATAAATAAAGAAAATACCTTAGACAATAAAAAGTTATTTTGTAGTAGCTTATATCATCACTTACATAGTAACTTTTTGTATAACTCGTTCGCATAGATGAACTTAGAGAAAGTTTGCTTGATGTTGTGCATGCTTAAAAATCTTTGGTTTTTGATATATAGGCAAGTAAGATCATCGATTTCGATTAGTCGCCAGAAAGATTGGATGTATCACATAATATGGGGGAAGAATAGCTTTAGAAAATATATAAAATTTAGGGACTTACGCAAGGAAGACCCACTGATAGTAGTAGGCATCATCGTGGCTCGAAAACCTTTCATATCTCACCGATTTCGTCAGAAAATAATCCTCTTTAGATCAGTCAAATAGTATTTTATGCAGCTTAGCTTGTTAAATACATCAGTGGTATAGTATTTTATATTTAGAATCGAATTCGCTCAGAGAAATTGTGAAAAAACTCAACAAAAATCAAGGTTTTATGGCACTATAATACCTCAAATTTTTAAGAGACTTTTAAATTCCAGACTAAGACTACGAACCCATAATAACAAATGAAATTTTTATTTCCTGGTAGGAAAGTTTTATGTAAAAAAACCATAGTCAAAAATCGTCAACTCTATAAAAGCAAGCGACGACTATATACCATCGTGCAGTCTTTTAGTGTCTGATATCATTTTTGTAATAAAGACGGCCATGTGGCTAGAAAGGATTACCTTTTCCTTGGTAAAAAATACAATTTTTCTATCGAATAGTCTTGCAATAGTAGATGAGCGAATTGTTTCAAAAATGGATCGGAAGATTGAAATAATGGCTTAATTTCGGATGCGGCATCATCGAAGAACACTCTTTGATATGCAGTTAGTAAGATTGGTAGAACATGCAATAATAAAACGAAGATAAGATAATAGTCATGCTATAAGGATAACTGAAAACAAGCCCAGACAATTGGTACTAAATCGAATAACACTGTCTATAAATCAAAATGGAGATATAAGGCTAAGTATTGTAGTATATTTTGTTGTAGGCTTTAGATGATGTACTGGAACTACTCTGATATTAATTCCTTTGTGTTGTTTGCTTATATACCCGACTAGAATATAAAATGAATATACGATATAAAATACAGTCTTGTTCGAGTCAAAGCCAAGGTCATCCAGTGACGAATCTTCTTGCAAAACACTCGCATTGGTAATCTCAGCGTTTCTGCGATTATCCACTATAAATCACCATATCTTTTTATCAACCCATGCTAGTATAATCTATAACGATTGCCTCTCATCCTACCAAAATACCTTCGAGAATCAATATATTGCATCATTTGCCTTCGCATGATGATCAGGGATTTGAAAAATATGGGTATATTACTTTTTCAGCAGGAAAATAACAAACAAACAATCATATTTAGAGTAAAAAACTTAATAATTTACAACTTAAAACATTTGAAGTGCGTTTAGTCATTCTTAGAAATCATTCTAATAAAAATAATTTTTTCAATCAGGTCGCGTTGAGCTCACTTACCTTCACAGGAACTCCTTTCGAGCATCTCATGCCCTCAATCAGTAACAATTCTTCAGTAATGCTCAATCTAAATCCACAAATGAGCATACTAGCTCAGCTCAAAAACAGTTTTGTGCGAAATTAGTAATTCTAAGAAGCCAAACAAGTAAGCTAACTCATTCATTTTTTGAATCGAGCTAATGAAAAACTACAAGAAAAACAGACTTAGAAACAATCTTTTGTAAAAGCTGAAGAGTTTATGTAAGCCAAAAGAGTAAAAGAAGAAATAGCAGTTTTAAAGGTTCAAATCTAACAAGCTTTCAATCATTTTTACGACCCACAATAAAACACAATGAAAGAAGGCAGAAATATACAAATACTTAGGCAAAAAATATAAGAAATCGATCTGGGAAAATCAGTTCTGTCTCAGACCAACTCCAGAGAAAAACTTTCAAGATTCAAAGACACCTTGGAATAGCATGAAGAAGCAGCCAGCGATTAGTAGGATTCTCAGTAGTAAAAAAACATAAGTTTGGTAAGCCACGATGACAAAATTATTCCAACTCTTATTAGCAAAATGAAAGGAGTCGGCAATTCGCGAGTAATACCTTAAAAAAGCTAAATAGGCGATAATTAATTTTTTTAGTCTTCCGAAAATCAAGTTCCAAAAGAACCGTAGATGCTATCTCCTTCAGACTAAGCTAACTCTTCACATTTGCTTGAGTTTTATGAACCTTTGTTTATACGCAAACTGCATTCTAAGTATTGGCAATTAAGACTCGAGGCTATCACTCAAGTTTTAGAGGAACTTAAAACTCAACAGAATTCATTGATTTTAACTAAAACTAGACTAAGAACATTTCTTTTTATTTACTGTCTTTCGCTTAAATCAACAAATTTTTCAATAAGTAGCTCAGCACTTTAAATGATGAACGTACTTTCTGCGATGCGACCTCAGGGAGATCTCAATCACTAGTTGCATAACTAACTCGAACAGTCTTTCAAATTGACTTTGAAAAAATTGTATGATAGTAATCAAAAAATAAGATCTCAGGCTTAAAAGACCCTCCTCAGAATTATTTAGAGCTCTATTTTCGGAGTAAGTCTCTGCTATTCGTCTGTAGTCAAATCTTATCCGTAAAAAACAAGCGCACTAATTCGCAAAAATAAGCTCGAAAACATATAATACATGGTCTAGAAATACGGAATAGGCTAAAACGGAGTGCCATAGTCAGTAAGTCAGTTCGCTTTCAAAGCATCCAAGGACCAAGATGGGTAGGTAAGAAAAAGTGCAATAAATTTATTAAAAACTATCAAAATAAAGGGCGGGAAGGAAAAAGTAGAAATGCTTTTGCATTAGGACATGGATTTAAATCCAGCGGTTGCCAAAAAAATAGTTAGTTGATATTATATTTTTGCCTAAGAGCATTATAGCACCTATTTTTTCGTATTAACGAATATTTCAAATGTACCGACCTAAGGACAGTGACATTTTTGGAACCGCAAACATCGGATATGCGCCTAGAATCATCAATAACGAGCAAATAGACCCTAACGCTGCTTTTAAGAGACGTGCCTAAGATAACTACGAGAACTACAGTTCTAAAATTCAAAATGTCAATACTACAATCACTTTAAAACCACTTGATACGACCAAAGTCAACGAAAAGGCTTCTTTTGACGACGACTACCACAGAAAAAGAAAAGAAAGAGACCTCAAATCAACTATTTTTTACGAATCTAACTATCCTTCAATGCCTCGTCTAGAATAAAGCAAGTAAAACGACGGTATTTCTATAAACAAAGAAGCAAATTTCGGGAAGAAAGAGACCTTGAAACGTTAAGTAAAGCAACTACCTATCAATTAAAGCGGTCTCAAAGGCAACTCTTCAAGAATTTTTGATCTCGATACTCGAATCAGTGTTCACAACTGCGAAAAACAGGTGGTTTATCCTTTGATTCCTCATCAAATGCAATGGGATCAGCACGATAGTGTTAGGTATGCTCATATCAATCACAATACTCAAGGAAATCAAAACGAAATCAAATCTAATTTGGTTTCTTAGATCAAAGAATCACAGTCAACTGTGTTCGAAAATAAATCAGAAATATAGCAAAACATCAAAAATGTCTAAGGAGAACTTGAAACTAAAAAATAAGTAAAAAAACCTTTCGCAAAAAAAGAAGCAGTCAAAGCCAAAGCTAGATAAATCTAAATTTTGATAATGAAAGGTTGGGACAGCAAATTTATGTAAGGACTGTCAAAACACTGCAAGCTCAACAAGACAGCAATCGTTAAATTTTTAATCCAATAAGACAACAAAGTCACAATTTCGATAACAGACAGTCCAAGATGGGAGAACGTTACTGATTGGCTTAGAAAAGACTGCAAACTCAAAATTAGGGTCTTGCATTGATGCTCTACTCATATTTTTAGATAAGCGATTAGTTTTTATTGTCATCACTCGATTAGTATCTTTTAAGATTAGTTTTATTGTCTCAAAGAGTTTTAGACAAAGTTTGTGAGAAGGTCCAAAGCGGCTTTACCTTGATCCATAGGCACCAAATGTCCAGCATTAAGCACTATTCTCAGCTACAAATTTCCAACTTTCTTGAAAAAGCCTGCCATTTTGCCGTCAACTTTCCAAGGCGTCAACAAAGTATCTCTGCATACTTACATTTTTACCTGAATTTAGCAGAATCAACATAATGAAGCCTTTCTACCCATCTGAGCGTGCCCGGAGTATCAACTATCAAATCATTCTGACCCGTATACACAAGCACTGGTATTTTTGAGTAAACAAGTATAGCCTATACCAATTTGACTTCATTTTTCATAAAATCTTCATAGAGTGCCTCGGCGACATTAGATTTCTGAGAATCATATACGACTTCAGGGTTTAATTTGTAAAGTTATCTAGCAAATGAGCTTTCAAAATACTATTTGATGAGGATAGTCGGATAGGGTTAATATACAGTAATGTCATAAACGTTTACCCCTCCTGTTTGAGCAGTTATGGTGTTCATGGCTTTGTAAAAAGAAGCGTGTAGATCTTTCCATCTATGATTCAATTCTTGATAAGTTGAGTTCAAAATGTACTGCTAGACTTTTGTCCTTTCTTGGTAGTCTATCAAACCAAAATTGTATGCGAACTCGCCCATCATATTAAGAGTACTGGTAGGAGCAGTGAATCCATCACCTATTGCCACTCCTTTTAGCCCTGTCAAAAAACCAGCGTTGTCTCGGGCTTAGCTTAGTATTCTAGCACCAATAGCTGGAGCATATTTTCCGGCATAGCTTTAACCAAAAATGAAAAGAGGATGATCTCCTTTGATATTGAATTGATTGAAACATCCATCAGGGCTGTTGTAGAGTTGATCAAGCGCGTTGTAAAAATCCGTGGCAAGTTAGTCCATGTTAGTGACGTATGTATTGTTTCGGTTGGGTTAGGCGTAGCTCAGACCGGTGCCTACTGGCTGATCGACGAATAGAATGTTGTATTTTGTAGTCCAAGCAAATTAATTTCTTACAACTCGGTATGCACTTCCTGAACCGTTTCCTGGTTTGATAAAAAATGGTCCTAGTTACATGAGATTGCCAAGCTGACTTGAGGATCCTGGTCCACCGTTGAGCCATATTATTGTTGGAACCGTTTTTAGTTTTTCTTTTTATACGTGCTATTTTCCATAGAAAATGAAGGCTAAAGCTGAATTTCCTTTTTTGACAGTCAAGTAACCTGACCTTACAGTTCCATTGTAGTTATATGGGGCACCTTGATTGAGCAAAACTTATTTGCATTCAGTTTTGATACTCAGCTGATAGTCCGGAAACTACTTTAGAATTCCATCAGAAATATCGATTCCTTGCTTGAGCCATTCTTAAGGTGAAGTAAACATCGCAGATGCATAGTAGACTACACAGACAAATATCAGGATGTTTTTCATTAATAAATCTATCAAAATATATAAAATATCATATCTATTGAGCAATCGGGGTTGGGGTTGGGG
>Ga0169931_10006143_pt1 | contig 18189 bp, 18 predicted proteins | sample Kivu_15m_20L_FD_129675 | JGI IMG/M metagenome (GOLD analysis project Ga0169931, IMG submission 129675) | Freshwater microbial communities from Lake Kivu, Western Province, Rwanda to study Microbial Dark Matter (Phase II) - Kivu_15m_20L... | ecosystem: Environmental > Aquatic > Freshwater > Lake... | reverse complement strand
TTAAATGGGGATTGGGGATTGGGGATTGGGGATTGGGCCCAATCCCCAATCCCCAATCCCCAATCCCCAATCCCCAATCCCCAAAACTATCGAGCCTTGAAGCATTACGAAAATAATTAAAAAAGAATAAAGATTATAAGTTCTCATTTTATAATTATTAAATTAAAAATTTTCTGATTATATAATCTTAAATTGATAAAATATTATATAAAAATTTATATTCTAAAATACAAAATTGTTATAAAGAAAATTTTTATACCGGCTCATTTAATTTTAATAAAATATATATGTGGAATTTATAGGGGTTATTTCATGTTGATTAATTTTACATAATTATTATGCAATATTTAATTTTTATAAGTCATTAAATTATTGATATTTTAATTGTTTCAATGAAATTTAATATAAAACAAAATACTATGGAAGCCCTACAAGGAAGAGTAGAACTGAAAAATGATTATGAATATCCATTAGCACCTACAAGTAGAGAACTGCCAGGGTCCAAAAAAAGAAGTAGGGTAGGGTAGGGTTTTCAGGGTCGGATTTTTAAGCATATAAAATTTCTCTTTAAATAATATAAATAAAAAAAAGGAAATTAAAATTCCCAACCGCCAGGGTCAAAAATTAAAAGTAGGGTAGGGTAGGGTTTTCAGGGACCCTGGCAGGACACTACCTACAAGATGTACACAATACAGGTTGGACAGATAATGTACCTATAGGGGAAGTGTTGACTGGAGTCGTTATGCATTATTACCTACTTAAATTATTTTACTTTTTAAAACGCACTACCTTCTCAATATCAGATTGAGTCAAAAGATCTCTAATATAGACTCTTTCTCTAAGTCCGTGTCTTTGAAGATAATTCCTAAGAAATATTAAGAAAATTCATAACTTATTAAATCTCAAATACCCTAAATACCCTTTAACTCAGAATCGATATTTTGTATTTTCTGATAATTTATCAAGACAAATGATAGATTTTTTAATTGATAACTTGTTAAAGGCGACTAAAAATTTATTTTGCTTTAATAATAGGTTTATTATAAATATAGAAGTTTAAGTAAATTATAATAAAAAAGATAAATATAAAATGAAATCAGAAAAAGAAAACGAATTAAATTCTGCAGATATTTCAAGAAACAACTCGTTATCTATTTACCTTATCGACAATTATGAAACACCCCAAGAAAAAATTAAATTCCCGTTCAAAAAATATAATTACAAAAGCTTATTATACAGAAAAAGGATAAAATACGGGCATCTCTCTAAAATCGGAATAGTCAACGAAAAATTAAGATTTTTACCTACATTAGATATTTCGGAGGATCTAGAAGAAAATAAAATTTCAAATTTAATAAAAATTCCTCACGATACTAAGATAGAACATGGGGAGGAGAATTATCCCGAGGATCTTGAAAATAGTTTTTATCTACAAAAATTATTCTACAATTCGGACTTAAATTTACATTTTAGAAAGTCTCAAAGGGAAATAAAATTGAGGAAAATGTTAGGAGAAAAAATCAAGGAGCTTTCTAAAATAATTAAGAAGTAGCTGCTGCTATATAGCATGAGTAAAAAATAAAAAATTTTTTAAGCGATCGGACACAAATAGGGAATCGAAGAATTATATTATATCAATATTAATATTAACTAATTTCGCAAAGTTTATAATATTCCAAAAAGTACTTAAAATATTTTTAAATTAAATAGAATAGCTACAGTAGCTAAAATAAAATAATAAATTTTATTTTTGAATTCATTTCAAATATCATTATAATACAATTACAAACCATTTTTAAAAATAAAATGTTAAATTTATTCTTATATATCTATCTGATTCCCATCTTCTTTTCAGAAAAATTTATATTCATTTAAATAAATTTATTAGAAATAAGGAGTTTAAACAAACCAATTCCTTTTAGGTATAATAAATTTCGAAAACGTTCTCTAATTTATTATAATTAACATATATATGTTTTATAAATTAACTAAATTATGATTATTTAAAGTAAATTGATATAAATTTTAAGCTTAATTTGATATTTTTCGACGACATGCCGTCATTTATTTAACTTGTTGTTTGTTGGGCTTGAATTTCTTTCTAGCAGCTCCGGCATCAGGTAGCAAAATGGCATATTTTTTTTGATATTGCTTTCTTTTCTTTGCTCTTCCAACTACGAGCTTTCTGGGACGCTCTTTTTTCTCAACAACAGGGGTTTGTTTTCTGACTTTACCAGCTCTGGTCAAAGATCCATGTACTTTTCCCATTTAATATATTAATTTTTAATTAATTTAATTAAATTAAAATAAACAAAATATTTTTAATAAATTTATAGTAATTTAATTTTGAAAAATTTCCTCAAAGGGGAGAAAGGTATAAAATAAATTAAGTCTCAATAAAAAGGATATACCACAAGACTAATCAAACTATTGGGACTCCCTCAACTTTTGAATTTTTACTACCATCTTGAACATTTACATTCATCCCGTCTATTCTTATACTTTTGTCATCAATTTCAGATACATTTCGTACAAACTCTAATTCAACATGTTTTTCATTATCTAACCTGCTTTCACTTTTTCCACTTTCCTCATCCGGGTCCTCCTTCCGTGAAGAGAAACATCTCCAACAAGGTATAATACTCCTGAAATAATAAGAATAAACGATACAGTTTAAAAACCCCATCAAAAATCCAAAAAAGGCGTGTAAAGCATAAAGTGCAGTGTTTTCTTCGTCGGTAGTATAAATATAAATTCTGTTAATCGTAGGAAATATCCAACTTAAAATTTGAATAATAGGAAAGAATTTTAATATTATACAAAAATTTATCAAGAAATTTGCTTGTTTGTTGTCATGCTCTTTTACTTCAAATGCTCTTATTTTAAAATATTTTATCACTTTTAAAACAGCGAAGATATTAAATATAATATTAAACCAGCTGAATATATAAGTAGTCAGGGACCATCCCCAAGCTGCGGGGTCAAGAGAATCTCTCGTGTTCAACCAGCACCATGCACCAGCAGGACCGTAGCTTTCTGTCAATAGTGGGAACAATGTTAAGATAAGAGGAATTCCATAAGAATATAAGAAGGAGTAATAAAAAATTTGTTTTATTTTTGAATAATTTGTAGTTATCGTGCCGAGATATATTGACAAAGATATTGTAGATGTCCAACATAGTGATGCAAGTTCAGAGAAGTTACTAAGAACCCCCTGAAGAATACAACTTGAGGTTATATCTGATTTATTTCCGCTCCATGTATCAAAGCCTGATGTTTTGATATAAGCTGAAATACTTAGTAATAAATCTGTTAAAGCAAGGTTGAAAATAAGAGCATGTCCGTATCCTAATTTTAGTTTCCCGTATTCCACCGATGATGTTGAATTAGTCAAATTTTTGGTTTTTGTTTTGGATCTGCTTTTATTAATTCTTTTGCATTTGTATTTTATAGCAAGGTATATATAAATCGAAGCTATAAAGAATGATCCTATTAATGATAAGGTGGAAGAAACCATTTTAAAGTTGACTATTAGTCTGTATTGTGAAGAGGTAAGATGATCTATATTATTTGTGTTATTCTGCAAATTATTAATAGGAATTGAATTCTCCGTCATTAATTTTCTAATTAATTTTTATAAAACTGATTGTGAATTTTCATAATATAATCTTCCTACCGTATTACCGCGGTATTATTCAATATATACTTAAGAAACTGTAATTCTATAAAATTTAATAAATAATAATTCCATACTTTTATAAAAAATGAAATCACAAAAAATTCAATTAGAAAAAAAAAACACTCTATCCTCTTCGCTTCAACCGATAAATTCGAAAAATTCTAATGCAATTAACCAAAATATAGTTAGCATTACTTCTCCAAAATTCAACCAAATAAAAATTTCAATAAGTTCTACAATAATATCCCAAATTTACTCACAGCTTTGTTTTTCTACTTCTGACATTTTTGGATTCCTTTTGGGTGAGTACAAACAGCTTAAAACAACAGAATCCAAGGACTCTGAAATTAATTACCAACAAAATATTTTACACATAATAATAAACAACTCGATTTTCATTTACGATAAAAATTATCTTAGAGAAAAATTAGAAAAAATAATAGACAAAATTAATCAAAAATATACAATAGTAGGTTTGTTCTCTGCAAGGTACTATTCATATACAAGCATTTCTCTAAAAGACCAAGAAGTTTTTATGAATGCCTTGAATTATATAAAGACTAAACAAGATAAAATAGAAAAATCAAATACAACTAACACAAATACTAATTTATTTAAAAAAAGCAATTCTTCGCAAATTGTCAACAGTACACCTCATCTTCAAAATCTTCCACTTCTATACGGAGTCTTTTGTCACAATGTAAATGAGGAGGACACTGAAACTAAATTAAAAACTCAGAATTTTTATTCAAAAATGTTTAAATTTGTAGAAAAAAAGTAAAACTTGAATTTAATTTTTAGTAATAATTTTGAAACCATTCCCTATGAAATTTTAAATGTTAAAGACACTACCTATACTAATCCTATCAACTTGTTAGCAACTAAAACTGTCATAGAATCCAATAAAACAGATTTTGAAAAGCCAGTTCAGAAATTGAAGAACATGATGTTAGACCAAATGTCTCATTTAGAGTATTCCCAACAAAGAGAGCTAAAAGATCTGAAGGCATTATTGAAAAGAGAGTTAAATAATAATAAACAATTATACGATATGTTAAAAAAGTATGAAACATGATATAAAATAAATTGATTTATCTTTATTTTTTTCTATATTTTTACCTACCTATTAGACTAAAAATTTATTCTAATAATTAAATTTAAATTTTGAATTATAATTTAAAATTTGAAATGGACCCTAACTATAAAAACTTTCTAGCATGGAAAAAATCTTCTACGGGAAGAGATTTCTTAAATCATATGGATAATAGAGAAATTCAAAGGATGAAGTATCAAAGTAAGTAATTTTATTTTACAAATTAATAAAGACGAACCTCAGATTCAGAGTAAACCTAAATTAAATTCAGTAAATTCGAATAATATAAACATTTTGAATAACCCAGAAAATGGGAGAGTTAATGATTTAAAATCATCTTCTGATAATAACAACAATAATGAAAATGAAGAAAAAAATTTATGGGATTTAGATGATATTTTAAATAATGAAGAGTTAATAGGAGATTTATTGTTTCCAGAAAATCAAGAAAAAAACGCGAAAAAAGAAGCTCCAATAAATAACAACAATAAAAATGTGTCAAATGTAAATACAATCTCCAACGTCCCAGTTATGCAAAACAACAAAAATTTACAAATACCGGTTGTCAAGGAAACTAGCACTAAAGCCTCATCATCGAATATAGAATTTAATTCTACAAATAAATTAAACGGTGTCATTAAAAGCGTTAAGGTAAATTTCAAAAATTCTAACATCAATGAAGAAAACGACTTAAACGATTTCAAGCATAATAAAATCAACGATGAAGTTCAGAATGAAGATAAAATGGCACACAGCAAAAGAAGAAGTATGGCTATCATGCCATCTAGTAAAAAGAACAACTTAAATTTAAATAATAATGATGATGATGATCAAGTTAAAGAGTATAGAAATAATTCTAGATTAAATAATGACAATACGGCTAAAACTAATCAAGAGGCTGGTTCAAAAAATGTAAATGTTAACAATCAAGCAAATATTCCTCAAAATACTAATAATAACATATCAGCAAATTATATTGCTAATGTTAATTTTAATAATAGTTCCAACTTTCATTACACATTCAAAACTAACCAAAATCAAGACAATTCATCTAATCTGAACAAAAGACTTAGTGTTCAAAATAATACAATGGAAAGGAGTTTTAAACAAAACAGCAGTATAGGACAGAATAATTCCGGTGCTAACTTCAATTCAACATTTAATAAAATGTATAACGCAATCCAAAAAAACAACAAAAACACTGAAAGTAGCAGCATTAATTTTAATAGTAAGGTATTACACATACATTAAATTTATTTTTTCTAGAAAAAACGAAACATCTATTTTCAGATAGTATCTAAAGAATCAATAGCTATAGAATGTGATTTCTTCTTAGAGCCTGCTTTAATGACAATCATAAAGGAACATCAAGGTAGGTTTGATAGAGAAGCACGGTTATGGTATGCTCCTTATAAAAACTACATCCAAATTTTTCAGAAATTAAAAGAATGCCAGGCTCTGGGAGAAACAAATTTGTTCCCGATTACTAATCTTCCAGTTGAGGTACTCACTAAAATAAATTATAATAAACTTAAATTTCTTATTGAGAAAAGTCCCTATGAAATTGATTATTCTAAAGATAGGGTACACACAATTTTCGAACTACCTTCAAATATGTTAACTAGTCTCTACAATTTCCAAAAAATTGGGATTGAATTCGGGATTAATAAAAAGGGCAGGATGTTACTTGCAGATGAAATGGGGGTGGGGAAAACTATTCAAGCTATTGGGATTAGTGCGATTTATCGTGAAGACTGGCCTGTATTGATCTTATGTCCTTCTTCATTGAAATATAATTGGCGTGATGAAATTCTCAACTGGCTAGGAGAAATCGTAGATAAAAAGGAAGTCCAAATTATTAAGAAATCAAAAGATGAATTCGATAAAGAGATGAAATTTTGTATATGCTCCTATGATCTTTCTATAAGAAAAGCAGACAGCATACAAGAGAAAAATTTTAAATTTGCAATTGCTGATGAGGCACATTATTTAAAATCCAAGGAAAGCAAGAGATCGAAACTTATGATTCCTATTTTGCAAAGATGTAAAAGGTTGCTCTTACTTTCAGGAACTCCCATTTTAGCAAAACCAGTTGAAATTTATCCTTTGCTAAAAGCCCTTCGTCCAGATATTTTTTCAAGTTTTAAAGCTTTCGGGACTCGATATTGTGACCCCAAAAATACGGCTTTCGGTGTTGATTGGTCGGGCGCTTCTAATTCAAAAGAATTACATTTCATTATTTCTAATTTCATGATTAGAAGGTTGAAGAAAGATGTCCTTGCAGAATTACCGCCTAAAAAACGACAAAAAGTAGAAATACAAACAGACAAGAAAGTGATCAATCAAATTAGAGTGCTTTTAAACAAAGTTAATAAAAAAGAATTGGAAAACGATGAAGTTGTATTAAAACTTATAGATGAACAAAATAATTCTAACGAAGATAAACCTGAAGATAGCCTAAATTGTTTTACTAAGGCATATTCACTTACCGGGAAAGCTAAAATCACAGGAATAGTCGATTATGTTAATTACCTTTTGGTCAATAAATGTAAATTCCTAATTTTCGCTCATCATTTGGAAGTTTTAGACAGCATCGAAGAAGAAGTAAAAAAGCAAGAAGTAAAATATATCAGAATCGACGGTTCACTTAACCAAGAAAAGCGCCATATCTGTGTAAATATTTTTCAAAATGATGAAACTTGTCTAGTCGCAATCCTCGCAATCACAGCTTGTGCTACCGGACTTACTTTAACAAAAGCATCTACTGTGGTGTTTACCGAAATGCATTTTACACCTGCAATTATGATACAAGCAGAAGACAGAGCACATCGTATAGGACAAGAACACACCTGTGTAAATGTTCATTATTTATACGGAGCTGACACAGTCGATGAAATTCTTTTCCCTAAATTAAGGGAGAAATTTTTTGTAGTTAGTACTACCCTAGATGATAAAAGAATGGATATGGATGTACAAAAAATAAAATCCGGGTGTATCGGTGATTTCGAAACAAAAAATAAAAAAGAAAACGAAAGTAAATCGGGTCATTTCAATCAAAATGAGAAAGTACTTAAATTAAACAATGACAATAAAAATCATAGTGGAAGGAAAACATTAACAGACTATTTTCATGTAATAAATAAAAAGAAAAAAGATGAAGCACAAGATGAAAATAAAGAAACTTCAATTAGCAATACTGAAAATGTGAACGATATCAATTTGCATGAGGGTGAAAAAAAAAGAAATAGAAATATGTTGGATGATTGTTGCACAGATTCTTCAATTTTAGAGAATTCTTTTGAATGGATAGAAGAAAGAGGAGATGTATTTAATAAAAATTCAAAGTTTGACGAAGAAGGGATATGAATTTTCAGGACATTCATAATGAATAAAAGAGATCATTATAACGATGATTTTATTTATTTTATTACCTATAATTAATAACTTCTAATATTAGTTAATTTTACTTTAAGCATATGATTAATTTATAATTAAAATTTTATTTTGTGTCGCACATAAAGGAGTAAATAGAATTTTATTGCTGAATTTTAAATTTTACTTTTTTTAAATTTAATAATTTAATTTTTCGTTAATTTCTATCCATATTTCCTTTCATTTTTTAATTTTTCAAAAAATCCATACACTTTATAGAACTTTTCTAATTTGAAATTCTTTACTAATGCTCTAAATATCAAAGCTAAGATTGGAATGACGTTAGATACAAGAAGTAAATCAATACAAACTACCAGAATTGCAAAATAGGCCCAGTCCATTCGGATATCGAAATATAGAGCATTTCTATTAATTACGAAAAGTGCAAATATAAACTGAAGGAAAAAGTTAATGCAAAAAAATATGAGTAATTTTGTAAACATTTTTTCGTAAAATGTGTTGCTATATTATAAATTATAAGAAAATATTTACTGGAATTCTCTAATAGTGTAATATTTTTTCACAAGGGCTCTATTCAAATATAATTTGATCTCCTTAGGAATTTTTAAAAAGAGTGCCATTAAATAATAGACAAGATTGCTGCACACAGATGAGAGAAATGCATAAAGAATAACCACACCTTGCACCTAATTAAGGATTTATTAAATATTTAAAAATTACCTCAGCATAATTATTTCCAAAAATGTCTATATGCTCTTCCTCTGGGCTTAAAATTAAAGCCACGAAGAAAAAATGGTTCATAAGATACAAAAAGAAGTTCAATGTCCTAAGACTTCTTGGCATAAAGTACCCAAACTTAATAAAGGTAATGCTAAAAATATGATAATCATGCCAAAAGTCACAAAAATACATCAACAAATCTCTATCATCTATGTACAAAAATGTAGCGTGTGGTAAATAGTAATAATCACTCATGTGAAATTTGCTAGATACATGGATTATATTTTTAGAATCTGCTTTAGTAGTACTTTTTTTGGTGTTGAGAAGAGCCCCCCTTTTTTTGAGATTTTCTTTCTCTAATTTTCCTATGCTCTTACTTAGTTTCTTATTACTTCCATCGAATTTTAAAACGTTTTTCAGGATATTCTTTTTAATGTTAGTCATTTTATTTTTTTTGAGTTCATCCTCAGTCATTAATCCAATGTTTTCCATATCATGTCTTCTAATCCATTCGTAATAGTCCATGAATTGAATTTCAAGTGTTATAAAATGAAGGATTAACCCTACCCCTTGGAATACAAAAACGAAAAGAATAGCAAAGAACCCTGGGTTGTAAAAAGAGGTTAGATAATTGAACCCATACATCATACAGAAAAATACTTGGAAAAAAGGGGTACCTAAATTTACTTCATCTAATTTTCTGATCTCTATGTAATAGTAGCTGTTAGAATCAATATTATCACATTGACATTTGACATATGGGTTAGGTCCATAATCTTCAAAAGAATCTTCAAACCCTACAAACCTACACTCCCTAGTTTCCTCTGAGTTTATGGTTTTAGCCATGCATTTAAGTGTGTAATTCATAAAGTAATTGTTCAATCTTACCTTCCTTGTGTATGTATTTAAACTGGAATTTAAGGGATACCTATAACAAATTGAGGAAAAATAAGGGTCCGTAGGATCGAATGGATTAATGTCTATTTCCTCTATTTCTCTCCATTTCTGAATTGATAGTGAAAAGTTAAAATTGTGATTGTCTTTAATTTTGAAGTAAATTACAGGTGGACATTCAACACTTCTTAGATTTAAATCCTCACCCAAAACACCTAAATAGAAGTGGTCAGAGAAGTATTCCACAGTATCAGAGAAAAATGAAACATCTGATTCAAGATTTATGGAAAACAAAATAGGATTTTCTATAGTAAAATTACATAGAAGCTCGAATCTGAAATACGAATGATAATTCTCTTTTTTAAATTTGTTATATAATTGTGTATCATATGTATTAGGATTAAATAAGTCTACTTTGATTTGCTCCCCCCATATCCTATCATATTTTGCTAAATTGAAATCATTATCTAAAAATAAGTTCTCACTAAAGAAATTTGGTGCTAGCATAAATAGTCTTAATAAGAAAGTATCAAAACTTTGTAGATATAAATCCCTTTGAGTTTTTAGCTCAGTCTGATTTATCTTCAAGATTGTGTGGTTATTCCACAAATTGTAATATTGCAAATTAAAGAAAACATCGAAAATGTTTATGAAATTTTTTATATCTTCATATTTCAAAAATTTTACCTCATCAGAGCTGTAATATCGTAAAATAAAATTTTGGATGATTTTAAAATTTGTGTCAGAAGAAAGATACTGAGGAATATCATTAGCACAATTATAAAATTCATCAAAAATCGAATGAAATTCCAGATTGTCTTTGATAGAAAAATTTATCTCTTCAACTTTTGCTATTATTTCAAGCATATCATCAATTTCATTAATACACTGGGATGCTCCATTTGAATTTTCAAACTGACATTTCTTGCCGTATACACCTACCTCACATAAGCAAATATTTTTATCGGAATTTATAATTTTACAAACTCCTCTATCGTTACAAGAATCAGAAACATAATTACAATATTCTTTCTCGTCTGTAATGCAGTAGTTCATTTCGAAGTTAGTGCTATGATTTCCACAGTTTGAAACACATTTAGAATCGTTGTCTAAATTAAGATAGAATTTGCTCGGTGTTTCTGACTTACATCCAACGCATCTTTTTTTAATAGGATCATAAGTATCAAAAGGGTTACATTTACTGTCACATTTTCCGTTATTCAAAATTGGTTTATCTTGGTTACTCCCACAATCAATACATTTGGTTATATTCCTGGCTGTATTATCGATACATGTATCATAGCAGAATCCAGTTGAATTATACTTATCTAACTTATAGCAATCAATACAAAAATTTGTGAAGTAATCGTTTAATATAGTCCCAGAGGGGCATTCATCTACACATTTCATATTGTGTACATATTTTCCAATTTGTTTGCAAAGAATGCATATTTTATTTTCTTCGTCTTTCATAGTGTAAATCGGACATTTTCGAACGCATGCTCCTTCACTGTAGTAAAATTTTTTCCAAGAGCACACGTAGCAGAGACCCTTTTCAGCTATATATTCAGTAGTATCAGGACATTTTTCTATGCATTCTCCTTCATAGTAGACCTTAGTAAGGTCTTCGCATCTATAGCAGACGTTGAGATCTTCAATAACTCTATAATCTAGATCACATTTATCCACACATTTTCCATCGCTATAAAATTTCCCTTTATCTTTGCAGCTTACACATTCTGATTTTTCTGAATCGTAAACATAACTGAATTTGCATTCTTCATCCAATCTTCGAGTTTTCTTAAAAATCTGATGATTTATTGTATCTAATGTGTCTAAGTTGATAATATTTTCTTGCGTTTTATTAAAAGATTCTTTAAATTTTGTGCTATTTGTATTGGTTGATTTATAACAGTTTAATAATGTTATTCTGAATAAACAGAATAAGGAAAAGAATTTGAATGTAGCTAGGTTACATTTCTTCATGTGTAAGATTATACATTTTAATATAAGTATAATAAAATTAATTCAAATATTAGTTAAGTAGCTCTTATTATATTATCAAATTTTAATCAACTATTTTATTGATTAGGTATTTGTATTTATTCATAAAAACTTTTAACACGAACAAAGAAATAGTAAATTTTCCTTCTCTCAAGAATCAAGTTATATTATTCGTGTATTTTATAATTTTCAATTGCCAATCAATAATCCCATTTAATTCAATTAATTTTTAAAAATTCATTAAACATATATAAATTAATATTATTCTTATGTATCTGTATAAAAATTAATATATTTTAATATGGCTGATACCCAACACGAGAAGGCATTCCAAAAACAAGATGGTATTAACACTTACAACAAATACTTGCTCTATGGAGTCGAGCAATCAAGAAAAACTAAATCAGTTAGAAAAAACAATCTTACCATTAAGAAAAAATCAAGAAAAATGAACCAAATCAGATACTTTAAAAAAGTTGGACTAGGATTCGTCACCCCTTCCGATGCAATTCATTCAAACTTCGTTGACAAGAAATGCCCATTCACTGGAAATGTCAGCATCAGAGGACGTATCTTGAGGGGAATGGTCATTTCCACTAAAATGAACAGAACCATCGTAGTCAGAAGAGATTATTTGCACTATATCAGAAAATATAGCAGATACGAAAAGAGACACACTAACATTCCTGCCCATTGCTCACCTGCATTCAAAAGAATCAAGGATGGAGACATCGTCACAATTGGACAGTGCAGACCCATTTCCAAGACTGTAAGATTCAATGTCCTTAAAGTACAACCCAACCAAATTTTCGGATCCGTCAAAAAACAATTTATGCTATTTTAAATTTGATAATTTATGTTAAATTCATTGATGAATATTTAAGTTGAACTATTTAAATTATTTTATGTTATAGTTTTAAATTATAGGTAAAGTTTTTTATATTTTTGAATTTAACTTAATTATTTAAATTTAATTACAATATTTATTAGTATTCTAAAGTAATCGATAATCTAGTGTTAACAGGAATTTTTAGATGGGTAGTTGAAATTTTGATTATTATTGACGTATTAGAAATTTCAAAGTCTAATTTCATTTCAACTAAATCTTTTTCTAAAATTTGTTTATTTGGGTAATTATAATCTTCTAGTAGACAAAGTTTCACATTTTTTATTCCTTCTTTTATAATGTTTCCATGTCCGAAAATTTGTATTTTTTGTAATAAAACAGGATCGAAGGTTAAAGGTGAATGATTTGTCTTGTTTGATTTTATTACAAGCTTATTATTTTCAAAATGGAAATTCATATACTCATAATCGCCTTTTAGATAATTAAAACTCTTTCCATCATCCAAATATAATTTTCCTTTCGCAATCTTATTTTCATCAGGAAAAATCAAAATAGATAAAGGATTATTCATTACAGATTTTGATGAAAATCTAAATTATTATTCATTTTAAATTTTAATGCATTACCCTAAGTGTTCAGACCAAGGAATTACACTCCCTGCTACTACCAATAAACTCAACTTCTTATCTTCATAGTCTTTTATGAGTAAGTCATTTAAAAGCTTTTCATCTAAAATTTGTCCACTGTTGAAATCATAAAAATCTGAATGTTTAAAATCTAATTTGAGTGCCTTAGGTTTACCAAGATAGGGAATCACAATAAATTCATCACCGATCATCATATGTGAATAACTTTCAACATCTCCATAAAATTTATAGTTCCCAGGGAATCGAAGCCATGGTGGTTTGCAGATTGGTATACCAGTAAGAGAGTATTCAAAAAATTTTGTATAGAAATATAGCAACAGCTTGTATTTTAACCTTACAGAATTTCTAATTTTGTTCATTGTTTGTTCTGAAAAATTCCAGGGTTCTCTTCTTTTGGCTTCGTTGTGAGAATGCCCCCTGAAGAAGGGATAGAAAACACCAAGCTATAATAAATTTTTTAATAAAATTAATTACCTCATACCATGAAGATAATAATTCTTCGGTAGGGTCCCCAAAAAATCCACCAACATCTGCTCCGCATGCAGATAATCCACAAATTGAAATACTCATCAGCATATCAATTGAAACTTTCATAAACTCCCATGTGGATCTGTTATCTCCGGTCCATATAAACCCGTATTGTTGGCTTCCAGCAAAGAAGCTTCTAGAGAGGATAAATGGCCTAATATTTCCTTCGTATCTATTTTTTAAACTGTCATAGGTAACTCTATGATAATTATGTCCATATATATTGTGAACTTCATAATGAGGCACCGTGTTTTCTCCATCAAAATGAAGACAGTTTTTCGGCATTGTTATTTCGGGTTGATTAAAGACACTGGGTTCGTTCATATCTATCCATGTATGAATGATATCGGAGTTCAAGAAATAATTTTCATTTTTGAAGAATTTGTTCCAGATAGGTAATATCTGCTCATAATTTATGAAATCAGCGTAGAAGCTAGCTCCAGGCCAGCAGTGCCCAACAAAATGAATAGATTCTGATTTTGTCTTAGTGATCAAGTCCTCTGTTTCTTCAGAAGTTTTTACAAGTTCTTTAACTTCAACTATCCCCTCTTGTTCTTGAGTTTCATAATCTTTGAATTCACTATCAACATTCTTCAAAATTAGACACTCTAAAATTAAATATTAAAAATTAATAAATATATACTTTTTTCTCTTAAGGTTTGTGCTATCTCATATTCCTCATTCGTTGATAAATGGGGATCAATTATAGTAACTAAATGACGCTCCTTGTTTTTTAAATTTTGGACAAAACTTTCCATGTTGGGAAAATTAATTTTATCCCATGTAAAGTAATGTTTCTTGTCAGTGTGCTATAAAATAATAAATAAATTTAAATAATTCATGCTGCCTCTTACATCTATATCAAGCCATAGAACATCATAGGGTATTTTATATTTTGTCATTAGATCGTCTACCTCTGTTATGTCTTCTTGAGAAAGGAATCCCCATCTACAATGATGATAGCCTAAAGAAAAAATAGGAGCCATAGGAGCGAATCCAGTCAAATTAGCGATTTTGAAAAATATCTTGTGGAAATTACAATCAGATAAAAGATAAATATCAAGAACCCCTCCTTCGGTAGACCAAGTAGTCATTTTTTCTTCGTCAAGAGAGCTTTCTATTTCGACCCAAGTTTCTGAGCTGTTGTTTATAAAAATTGTAAATAAACAGTCACCAGATCCTATGACATGATGTAACATTGGAATAGAACCATATAAGGATTTAGGACTGCCAATCACTTGATCAAAGGCATCTAGATTGTACAACCTGTATGCGTCATCTTTAAGAGAGAAAGAGGATAGTCTCTCAGGTAATCCATTGACTGAGCTAGCATTATATGTAGTGAAATCGATTGAATTCGGACTGAAATTCTTTTCCTTCAGTACTGCAAGTTTTTTGTTTCTGTTGATGCTCGAGATGAGGATATCATTGTTGTAATAATTTATCATGAAAAATGGGCTCAGAATAATCTCTAATTTATAAGTTTGTGTCTTTTTGTGGGAATATTCATGACATAAATTATTAACATCAATGTCTAATTTTAATTTTATTTCTTCATCATCAATGATCTCCGCAATTATACGATTTTCTTCTATTTTGAAATTCGTAAACGGTTTTAATTCTAAATTATCCCCAATATTTGTTTTATTTTTGTATTTTGTTTCGGATTGATTATCGAAAAGAACTCGAATCAATCCGTATTTATAAGAAATTACTTTGCAAGAATGTATTAATTCATTCTGTTTAATAGAAAATTGAAAACTTGAGGTAGAGATCATGTTTATTGAATCTTTAATAACAGTCATGTCTTTAAATTCATCGGAAATCCAGACACTCTTTAAACGATTGTAGAATTCTATAAAGATTACCTTATTAAGAATATAAATACCTGATTCGTCTTTTGTTTGGAAATTCATTTTAAAATTCTATTTATTTAATATTGACAATTATTTTTTTATAATTTAGAAATAAACGATTAATCAAATAAATAGGCAAATAATTAATCTTAAAGTTAAAAATTTATTACTCCTAATAACTTCTTCCAACCCAATCCAAATTGAATATATAATTATTATATATTAATAATAAATACTGAAAATAAAATCTTTATTAACTAATAAATATTATTTATTAAATCAGACACAAGAGTGTAGAGAGAGTATCAATTTAAATTTCCAAAGGAAATATAATTCCTGACTTTAGATTTAAAGTTCAGGGAATTCTTCATCATTGAAACGGAATCTAGTTCCATTTCCTTGATTTCTCTTATTTCCTCTATTTTGCTCAGCTCTTTTTTCAGCTGTGGCTTCAGTTTGGAGAACGAAGTCGAGTCCTTTGTTAGTTTCAGTTTTCTTATCTTTGTTTTTCTTTTGCTTTTTAGCAGCTCCAGTCAATCCAATTTCGAATTCGGCATCGTTAACTTGTTTGACTTGTAAGTCAGGGTTAACAGCAGCACCGCTAGCTACGGGCTTATTGCTTTGAGCAAGAGCTTGATTCTTTTGTTTCAATTGCTCTAAATACTCAGTGTAAGACAAGGCATTTTCAGGTCTTTCGAGTAATTCTTCCTTCTTGACTTCTTCTTCTCCTTTCTTCTTCTTTCTCTTGTCGGATTCAGCAGTGACTTCTTCAGCGGGTTTTTCTTCTACTTTTTCTTCAACTTTTTCTTCAACTTTTTCCTCGACTTTTTCTTCTACTTTTTCTTCGACTTGCTCAGGAACAGCCTCTCCCTTTTCTTCTCTTTGTCTTCTTCTTGGTCTGGCATCAGGGTTTAAAGCAGAGTTGAACACTAAACATTAAGAATTAAAATCATTTATTTTACATGCTTCGTCGTAGTTGTAGTCTTGGTTATCTCTGGCTACGTTTTTAGGGTTAGTTCCCCAGGTGTGTTTTCCTCCAGCTCCTCCTTTGGAGATTTCTTTTCCTCTTCCGGTTCCAGAGTGTCTTTCGAAAACTCTTTTTTCAGAATTGAATTTGTTTTCTTTAACGTATTGACGGTCTACATTTTTGAATTTTTTTGGTTTTTCTTGTGGTTTTCCAGTTGTATCTTGTTCTTCAGTTTGGGGCCTAGGTCTGCTAGGAACTTTCTTTTTTACTTCAGAGAAACCTTCCTCGTCTTCGGGTTGGACTTCTTCCAACTTTTTTTTTTCCTCAGGTCTGACTTTCTTTTTCTTCTTTTGTTCTCCGGTTTGGTTGTTTCCGAAAAGTGGAGCGGTTGTTGCTGAAACTGCTACAGTCTTTGTTGTCTGTTCTTCTTCGTCAGCATCGCGACGAACTGCCAAAAGGCCAAAGGGATTTTTAGTTGCCATTGTATCTAGTAAAGTAAATTATTATATCAGATAGTATTTGATTAATATTAACTTTTAAAAAAATAAATAATTAATTTTAATAAATAATAAAATTAATTACATATAGGCTTAGGTGTGTAATTGATGTTTATCGTATGTAGGAAGAATTTATTTAAATTAAATAATTACTTGCTAATAAATATTATATATTATTCATATGTCTAGGTAAACTTAAAATTCTTCTTATGTGATAATTGATAATCCTCATTCATACTCAATACATCCTTCTCGTAAAATTTTCTAATCCTCTTTCATTACTTTTAGGAGATATTCGGCAAGACCATGTTTTTTACAAATCTCGAAAATATCTTCGTCTTTGTTAGTGCAAATAGAGAAATCTATCGCATCGTAAAGGGCATACAACTCCAAAATTCTTTTTTTCTTTTCTATGTTGATTGAACTTACTAAACAAATGACAAGAGGAGTTTGCCCAAGATTAGACTGCAAGTTTAAAATTGTCTTTTTATCAGAGTGATTTTGAAAGTATTCTAGCACGTAATCCATTATGTTATCAAACCCATAATGTGCTGCATAGTGAATAACTGTCCAATAGTACCCACTGGCAGAACATTCTTCCATTATCGGATATTTTTTGATCTCAATCAAATTTTTGAATTTTTCTAAATCACCGTTTACAGAACAATTATACAACTCCATTTTCTTATTTGTGTCGAGAGTGTTGGTTAAGAATTTCTTTCTGTTAGCCTCTGCTTTTTCTGAGTCGTATTTGCATGGTTCTCTCCAAAAGGAAAATTCATAATCCATATTAGAGAAATACTTTTATATTATTAATTTATTAGTTTTATTTGAAAATGAAATTTTTAAAAATGTTTTCATTTAAAAATAAAATATTTGATTTACTTATGAAATTTCAACCTATAATTAATAGAGAAAATAGAAGTGTTATTTTGTAAAAGATATAACCAGCAGGTAATAATGAATTTATAATTAAATTTCTAATTCTTCTAGTTTATATAGATTGGCTAACCCATATTAATCGGCATTAACCCTCGTGCCGATTAATTTCGAATGGCCAATCT
>Ga0169931_10006142_pt1 | contig 18189 bp, 12 predicted proteins | sample Kivu_15m_20L_FD_129675 | JGI IMG/M metagenome (GOLD analysis project Ga0169931, IMG submission 129675) | Freshwater microbial communities from Lake Kivu, Western Province, Rwanda to study Microbial Dark Matter (Phase II) - Kivu_15m_20L... | ecosystem: Environmental > Aquatic > Freshwater > Lake... | reverse complement strand
CCAACAAGCGGTCGGGATAGCCGCGGCCGTCGAACCGCTCGTGATGGTGCAGCATGCCGGGCAGCACGTACCCCAGCGGCTGCAAATCGTGCAAAATGGCCCATCCGGCGTCGGGATGCCGTTCGATTTCGCGTTGCTCGTCGGGATCGAGCCGTCCCGGCTTGTTGAGTACGGCGTCGCTGACGCCGATTTTGCCGACGTCGTGCAGCAAGGCCGCCAGGTGCAGCCGTGCGACCTCCAAGGGCTCGAACCCGAGCTGCCGGGCCACGCACTCGGCGAAACGGGCGACCCGCTCGCTGTGGCCGCGGGTGTACGCGTCCTTGGCCTCGATGGCCGAGACGAACGACCGCACCACGCTGACCAGCAGGTCTTCCTTCTCCCGCAGCAACTCGAGGTTGCTGGCGTGGGACGCCACGATCGTGGCGGCGGCCCCCAGCAGAGAGGCCTCCCAGGTGCCGAATTCGGAGTTGCCGATCTGCAGCATGGGGCTGGGAACCATGCCGCTGGGCGCGGCCTGTCGGTTGACCGCCAGGAACCAGCCGAACCGCCGTTTGCCCGAGCTGACCGGGACGACGAGCAACTGCCGCAGCCCCGGCAGGGCCTCGTCGCTCTCTCCGTCCGACGCGTGGTTGCGGACGAGCACCTGGGTGCGGTCGTCCGTGCAGTAGGCCTCGACCACGGCCCGCAGCAAGCTCTCGACCGCGGGATCGAACTGCGCGGGAAGCGGTCTGCGGACAGCCAGGCGTGGACTTGCGGCGACTGCCCGTTCGACGTAGCAGAGCGTCTCGGCTCCGATCAGCCGCTGCGTTGCCTCGAGCGTCTGCGAGACGACTTTGAGCGGGTCGAGCGACGAGCCCTCCAGCTCAAGGTGGCTGGCCATGATCCGCAGAAACGTCAGCTCTTCGAAATCGTCGGAGATCTGCTGAGCGAAAATGCGATTTTCGTACTGCAACTGTTCAATCTGCTCGTCCGCGTCGAGTCGGCGAAGCTCCAGTTCGGCAGTCCGTCGGGCGAGTTCGCCGTGGGAGGAGGGAACGACGGCGATTGCGGCGGCGCGGGCGGCCGTGCCGACCGGCAGCGCCACGGGAGCGACGACGGCGTCATATCCTTCGCCCAGCGGCGCGCGCTGGGGAACCTGGCGGCCCGGCAACGCTCGCAGCAGCCGGGCGATCGCGGCGTCATCGCCCGACGGGGCGGCGTCATTGCCCGACAGGACGGTCGGGCCGGCTGAAGCCGGCCCGAGCGGTCGCCACGATGCCTCCGCCGCGGGCAACAACCACAGTTCCAGGGCCGCGGGGAGCGCGTCGATCAACGTCGCGACGCGGGCCTCGACCGCGGTCCGCTGGTCGTCGCGGTGCAGCCCAACCGCGGCGGCCAGACGTTCAGCGGCGGGGGCGGTGGGGGAAGCCATGGAAGGCAGGTCGCAGCGCGAGCGGAAGGTGCTTCGTCGACGGGCAATGCGCTCCAGACGACAGACAAACGTAGCCCACGCGGACGCGGCGGCAACGTCGCGGGAACCAAGCCGGACCGCCGGAGACGATGCTGCCGGTCGTGCCGAGAACACGGGCTGCACGTCCGACGAGAAGCTCGTGACCGAGATATTTCTTGCGGCGGCCACGAGCGTGCTAGCTTTTTCCAAGGCGTCTGCTCGTTCGCGGCCAACGCGGCGCGCCCGCCACGCGTCTGGGAGTTTTGGTTTTCGGGACTGTCGCGGCGTCGGTGCGGGAACGTGCGGCGGCGGCGTCGCTGCTGCGGACGTGCGCGACCGTCGTCGCGAGATGCGTCATCAATTTTTTTCAGGGTCGTCAGAGAGGATTCAGTCATGCGTGCGTACGAGAACTTGCGGTTGCGGAAGGGGTTCACCCTGGTGGAGCTGGTGGTGGTGATTTTGATCCTGGGCATTCTGGCGGGAGTAGCGGCTCCGAAGTTCGTGAACACGTCCGGCACGGCGACCGACAACTCGCTGAAGCAGACGCTGGCGATCGTCCGCGACGCGATTGAGCTCTACACAGCGCAGAACAACGGCGCTTTGCCGCCCAGCACCGACCAGACGGCGTTCAAGACGGCTCTGGCGCGCTACTTGCGGGGCAGCTTCCCGGTCTCGCCGGTCGGCCAAAAAGACGCCGCCATCCGGATCGTGTCGACGGTCGGCGCGGCCGCCGACAACACCACGGGTTGGCAGTACAACAGCGTAGACGGCACCTTCATCGCCAACTGCGGCAATGCGAGCAATACGAGCCCGTTGACTCTGTATTCGCAGTTCTAGATTGCGGCGTTGCCGGATGGCGGGGCGCAAGGAGCGAGTCATGGCGGAAAGCCGCATGCAAGCGCTGGTGGTCGACGACAACTTGGCGCTTGCGCGGGTCACGCAGTTCGCTCTACAGCGGATCGGGTGCGAGGCGACGACGGCAGGCAACGGCCGGATCGCCTTGGACCTGGCCCGCGCGCGGCAGTTCGACGTGGTCGTGACCGACCAGCAGATGCCGGAGATGACCGGCGTCGAATTGTGCCGCAACCTGAGAAACCTGCCCGGCTACGGGAGTACGCCGCTGGTGATGCTGACGGCCAAGGGCCTGGAAATGGAGCTTTCCACGCTGCAGGAGGAACTCGGCATCCGCCGCGTCTTCCCCAAGCCGTTCAGTCCGTCCGAGGTGGCGGCCGCCGTTCAGGATGCGTTGACGACGGCCGCCCCCTGAGTCTCGCCGCTGCGCTTTGCCGATGCAGGACGATCATGCGAAGTTCCCGGTGGAAGCCCAGCTCACGGCGGCGGATCGTCGCCTGGCACCTGATGTTCTCGCTGACGGCGCTGCTGCTGCTCGGCGCGGAGACCGTCGGCAGAGCGGACCGGCTGCACGCCCGCCGTTCGTCGGAGGCGTACGTCGCCCGGTTCGGCCGCCTCGCGGCCGCGGTGGAGATGGCCTACGTGCGGGGCGCGAGCGCGGCCGTCGGCGATCTCCTGCGTGTTGAGGCGGCCGCCGCCGGCGCCGCGTACTGCGGCATCGTGGACGGTTCCGGACGCTACGCGCGGCACTCCGGCGAGGGGGAGGGGACCCTCGCGGACGCCGGCAACGAGGTCGTCCAGCGTTGGGGGGCGATCGCCGCGGTCCGCCTGCTGGGGAGCGGCCAGGGGCTGCTGGAGTTCCGCACGCCGTTGTCGGCGGCCGACGCCTCGCTGGGCGAACTGCGGATGGGCGTGCCGAATCCGTTGGCCGACGCAACCTGGCTCCACGGGGCGGAGCGGCTCTCGGTCGCCTATCTGATGGCGCTGGGCCTGTTGGCGATCGGCGCGGTGCTGGTGGGCCGCCAGGCGGAAGGCCTGGGGGCGATCGAGGAGCAATTGCGTCGGACGGCGGGGCTGCCGCAGGAGGCGCCGGTGGCGCTCGAACCGGTGCGGGCCTGCCATGCCCTGAGCGTGGGCTGGAACCGGGTGGTCGACGCCTTGACGCATCGAACGCGACAGGCCGGCCGCGCGCTCGATTTGCAGGAGCATCTCGACCAGACCGCCGCCACGCAGCAGCAGATGCAGTACGAAGCGATACTGCGAAACCTCGCCGAGGGCGTGGCGGTGACCGACGTCGGGGGGCGCGTGCAATTCGCCAACGCCGCGGTCGCCGCTCTCCTGGACGACGAGCCCGATCCGACGTCGCTGCTGGGGGCGGCGCTGACCGAGCAGCTGGAGAAGGAAGCGTCGCCCGAGTCCCGCGTCAGCCTCCGCAAGTGGGTCGCCGCCGATGCGGCTTCCGCCGGGCCCTTGCAGGTCGAGTGCGACGCCGAACGGACGTATCACGTCGAGCGCTCGTCGCTGGACACGCCCGACGGCGGCTACGTCTGGCTGCTCCGCGACGTGTCGCAGCAACGCCTGGCCCAGCAGAGCCGCGACCAGTTCATCGACACGGCCACCCACGAGCTGCGCACGCCGCTGGCCAACATCAAGGCCTACGCGGAAATGCTCGCGTCGGCGGACGACATCGACCTTGAGCACCAGAAGGAGTTCTGCAACGTCATCAACGCCGAGGTGACCCGGCTCGCGCGATTCGTCGACGACCTGCTGAGCATCAGCAGTCTGGAGGTGGGGACGCTGACGATCGACGCGCGGCCCGTCGAACTGGGCAGGCTGTTCGACGAGGTCGCCGCCAAGGCTCGTCCGCTGATGGAGCAGAAGTCGCTGGCGTTTTCCACGACGCTGCCACCCAAGCTGCCCGAGGCCAAGATCGACAAAGACAAGATTGCGGCGGTGCTCGTCAACCTGCTGGGCAACGCCGCCAAGTACACGCCGGCGACCGGACGGGTCGCCCTGCGGGTTTCCGCGGAAGAAAAACGCCTGCGAATCGCCGTGGAAGACAGCGGCGTGGGCGTAGCCGCCGAGGAATTGCCGAAATTGTTCGACAAGTTCTTTCGCAGCAGCGATCCCCGCGTGCAGGCCGAGACCGGCACCGGACTGGGCCTGTCGCTGGCCCGCGAGGTGGTCCGCGTTCACGGCGGAGAGATTCGCGTGGAAAGCGTGCTGAACGAGGGAAGTACTTTCATCGTCGAACTGCCGCTGGCGTAGCGGCCCCGGAGAGCGACGAATGTTCGTGCGAGACGTGCAAGGAGCGGTCAGCGTGCTGGCGCCGACGACGCCGCTGGTCGGGGACGTCGTGGACGAGTTTTTCGCGGCCGTCCGCGGCGCGCTGCGGCCCGGTCGCCCGATGCTCGTGCTCGATCTGCAGCAGGTGCCGCACGTCGACAGCGCGGGCCTGGAGGCGCTGCTGGACGTGCAGGACGAACTCCGTGCCCGCGGAGGTGAGGTGAAGCTGGCCGCGCTGCCGCCGGTGGTCCGCGACGCGCTGCGGGCGACCCGGCTGATCCAGCAGTTTCAGGTGTTCGGCGCCGCCAAGGCGGCGGTCGGCAGTTTCGCCAGCTAGGAGCGTTGCCCCGTGGTCGTCGCCGCCCCCGTCCGTCCCTCGGTCTCCGCCGCGGCAGCGCCCGCTCCGGAAGCGGCGCGCTCCGCGGGACCGACGCCCGGCGTCGCCGCGGCTCCGTCGCGGGCCCCGCTCGGCCAATGCCTGGTCGGGGCGTCGCTCATCCGGCCGGAGGAGCTCGAGGCGGCGCTCGCCCGCCAGGCGTCGACGGGGGGCAAGCTGGGAGAAATCCTGCTGGAGCTGGGCCTGTTGGGGGAAGAAGAGTTGCTGCCCTTCATCGAAGGCCAGCTGGGCTGCCCCGCCCTGCGGTTGCGCGAAGGACTGCTCGATCCGCAGGCCGTGCGGCTGCTGCCGCGATCGATTGCCGAGCGGCTGAACGTGCTGGCGCTGTTCCGGGTGCGGGGCAAGCTGACCCTGGCGATCGACGATCCGGAGGATCTCGGTCGGATCGACGAGGTGGAGCGGCTCTCCGGCTGCGACGTGCTGCCGACGTTCGCCTTTTCCGATTCGATCAAGCGGATGATCCGCCGGGCCTACGAGGAGGATTTCCAGGTCGACGCCGTGACGGCCGACATGGACGACGCGTCGCTCGAACTGCGGTCCGACATGACCGACGTCGACCTCGCCTCGGTCCAGGATCTGGTCGACGGCAGCCCGGTCGTCAACCTGGTGAACTATCTGGTGCTGCAGGCCGTGCGGCGCGGCGCGAGCGACGTCCACATCGAGCCCGGCCGCAAGTTCGCCGCCGTCCGCTTCCGCATCGACGGCCAGTTGGTGGAGGTCGTGCGGCCCCGGCGCGACATCTACCCGGCGGTCGTGTCGCGCATCAAAGTCATGGGCAAGCTCGATATCGCCGAGCAGCGGATTCCGCAGGACGGCCGCTGCCAGGTGGTCGCCGACGGAAAGGAGGTGGACCTGCGGATCTCGACCCTGCCGACCGTGCTCGGCGAGAAGGTCGTGCTGCGCGTGCTCGACAAGCAGCGACTGACGTTCGACTTGAATCGGCTGGGAATGCCCGACTCCGTGCTGCAAACCGTCAAACGGCTGCTCACGCGCCCCCACGGTCTGCTGCTGGTCACCGGGCCTACCGGAAGCGGCAAGACGACCACGCTGTATTCCGCCCTGGAGCTGATCAAGTCGGTCCACCGCAACATCGTGACGGTCGAGAACCCGGTCGAGTACCAGATCGAACAGATCAATCAGGTGCAGGTCGAGGAACAGCGCGGCCTGGGCTTCGCCTCGTCGCTCCGCGCGATCCTGCGGCAGGACCCGGACGTGATCATGCTTGGCGAGATTCGCGACGGCGAGACGGCGGAGGTGGCCGTGCAGGCCGCGCTGACCGGACACCTCGTGCTGAGCACGCTGCACACCAACGACAGCTGCGGCGCCGTGACGCGGTTGCGCGACATGGGCCTGGAGAGCTTCAAGCTGGCGGCCGCCCTGGCGGGAGTGGTCGCGCAGCGGCTGGTCCGCACCGTCTGCCCAAAGTGCCGCACCGCCCATTTCCCGACGGCCGAGTACCTGAAAACGCTCGGCTACCAGGGCGACATGCGACGCAGTTTTGCCCGCGGCGAAGGCTGCCGCGACTGTTTCGACACGGGCTTTCAAGGCCGGATCGGCGTGTACGAGGTCCTCCCGTTCGACAACCAGCTGCGGGCCCTGGTCGCCGAAGACGCCAGCCTCGAGTCGATCCGGCAGTGGCAGCGCGCGCAGGGGCATCTGTCGTTGCTGCAGAGCGGACTGCAGCTCGCCGAGGCGGAAAAAACGAGCCTGGAGGAAGTGGTCCGCGTGACCCTGTTCGATTGATGGCCCTGGCGCTGACGCACACCGACGACGCGGAGTTCCTCGACGGCCTGCCGGAGCAGTCGCCGGGCGGCGCCGCGCGCCGATCGGGCGGTCGCCGGCCGCGCGGACGAAGCACGGCCGCTTCGCGGCAGGCGGTCGCCGAGGCCACGTCGCAGTTGGCGATCATGGTCCGCTCCGGTCTCGACCTGGCGACCGCCCTCCAGGCGCTCAGCCGCCAGTGCGAGCGGCCGGACCTCGCCGAGGCCCTGGAGGAGGTCCACTCCGCCGTGACGGCGGGCAGCCCGCTGTCGCAGGCGCTGGCGCTGTACCCGAAATTTTTCGACGGCGCCTACGTGGCGACCGTCGCCGCGGCGGAAGCGTCGGGTCGGATGGCCGAGGTGCTGGTGCAACTGGCGGCGATGCAGCGGGGACAGATCCGCCTGCACCGCACGATGCGCGGCTTGCTGACCTATCCCGTGATCCTGGTCGGCGTGTCGCTCACGGTGACTGCCGCGCTGGTGATCTTCGTGCTGCCGAGCTTCGCCGACATCTTCGAGCAGTACGACACGCAGTTGCCGGTGTCCACGCAGGCGCTGCTCGCCCTCTCCGGCGAGATTCGCGCGCGGTGGTGGCTGTGGTTCCCGTCGGCGGCGGGCGTCGTGCTGGCCGCGACGACGGCAGCGAGGACCGAAGCGGGCCGGCGCCGGATCGACGCCGCCCTGGTGCTGTGGTCCCCCTTCTGCGAGGTGACCCGGCCGTTGTACACCGGACGCCTTTGTCGTCTGCTCGGCATGCTGCTCAACAGCGGAGTCCCCATTCTGCAGTCGCTGAGGCTGGTCAAGGACTCGATGACCAACTGCTACTACAGCGAACTGTGCGACGAGATGTCCGACAGCGTGCTCAACGGCCGCGGACTGGCGCCGGCGCTGGAAGACGAATTGCTGCTTCCCGAGGCCGCCCGCAACATGCTGGAGACGGCCGAACGTTCGGGCCGTCTGGCGGAAGTGGCAAACATTCTCGGGGATTATTACGACGAAGAAGCCGAGACGCGGATGCGCAACGCGGTGCGGATGCTCGAACCGGCGATCACGGTCGTGATGGGCGTGATCATCGCCGTCGTGGTGTTGTCGGTCATGTTGCCGATCTTCGAACTGTCGACGGTCGCAGGGGAAGGAGCCTAAGCCGGCCATGCACTTCGCGCGACGCAGCCAGTACGGATGGATCGGCGCGGATTTCGGGGCCCGCGTCGTGAAAGTGGCCCAACTCGTCCGCAGCGACGGCGAGGTACGGCTGGCCGGCTGCGCCGCGATCCCCCTCGAGCTGCCCCAGGCGGTCGGCGCCGCGGAAGCGGGCTCCGGACCGACTTGGTCGGCCGCCCCCCGCGGAGACGCCCCCGCCACGGCGTGGCGCGGCGGCGAGCAACTGGGCGATGCCGCACGGGCCGCACGGGAGTTGGCCGAAGGCCTCCGCGGCAAAGCGGCCGCCGCGGCCGTCTCGATGCGCGACTGCGAAGTCCACCTGGCCGATCTGGCGACCGCCGACGAGTCGCCCCGCCGTCTCGGCGAGGCGACGCGGAGCCTGCTGGCCGACGTCGCCCGCACCCCGCTGGAAGCGCTCGTCTTCGACGCCTGGCCGGCCGGCGACGCGGGCGCGGCGCGGAGCTCCAAAAGGTACGTGCTGACGCTGCTCCGCGCTTCGAGCGACGCTGCGGCCGAGGCGGTCCGCGAATGCGGCTGGCGCTGCCGGGCGATCGACGCCCAGCCGTGGGCGGCGGCCCGCGCGCTGGCGCTCTCGTCGGAAGCCGATCCGGATCGCGGCGACGCCTTGCTCGATTGGGGCGCATCGGGGGCCGTGCTGACCTGGGCCGCCCGCGGCGTCCCGCTCCACGTCAGGCCCCTGAAACGGGCCGCGCTGGCCCGCATCTTCGCCGAACTCGAGACGCGGCTGGGACTGTTCCCGGAGGAGTCCCGGCAGCTGCTCGCGAATCCCGACTTGCCGTCGGCGACCCAGGGAGGCCTCCGCCTCGCCGCCGAAATCGTCCGGCACGGCCTTGCCGAAGTCGCTGAGGAAATCCGCCGCACCCTCGTCTACTGGCGGACGCTCTCCCGCGGCGGCAGCCCCCAAGGCATCGTGCTGGCCGGCGGAGGAGCCCTGCTCCCGGGAGCCGTCGACGCTTTGGCGACGTCGCTCGCCTTGCCCGTCCGGGCGTGGGATCTGCCGCGCTGCGAGGCGGGGGAGCAAGGACCGGCAACCTCCTTGTTCGCGGTCGCCGCGGGCTTGTCGGCGCTGGCCTGGGAGGATCGATGCAGCGCGCTTTGAATCTGATGACGGACCAGGCGCTCCGCAGGGAGCAGTGGCGCAGGAAGTGCGAGGCGCTGACTGCCGCGCTGGCTTGTTCGCTGGTCGTGGCGGTCCCCGCCGCCGGCTACTTCGTGCGCGAGAGCGCGTCGCTGGCCCGGCATTTGGAGGCGCTCAATCTGGACTACGGGGCGTTGTGGCGGACCCGCGTCGAAATCGAGGGACTGAAGCAGCTCCAGGCCCAACTCGCCGTCGATCAGCGGCAGCTTCCGGAATTGAGCGCTCCGCGGAGGGTGACGACGCTGCTGGCGCTGCTTTCGCGCCTCGTTGCTCAGAGCGAAGGAAAACTCCGCGTTCGGCAGGTGACGGTCGATCCCCTGCGCGGCACGCCCAACGCCCCGCGACCCGAAGCCCGCATGGGCAGGATGCGGTTGGAGACGATGTCCACGCCCGAGTTCGACGTGGTCGCCTGGGCGGGAGCGCTGCAACAAACGCCGCTCGAACGCGTCGAGGTGACCCGCGAGGAGACCGTCGAAGAGCAGGGGACGTTGTGGAAAATCTGCTGGCTGGAGTGCCAGTTCTGACGGGCTTCACGCCGACTGCCAAGGACTCTCCGATGCGTACGCTGCTTCCTGCCGCCGCGAGCGACCGACGCAACCTCGTGCGCGGTCTGTTGCCCCCGCTGCTGATTCTGGCCATCGCCCTGTTCTGGGGGCTCGCGATCCTGCGACTCCGCTGGGCGGTCGTCGAACAACGGTCGCGCGTGCAGCAGATGGAACTGCTGTTGGCCGCCCGTCCCAAGGCCGTCGCCACCCTCGCCAGCCTGCGGCGCGAGGTCGGCGAACTTCAGGCCGCTGCCAGCCAAGCCGCCGCGGCGATCTCCAACCGCAACCCAGCGAGCGACTTCCTGCGACAAGTCCACGCCCTGGCGACCGACGGCAAAATCCGGGTGCTGGAACTCCGCCCCAGCGAAGAGAAAGAAAAGCAGCTGGCCGGCTGCCGCCTGGCCGAAGTCGGGCTCCGCGGCGCCGGGGACTATGCTAGCTTGTGCCGCCTGCTGCATCGGGTGGAAAGCCTCGATTACCTCGTCGAGGTCACGCGGTTAGCGATCGAAGCCCCCCAATCGAGCGGGGCGTACCCGTTTGATGCGCGGTTTGCGCTCTACTTTGACGACAATTACGACGATACAAGAAAAGAGCGTTAGCCAAGATGAAACGGTCGCGCGAGGTGCGCCGGCGGTCCGGGCGTGGGAAGTGGGGCGTGGCCCTGGCCCTCGGCGCGGGTTTGGCGGCAGTCTGGGGGAATGCGTGGCGGCAGGTCCGCGCGGATCGCCGCGAACCGCTGCCCCCCGCAGGCCCTTGCGCGGCCGCGCAGCCGGCCGCCTCGTCGGCCGCGCCGGCCTTCGCGTCGCGGGGCGCTTCGCCGGGCGGGCTCGACGCGACGAGTGCGTCCGACAACACGACGGAGGGACCGTGGACGCCGCCGCTGCCGTGGCCGGCGGCCACCTTGGAGGACCTGACGGCCGCCGATCCCCTGGCATTTCCCCAGCAGCAAATCGACGCGCGTGCGGAAGAACAGTCGGCCGCGGCCTCCGAGTCGGAGTTTGCAGCGTGGGAAGCGAGGTTGGCGTCCGAACAGAGCGCCGTGCTGATCAGCGGCGGAGAGAAAAGACTGCTGGTGGGAGCCGACGAGTACCGCGTCGGCGACTCGGTCGGCGGACTGGTGATTGAAGACATTCGCACGGGCGAAGTCGTGTTGCGTGCCGATTAGGCGATCGGCCCGCTTGGTCGAGGGGGGAGCGTGGCAAGGAAGGCAGCACAACCCGTCGGACCACCGCCCGGACGACTCCGCGGCGGAGCGGCGAGGAGGCGTCGTTGGGGCTGCACCGCCCTGACGCTCGTCGCGGCGCTGCGCCTGGCCACGGCCGCTGCCCAAGACGCCCGCTTGGCGCCGCCGCCCGACGCGACGCAGCCCGCCGTGCAGGAAGTGCTCTCGGCCGTGAAACGCGCCCTGGCCGGCAGTCCGCCTCCCCAGGCCGGGGAGGACCCCCTCGCTGAACTGCTTCCCGTGCCCCTCGGCGGCCAGGCGGTTCCCGGCGGCGCACCCGTCGGCGCCGGGGGCCGCGTGCGGGTTCCGCTCGCTCCCCGCGCTTCGCAGGAGGAGGTGACGATCGAGGAAGATCAGGGGCTGATCACGCTGTCGGTGCGGGAAGGCTCGCTGCGGCGGGTCGTGGCTCTGATCGCCGAAACGCAGCGGCTGAACATCGTTTTCGCCGGCCAGGAAGACCCGGGCGTCACCGCCGCTTTTGAACGCACGGCCTGGCAGACGGTGCTCGACGCCCTGCTGGGCGCGACGGGCTACGCATGGCAGCTCACCGACAACGTGCTGTTCGTCGCGCCCGTCTCCCAGGCGGACGCCATTCCGGCGTCGGCCGACGGGCGGGCGGTCGAGGTGTTCGAACTCGACTTCGCGTCCGCGCTCGACGTGCAGGAAGCGATCACCGGCCTGCTGAGTCCCGCCGGCAAGATGTGGATCATGGAGAGCAGTCCCGAGGACAACCGCCGCACGCGCGAGGCGGTGTCCGTCGTCGATTATCCGCGGCACGTCGACCGCATCCGGCAGCTGATCTGCCAGTTGGACGTGCCTCCCCGGCAGGTGCTGATCGAAACCCACATTCTGGCGGTCGATCTGTCGGACGAGTGCCGGCACGGCGTCAATTTCGAGGAACTGATTCGGTGGCCCAGCGCCAGCGTCGAATTGCGCAACGTCGGATCCGCCAACACTTCCGCGTCTCCCGGCTTTTTCATCGATGTCAACGGGGTCGGCTTGGACAGCGTCATCGAGATGCTGAAGACGACCACCGATGCGAAGACCTTGGCTTCGCCGCGACTCCACGCCGTCAGCGGGCAGGCGGCTCGAATCCAGATCGGCGAGCAACTCGGTTTCCGCGTCACGACGACCACGCAGACCTCTTCGCTGGAAAGCGTGCAGTTTCTCGACGTCGGCGTGGTGTTGGAGGTCACTCCCCGCATCACTCGCGACGGCCGCGTGCTGATGCGCATCTGGCCGAAGGTCTCCACCGGCGAAGTGAGCGTGGTGACCGGCCTGCCTTCGGAAGAGACCACCGAGGTGGAGACCGACGTCTTGGTCAACAGCGGTCAGGGCCTGGTGATCGGCGGTCTGATTCAGGAAGTCGACAGCATCAGCGCCAACAAGATTCCGTGGCTGGGCGACATTCCCTACCTTGGGCTGCTGTTCCAGAATCGGCGAGAGACGAAAAAGAGAACCGAAATCATCGTCACGCTGCGGCCCCACGTGCTGCCCTACGAGCCGCACCTGCAGGCCCGCAACGACGCCGAGGTGCGGCGCACCGAAACCCCGCTCACCTACGGCGCGATCTGCTCGTTCCCGCGACCTGAGGAGCCTCGGCTTCCCGACGCGCTCCGCAACCCCGGCCACGTGAAGTGCGACGCCCCGGAGGTTTGCCTGCCGCCCGCGCCCGCTTTCGTCGAGGACGAAGACGTACCGCTGGCCCGCTTGCCTCAGCCTTTGCCGGAAGAGAGCGGCGATCGGCCGGTCGTGTACGAGGCGGGATTGCCCAGGGGAAACCTCCGGTAGCCCTCCAGTTCAAGCCAGTCCAAGACGGGATCGAACGGCCGGAACGGTACGGTCGCCTCCGCCTCGAAAGCCCCGTGGCCCAACGCCAGAAGACGGATCCGCGCTCGACCCGCCGGCATCAGGGCGCCCTCCCGGGTCCGTTCCCAAGGCCGACGCAGACGCACGGGCAAGGCCAGCGTTCCGTCGACCAGGTCCGCCGCGCACACCGCTTGTCGCGGGCGCGCCAAAGTTTCCCAGCCGCCACGCCCAACGGTCAGCGAGCAGCGCTCCCCGTAGACTTCCGCCTCCAGCGTGCCGCGGAACTCCAGCGGCCCGCCTCCCGACGCATGGACGGCAAGGAGCAGTTCGAACCCGTCGGGCCCGGCGTAACGGTCGGCGTACAGCGGTCGGACGCCGACCGTCTCGATGCTCACGATCCGCGCCTCCTCCTCCGCCGCCGCCGGCTCGATCGGCCGCAGCGACGGCGCGGGGCGCCAGGCGGGGCCGACCGCCAGCACGCCTCGAGGAGCGGGGGTCGCCCGCGCCGCAAACTCCCGCTGCAGGACCGCGCGATCGACGGGCCGCCCCGCGTGGACGACCCTGGCGATCGCCGACCAGGGAAGGGGGGCGATCAGCACGAGTCCTTCCTCCTCGCGGCGTAGCCAAAGGTTCTGCGCCGTCGTCCGTTCGTCGAGGAAGCCCGCGACGCTGCGGCCGTCGTTCAAGACGACTTCCGCCGCGTACGGCTCGGCGGCCCAAGACCGACTTGCAACGACGAGCAAGCCGGCCGCCAGAGCGGCCCCGCGTCTCCCAGACGGGCGAGGGCCCCGGGACGACCGGCAGCCGGAGAGAGGAATGCCGAGGTGGTGCATTGCTCCATGGTGATTACCGCGCGGAGCGGCCTCCAGCAGAAAATCGCCGAGGGGGCCCTCTTCCCGGCGCCGCGGCGAGGCCGATTGTGGCGGTCGCGCCGCACGGAGGGCGACGCCCCGCGAAGACCCGTCCCGGCGCGCGGCGAAGAAGCGGGCAGGCGAGCAGGCCGCCGGCCGACGCGCCCCGCAGGAGGGGGGCGCCGTGCGCTCCGTTCTTCCCGGGCCCGCGTCGCGGCGACAGAAAGGGTTCACGCTCCTGGGGGGCGACCGGTAAGATCGCCGGAAGGCGGCGGAGGCAGTTTCCAGTGAGGGGCGGCGAGGCTATGGGGGGTGCATCGGTCGTCGGCAGCGAGCCCCTGGCCCAGTTCCACGCCTGCACCCGGGCGTGGTTTGCGGCGACGTTCGCCCGGCCGACGCGCGTCCAAACGGATGCGTGGCCGCCGATCGCGAGGGGCGAGAGCACGCTGCTCTTGGCCCCCACCGGATCGGGGAAGACGTTGGCCGCGTTTCTGGCGGCACTGGACCGGCGGATGTTCCCTCGGCAAGCCGATGCGGGCGGCGGCGGCGTGCGGGTGCTCTACATTTCGCCGCTCAAGGCCTTGGGGGTGGACATCGACCGCAACCTCCGCGGTCCGGTGGCGGGGCTGCGCGCCACGGCCGAGCGGTTGGGCGAGTCGTTCGTCGAACCGCGGATCGGCGTTCGTTCGGGAGACACGGGGTCTTCGGAGCGTCGGCTGCTGGCGCGGCAGCCGCCCGACATTCTGATCACGACGCCCGAGTCGCTCTACTTGCTGCTGACGAGCCAGGCCGCGTCGATGCTGGGGACGGTGGAGACGGTCATCGTCGACGAGATCCACGTCTTGGCCCCGACGAAGCGCGGCGTGCACCTGCTGCTCTCTCTGGAGCGTCTGGAACGCCTGAGGCGTCAGCGGCAGCCGTCTCCGCGGCCCCTGCAACGGATCGGCCTGTCGGCGACCCAGCGGCCCCTCGACGAGATCGCCAGGCTTCTGGGGGGAGCGGAGGCGCCCGCCTGCCCGCAGGAGGAGCCGCGGTTTCGTCCGGTGCGGATCATCGACGCCAGCGAACCGAAGCCGCTCGAATTGCGGGTGGAGGTTCCTGTGGAAGACATGGCGCGGCGGGGAGAGTCGGCGCTGGAGGCGGGGGCGAACGCGTCGGCGGGGCCGGCGTCGCCGAGCATCTGGCCGGCCATCCATCCGCGGCTGGTGGAGCTGATTCGCAGCCATCACTCGACGCTGCTGTTCGTCAACAGCCGCCGGTTGGCCGAGCGGTTGGCGGCGGCGGTGAACGAGTTGGCGGGAGAAGAATTGGCGATGGCGCACCACGGCAGCGTGGCCCGCGAGCAGCGTCTGGCGATTGAGGACCGTTTGAAGCGCGGGACGCTGCCGGCGTTGTTCGCCACCAGTTCGCTGGAGTTGGGCATCGACATGGGGGCCATCGACCTGGTGGTGCAGATCGAGGCTCCGCCCAGCGTCGCCGCCGGGATCCAGCGCGTCGGGCGTTCGGGGCGCGGGATCGACCTCGCGTCGCGGGGCGTCTTGTTCCCCAAATACCGCGGCGACCTGCTGGCCTGCGCGGCGGCGACCGGGGCCATGCGGCGGGGCGCGGTCGAAGCGCTGCGGGCGCCGCGCAATCCCTTGGATCTGCTCGCGCAGCAGATCGTGGCCGTCGTCAGCCGCGAGACGCTCGGCGTCGACGAGTTGTTCGCCCTGGTGCGGGGGGCCGCGCCCTACGCCCAGTTGCCGCGGGAGTCGTTCGAGGGGGTCCTCGACATGCTGGCCGGCCGCTATCCCTCCGAGCAGTTCGGCGAACTGCGGCCGCGCATCGTCTGGGACCGAATCGCCCAGACGGTCGGGCCGCGGCGGGGCTCCCAGCGGCTGGCGGTGCTCAACGGCGGCACGATCCCCGACCGCGGCCTGTACGGCGTGCACCTGGCCGGCGACGGCCCCGACGGCTCCGGGGGGAGTCGCGTCGGCGAACTCGACGAGGAGATGGTGTTCGAGACGCAAGCGGGCGACGTGTTCCTGCTGGGCGCGTCGAGTTGGCGGGTGCTGGAAATCACCAAGGACCGCGTGCTGGTCGCCCCGGCGCCGGGGGAGCCCGGCAAAATGCCTTTCTGGCGCGGCGAGGGGCCGGGGCGCTCGTTGGAATTCGGCCGTGCCATCGGCCGGCTGACGCGCGAGTTGCTCGCCTTGGGCGCGGCCGCCGCCGAGCAGGTGCTGCGAACGGAGCACGGACTGGACGCCCGCGCCGCGACCAATCTGCGGGCCTACCTGCAGGAGCAGCAGGAAGCGACCGGCGCCGCGCCGAGCGATCGCACGCTGGTCGTCGAATCGTGCCTCGACGAGATCGGCGACTGGCGGGTGTGTCTGATGTCGCCGTTCGGAGCGCGGGTTCACGCTCCGTGGGCGCTGGCCATCGCCGCCCGCTTGCGGCGGGAGGGAATGGACGAGGTCGACGTCCACTGGACCGACGACGGGATCGTGCTCAGGCTTCCGGAGACGCTCGAGCCGCCGCGGCCCGAGCAGTTGTTGCCTGAGGCCGACGAGGCGGAGGACGCGGTGGCCCGCGAACTGGGCGGTTCTTCGCAGTTTGCCGCCCGATTTCGCGAAAACGCCGCCCGCGCGCTGCTGCTGCCGCGGCGTCAGCCCCAACGCCGCACGCCCCTGTGGCTGCAGCGGCGGAAGGCCGCCGACCTGCTGGCCGTCGCGGCCGGATTCCCCGACTTTCCCATCCTGCTCGAGACCTATCGCGAGTGCCTCCGCGACGTGTTCGATCTGCCGGGCCTCGCCGAGGTGCTGCGGGAAATCGAGCAACAGACCATTCGCGTGGTCGCGGTGCAAACGTCGTCGCCGTCCCCCTTTGCCGCGTCGCTGCTGTTCCACTACGCGGGCAACTACATCTACCAGGGCGATGCGCCGCTGGCCGAGCGCCGCGCCCAGGCTCTCACGCTCGACCATGCGCAGCTCAAGCTGCTGTTGGGAGAATCGGAGCTGCGGCAACTGCTCGCCCCCGAGGCCTTGGCCGAGGTCGAGGACCAGCGGCAGCGGCGCAACGCGACGCTGCGCAGCCTCGACGACCTGCACGACCTCTTGCTCGCGCTGGGGGATCTGACGCGCGATGAAATCGCGGCCCGCCTGGCCGCGGAGGTCGATCGCGAGGAATGCGACGCCTGGATCACGCGGTTGCAACGTACGGCCCGGGCCATCGAAGTGCGGATCGCCGGCGAGACGCGACTCGCGGCGGCCGAAGACGCTGCCCGCTACCGCGACGCGTTGGGCGTCAATCTGCCCCTGGGGCTGCCGGCCGCGCTGCTGGAGCCGGCCGAAAAGCCGCTGTGGCAACTCGTCGCCCGCTACGCCCGCACCCATGGGCCGTTCGCGGCCGACGCGGTCGCCCGACGGTTCGGCCTCGGAACCGGTCCGGTGCTGGACGTGCTCCGGCAGCTTGAGGCGTCGGGGCGTGCGGCTCGCGGGGCGTTTTCGCCCCAGGGATCGGGAGACGAGTGGTGCGACGCCGAGGTGCTGCGGGAAATCAAGCGGCGATCGCTCGCGCGGCTGCGCAAACAGGTCGAGGCCGTGCCGCAACGGCAGTTTGCCAAATTTCTTCCGCGGTGGCAGCGCGCCGACCGCAGCGGCCGCGGCTGCGACGCCGTGCTCGACGCCGTGGAGCAGTTGCAAGGCGCCCCGCTGGGCGTGTCCGACCTGGAGACCGCCATTCTTCCCGCGCGGATCCGCGATTACCGGCCGGAGATGCTCGACCAGCTGCTGCTCGCCGGCGAGATCGTCTGGCAAGGATGCGAAAGCCTGGGGCCGCGCGACGGCCGGGTCGCCCTGTTCCTGGCGGATCGCCAGCCGCTGCTCGACGTCCGGCAGGTCGAGTCCGCCGCCGCCGTGCTCGCCGACGACGCGCAGGCGGCGCAACTCCACGACGCCCTCGCCACGCGCGGCGCGCTGCGGTTTCCGCAGATTGCGGAGATCGTCGGCGGTTTTCCGCCCGACGTCCTGGCCGCCCTGTGGCGGCTCGTCTGGGCCGGGCTGGTCACCAACGACACGCTCGCGCCGCTCCGCAGCGCCTGCGGCGACGCCCCTGCCGCACGCTCCGCGCCCCGCCGCCAGCGCTCCCGACGTCCGCAATTCCGCTCCCGGCGACAACGCGTTCTGCCGGGATCGGAAGGGCGATGGACGCTCCTGCCGCCGCTCGACGGCGCCCAAGCCTCGGCGACGGAGCGGCTGTGCACGTGGGCCGGCCAGCTTGTGCTGCGGTACGGCGTCGTCACCCGCGAACTGCTGGCCCGCGAGACGCCGCGCGGCGGATTCGCGGCGGTCTACCCGGTGCTGAAGGCGATGGAAGAGGCCGGGCGGCTGCGACGCGGTTATTTCGTCGAGGGGTTGGGAGGCTTGCAGTTTGCGCAGCCCGGCGCCGAGCAGCTGCTGCGCGTTCCGCCGGCCAAGTCCGGCGACGCGCCGTTGCTGCTGGCCGCCGCCGATCCGGCCAACCCCTACGGAGCCGCCCTCCCGTGGCCGGCCGCGCCGGCGAGCGAGGCGCGGCCGAAACGGGCGGCAGGGGCCCGCGTGCTGCTGGCGGAGGGCGAGTTGCTGGCCTATCTCTCCCCCTCGGGGCGCGACCTCGCCACCTTCGTTGACCCCGACGGCGACGCGGCGCGGCTGCTGGCCGACGCCTTGGCCGACGCCGCCGGCGGCGACGCGGCGTGCCTG
>Ga0169931_10006141_pt1 | contig 18191 bp, 17 predicted proteins | sample Kivu_15m_20L_FD_129675 | JGI IMG/M metagenome (GOLD analysis project Ga0169931, IMG submission 129675) | Freshwater microbial communities from Lake Kivu, Western Province, Rwanda to study Microbial Dark Matter (Phase II) - Kivu_15m_20L... | ecosystem: Environmental > Aquatic > Freshwater > Lake... | reverse complement strand
GTCGCCCACCGTGGCCACGATGCCACCGAGCACCGAGGGATCGACGATCACCTTCAAGTTCACCTGCTTGCCGGTGGCGTTGGCCAAGGCAGCGGCGAGCCGCGTCTGCTGATCGGCGGTGAGAGCCACCGCGCTGCGTACTTCGGCGACTTCGAGCTTCTTCTCGCGCGAGGCTCGCTGCACCAACTTGTCGACGATGGCGGGCAGGTCGCGACCGCGACCACCGCCGACCACCATGGACACCAACTGCGTGGTGGTGGCCGTGGCCTTGCCACCCAACAAGTCCTCGACGATGCCCTGACGGCGAACCGCCGGGATCTTCTCGTCGGTCAGGGCGTTGCGCAGCGCGTCGCTGGACTCCAGCGTGCGCGCCAGACGGAAAAGTTCGTCCTCGACCTCGTCGATGGTGCCTTCGGCGCGGGCGATCTCGAACAGCGCGCGCGCGTACCCTTCGATGCGGTTGTCACTCATCGTGAGGCCCCCACTTTCGAGATGAAGTTCTCGACCAACGACTGCTGGGTCGCCTCGTCGAGCACACTGGGAAGAACCTTGTCGAGCGCCGACGAGGACACGCGACCGATCTCGGTGCGCAGTTCGTCGCCTCCACGCGCGGCGGCCGCCGCGATGTCGGCTTCGGCCTTGGCCTCGAGTTCGGCGATCTCGGCGGTCAACCGTGCGCGGCCGTCGCGCAACAGTGCCTCGGCTTGCACGTTGGCATCGGCCAACAGGCGAGCGCGCTCGGCGTCGATGTCACCCAGAGCCGTGCGAATGCCGGCGGCGTCGGACTGGGCCGAAGCCAGGTCGTTGGCCGAGGCGTCGAGTTCTTTCTGGATGCGCTCGGTGCGCGCGGCCATCGACTTCTTCACCATCGGACCGGCGAACTTAACCAGTCCACCGATGACGATGACCGAGGCGATGCCGCCGTAGATGATTTCGGCCGTCTCGGGAAGCAGCCAGTGGTGCGTCTCGGACGGATCGGCGGCCAAGAGGGACAACAGACTCATCGCGACACCCCCGCGCTCATGGCGTCGGCAACGGCGCGGGAGACCACCGCACCATCGGGACGATTACCGGTGGCGGCCTCGACCGCACTCGTCACCACGTCGGCCACCGCGGCCTCGATCTGACCGCGAGCCGCTGCGCGAGCGGCGTCGGCGTCAGCCAGAGCCGCATCGCGCTTGGCCGAGATGCGGGCATTCGCCGCGTTGATCTGCGCCTGACGCTCGGACTCGAGCGTCGCACGCGCGGCATCGACGACCTTGGCCGCGTCAGCCTTGGCCGCGGACACCGCGGCTTCGTACTGGGCGACCTCGGAACGAGCCGCGGCGCGAGCAGCGTCGGCGGCCTCGTGTCCGTCGCGGATGGAGTTGTACCGCGCATCCATGCCCTTGCGCAGACGCGGGAACAGGAAGACCCGCATGAGCAACGCAAAGACGATGAACGACCCGGCGCCCCAGGCCAGTTCCTTCATCTCGGGGATGATGGGACCCGGTCCGGGACCGCATTCGTTTGGCGTGGATGTCTCGGGCTCGAAGGCACACTCCGCCGGATCGAACTCGCCGCCTTCGCTTTCCGCGGAGACCAGTTCCACCCGGAGTGCCTCACCCGTGACGGTGACGACGGCTGTTCGCACGTCTACTCCTTGTTGGTAGTTGTGAACGATCAGAGACCGATGAGGATGAAGACCACGAAGCCGATGAGGGCCAGGGCTTCGGTGAAGGCGATACCGAGGAACATGGTGGTACGCACCATGCCGGCGGCCTCAGGCTGACGAGCCATGGCCTCGACGGACTTACCGACGAGGTAACCGATGCCGATGCCGGGTCCGATGGCGGCCAAGCCGTAGGCGAAACCGGCCGAGCTGGCGGCCGCGGCGGCCTTCTCTTCGTCACCGGTGAGGGCAACCAGAGCTGATAGTGCTTCCATTGTTGTGGTCTCCTGTTGTGTGTTGTGTTCAGAGAATTGCTGGTTGGGTGATACGCGATCAGTGTTCGGGGTGCGCGGCGCCACCGATGTAGACCGCGGTCAGGATCGTGAAGATGTAGGCCTGCAGGAACGCCACCAACACCTCGAATCCGGTGAGGAAGATGAGCATGAAGAGCGGCAACACGCCCACCGGGATGAGCCCGGGGTTGCCCTTGGCCTGGAACAGCGCTTCGGACAGCAGAGCGAAGGTGACGAGCAGAATGTGACCGGCCAACATGTTGGCGAACAGTCGCACCGTCAGCGAGAACGGACGCACCAAGAACGTCGAGATGAACTCGATGGGGGTCACCAGGATGTACAGCGCCTTGGGCACACCGGGCGGGAAGAGCGAGCTCTTGAGATAGCCGATGCCTTGATGCTTGAAGCCGGTGCCGATGAAGACCACCCACACCAACAGCGACAGGAACATCGGGATGGCGATGCGCGCGGTGGCCGGCATCTGCAGGAACGGAATGATTCCGGGCACGTTGCACAGATAGATGAACATGAAGATGCTCATCAGGAACGGGGTCCAACCGAGACCGTCGCGACCCATGGTCTGCATGACGATGCCGTTCTCGATGAACTCGACGATGGTCTCGGCGAGGTTGCGCACACCCTTGGGTGCCTTCATCGGATCCTTGCTTCCGGCGAGCAAGAAGATCACGGTGCCGATGAGCGCGGCGGCCACGGCGATGAGGGCGATTTTGTTGAACGACGGAAAGAGATCCTTCCAGCGAAGGATCTCATTGATCGGCGGGAACTCGAGTGCGATCACGTTCTGTTGGTCCTTTGTGCAGGCGTTGGTGGGCAGGCGGAACTTGTCGGGGGCTTTACTGACGTCGGGGTTTCAACCCCGGATATGCGAGCGATGCGGCCACGTAGCGCATCTCCCACACGAGGAGTCCTAGATGAGTCACAATAATGGTCAATCCGAGGGCCGTGAGCGAAATCCAGGAGGCGTCCCGGACAAGAATCACAGCCAGGAAGATCAGGCCGAGTCGGGCGATGTAGCCGAACAGCACGGCCCCCATCATGAGACCCAGGCTGATGCGCGCGGTGACCGCCACCAGACCGGCGGCACAGAAGAAATTCACCAGGACCAACGCCATGCCGTAGAGGGCCGAAAACACCCCGTCGAGTCCGGCGAAGACCGCGCACACCGCCACAATCACCGGCGAGGCGTAGGCCCCCCGCTTCAAGATGTCGAAGGAAACCTGGATCTCGGGCGCTTCACCGTCGAGTCGCGTGGTGATCGGTGACGGGTTGTCGGTCATGGTCATCGATCCGATCCGTCCGACCCGGCGTCGTGCTGGTGGGCCACGGCCCCCCGTCGCCGCTCGGCTTCGAGGGTCTTCATGCGGGCGTCGTAGACGAACCACATCTTCACGAATTGGCCCACCACGGAGAACACCACCAAGGCGATCATGAACACCGGCTGGGTGTCGAATGCCAGGTCCAGGAGCCAGCCGATCCCGAGGAAAACCACCACGGTGATGGCCATTTCCATGCCCTGGCCGAGGCCCTGATCGACGCTGTTGCCACCGTTCGGGCGACCCAAAACAGTGGTCACACGCTGGGCAATAGCCGTCGGACGACGGGTTTTGGCGGCGGCGGCAGACGAGTCGGTCATCAGTGGGGCGGTTTCCGGGGCGGGATCAGGGGCGACCGGGGGGCCGGTCGCTCGTGAAAGTTCGCACAATCTACCCAGCCGACGGGGGTCGGGGCAATTCGGTCGTGGCCTCGCCGCCGGGGCGGTCGGTCGCCGTAGCCCCCTCCTGACGGGCGTCCTTGCGCTGGCGGCGCACCTCGGGGTGCAGCACCGTGTACAGGCTGAGCGCGATGGCGGCCGTGCCGATGGGGATCAGGGCGGTGCGGGCCTTGGTGAAGATCGGGTACAGAACGAACCCCGACAGGATCGCAGTCCACAGCCACAGGATCAGCACGCTGCGGCGCTGACCGTGTCCGAGGTTCATCAAGCGATGGTGCAGGTGGCCCTTGTCGGCGGTGGCCACGCCTTGGCGCTTGGCCGCACGCCGCACGATCGCGAACAAGGTGTCGAAGATCGGGACACCCAGGATGAACAACGGGATGAACAACGGCGCGAGAAAGAAGTACGTCTGACCCGGCGTGTACGTGGAGCTGTCGGGGTCGGCACGACCCCCCACCACGCTGGTGGACACCGCCATCAACAAGCCGAGGAACAGAGCGCCGCTGTCACCCATGAAGATGCGGGCCTGATTGAAATTGTGCGGCAGGAAACCCACGCACACGCCCAACGCGATGATGGCGATGAGCGGCCCAATGTTGGGTTGCACCAGGACGCCCAGATCGTCCAGCCGGCGGCTGTACAAGAAGAACGCGGCCGCGGCGATGGCCACGATGCCGGCGGCCAAACCGTCCAATCCGTCGATGAGATTGACGGCTTGGCTCATGCCCATCAACCACAGGATCGTGATGATCGGCACCCAGTCGTTCGACAACACGAACACGTCGAGGAACGGAACGCGGAAGTAGAACATCGTCGCGCCGAACCACACCAGCACCAGACCGGCCAACACCGTGCCGGTGACCTTGGCCGGACTGGAGATCTCGCGGATGTCATCCACCAGCCCCGTGCCGAAGATCACGACGGCGGCCAACAACACACCGAGCGGTTCGGAGTTGTTGTCGAACACGGGGGCGAATCGACCCATGCGCCACGCCAGACCCAGAGCCACCACGAAGCCGACGAACATGGCGATGCCACCGACGTCGGGCGTGGCCACCTTGTGCACGCGACGCTCGTCGGGTTGAACCACCCAGCCCACGCGGTGCGCGACGCGGGTGACGATGGGCGTGGCGACGGAGGTGACGATGGCAGCGACGACACCGATGAAGAGGTAACCGGCGGTATCGGGCACGCCTGCGAGACTATTCGCCCCCGTTTTGGTTCCGGTCAGGCCGGATATGCCGGGAACGCGGCGCACAGGGCGGCCACGTCGGCTTTGACCGCGGCCACTTTGGCCTCGTCGGACCGGTCGCGCAGGGCCCGGGCGATGAGGTCGGCGATGGTGTCCATCTGCGGTTCCTTCATGCCCTGGGTGGTCACCGAGGGGGTGCCGATGCGCACGCCGGAGGTGACGAAGGGGCTGCGGGGGTCGTCGGGAATGGTGTTCTTGTTCAGGGTGATCCCGGCCAGATCCAGCACCGCTTGGGCTTCCTTGCCGGTGAGATCGGCGTCGAACGGACGCAGGTCGACCACCATGAGGTGGCAATCGGTGCCGCCCGAGACCAGGCGGAATCCGTTGCGCGCCAGGGCGTTGGCCAGGGCCGAGGCGTTGGCCACCACTTGGTGGGCGTACGCCTTGAAGGCATCGGACGCGGCCTCGCGGAAGGCCACGGCCTTGCCCGCGATCACGTGTTCCAGCGGTCCGCCCTGCCAGCCGGGGAACACGGCCTTGTCGATGGCCGCGGCGTGCTCGGCCGTGGACAAGATACAGCCGCCGCGCGGGCCGCGCAGGGTCTTGTGCGTGGTGAAGGTGATCACGTCGGCGTACGGAACCGGATTGGGATACGCCCCACCGGCGATGAGGCCGGCCAGGTGCGCCGCGTCGTACATGTAGTAGGCCCCCACCTCGTCGGCGATGGCCCGGAACGGCGCGGGATCGATGCGCCGCGGATAACTGGTGGTGCCGGCCACGATCATGCGCGGGCGGTGCTGCAACGCCAGGTCGCGCACCTGATCCATATCTATGCGCTCGTCACCGGGGGTCACCTTGTAGGGGATGAAGTTGTAGAGCTTGCCGCTGGCGTTCACGGGTGAACCGTGCGTGAGGTGTCCACCGTGATCGAGGCTGAGACCGAGCACCGTGTCGCCGGCGTTCAACAACGCCTGGTACGCGCACATGTTCGCGTTGGCGCCCGAGTGCGGTTGCACGTTGGCGTGTTCGGCACCGAACAGCGCCTTCACGCGCTCGATGGCGATGGCCTCGATGGAGTCGACCACCTGGTTGCCGCCGTAATAACGCTTGCCCGGGTAGCCCTCGCTGTACTTGTTGGTGAGGACGCTGCCGACGGCGTGCATCACCGCGGGCGAGGTGAAGTTCTCGCTGGCGATCAACTGCAGACCCGTGGTCTGGCGCGTGAACTCGTCGGCGAGGAGGCGCTCGATCTCGAGATCGGGGTCGGTGTCGGAGGGGAAGGGCATGATGGCTCTTTGCTGGTCAGAACTCGTTCTCGAGTTCCGTCAATTGTGCCACCCGTCGGGCGTGGCGACCCCCCTCGAACTCGGTGGAAAGAAACGTTGTGACGATTTCCTCAGCGAGACCGATGCCGACCACACGAGCGCCGATGGACAACACGTTGGCGTCGTTGTGGGCGCGCGCCATGCGCGCGGTGTACAGGTCGTTGCACAACGCGGCCCGCACGCCGCGCACCTTGTTGGCGGCCAGCTGCTCGCCCTGACCACTGCCGCCCATCACGATGCCGAAGTCGGCGGCTCCGTCGCGCACGGTGCGACCGACACCGGCACAGATGGGCGGATAATCGCAACTCTCGGTGGAGTGCGTGCCCTGGTCGTCGACCACGTGACCGGCGGCCGTGAGGAAGGCGACCAGGTGTTGCTTCAGGTCGTAACCCGCGTGGTCGGATCCGATGGCGATGCGCGAAGAGTTGCCGGACATGCACGAACCCTAATTCAGGGTGCGGGACGCGCGGGTGGCCGTTCGACGACCTCGTCGGCTCGCGACCACCTCGGGTAACTTGCGCGAATGGCCCTCGACCCCCGTACCCCCGTGATCGTCGGAGTCGGACAACGACTGCAACGTGTCGACGACCCCCTGGCGGCTCTGGCCCCCGTGCCGTTCATCGCCGAGGCGATCCGTGCCGCTTCGGCCGACGCGGGTCTGGCGTCGGTCCCCGACGTGGACTCCATCCGCGTGGTCAGTTTCCTGTCGTGGCGGTACCGCGACCCGGCGCGCTTCATCGCCGAGGAGCTGGGCATCACCACCCGCGAGACCGTGGCCACCACCATGGGTGGCAACAGCACGCAGTCGCTCATCAACGCCACCGCCGTGGAAATTCAGAACGGTGACGTGGACGTCGTGATCCTGTGCGGGGGCGAGACGTCGCGCACCCGTAAGCGGGCCCGCGCGGCCGAGATCGAACTGCCCTGGCCCGTGATCCCCGAGGACGTGAAGCCCTCGCGCGTGATGGGTGAGGACCTGGTGATGAACCACGAATACGAGTTGTCGCGTCGCATCGTGGCACCCATCCAGGTGTACCCCATGTTCGAGACGGCCCTGCGCGCGGCCGCCGGTCGCAGCATCGACGAGCACAACTCACACCTCGGTCGACTGTGGTCGGGATTCAGCAAGGTGGCCGCCGGCAACCCGTACGCCTGGATCCGCAAGGAGATGACCCCCGACGAGATCGTCAGCACCGGGCCGCGCAACCGCATGATCGGATTGCCGTACACCAAGGTGATGAACTCCAACAACGACGTGGACCAGTCCGCGGCCATCATCATGTGCTCGGTGGCCACCGCCGAACGTTTGGGTGTGTCGCGCGACAAGTGGGTGTTCCCCGTGGCCGGCACCGACTGCCACGAGCACAAGTACATCAGCGAACGCATGACCTTCGCCGACACCCCGGCCGTGAAGTTGGGCGGACGGCTGGCCCTGGAGTTGGCCGACACGTCCATCGACGAGATCGACATCGTCGATCTGTACTCGTGCTTCCCGTCGGCCGTGCAGTTCGGTGCGCTGTCGCTCGGTCTCGGACTCGATCGTCAACTCACGCGCACCGGCGGCTTGTCGTTCGCCGGTGGACCGTGGAACAACTACGTGATGCACGCGGTGGCCACGGTGGTGACCGAGTTGCGCGAACGCACCAACGAAAAAGCTCTGGTGTGGGCCAACGGCGGTTACGCCACCAAACACGCTTTCGGCGTGTACTCCACCACTCCCCCGACGCACGGATTCCGCCACGCATATCCGCAAGCCGAGGTCGACGCGATGCCGCGACGCACCGTGGTCGACGTGGGTGCGTCGGCGGGCGCGGCCACCGTCGAGGCCTACACCGTGATGCACGATCGCGACGGTAACCCCGAGCGATCGATCGCATCGTGCCTGCGACCCGACGGCACGCGTGCGTGGGGCATCAGCGAGGAGCGCGACACCGCATCGGGCATGTGCGAGGGCGAGTGGGTCGGCCGCGCGGTTCGTCTGGACGATGCCGGAACCCTGCTGATCTGACGATGTCGTACCTGGAGGAACGAACATGAGCAAACCCGCGATCATCCTCGACTGCGACCCCGGACACGACGACGCCTTGGCGATCATCGTGGCGGCACGTCACACCGACATTCTCGGCATCACCACGGTGTCGGGTAACGCCCCGATCGAGTCGACCACGCACAACACGCTTGTGATGAAGGATCTGCTCGGACTGAAAGTGCCGGTGCACCGGGGCGCGATTCGCCCGATCGTCGCCGAGCCGCAGTACGCCACGTACGTGCACGGGGCCAGCGGTCTCGACGGTGCCGACCTGCCCGCACCCACCAGCACCGTCGACGGCACCGACGCGGTGGGTTTCATCATCGACACCGTGCGCGCCAACGAAGGCGCGTGGTTGGTCCCCACCGGACCTCTCACCAACATCGCCATGGCCCTACGCATGGCGCCCGACATCGCCCACCGCATCGCCGGCATCTCGTTGATGGGTGGAGGCACCTTCGGCAATCGCACCACGGCGGCCGAGTTCAACATCTGGGTCGATCCCGAGGCCGCCGACATCGTGTACCGCTACGGCGGACCGCTGATCATGGCCGGACTGCACGTGACGCACCAGTTCCGCGCCACTCAGGCCCGTATCGACAAGGTGAAGGCCATGCCCGGCCAATTGGCCGACGTGATGGGTGACCTGATGCAGTTCTTCACCAACATGTACATGAGCCGGCATCATGGAATGGACGGCGGCGCCGTGCACGACCCGCTGGCCGTGATGGTGCTGACCCATCCCGAGTTGTTCACCCGCAAGAACGCGCACGTGGTCATCGAGTTGAACGGCACCCACACCCGGGGCATGACCCTCATCGACGAGCGCGACCTGCGCGAGGTGAAGGCCGGCAACTGCGACGTGTTGATGACGGTGGACGCCGAGGCGGCCTTCAACGTGATGAGCGAGGCCATCTCCCACTTCAGCCACTGACAGTCGGTCGGTCCGGAAGTAGGGTTCTCGCATGCGTGCCGCCGTCATGCGAGATTGGTCCCTGCGAGTCGACGACATCCCCGAGCCCACGCCCGGTGGTGGCCAGGTGTTGGCCCGCGTGTTGGCCTGTGGCATCTGCGGCAGTGATCTCCACCTGTTGGTGCACGGCGAGGAGAGCCGCCGACTGAGTGCCGAACTCGCCGACGGTGCGAGCCCGAATCCGGGCTCGCCGATCATGTTCGAACCGCACCTCGACACCGTGATGGGTCACGAGTACTGCTGCGAGGTGCTCGACGTGGGCCCGGGGGTGAACAACCTGAAGTCCGGCGACATCATCGTCAGCTTCCCGGTCACCTTCGACGAACAGGGCATCCACGGTGTCGGCTTCAGCAACAAGTACCCCGGTGGTTACGCCGAACGCATCGTGGCCAACGAGATGATGAGCATCAAGGTGCCCAATGGACTCTCCCCCGAACTGGCCGCCATGACCGAACCATTGGCCGTCGGCGTGCACGCGGTGGAGAAGAGTCGTATCGCGCAAGGTGACGCGGCACTGATCCTCGGCCTCGGCCCCGTCGGTCTGGCCTGCATCGCCGAGCTGAAGATGCGCGGCATCGGTCCCATCGTCGGCGCCGACTTCTCACCACGGCGTCGCGCCCTCGCCGAACATCTGGGCGCCGACGTGGTGGTCGACCCGCGTGACACCCCGGCCATCGAGGCCTGGCGGCGCGTCGACGGCAGGAAGCCCCTCGTGATCTTCGAAGCGGTGGGCGTGCCCGGCATGATCGAGCAGTCCATGCGCATGGCACCCAAGGACGCCCGCATCCTGATCGTCGGAGCGTGCATGCAAGAGGACCGGGTGCACCCCATGCTGGGCATCGGCAAGGAACTCAGCCTGCAGTTCGCCCTCGGCTACAGCCCGATCGAGTTCGGCAGCGCGTTGACCGCGATCGCCGACGGCAAGGTCGACCTCGCCCCCCTCATCACCGGTCGCGTCGGTATCGACGACGTGCCGCAGGCCTTCCGCGACCTCGGCAACCCCGAGGCACACGCGAAGATCCTCGTCATGCCGAAGTGAGTGGCGTGGGCGCGGATTCCTTCCCCCAGCAATACGCGCGCACCCAACGACTCACCTTGGGCGAGCCGCGCAACGTCACGGTGTCCGACGACGGACGCAAGGTGGTGTTCCTGCGTAGCGATTCCGGCGACGATCCGGTGAACCGACTGTGGTTGCTCGACGTGGAATCCGGAGTCGAGACGTTGGTCGCCGATCCGCACGCCATGTTGGGTGCCGACGATGCCGAGGACCTTCCGCCCGAGGAGCGCGCGCGTCGCGAACGCCTGCGCGAGGGGGCCGGCGGCATCACCGGTTACTCCACCGACATCGACACCGCGCGGTTCGTGTGCACGCTGTCGGGACGACTGTTCGTCGGCGACCTGCACCTGGCGAACGTGCGCGAGATCCGCACGATCGGAACGGTGTTCGACCCGAGACTCTCGCCCGACGGCCGTTGGGTGGCGTACGTGAGCGGTCGCGCCTTGCGCGTGGTGAGCGTGGAGTCGAGCGACGAGCACGGTTTCGAGTTGGCCGGACCGACACTGTTCGACGAACCCGACACGGTGAGTTGGGGCTCGGCCGAGTTCGTGGCCGCCGAGGAGATGAACCGCTACCGCGGTTTCTGGTGGTCGCCGAACTCGCGACACGCGGCGGTGTGTCGCGTGGACGAGGCGCCGGTGGCGGTGTGGCACATCGCCGATCCGGCGCATCCCGAACGACCGGCCAACGCGGTGCGCTATCCGGCCGCTGGAACCGACGACGCGGTCGTGTCGTTGCACGTGTTCGACGCCGTCGAGGGCACGCGCGTCGACGTGTCGTGGGACGCCGTCACGATGCCCTACCTCGTCGACGTGGACTGGATCGACGCCGAGAGATTGTTGGTCACCGTGTGCTCGCGTGATCAACGCACCTTCGTCACTTTGCGCGCCTCGCGTGTCGACGGCACCACCACCGAGATCGCCCGCCGTACCAGTGACACCTGGGTCGACATCGTCCCGGGTGTCCCCGCTCACCTGGGCAACGGTGCGTTGGTGATGGTCGACGATCGCGACGGTTGGAAACGACTGATCATCGACGGTGTCGCGGTCACTCCCGTGGGCATGAACGTGCGCGCGGTGTCGAGCGTGGGCCACGACGAGGTGGTGTTCACCGCCAACGTCGCCGAGCGCCCCGAATGTCAGAGCGCGCACCGCTGGAGTACCACGGGCAGCACCGACCTCACCCTTCTCGACGGGACCAACTCGGTCGCCGTGGGTGGGGCGACGGTGGTGACGCGACGCGCGTCGGTGACGCAACCGCGCGCCATCACCACGGTGGTCGCGGGTCCGCACCGTCACGAGATCGTCAGTCACGCCGAGACTCCCCTGGTCGATCCGCGACCGAGGTTCCTGCGCGTCGGTGCGCGCCGCATTCCGTGCGCGCTGTTGATGCCCACCGGACACGTGCCCGGAACGAAGTTGCCGGTGCTGATGGATCCCTACGGCGGACCGCACGCGCAACGGGTCGTGGACTCGCGCGCCGCGCACTGCACGTCGCAGTGGTTCGCCGACCAGGGGTTCGCGGTGCTGGTGGTGGACGGTCGCGGCACTCCCGGTTTGGGAACCGAGTGGGAGCGAGCCGTTCATCTCGATCTGGCCGGTCCCGTCCTGGAGGATCAAGTGGACGCACTACACGCGGTGGCCGCCGAGAACCCCGACCTCGATCTGTCGCGCGTGGGCATCCGCGGATGGAGCTTCGGCGGATACCTGGCCGCGCTCGCCGTGTTGCGTCGACCCGACGTCTTCCACTGCGCGGTGGCCGGAGCTCCGGTCACCGAGTGGCGCCTGTACGACACCTTCTACACCGAGCGGTACCTCGGCCATCCCGCGACCGACTCGGCTCCGTACGACCGCACGTCGTTGCTGAACGACGCCCCCACGCTCGAACGCCCCTTGTTGCTCGTCCACGGGCTCGCCGACGACAACGTGGTGGCGGCCCACACCCTGCAGTTCTCGTCGGCGTTGCTGGCCGCCGGAAAGCCTCACGAAGTGTTGCCGTTGTCGGGGGTCACCCACATGACCCCGCAGGCGGTGGTGGCCGAGAACCTCTTGTTGCACCAACTCGACTTCCTGCGCCGATCTTTGCCACCGGCGTGACCCCGGTGTTGGGGCGCTCGGTGTCGGCTGGGCTACCGTTTCCCCCGTGGCTGCAACCCCCTCCCCCGACCTGATGCTCGAGCCCCTCTCGCTGGAAGCCGACGGCTTCCCGGCGCGACCGCTCAGCGAGTGGCTGACCACCTTCCACTTGGCGTCGGTGGTACTCGATCCCTTCACCAACGAAAGTTCCTGGATCCTGCCCACCGCGGCGCGGGTCTTGCGGGCCTTCTCTGGAGCCGCGGTTCGCACCAACCTGATCGTCACCGCATCGGCCGACGAGGCGGCGGCGTTCCTCGGGCCACTCGCCAAGGAGTTCCTGGTGTTCACCGACCCCGATCGCGCCGCCGTGAAGGCCTTCGGGTTGACCACGCTTCCCGCGCTCGTCTTCGTGCGCTCCGACGGCACCATTCCGGCCTCGACCGAAGGCTGGAATCCCGCTCAGTGGCGAGCGGTGGCCAAGTCCATCGCCGAGGTCACCTCGTGGACCGCGCCCGCCATCCCCGCCCCGGGTGACCCGACGGCCTTCGGCGGCACTCCCGCACTCGGCTGATTCTGGTCCCGCTCACCGACCTCCCCGTCGAGGACGTCGTCGACGACCTGCGAACCGCACTGAAAGATCACTGGTGCGCCGTGTTGGTGGCACCGCCGGGTGCCGGCAAGACCACGCTCGTGCCGCTGCGCTTGATCGATCTACCGTGGATCGACGGTGGTCGCATCGTGATGTTGGAACCACGACGACTGGCGGCGCGCGCGGCGGCGCGCCGACTGGCCGCGCTCATCGGCGAGGAGCCCGGCGGTTTGGTGGGTTACCAAACGCGCGACGAACGACGCATCGGAGCGAACACGCGCATCGAGGTGGTGACCGAGGGAATTCTCACGCGCCGCCTGCAGAACGATCCGAGCCTCACCGGAACCGCGCTGGTGATCTTCGACGAGGTGCACGAGCGCAATCTGCCCACCGATCTGGGCTTGGCGTTGGCCCTCGACGCGCGTCGCTTGCTGCGACCCGATCTGCGCGTGCTGGCGATGTCGGCCACCGCCGACACCAAGGGATTGCTACGCGTGTTGGGCGACGACACGCCGGTGATCACCAGCGACGGACGACAGTTCCCGGTGGACGTTCGTTGGGCCCCCATGGGCAAACAACAACGACTCGACGATGCAGTGATCGACGTGGTGAGTCGGGCGTTGCGTGACGACGAGGGTGATGTGCTGGTCTTCATGCCCGGTATCGCCGAAATCAACCGCGTGGTGCACGGCCTCGAGGGTCGAGTCCCGTCGAACGTGGACGTTCATCCGCTCGCCGGTGCGTTGTCGCTGGCCGACCAGGACCGCGCCCTCGCACCGTCACCGTCGGGTCGACGTCGCGTGGTGGTGAGCACCGACATCGCCGAGACCAGCCTCACCGTCGACGGCGTGAGCATCGTGGTCGATGCCGGACAGGCCCGCGTTCCTCGCTACGACCAGCGCACCGGGATGAGCCGACTCACCACCATCCCCACCTCGCGCGCCTCGGCCGATCAGCGCGCCGGACGCGCCGGACGACTGGGCCCCGGCGTGGCCTACCGTCTGTGGAGCAAGATCGAGCACGGCAGTCGACGCGCGCACCTGGACGCCGAGATCACGCAAGTGGATCTTTCGGGGCTGATGCTGGAGCTCACCGCATGGGGAACCGCGATCGACGAACTGCGATTCATCGACCCGCCACCGAGTGGTGCGGTGAAGCAGGCCAACGACTTGCTCACCATGCTCGGAGCCCTGGATCACGACGGTCGACTCACCGAGGTCGGACGACGGATGCTGAGCGTTCCGGTGCACCCTCGATTGGCGCGGATGATCGGTGAGTCGGAACCGGACGACCGCGGTCTGGCCTGTGTCATGGCCGCGCTCCTCGACGATCGCGACGTGATGCGGGGACGGCCCGACGATCTGCCCGTCGACATCGGCCTACGGGTGCGCATGATCACCGGTGAGATGCACGACGACCGCGCCGACCGCCGTGGAACCGCGCGGGTGCGCGAACGGGCCGAGGACCTGTCACGCCGCACGGGTTCGCGCCTGGATTGGAGCGACGTCGACGCCGAGCACTGCGGACGGGTGTTGTTGCTGGCCTACCCCGACCGGCTGGCCGTGCGACGCCAGCCCGGTCAGTACCAGTTGCGCACGGGTTCGGCGGCGTGGTTCCGTCCCACCGATTCGCTCGCCCACGAGACGTTCGTGGTGGCCGCCGATCTGGACGGCGACCGCAAGAACGCCCGCGTGCGATCCTGCGCACCGGTCGATCACGCGACGATCGCCCGGGTGTTGCGCGACGAGGTCTCGACCGAACGCACCGTCGTCTGGGACAAGGAGCGTCGCGACATCGTCGAGCGCGTGGTCGTCCGCCTCGACAAGATGCGTCTCGACGAGGAGACGCGCCGACCCTCCCCGGGCGAGGCGGCGGTCGACACGTTGATGGAACGCGTGGTGGCCACCCGGCTGGCCGAATTGCCGTGGGGCCACGCCACCGGCGAACTGCGCGCGCGAGTGAACTTCCTGCGTCGCGAACTGGGTGACTCGTGGCCCGACTGGAGCGACAAGACGCTGCTGTCCACCGTCGACGAGTGGTTGCGTCCGTATCTGGTGGGCATGACGTCCGTGTCGGAACTGAAGTCGCTCGACCTGGCGATGTTGTTGCGATCGCAGTTGCCGTGGCCCGAGGGCGCGCGCTTGGACGAGTTGGCGCCCACCCGTCTCGAGTTGGCGTCGGGTCGCGCGTTGGCACTGGACTACGGCACCGCGGTGGCCGAGGGAACGGCACCGGTGGTGCGGGTGCGCGTGCAGGATCTGTTCGGCACCAAGGTGCACCCCACGATCGCCGATGGTCGGGTGGCGTTGGTGTTGCACCTGTTGTCGCCCGCCGATCGACCCGTACAGGTGACGTCGGATCTGCCGGGTTTCTGGGCCGGAAGTTGGGCCGATGTGCGCAAGGACATGGCGGGTCGATATCCGAAACATCAGTGGCCCGACGATCCGGCCAACGCCGATCCCAAGAGAATGAAGGACCGCTGATGATCGGCTTCGATGTCGCCGGGTTGTCGTGGCCCATGGTGTTGCTGTGCACGGCGTTGGCGATGATCGGCTCGAGCGTTCAAGGCTCGTTGGGTTTCGGACTGGGCATGCTCACCTCTCCGCTCTTCGCCATGGTCGACCCTTCGTTCATCCCGGTGGCGATGATGCTGGCGGTCGTCCCCTTGACCTTCGGTGTGGCCATTCGTGATCGCGCGCACATCGACACCTCCGGTTTCAAGTGGGCCGTGCTCGGTCGCTTCCCCGGGGTCTTCGTCGGACTGGTGGCGTTGCGGGCCATGAGCGAGGACTCTCTGGCCTACGCCGTGGCCTCGTCCGTGGCACTCGCCGTGATCATCTCGGTGGTCACCGCGCGACGCGGACAGGTGGTGCCGACCAACGCCACCACGCTCACCGCGGCCGGCTTCGCCAGCGGATTCATGGGCACGGTCACCTCCATCGGCGGTCCCCCGATGGCGCTGGTGTACAAGGACGGCGACCCGCGAACCGTGCGCGCCACCATCGCGGCCTTCTTCAGCATCGGGGTCGTCATCACCGTCGGTGGTTTCGTGTTGTCGGGCGAGATCGGTCGTCACGAGTTGGCGTTGACGGCGGTCATCCTGCCCGGGGTGGTGGCCGGACTGCCGCTGTCGAGTGTGCTGGCTCGCCACATGTCGCCCACGGTCATGCGCCCGCTCATCCTGGTCATGTGCGCGGCATCGGCGCTGCTGTTGTTCCTGCAGACGGCCCTCTGAAGGGCTGGGCATCGACGCGTCGGCGGGCGTAGCGTGACGGCATGCCCGAGTTCGAGTTCACCGAGATCCTGCCGCTGGGCAAGGACGACACCCCCTATCGCTTGGTCACCACCGACGGCGTGTCGACGTTCGACACGCCCGAGGGAACGTTCCTGAAGGTCGAGCCCGAGGCGCTCACCCGCATCACGCGCGAGGCCATGCGTGACATCGCCCACTTCCTGCGCCCGGGCCACCTGCAGCAGTTGCGCAACATCCTCGACGACCCCGAGGCCAGCGACAACGACCGATTCGTCGCGCTCGACCTGTTGAAGAACGCGGCCATCGCGGCCAGCGGCGTGTTGCCCATGTGTCAGGACACCGGAACCGCCATCGTGAAGGCGAAGAAGGGTCAGTTCGTGTTCACGGGCGGCGGAGACGAGGAGGCCATCGCCCGTGGGGTGTTCGACACCTATCTCACGAGCAACCTTCGTTACAGCCAGATGGCGCCGCTCACCATGTACGACGAGGTGAACACCGGCAACAACCTGCCGGCCGAGATCAAGATCAACGCCATCGACGGCGACGCCTACAAGTTCCTCTTCATGGCCAAGGGCGGCGGCAGCGCTAACAAGAGCTACCTCTTCCAGGAGACCAAAGCGTTGCTCAACGACAAGTCGTTGTTCCCGTGGTTGTTCGAGAAGATGAAGTCGCTCGGCACCGCCGCCTGTCCGCCGTATCACCTGGCCGTGGTCATCGGTGGAACGTCGGCCGAGCACGCCGTGGAGACCGCGAAGTTGGCCAGCGCGCGCTATCTCGACTCGTTGCCCACCGAGGGTTCGAAGCTGGGTCACGGTTTCCGCGACCTCGGCATGGAACAGCGCATCCTGAAGTTGTCCCAAGAGACCGGCATCGGCGCCCAGTTCGGCGGCAAGTACTTCTGCCACGACGTGCGCGTGATCCGCCTTCCGCGCCACGGCGCGTCGTGCCCGGTCGCCATGGCCGTGTCGTGTTCGGCCGACCGACAGATGCTGGGCAAGATCACCTCCGACGGCATCTTCCTCGAGCAACTAGAGACCGATCCGGCGCGCTTCCTCCCCGACGTGACCCACGACGATCTGCAGGATTCGCCCGTGGTGCAGATCGACCTCAATCGTCCGATGGACGAGATCCGCGCCGAGTTGAGCAAGTACCCGGTGAAGACGCGCGTGATGCTCACCGGACCGCTGGTGGTGGCGCGTGACATCGCCCATGCCAAGTTGAAGGAGCGCATCGACGCCGGTCAGGGTTTACCCGACTACATGAAGAACATGGCCGTGTATTACGCCGGCCCGGCCAAGACCCCCGAGGGCATGGCGTCAGGTTCGTTCGGACCCACCACGGCGGGACGCATGGACAGTTACGTCGACGAGTTCCAGGCCAACGGTGGCAGCTTCGTGATGCTGGCCAAGGGCAACCGTTCGCGTGCGGTGACCGACGCGTGCAAGAAGCACGGCGGCTTCTACCTGGGTTCCATCGGTGGGCCGGCCGCGCGTCTGGCCCAGGACTGCATCACCAAGGTCGAGGTGCTGGAGTACGCCGAGCTGGGCATGGAGGCGGTTTGGAAGATCGAGGTGCAGGACTTCCCGGCGTTCATCGTGGTGGACGACAAGGGCAACGACTTCTTCGATCTGGTGAACAAGCCCTTCGGCGGCACCCCGGTATCGCTGAAGTAACCCTGCTTCTGGGGGGCTTTCGCGCGCCTTACCGTCACGAATCCCACCCGGGATTCACTTGACGTTCATCATCGGATCTTGAGGATCGAGGCGTCGGGAGGTCCCTACCGCCGCACTAGTTTCCTCGTATGCGACGCAAGCCTCTTTCGATCTCGTTGGCGATTCTCGGCATGGCCCTCCCCCTCGTCGGTGCCTCTCCTGCAGCAGCGAGCGGGTCTGCATCACACCCGACCCCCGCGACCGTCGATGCCATGTCGACCGCGGCCCTCGGATCCGTCACCAACGTGTTCGAACCCGACCACGACGTGGTGGCGGCCGAAGTCGCCAGCAACATCGACGGCTATCGCGT
>Ga0169931_10006140_pt1 | contig 18192 bp, 9 predicted proteins | sample Kivu_15m_20L_FD_129675 | JGI IMG/M metagenome (GOLD analysis project Ga0169931, IMG submission 129675) | Freshwater microbial communities from Lake Kivu, Western Province, Rwanda to study Microbial Dark Matter (Phase II) - Kivu_15m_20L... | ecosystem: Environmental > Aquatic > Freshwater > Lake ... | reverse complement strand
GTCGGAGGTGCCCTCGGGTGCTGCGGCGCGCGCTGCGCGTTCGTCGGCGTTGGTGCGTATGGGTTCGGGTTCGGTGCGGGGGTCGGCTCCTGGGGCATTGGCGGCGGCGGTGGTGCGTCGTGAGCGTGAGGTGAGTGCTGGGGCGACTGGTTCGTCGGCGGGTCGTGGTGGTGCGGTGCGGCGTTCGGTGGTGCGTGGCGCTGCGGGTTCGGCCGTTGCAGGTGGCTCTTCGACGGGTTCGGTCCGGCGTTCCGCGTTGGGCGTGCGCCCGGGTGCGGTGGTTGCGTCGACTTCTACAGCAGGCCGTGGGGCGGCCTCGGGTTCCGTCGTATCCGGTCGTCAGGGGACGTTGCGTCGGTCACCGTCGACGGCCGTGCGTCCTTCGCTGCTCGCCGTGCGCCCCGGTGCGAATCCGGCCTTGAGGCGTTCGGCATCGGGCCTGACCACGGATCGTTCGTCTGCACCGGTCCCTCAGGGCATGGGCGGCCGTTCGTCGACGGGCTCGCAACGTTCGTCGGCACAGCGTCTCGCCCGTGCGTCGGCGCTGAGCCGCTCGGGGCTGGGCTCGGTCAACAGTCCGGCTGCGATCGCGGCCTCGGCCCTGGCTGCGCGAAGCCATTCCATGGCGCCGAGCGCTCCATCACCATTTGCCCGGCGCAACCCCACCGGCCGCTCTGCGGCCGCTGCGCAGACGTTCGGTGATCGGGCCCGCGCCCACCGTGGCCTGGGTCGGTCGGTGCGGCGGTCGGCGGCCGACCGCAGTGCGCCCGCGTCGATGCCAGCGCGCCGTTCGCTGCCCACGGCCGGTGGTGTGGGCCTTGCGGGCGCAGCCCGTTCGTCGCTGCTGACGACATCCCGTCAGGGCACCGATGGCCAGATCCGCCGTTCTGTGTCGGCGTTGAAAGGTGCCGCCAAGGGCGCCACCGCCGTGGCACGTCGGCCTGAGACCCGGTGGGCCGTTCAGTCCGTTGCTTCGCCTGGTTCCGTCGCTGCCGCCCAGGCTGTGGCCATGCTGGGCACCCGTACGGCGACGGCGGGGTCGGCCTCCGGGTCCGCTGCTGGTTCGGTGCGCCGGTCTCCCACGGCCCATTCGGGAATGCCGCTTCGACGTTCGTCGTCGGGCCTCGTCCATGACGCCGCCTGGGCCACCGACGGCGGACGGGCTGCGAGTTCCTCGACGAACTCTTCGACGAACTCCTCGGGTCGGCGGGCGGCCAATCGTTCGATCAGCCAGTCCACCGACGACGACCCGACCACGATGCGCCGTTCCACGGCGACCGGGTCCACTGGGACCAGCGCAGCACAGGCCGCTGCGCGCCGTGCCCGAGCGTCCATGAACGCAGCGCCGATGGGCGCCCAGGCGGCTGCCGCTGGCGTGGCGGCCTCCCGGGCCGTTCGTCGGTCGGTGTCGGCGGTTTCCCCGACGGGCTCGAGCACAGCCGGTGTGTCCAACGGCGGGCGCCTGCCCGGTTTCGCCGCTGCCCGGCCTCGCCCGGGGTCGGCCGTGGGCCCGGTCACCCGCCGTGCGGTCCCCCGAGCGGACCGTCCCATCGGGTGGTCGGCGGCACTGGCCGGGGTTCAGGCGGCTCGCCGCCAAGAGGCGACCACGGCGAGCTCGTCACCTGACACCGTGAGTCGATCGACATCGAGTGGGTCGAGTGCTGGCTCGAGTCGTAACTCGGGATCGTCCGGCAATCGCTCGGGATCGTCCGGCAATCGCTCGGGATCGATGAGGCGCACCGTCGTGCGCCGGTCCCCGTCGTCGTCTACCGCGCTGGTTCGGCGGTCACCGTCAGGTCTGGCCACTGCGGCCTCCACGGGAGGAGAGTGGAGTGCTGCCGACATGGCGGCCCGCCTCGAGGCGGGAGAGCAGATTCCGGACCGCATCGAGAGGGTGGTCCGCCGTTCGGCGAGTGGTGGGGGCTCGATGGGCGTAGCCTCCATCGGGCCGGGTGCGCCGGCGAAGGCTGCCGAGGGTCCGCCGCCCGATTCGCCTGCTGGCATGCTTGGGGCGGGTCCGATCTCGACGAGCCGTCTGCTCGACATTCAGTCATGGATCGCTGGTTTGGTGGAGGAACGACTCGCGCTCGAACTCGAGCGGCGAGGCCTGAGCGGAGATAGGTGGTGAGGTCATGGCAGGTGAGAAGGCCTACTTGATGACGGAGACGGACAAGAAGATTCCGTTCTTGTTCAACCCGAACGAACTCTCGTTTTCCAAGAGCAACTCGTGGGAGAAGGCGACGGCGGCGGGCAACAGTGCCCCCAAGTTGGACTTCTCGAGCGGTGGTTCGGTGACGTTCAGCCTGAAGATCGAGTTCGACACCACCGACACGGGAAAGCCGGTGAGCGACCACACCGACAAGCTGTACGAGTTGATGCTCGCCGACCCCAGCCTCAAAGGGACCAAAGAGGACCGCAACATGGGGCGCCCCCCGTGGGTCCAGTTCCACTGGGGCAAGTTGCGTTCGCACAAGGCGGTCGTCGAGAGCCTGAGCATCGAGTTCACCTACTTCGCATCGGACGGCACTCCCCTGCGAGCCATGTGCAATCTGTCGCTCAAGCAGTACGAGGACGAGGGCAAACTGGCGCCGCAGAACCCCACCTCGGGTACGCCGGCGCCGCACAAGGTGCGCCGGGTCAGTCCGGGGGAGTACCTCGACACGATCTCGGAGGAGCAGTACGGCTCGTCGAACCGTTGGCGGGCGATCGCAGATGCCAATGGGGTCGATGATCCGCTGGCCTTGCCCGCTGGCCGCACCTTGGTGATCCCGCAGTTGGAGGACTGACCCGGTGTCGATCGGTCAGTACAGCCCCAAGGTGACCCTTGACGGATCTGCGATCAAGGAGGACCTCGTCGATGTCCTGCTCGACGTGCGTGTCGTCCAAGATCTGCACGCACCGTCGATGGCGACGCTGAGGTTCAGCGATCCGTACTTCGACCTGCTCGACTCCTCCTCGTTCAAACTGGGCGCCAAACTCGAGGTGGCCTTCCCCTCGTCGTCCGGCTCCGACACCACCGTGTTCAAGGGCAAGATCTCAGCCGTTGGCTCCGAACAGGGCGCTGGTGATCGGCACGAGTTGGTGGTGACCGCTTTCGACGGATCGCAGGTGCTCACGCGCACGGTCGCGCCGATCTCGTACCAGGAGATGTCCGTCGGTGACATCGTGGGCAAGATCGCCAAGACCCATGGTCTGAGCCCGCAGGTGAAGGACGCCGATGACAAACTCGACTACTTCCTCCAGGTCGACACCGACTACATGACCTTGAACGAACTGGCGGCGCGCTGCGGCACCGAGTGGTGGGTCGACGACACCAAACTGCACTTCGCCAAGCGCAAGGTCGAGTCGTCGACGAAGCTGGAGTGGGGTGACAACCTCCGTCGTCTCTCGGCCCGGTTCTCGGCCGGCGGCCACGTCGAGGAGGTGACGGTTCGCGGTTGGGATCCGGCCACGCAGAAGGCCGTCGTCGGCACGGTGAAGCGCAGTGCGATCGCCGCAGGTGACATGGGTCAGGAGATGCCCATCCAGTCGGACCGGGTCTCCCAGGCCAAGGACCTCAAGGGTGCCATCACGATCACCGAACTGCAGGTGGCGTCTGCTGAGGAGGCCAAGGCGATCGCGACGTCGCGACTGGCGGACCTGTCGGCGGGCGAGTTGCGGGTGAAAGGTGAGGCCTACGGCTCGCCCATGGTTGCCGCCGGCAAGACCGTCGAGATCGCCAAGGCGGGCACGCAGTTGTCGGGCAAGTTCGTCGTGACCCGTGTCGAGCACGTGTTCGGCGTCGACCGGCCTCTCGTGTCGCGCTTCGAGGCGGGCCGCATGGGCCCGGGAGGTCTGGCCGATCGCCTCGCCTTCGCCGATCAGACCGATCGTCAGACGCGCCGGATGTTCGCTGTGGGCACGGTCACCAACGCCAAGGACCCCGAGAAAGCGGGTCGGGTCAAGGTGAAACTGCCGATGGTGTCCGACAAGGACGAGTCGACGTGGGCGCGCGTGGTGACGTTGGGTGCCGGCAAGAGTCGGGGCATCGAGTTCATGCCCGATGTCGGCGACGAGGTCGTGGTGGCGTTCCTGGGCAACGATCCACGTTTCCCCGTGGTGCTCGGCTCTCTGTGGAGCAAGAAGTACGCGCCGCCTCTGCCCGAGCCGGTGAAGGACGACAAGATCAGCGAGCGCATGATCGTCGCCGCCTCGGGCGCCAAGCTGAGTTTCGTCGAAGGTGCGGGCGATGCCGACAAGGCGATCACGTCCCTCATTCACGCCGTCGCCGACACCAAGCTGATCATGGACAAGGCGGGCATCCTGATCGAGGCCAAGAAGGACCTCAAGATCGTGATCAAGGTGGGTGACTCGCAGGTCGAGATGAAGGGCGACGGCACGATCAACATCAAGGGCAAGGCCATCACCATCAAGGCCGATGCCGACATCAAACTCCAGGGCAAGAACGTCTCGATCAAGGGCGACATGGGCGTCAAGGTCGATGGCGGATCGAAACTCGATCTCGGTCCGGGAGGTGCCAAACTGGAGTCCAGTGCCATCACGACCATCAAGGGCGCGATGGTGAAGTTGAACTGACTACGCACCGAGGCGACGAGGGAGAACACACATCATGAGCGAGGCTGGCGACTTCATCGGACGCGGCTTCCCGTTTCCCCTCCGCATCGACGCCCGAGGTTCCATGGTGCTCGTCGGGGGGATCGAGGAGCTCGAACGGTCAATGGCGGTGGTGCTCTCGACAGCTCCCGGCGAACGACCCTTCAGGCCCCTGTTCGGGTGCCGTATCTGGGAGTTGATGTTCGAACCCATCAACGAGAACACGATGGGCCTCATGGAGATGTACGTCGAGGATGCACTTCGCCGCTGGGAACCCCGTGTCGACGTCGAGGAGATCCGCTGTCTGCCGAACCCCGACAGCGGCGAGGTGCATGTGGAGATCGATTATGTCGTGCGACAGACCAACGACCGTCGTAACCTCGTGTATCCGTTCTACTTGATTCCGCCTACCGAGGACGAGGAATGAATCGAAGTCCACGGACGAGGGTTTTTTCGGCAATGATGTAGACGTACTACGCCGCGGACCAACGGCAAGGAGCCGATGTGAGTTTTCCCATTCCCAGCCTTGACGACCGGCGGTTTCAGGATCTCGTCGACGAAGCCAAGCGGCTCATCCCTCAGTTTCTGCCCGAGTGGACAAACCACAACGTTTCCGATCCCGGTGTCACCCTGATCGAGTTGTTCGCGTGGATGACCGATCTGACGCTGTACCGGCTCAATCGTCTTCCCGATCGGCTCTACTCGGCCTTTCTCGATCTGGTGGGTATCTCGCCCTTTCCGGCCTCGCCCGCCACGGTTCCCATCACCTTCTGGTTCTCCACCGTCCCCGAGGAAGTGGTTGTCGTGCCCGCGGGTTCGGAAGTGGCCACCATCGGGGAGGACCCGATCGTGTTCGCCACTCTCCACGATCTCGTGGTGTACCAACCCGAGTTGCGCTTCGCGTTGACGGCGCCCGCCACGGGTGGCGAACCCGACGAGGGTCGCTGCGTCGACGTCCTCCAGGACCTCCAGTTGCCCAACGAGTCGGTTGCACTGTTCACGTCGTCCCCTGTCACCCCCGGTGACGCTTTCTATCTGGGCTTTCGCGATCCCCTCGGCGGCACGGTGCTGCGTCTGGACGTGATCGCGCAGGTCGAGGGCATCGGTGTGGACCCCCTCGACCCGCCGCTTCGCTGGGAGATCTGGAGCGAAGAGGGATGGGTGCGCTGCCAGGTGCAGAGCGACTCGACTGGCGGGCTCAACCGTGACGGCCAGGTGATGCTGCTGGTACCCCATGGCCACGAACCCCTCGCCGTCGACGGTGAGCGGGCGTTCTGGCTTCGGCTGCTCCTCGCCGAGGCACTCCCGGGGCAGTCGACCTACCGCACCTCACCCGTGCTGCGCTCGGTCGCCGTACACGCCATCGGCGGCACGGTGCCGGCGGAACACAGCGAGGAGATCCCGGGTGAGTACCTGGGTATCTCGACGGGTATCCCCGGTCAGATCTTCCGTGTGTCCAATGCGCCCCTGTTGCCGAGGCGTGACGGAGAGGTGATCCAGGTTCGGGTCGACGGCGACAGCAGCGACTGGGACGAGGTGGCCGAGTTCTCGGCGAGTGGATCTCAGGATCACCACATCATGTGGGACTCGAACACGGGTGAGGTCCGGTTCGGGTCGCGTATTCGCTACCCCGATGGTTCATGGCGCCAGCACGGCGCCGTGCCTCCCGCCGGTGCGTCGGTATGGGTCAGTGGTTACCGGCGTGGTGGTGGCGCCCGAGGCAACGTGGGTGCCGGTTCGCTGACCACCCTGCGCTCGGCGGTGCCCTACGTCGACCGGGTGTCGAACCTGATCCCGGCAAGTGGCGGTGTGGACGCCGAGACCATCGAGAACGCCAAGATCCGGGGTCCGCTGACCCTGGTGTCGGGTGGGCGAGCGGTGAGTGCGGCCGACCATGAACAACTGGCGCTCCAGTCCAGTCCGCGTGTGGCTCGCGCCCGTTGCATACCCCCGACGCAGCCCGGGGGGCCGACGACGTTGTTGATCGTCCCCGACCCAGGGCGGCCCGCCGAATCCCTGAGAATCGACGACCTCGCTCTGAGCGATCGCCTGGCCGACGACATCACGGCGTTTCTGGAACCGCGTCGGGTTCTGGGCACGGCCATCGAACTGGGTACTCCCACCTACCACGGCGTCAGCGTGGCCGCCCTGGTGCGAGTCACACCCGGACGTGCGCCTGCCGGCGTGCGCCAGCGCTGTATCGACCGCCTGTGGCAGTTCCTGTCGCCCGTGACCGGTGGTCCCGAGGGGAAGGGTTGGCCATTCGGCGCCGCCGTGACCACCGGTGCCATCGCCAACGCCCTGGTCGACGTGTCCGGTGTGGATGCGGTTGACGAGGTGGTGCTCTTCGAGGCCGACCTCCGCAACGAACGCCGTCTCACCGGTGCAGTGGACACGATCCGCATCGGTGACAATGCGCTGACGCTGGGGCACCGGCTCCAGGTGGTGGCGCGGTGAGCAGACAGCGTGGCTGGCTCCCGGGGCGCCTGCCCATGGGCATGCGAGACGATGCCATTCTGGCGCGCTTCGTCGAGATGCTCGAGCAGGTGGCCGAGCCGGTACAGCAACGCATCGACCAACTTCAGTACCTGGCCGATTCGTCGGTGACGCCCCTGCCGCTCCTTCCGTGGCTGGCGGCGATGGTGGGTGCTGAGGACCTCGAGACCCTTCCCGATGTTGAGCGCCGACGCTTCGTTCGCCAGGCGGGTGCACTGCTGCAGGGTCGGGGCACGTATGCGCAGTTGGAAGCCCTCGTGGCGCCGTTCAGCGCCGGCGGGTACAGCATCAGTGACGACGGCGGCATCTATCGGGAGGGGCGTGCCACTCCCTGCTCGGGCAACGTATGGGTGCGCATCGAGCAACTGCAGTTCACCAGTCGTGACAACCTCACCACGATCATCAGGGAAGCGGTCCCTGCCCACTGCGTGGTGTGGTTCCAGGTGGGAGACGAACCGATGGAGGCTCTGGTCCGATGAACCTGATCGCCTGTCCGCAATGTGGTGCCCCCAACAGCGACCCTCAGGGGCAACGCTCGGGTGACGCCTTCTGCAAGGACTGCGACTACCCCCTGTTCTTCACGTTGGGCGTGGTGCAGCACATCGATCTCGACGACGACGCCGCCACGTCCCGATTGCCGGGTGTGGGTGGGCGCGATCGCCGCGTGTGGCTGCCGTGCCCTGAATGCGGCGAGCTGAATCCGCGCGATGGCGTGCACTGTCTGCGGTGCGGCGCCGTGCTGTACAAACCCGAACCCGAACCGGTGGCCGTGGTCGAGGAGACTGCGGTGGTGGAGGTCGTGGTGGAGGAGCCCCCCACGCATGAGTGGCGGTGCCCCCGCATGCCGTGGGCAACGGTCGGTTTCCTCTTCGGCGCTGGGCTCACCCTTGCCGCTGTAGCACTCGACTGGATCGGTTGAGCCATGCTGCACCTGGTCGACGAAGCCATCGGTTCGCATCTGAGAGCGGATGTGCCCCTCGACCCGTCGATCGACGTCGACTTCTCGCTGCCCGACAAGGAGTGGTCATCTGGCCTGACCCGCCCGACGGTGAACGTCTATCTGTGGGACGTTCAGCGTGAAGCGAAGGGGAACAAGGGCGGTCTCGAAGAGGTGCAGAGGGAAGGGCAGATCGTGCGGCGTCTGCCGTTGCCGCGCGTGCGCCTCGGATACTTCGTCTCGGTGTGGGCCGGTGAGGAGAGCGACGAGCACCTCCTGCTCGGGCGTGTCATGCGCAGCGCGCTGCGGTCCAAGGCGGTGGCGAACGATCTGATCCCCGCCGGTCTGGTGGAGCCCGGCACGGGTCTCGAGTTGAGCCTGGGTTCGCAGGATCGGCGCCTGGCGCTCGACTTCTGGCGAAACATCGATGGCCGTTTCCGTCCCGGTCTCGAACTCGAGGTGCGTTTCGCTCTGGATCTCGGCCTCGAGACCCCTGCCGGCCCGCCCGTGGAGTCGGTGGCCCTCTCGGTGGAGGACACCGAGCGCCCGACACGTCGTTCGCTGCGCTCGCGCGCCTTCGTCGAGGAGCTTCGGCGTGGCGACGGTTGACCGTCGCTGGAACCGTCTCCGCCGCTCGTCGTGTCGCCCGACCGAGGGTAGGCGGTCGTGAGGGCGCGCCTCGACCTCACCCAGGTCGCAGCGCAGGTCGGCGTTCCCTTCCTCGTGCGGATCGAGGTGCAGAACGACACGCCCCAGATCCGGGCGGTCTCGGCGCGCATTCCTCTTCTGCCGGTGTCGGCCTATGTCGTACGCCCCCTCAGCGTGTCGGTGTTCCCCAACGAGCTCACCGAACTCGAGGTCGAGGTCACCCTTCCCCATGACACCCCGGCCGGGATCGATCTCATGGCGATCGAGGTCGTCGACGACACCGATGCCGTGGTGCGCCTCGAGTGCTCCGTCGATGTCGCACCTCGCGACGAGATCAGCCTGAGCCTGTCACCCAAGGTCATCACCGGCGGGTCGAAGGCCACGATCATCGCCACCGTCTCGAACTGGGGTAACCGCCCCACCGGCGTGAGCGTGAACGCGAGCGACGCCGACAAGAAACTCAAGTACGTCATCGAACCCCGAAACGCCCAGTTGCCCGGAGGGCAATCACAGGCGTTCAAGGTCACGGCCAAGGGGCGCCGGCCGCTGCTCGGCGGTTCGGTGGCGCACGCCATCACGGTCACCGCCGAGAGCCGTGCGCAGCGCGAAACGACGCCGGCGACCTTCACGTCCAAGCCTCGACTGTCCCGTGGCGTGCTGACCATCTTCATGCTGGCCGGCATCCTCGCTCTCTGGGTCATCGTGTTCTCCGCAGGATTCCGCGCCGCACTGTCAGGGCAGAAGGCTTTGAAGTCGGCTCCCGCCGCCGATTTTTTCCATCTCGGCGTCAAGCCGAATCCGACGGTGTCGATCGGTCTGATCAAGGGTCGCGTGTTCGCCAACTCCGACTTCCGACCTCTGGCCCGCATGGTCGTGACCGCCTTCCCGGTGGGCACCTCACGCGCTCCTACGGCGGCGTCGACCGACCAGGACGGCGCCTTCATGATCGCCGGCCTTGCACCGGGTATCTACAACGTGACCGTCAGCGGAGCGGGCTTCGCCGATTCGCCGCTCGAGGGCAGTTTCCGCGTGAAGCCGGCGTCGGAGATCGAGTTGGAGGATGTGTTCGTCGTCGGAGAGACGGCGACGATCGGGGGCGGCGTGGCGGCGGCCGGCTCCATCCCCGCCGTCACCGTCGAGGCCCGGATCATGGTGGGGGAGACGCCGGGTTCCTATGCCGTCACCGCACGGGGTGACGACGTCGGCGGCTACACCCTTGCCGACCTCGCATCCCCGGGCCGGTACCGCCTGACCTTCACCGCACCGGGCTTCGATCCCGTGCAGTTGTTCCAGGAGGTCTCCCCGGGCGAGACGGTCACCCTTCCGACGGTGCAGATGCTCTCGGGACCCGGTGTCATCTCGGGGATCGTCGTCGACCAGGAGGGCACGCCACTGGGTGGCGCCGAACTGACCGCGACGGCGGGCACCAACTCGCTGACCACGGTCACGCCGACGGCCGGGGAGGCGATCGGACAGTTCGTCCTCGGCGAACTTCCTTCGCCGGCGACCTATCTGGTGCAGGTGGCCCTCGAGGGATACGGCACCGAGACCCTCACCGTTCGAGTGGAGGCCGGTGAGTCCGTGGTACTCGAGGAACCCATCGTGTTGCAGCGCGGTACCGGTGTGGTGAGGGGCCGCGTGATCACGGCAGGCGGCGTGCCACTCGGTGGGGTCTCGGTGCTGGCCAGTAGTGGCCTGCCCGTGGGCCAGACACTGACCGTCGACGCCGATGGCAGCTATGTGCTGCGCGGCCTGCCGGTACCCGGCACGTACACACTGACGTTCTCCCTCGAGGGCTACCGGTCCGAGACCGTGGCGGTCAACCTCGTCACGGGTGCCGGCGAAGTCAGTGTCAACGTGCCACTCGTCAGCTTGCAGTCGGCTGCGATCGGCCAGGTCAGGGGCGTTGATGGGACCTTCGTCGGCAACGTCCCCATCGTTGCCACATCAGGATCGGCTGCGCTGTCCACCCTGTCCACCGACCCGGAGGGCCGCTTCCGTCTGGAAGGCCTGAGCCCCGGATTCTGGACGCTCACCTTCGGGGAGGCGGGCGGTCCCACCGCCGTCGTTCTCCTCGAGGTGGAGGGCGGGGAAAACAATCTTGGGGTGGTCTCGCTTCGTGGATGATCGTCGGATAATATCTTTTTTGAAGGAGGGGAGGCGCTGATGTCGATGCGGGCCGTAGTCGAACCGAGACACATCACGACCTACCCCGGTTTCCCCGTCGAGTTCGCGATCACGGTCACGAATGCGCTCCACCTGGTCGACGCCTACAGCGTTCGGGTGCTGGGCGTCGACCCGGCCTGGGTCACTGTCGACCAGGAGCGGCTGCAGCTGTTCCCGGGCACCGTCGGAGTGTTCCAACTCCGCGTCGATCTGCCCGACGACTTCCCGTCCGGACGCCGCACGCTGACCGTGCAGGTCCTGTCCGACCTGGCGCCGACCAAGCCGACACTGCTCACTCTCCTGCTCGACGTCGACACCCAGGCGCGCGTCTCGATGGTCGTCGACCCGGTGATCGTCGTGGCAGGGGGCAAAGCGCAGTTCGCCGTCACCGTCACGAACGAGGGCAACTCACCGGCTCGTGTCGAGCTCGCCTGCGACGACCCTGAGTTCACGTCGGTCGCCGTTTTCGACCGGCCGGTGTTGGAACTTGGCCCGGGCGAACAGCGCTCGACGACCATGCGCGTCAAGGGCAAGCGGCCGTGGTTCGGCCAACCGGTCTCGCGCATTCTCACCCTCAGTCTGATCGGCGGGTCGCCCGGTAGCGAACGGGCGGTCACCATCGCCCACCGACCCCGCGTCAGCCGCCTGACGGTCTCGTTCCTCGGACTGCTCCTTGCGGCCAGCGTGTTCGGCATCGTGTTCTCGCGGAACCTGACCTCGGTGGTCGAGTCGACGGCAATCGACCCTGCGCTGCTCGAGCAGGCCTTCGGGTCGGCAACCCCTGGCGCGGGTGTCGCACCCGGCCAGATCAAGGGAACCGTCACGGCCCGCAGTTCGGGCGACGGCATACCGGGAGCCACGGTCGAGGTCTATCTGGCCGAGGAACTCACGATCCCCGTCCGTTCGGTCGCAACGGACGAAGAGGGCGTCTACACGATCGACAACATGGGCAAGGGTCCGTTCCGACTGCGTGCCGTCGCCGGCGGTTTCGACAGTCGATGGTTGGGCGACGTGGCCGAGTTCCTGAACGCTCTGCCCGTGCCCGTCGAGCCCGGTGGTGTGGTGGAAGTGCCCTCGATCGTGCTCGGTGGCCAACCGGCGACGCTCAAGGGTGGTGTCGTGGGTGGAACGGTCGTGGGCGCACGAATCGAGGTGATCGTGCCCGCTGAGGCGACGGGTGGAGAAGCCGACGCCACGTTCGCCAGCCTCGAGGTCGACGACACGGGCCTGTTCGAGTTCACCGGTATTCCTGCACCGGGTGAGTACATCCTGAGGGTGCGCCGCATCGGGTCCATCACCACCGTCATTCGCCTGCAACTGGGTGCTGGCGAGGTCCGCCAAGGGGTCACGGTGCAGTTGCGTTCAGGCGATGGTGAGATCGCAGGCACCGTGTTCAACGAGGCGGGGCCACTGGGCGGCGCCACCGTGAAGGTCACCTCGCCCGACGTGGAGGCCGGCACGCTCACGCTGAGCACCGAGGACGCCAAAGGCCGCTTCGCCATACCCGGCCTGCTGACGCCGGCCAGTTATGCCGTCGAGGTGTCGGGCGACGGCTATCGAACGCAGTCCTTCACCGTGTCGTTGGTGTCGGGCCAGAAATTGACCGACCTCAGTGTGCTGCTCGAACCGTCGACGGGTTCGGTCACCGGCGTGCTGCGTTCGGTGGAAGGTGAACTGCTCGGCGGCGTGCCCGTGTCGCTTTCCAGCGGCGAGACCACGTGGACCACCTCGTCACTGACCGTGGACGCCGCCGAGACCGAGTTCGACGACCGCGGCCGGTACGAGCTGCGGGGCATCCCCGTACCTGGCGTCTATGCGCTGACCATCGGGGGCGGCAATTACGTCTCGGTCATCCGCAACGTCGTGCTCACGCCTCTGGAGCGTGACGAGGTGACCGATGCCAGTCTGGTGCCCGCCCTGGCCGTGGTGTCGGGCACCGTTCGCGATTCGCAGGGCCCTGCCGGTGGGGTGACGGTGATCGCCAGCGACGGGATCAACACTCGTCAGGTCATCACCGCCACCAGTTGCATCGACGGAACCACCGACTGCGTGGGCACCTACCGACTGGAGGCTCTGCCTCCGGGGACCTACACCGTCACCTACCGCCGAGTGGGTTCCAGTCCGGTGTCGAAGCAGGTCGTGCTGTCGGGTGGGGACTCGTTCGTGAGCGATGTGGCCCTGGCACCTCGGGCCAGCATCAGGGTGCGCCTGTGCTCCTCGGGCACGACGGGTTCCTCGGGTGCGTTCACGTGCTCCGCCGGTGCGTTGCTGGTGGGCTACCAGGTCCGCGTGTGGCTGGAGACCGGCTTCCCGGGCGGCACACCCCTGGGTTCGCTGCTGACCGGTGGCGACGGTGCGGCGCAGTTCAACGATCTCGATGCCCCCGTGCGTTACGTGGCTGACATCGCCCAGGCTGCCGGCCAGACCCCGGTGGCCTCGAAGGTGATCGCGCTCGGTGCCAGCCAGGCCTTGTCCGTCGACATTCTCGTACCCCTCGGGGGCTCATGATGTCCACTCCCGGTTCCATCCGCCTCGAAGTCCCCGATCTGGTTCACGCCGTTCCGGGTGGGCCGTTCGAGTTCGACGTCCGCGTGACGCATCTCGAGACCTACGACACCTCGGTGCTCGTGCGTGTCGTAGGGGCCCTCGTGGGTCTGGAACCGGCGCGCGTCATCGATCTGCCCGCCGGTCAACCCGTGACGACTGCAGTGCGTATGGCGCTGCCAGACGGCATGTCGCCGGGGCAGTACCGGGTCGTCGTCGAAGTGGTGGAGCGAAGCGTCGGCCAGGTGGTCGAGGCGTCCGAGGTCACGGTGTCGATCGCCCGCACGCGCGGGGTCACGATCACCATGACGCCCGAGACCGTGTCCCGTCGCCGCCGCGGCAAGTACCGGGCCATGATCCGCAACCACGACGACGTCGAGCAACGGCTGAGGCTGAAGCCGGTTCCCGACCGACTCGGATTGACCCTCGTCGTGTCACCTGAGGAAGTGACGCTGGGGCCGGGTGAGTCGGTGGTGGTGGGCGGCCGCATCACGATGAAGGGCTTCTGGGTCGGGCAGTTCCGTGAGCGCTGGTTCACGTTGCTCGGCGAGACCTCCGGCGCCTCGGTCTACGGCCGTGGTCTGGTGCTCCAGAAACCGATCATCAGCCGGTCGATCACCCGCCTGGTGGCGCTCATCGCCGTGCTCGCCGTGTGGCTCACGGGGACACTCGTGGTGATGCGCCTGCTCGACCCCGTGACCGATGACGCCGCCACGGGCGCCGAGGCAGCGGTCGATCCCGGCGCCGATGGCCCCACCATTCCCTTCGGGGAGGGTGAGACCAAGGCCACGATCACGGTCACGGGAGCGGTGACCGCCGTGCCCGACGGCTCTGCGGTCACGGTCCTGTACCGGCCCGTCACGCTCGCCGATGTCGATGCGTCCGAAGGCAAGGCCACACCGACCACGGAAGAGACCGAGGTGGCGGGGCTGCGCACCGAGACCGGGCCCGACGGGGCCTTCGAGGTGGCGGGCCTCGAGGCCAACGGCATCTACGAGTTCCGTTTCGCCAAGGCCGGGCACAACACGCTCACGCGCCTCGTGCAGCCCAACGGAGCCGATGTGACCCTCGAGGTGACCCTCGAGGTGGGGAGCGGCGTGATCAGCGGCACCGTGGTCGGGCCCCTGGGCGGGCCCCGGGGTGGTGTCACCGTCACCCTCGGCGATGGGGCCATCACCTACACGACGTCCACCCCTTCGTCGGGCCCCGACGCCGGACGCTTCACGTTCAACAACCTGTCGACCCCCGGCACCTACGTGCTCGACGCCAGAGCCACCGGTTTCGGCCTCGCCTCGACGGTGGTGGAACTCGAGTCGGGTGGTGTCCGACAGGACGTGGTGCTGCAGATCAGTCCTGATATCGGTGTGCTGTCGGGCCGCGTCATGTCCACCGCCTTCGAGACGCTGGCCTCCGTCGACCAGTTGCCGGCGCGCGGCATCATGATCACCGCCACCGACGGCACGATCACCCGGACCACCTCCACCCTGTCCGAGGGTGACCTGGCAGGTACGTTCCGGCTCGTCGGGCTGCCTCTGGGCCGCACGTACACCGTGAGTTACACCGGCGAGGGCTACTCGCCACGAACCGAACTCGTCGATTTCACCGCCGGTACGGAACCGTTGGAAGTCTCGCTCATCCCTTCGACGGGTCGTGTGCGGGGCACGATCACCACACCCCCCGAGACCGTGTCACCCGCCGCTGTCGCCGTGACGCTCGCCAGTCCGGACAACACCTACAAGAGCACCGACGCCATCTCGGCAGACGGTGATCTGCTGCTCACGGGCATCGCCCCGGGAACCTACGTGGCCATCTTCCAGTCGACGGGCCTGTCGGACCAGGTGCGCGACGTCACCGTCTCGGCAGGTCAGACCAGTTTCCTCGACGTCGACATGGAGAAGCCCGCCGACGGCTTGGGTGTGGGCACCATCGTCGTGGCGATCACCGACGCAGCAAGCCTGGAGCCGCTGACGGCAAACGTGACGATGCGGTTCCGCTCGACTGGCTGCGGCTCGGCCGCCGGGTCGGCGACGGTGTGCTCCTGGAATGCATCGGGCGGCGCCCTGACCATCACCAACCTCGAGGCGGGCGCCTACACGCTGGGATTCTCCCAGGTGGGCTACCGACCCGACCTGATGACGGTCGAAGTGACGCCTGGGCAGACCGTGCCCGCCGTGATGGCACTGCAGCCCCTGGGCAGCGTGCAGGGCATCGTGCAGGACGCCGACGGCGGCGCCCTCCAGGGTGTGAACCTGATCCTGTACGAAGCCAATGCGGACGACTCCCCGGGCAAGGTGGTCTCCGTGGAACGCGTGAACGACAAGGGCGAGTACCGCTTCCGGCGCGTCATGTTCTCGCGCAACTACGTGCTGTCGGCGACGCTGAGCGGCTACTCGTCGATACTGCGCCCGATCACCGGTGCCGTGGCTTCGACGGTGAACCTCGACATCACGCTGCGGTCCGAGTCCCAGATCGCCGGCCAGGTACAGACCCTCGATCTGGTGACCGGCGATACCGATCCGGTCTCACTCGACAAGTTCACGGTGTACCTGAGAACCGGGGCCTCCACATCGGCCTGGGTGGATCTGCTACCACAGGGTCTGGTGCGAACGCTGGGTGGCTACCGGTTCGGTGTCACCCCCAACAAGATCGAGGGCGTGACCACCTCGGCCTCCGCGAGGTACGCGATCTGTATCCAACGCAACGAGCAAGGCAGATTCGATCCGGCGTACTGCAACACGGGACCGCCCGAGTTCGTCCAGGTGTTCGACGACGACGGTCTGGGCATCGAGATCCGCCAGGGTGAACTGAAGGTGCGCTCTGCCACGTTCACACCGTTCCCGGCCTCGGTCAGCGGCATCGTGCGCCTCCCCAACCTGGGGACGGTGCCCGAGGGAACCGCCGTCGAGTTGCGACGGGTCGACTTCGACAACAAGGTGCTCGACACCTTCACCACCGTCACCGACGCCAACGGTCGATTCGGTTTCGAGAACATGGCCCCCACCACCCAGGTCAACGGCTTCAAACCACCCACGCCACAGCCGAACAACGACGGCACCGCAACCGTGACCGGCAGTGCCAGCAGTTGGCGTATTCAGGTGCGCAGTGAGAGCGGGTCGTACAACGGTCTGCGCTTCGACCTGGGTCCGAACGCCAAGTACGACATGGACGTGCGCATGCTCGAGGGCACCGGCTCGCTCGAGTTCTTCATGATGGACGACTTCGGTCTTCCCATCGAAGATGTGGCCGTCTTCGTCATGAGGACCACGACGGGCGCTCAGAACGTCAACTACAACGACTTCCGTACCGATCGTTGCGCCAACCTGCCCGGGCAGGAACGGTTCGGCACCGACATCGCCCTGACCGCGAACGTCGCCATGCGCGGTTGTACGGGCGCGACCGGTTCGATCAAGTTCGACGTGCTGAATGCGCCTGTGCAGTATTACGTGGCCATCGGCATGTCCGACCCAGGTGGCTTCGCCGAGATCCTCAAGCAGGTGATCCCGGTGCGGGTGGGTATCGACGCCGTCGAAGCCCGGTCGTTGCGTCAGACCTGGTACTACGGCGACGTCAACGTGCTCGTCGATGCCGCCGATCCCGACCGGGTGCCCACGTCGCAACTGGTCGCGTTGGCGAACGAGGGCAAACTGACCATCAGTTACGAACTGATCGCGACGGCGAGTGCCACGCCGATTCCGACCAACAACGGCCTCAAGTGCTATCGCGAGAACGTCTACCTGTGGCAGGTGCCCACACCGACGGTGACCGAGGGGCTCACCCCCGACGGGGAGTGTTACATCAACGATCTGCGACCGGGCACCTACCGCGTCACGGCCACGTTGTCGGACCCTGCGATTCAGAAGATTCTCCAGACGACGACGTCGGCGGTCGCCATCGTGCAACCCGGCCGTCAGAAGGCGGTCGTGCCCCTCGTCATCCCCGTTATTCAGCGTGAGTTGCAGGTACGGGTCATCGACGGGGCCACCAACACCACCGTGTCGGGTGCCACGGTGGTCGTGAACGCCGCCAACCAACCACCGGTCGCCACGAAGTCCACCGGTAACGACGGCTCGGTGACCTTCAGCAGCACCGCCGACGAGATGCCGCCACCGGGCATCGTGTTCGTGACCGTGGGCTACCCGGGCTTCGCCACCACATCGGCCAGCCTGAACGTGCGAAGTGGTGAGCAGCAGACGATCACGGTCTCGCTGGCCACCTCGGTGGCCGAAGCCAAAGTGGCCGTGGTCGACACCGACGGCCGCCCCATCACCGGGGCATCCGTGATCATCGACGGCGTCGCTGCCACGGAAGTCAGTTGCGTGGTCCCGCAAACAGGTTGGTACTGCTTGAGGAACATCTCGGCCGGCATCGCCACCGTGATCGTCAGCAAGACCGGCTACCGGACCATGACGCTGCCCATGGCTGTGGCGAATCCGGGTGGTGGCACGGCGACGGTGGTTCTGGGTGCCACCACGGGAACGCTCTACCTCGACGCCGTCGACGCCGCCACCGGTGCCGGTGTGGACCTCAGTTCGTTCACGGTGAGCATCTCGGACCCGGCTGCCTCGGCCTACAACGCCACCACCAAGACCTTCGGCGGGGTGTCGCCGGGCGTGGTGCTGGTGACGGTCGTACCACCGGGAGGCTCGGTGTACGCGCGGGTGACCGTCTCGGCCACTGTGGTCGCCGGTACCACGACGTCGGCGACGGTGCGGTTGAACCGTACGACTGATGGTCTGGTGGTCACGGTGGTGGATTCGCTGGGGAACCCGGTGAGTGGTGCCACGGTGACGGCGGGGACGTCGGGTGCG
>Ga0169931_10006139_pt1 | contig 18193 bp, 16 predicted proteins | sample Kivu_15m_20L_FD_129675 | JGI IMG/M metagenome (GOLD analysis project Ga0169931, IMG submission 129675) | Freshwater microbial communities from Lake Kivu, Western Province, Rwanda to study Microbial Dark Matter (Phase II) - Kivu_15m_20L... | ecosystem: Environmental > Aquatic > Freshwater > Lake... | reverse complement strand
GCGGGGGAGTGCGCTCTCACCCCGGGTGATCTCGGCATCGGCGAGGTCGTCGTGCCCGAACTCGACGTCGTCCTCGGCGGCACCTCCTCGCCGAGTGTCGAGTTGCGGGGCGATTTCGGCCGAAATCCGGCCCGCAACTCGACACTCGGCGCAGCGGAGGGGGTGCGCGCTGATGTGATCCTGCGCGCCCGCTGCGAGTCGGGCCTCGATCGCTACCGCGGTGCCGAGCGCATCGCCGCGCGCCACCGACTCGAAGAGGAGCTGCGCACCATCGCCACCCTCGGCTTCGCCACCTACTTCCTCACCGTCGCCGAGGTCGTCGATCTCACCCGCGCGCGCGGGATCCGCGTCGCTGCGCGCGGCTCGGGTGCAGGCAGCCTGGTCAACCACCTGCTCGGCATCTCCGGGATCGACCCGATGCGCCACGGCCTGCTCATGGAGCGCTTCCTCACCCCGCTGCGCCGCCAGCTCCCCGACATCGACATCGACGTCGAGTCCGCGCGCCGGCTCGAGGTCTACGACGCCATCATCGAGCGCTTCGGCACCGAGCGAGTCGCCACGGTCTCGATGATGGAGACCTATCGCGTGCGCCATGCCATCCGCGATGTTGGCGCCGCACTCGCCCTGCCGCCCGGCGAGATCGACACCCTCGCCAAGGCCTTCCCCCACGTGCGCGCCCGAGATGCGCGCGCGGCCCTGCGCGACCTGCCCGAGCTGCGTGACTCCGGCCTCGGCCGCATGACCGCACGCGGTGAGCTCGACCACTTCTGGCAGCTCGTCGAGGGACTCGATGGCCTGCCCCGTCATGTCGCCATGCACCCCTGTGGAGTGCTGCTTGCCGATGCCACCCTGCTCGATCGCACCCCCGTCGAGCCGAGCGGCCAGGGCTATCCCATGAGCGCCTTCGACAAGGACGACGTCGAGACCCTCGGCCTGCTCAAGCTTGATGTCCTCGGCGTGCGCATGCAGTCCGCGCTCGCCCACGCCGTCGCCGAGGTGGAGCGCGTCGACGGCGAGCGCATCGACCTCGACGCCGTCAGCCTCGACGATCCGGCGGCGTACTCCCTCATCCAGTCGACCCGCACCCTCGGCTGCTTCCAGATCGAGTCACCCGGCCAGCGCGAGCTCATCGGCAAGTTCGCTCCCGACACCTTCAACGACATCGTCATCGACATCTCGCTCTTCCGCCCGGGCCCGGTCAAGTCCGACATGGTCACCCCCTTCCTGCGTGCGAGGCAGGGGTGGGCGGATCCCGTCTATGTCCACGACGACCTGCGCCCGATCCTCGCCGAGACCTACGGCGTCGTCGTCTTCCACGAGCAGGTGCTGCGCATCGTGGCCACGATGACCGGCTGCTCCCTCGCCGAGGCAGATGAGACCCGTCGCTCCATGGGCTCGCCGGAGGGCCAGGACGACGTGCGCGCGTGGTTCTATCCCGCTGCCCTGGCCCACGGCTACGACCTCGTCACCGTCGAGCGCGTGTGGGAGGTGCTGCGCGCCTTCGCGTCCTTCGGCTTCTGCAAGGCACATGCCGCGGCCTTCGCGCTGCCCACCTACCAGTCGGCGTGGTTCAAGGCGCACCATCCGGCGGCCTTCCTCTCGGGCGTGCTCACCCACGACCCGGGCATGTATCCCAAGCGGCTCATCCTCGATGACGCGCGCGGCCTCGGCATCGCGATCCTCGGTCTCGACGTCAATCGATCCGGCGCGACGTATGCCGCCGAGCGGATGACCGATGACTCCTACGGCATCAGGCTCTCGCTCGCCGACGTCAAGGGCATGAGCGAAGCCGAGATGGAGCGCATCGTCGAGCGACGCCCCTATTCCTCCCTCGCGGACTTCTGGCATCGCGCCGCGGTGAGCCAGCCGATCGCTGAGCGGCTCGTGCTCGCCGGCGCCTTCGACTCCGTCCACGGGATCCGGACTGAGAGTGCGAGCGTGCGCCGACGTGGTCGCGTCACCCGGCGTGACCTCCTGCTCCAGGTGGCCGATCTCGCCCGCGGGGGACCGCGTCGCACGCGTGCCGAGAGCGATGTCGAGCAGCTCACCTTCGAGAGCCTCTCCGGCGATGCACCACCCCCGATCACCGGGCTGCCCGAGCTCGGGCCCGCCGACCGGGTGCGCACCGAGCTGGAGATCCTCGGCCTCGACGTGAGCCACCATGTCGTCGACTTCTATGCGCCCATGCTCGATGCGCTCTCAGCGCTGCGGCCGCCACTGGTGCGCAGCCGCGACTTCCTCGCGCTGCGCTCGCAGGCGGAGATCCTCGTCGCGGGAGTGAAGGCCGCGGTGCAGACCCCACCGGTGCGCAGCGGTCGACGCGTCATCTTCCTCACTCTCGACGACGCCACCGGACCACTCGATGCAGCCTTCTTCGACGACGTGCAGGGGCCCTATGCCTCGACCGTCTTCGGCTCCTGGCTTCTGCTGGTCCGCGGCGAGCTCCGCCGCACCGGTCCGCGCGGAGTCTCCCTGCGTGCCACCGGGGCCTGGGACCTCGGGCACGTACACGAGGAGTGGTCGGCTGGCGGCCTTGACGCGATCGCGGCGATGCTCGAGGCGTCGCCGAGGCCGGCACGTCTCACTGAGGCCCGGCGGGGCGGCGAAGCCGCCCCTGACGGGCTGGCCCGGCGGGTGCTCGTGCACGCGAGCGGCTTCCGGCAGTCTCCCTACGCCGACATCAAGCCCGCAGGGGAAGAGCCGACCCGCGTGCCCGGGACGGGGCGCCAGGGTGCCGAGCGTCAGGGCGCGCCATCGAAGCTGTGGCACTCCAGTCCCGGGAGCAGCGGGTGGTGACCCCCTCCCGCCCCTTTGGTCATCTGAATCCGCGATTGAGGAGCGCGTCGACGCGGAATGAGATGACAAAACACGGAGTCAGCGTGAAACCGGGCGTGGTTACGCCGGCTGGGAGGGTCAGCGGCCGCGAGGATGAGCCCATGAGGAGCCGGGCATGAGGAGCCGGGCATGAGTCGCAGTCAGCTACGCCGCACCGCCGGGGCCACCGGCCTGGGCTCCGACGACACCGGCTGCACGATCCTGCACGTCGACATGGATGCCTTCTACGCCTCCGTCGAGCTCGTCACGCGCCCCGAGCTGCGCGGCAAGCCGGTCATCGTCGGCGGTGGCCAGCGCGGAGTCGTCCTCTCGGCGACCTACGAGGCGCGTGCGATGGGCGTGCACTCGGCGATGCCGATGTCGCGCGCACGGCGAGTCGCCCCCGATGCCATCGTCATCGAGCCGCATCACGAGCGCTACGCCGAGGTGAGTGCCGGAGTCATGGCGATCTTCTCCTCCATCACCCCGCTCGTGGAGCCGCTCAGCCTCGACGAGGCATTCCTCGACGTCTCCGGCGCGCTGCGCCGACTCGGCTCGCCCACCTCCATCGCCGAGCTCATCCGCGCCCGCGTCTACGACGAGCAGCGCATCACCTGCAGCGTGGGCGTCGCCCCCACCAAGTTCATCGCCAAGCTCGGCTCCACCCAGGCCAAGCCCGACGGCCTGCTCGTCATCCCCGCCGATCGGGTCGTTGCCTTCCTCCATCCGCTACCCGTTGCCGCCCTGTGGGGAGTGGGGGAGCGCACCGAGGAGCGGCTCGTCTCCCTCGGCCTGCGGACCGTGGGCGACATCGCGCACACCCCGGTCGACACCCTGACGCGGGCCCTGGGCCAGGCATCAGGCCAGCGCCTGCACGATCTCGCGTGGGGACGTGATGACCGCGACGTCGTGCCCGACGCGGCAGAGAAGAGCATCGGCAACGAGGAGACCTTCGGTCGCGACGTCGACGATCCTGAGGTCATCGCGCGCGAGATCCTGCGCCTGGCGCAGAAGGTCGCCGCACGCGCCCGACGCCACGGCATCCGCGGCCGCACAGTCGTCCTCAAGGTGCGCTTCGCCGACTTCACCACCATCACCCGGTCGCGCACGCTCGATGCCCCGACCGATGTGGGCCAGGTCATCTACGACACCGCGAGCGATCTCTACGCCGCCCTGCGCCTCCAGCGTGCGCGGATCCGACTCGTCGGCGTGCGACTGGAGGGCCTGGTCGATCTCGAGGGGAGCGCCGAGCAGTTGCTCTTCGACGACGGGCTCAGCGCCTCTCCGATCGACCGCCGGGCCGCCGAAGTGGCCGCCGATCGCCTCCGGGAGCGCTTCGGCCACGACGTCGTCCGACCCGCCCGCCTCTGGGTCGAGGACGACCCGGACTGACCGGGCCACGAGGGGCCGCCCCTGGGTCCCGGCGAGACCACCTCGCGGGCCACGCCGGGCAAATGCCCCCGCCGGGTTTCCAGATGGGCCCGACATGCCTATCCTGTGAGGGAGCCCACGAGGGGAGGTCCGCAGTGCCGCTGTCCGAGCACGAGCAACGTCTGCTGGAGCAGATGGAGCGCGCCCTGTATGCGGAGGACCCGAAGTTCGCCACCTCCCTGCGCAGTGGCGCGGGCGCTAAGGCGAGCCGTGGGCGCGCCGCCTTCGGCGTGCTGGTCCTGCTCGCAGGAGTCACCCTCCTCATGCTCGGCGCGATTCTGCCCCTCATCGCCCTCGGGGTCGCGGGCTTCATCGTCATGATCGTCGGGGCGACCCTGGCCTACCTCGGACTGCGCGGCCGTCCCGCCGCGCCCGCTGCTGAGGGCGACGGCGCTCCCGAGGCAGCACCGAGTGCGGGCACGAGCACGAGCACGGGTACGCCGCGTCGCGCGCCGAAGCAGTCATCGGGGTTCATGGATCGCCTCGAGGACCGGTGGCGCAAGCGACGCGACGACGGCCCGCAGTAGTCCCTCCCGGCATCCAGCAGCGGCCCCTCCTTCACCTGATCAGCTAGACCCCCGCCGTGGGTCGTGCACCCTCCAGCGAACTCTCGCTGATGCCCCCACCCCAGAGCGAGGCCGGCGCGAGGCGGGCACGCACCCGACGCGAGCGCACTGCCGCGCGGTCAGCGGCACGGCGCAGGACCGCGAGGTCGGCCCGCAGCTCAGCCGGAGAGGGCGCGATGAATTCCATCGTCGGCGGTGCGTATCTCACCTGCTCGATCCACCACACGAGGCGACGCATGGCTGCGCGCTCGGACTCGCCCAGCGTCACCTGCCGGCCGAGGGAGTTGGCCGCCTCGCGCGGGGTCTGCGCGCGGGACCAGGCCCACCCGAGGTCGGTCACGCTGTCACCCAGATCACGCCACGTCGCCTCGATGCGCACCCGAGCATCCGTGCGCGACGTCCGGCGTCGGCGCCGCCACGCGACGATGATCATCGGCAGGGTGACGAGCACTGCCAGGCCCGCGAGCGCGGCGACGATGAGCAGGGTCGGGGGGCCACCGGGCCCCGCTCCGGCGACGGGAGCCGCGACATCGGGGGCCTGCGGCTGGGGGACCTCGTCGGGCACCGGGGCTTCCGGTGTGTCGCTGTCCACCCGATCGCGGGAGTAGTCCGGCTGCACGACTCCCGCCCCGATGCGCGGAGTCGGCTCGAACCACACCCACCCGATCCCGGCAAACCACAGCTCCGGCCACGCATGGGCGTTGCGTGCCTGCACGACGTACTCGCCATCGTCCGTGAGACGGCCGCCGGTGAACCCCACGACGACGCGCGAGGGGATCCCCACGGCGCGGGCCATCAGTGCCATCGTGCCGGCGAACTGCTGGCAGTAGCCGATGCGCTCCTCCAGGAAGGACTCCAGGGGATCCGCCCCCGGAGGAGTCACGACGTTGGTGCTGTAGGAGAAGCCGCCGTCATCGGTGAACCAGTCCACCAGCGCGCGGGCGCGGGCATAGGGAGTCTGCGCACCCGCCGTCACCTCATCGGCGAGGGTGGCCAGCGTCGGCGAGAGCGTGTCCGGCAGTTGGAGGTAGGGCAGCAGGCTGTCGGGTGCACGCTTGGTCGCCGCGCGCAACTCCGCTCGTGTCGGATCGATGTCGTACGCCGTGACGGCATAGGCCGCATCGCGACTGGAAACTCCAACGCCGCCGACGGTGCGTGCCTGGGGATCCCAGGTCCAGCGCTCGTCGAGTGCTTCGCCGGCGGGAGTGATGACCGAGCCGGCGTAGGGGACGGGCAATTGAGCGTTGTCCAGGTCGCTGATCCGCACATCCCAGGTGGACTCGCCGATGTCGGCGACTCCCGCGAGATCGGGCGGCCCGAGCGGCTCCGTGACCGGCACGCGAATCGGAGCCTCACTGGGGCGCCAGGTCACGCCATCGAAGGTGTCGAGGGCGACGAGCCGGAGGTAGCCCGGTGACGGCGCCGTCGTGCGGTAGCGCAGCACCTCGCGCTCGGGGTTGTCGACGAGATCACGCCGCAGCGAGGCGAAGGGATCGACGCTCACCGGGCCGTCGCCTCCGATCCCGGGGCGGTCGCCGGAGGGGCTCACCCACACGGGCTCGCTCAGTCCCGGGATCGCCGTCGGCAGCAGCAGTGCGACGACGACCGCGACCAGGCTGACCTGCAGGGTAGCGGCACCAGCGGAGGCACGCGGTCGCGGCATGCGGGGGTGAGCGCGCGGTCCCGCCTGGGCGCCGGGCCGCCGCGTGAGCAGCGGCCCCCAGGCGCGCGCGTCGTCGCGTGCGTCGGCGGCGAGGAGGAGTAGCCATCCGATGACGGTCAGCGGCAGCAGCCACCACGGCACGCCACCGCGGACGACCGCGGCCGGGAGGGCGAAGACGAGCAGCAGCGGTATGCCGGCCAGCGCCGGGAGGCGGAGGGTGACGCCGATGGTGTCCACGGTGAGGGCGACCAGGCCGATGCCACCCACGGACAGCAGGACGAGGTTCTCGGTCGTCGGCACCGGGGCGAGAGCGACCTCGGCCTCGGCGAGGCCGATGCGGGTGAGGTCCTGCAACTCCGCCAGGGCGACCGGGCCGGGCAGGAAGCCCCAGGCTGCCGCGGGCTGGGCGAACATCACCGTCAGCAGGGTTAGGAGCGCGAGGAGCTGCAGGACCGGCTGCAGGGGAGCGGGCAGTGCCACCGCTCGCGATGCGGCACCCGCGACGGCCATGAGGACGATGGCCAGGGCGGTGGGCAGGATCCAGCGCCCGGAGTCGAAGAGCGGGACGACACTCAGCGACGCGGTCATCGTGGCGATGGCGGCGGCGATGGTGGCCGCGGGCCTCATGCGGGCGATCATCAGCGCGCCCCCGTCATGATCGCGTCGTCCGTGGCGGCCTGCCAGGCCGACGCGATGCTCTCGGGGGAGGGTCCGATCGTGGCGGCGTGCCAGCCATGCGCGCGGGTGCGGGCCAGGGCCTCGCGCGCATCCAGCCCGGGAGCACCCCACGCCATCACATCGACGATGAAGGCCAGGCAGCGATGGTGCACGAGCGGCACGCGGCGCACGGCATCGCGCGTGCTCTGGATCACGAGCACGGACAGGTCCGACCCGGTGCGCAGCGCGGGGCCGTCGTCGCCGGCCACCGGCTGGACCATGGCCAGCGCATCGAGCACGCGGGCCTGTCCGGCGGCCCCCTCGGCCTGGGCCACCAGGCAACGTCCGTCGAGGGACTCCACGCGCACTGCCCATCCGCGAGACAGGAGATGGGCGTTGACGCTGGCCGCCATGCTCAGGGCGACCTCGAGCGGTGATCGCGGTCCACCGATGCCGTCATCGGCCAAGTCGATGGTGATCGTCGCGTGGCGCGTCCAGGGCTGCTCCTCGCGTCGCACGAGGAGTTCGTCACTGTGCGCCGACGCGCGCCAGTGGATGCGGCGGAGGTCATCGCCGGGCCGGTAGTCACGCGGGATGATGTCGTCGTCGCCGCCGGAGCTGAGGGCCGAAGAAGCGCGATCGCCGCGACCGCGCTGATCGGCGTCGACGGCCCCGTCGAGGGCGTAGACCCTCGGCACGACGAGGACACTCTGCGTCGAGCGGAACGCGCGGGTGAGTCGCACCAGGCCGAAGGGATCCACGGCGGTCACGGAGAGGGGCCCGACGTCGTAGCGGCCCCGCTGTGACGCCTCGAGGGGGAAGGTGGTCGAGCGGGACCCGCCGCCCTCGACGTGCTCGAGCACCCGGTCGATCGACGGGCCCAGGTGCGGGTCCACCTGCTCGCGCAGCAGCAGGGTGGAGGTGCGACGACGCGCGAGATTGGTCACGGTGAGGGTGGCCTGCGCGGTGCTGCCGACCGGCACGTGCGTGGGGGTGACGCTGCGCTCGGCGCCCAGTCGGAAGTGGGTGCGCGAGGCGAGCCACACCGACACGAGAGGCAGGGCAAGCAGGAGTACGGCGATGCGCAGCACGTCGCGCTGGCCCGACAGGGCCGCCCCGCAGCTCAGGCCGAGCCCCACGGCGATGAGGGCCTTGCCCCGGAATGTCAGGGCGGCGAGGGCACGCCTCATGCGCTCGCGGGCAGGGGCACGCGGGCGACGAGCTCGGCGACGATGTCCGGTGCGGTCGTGCGCGACAGGTGCGCGTCCGTCGTCAGCACGAGACGGTGAGCCAGGACGGGCGAGGCCAGGCGCTGGACGTCGTCGGGCAGCACATGGCCCCGGCCCGCCAGAGCCGCGGAGGCACGTGCAGCGCGCAGCAGGTGGAGGGCAGCCCGCGGGGATGCCCCCAGGCGCACGAGCGGGTGCTGACGCGTGGCGGCGACCAGGTCGATGACATAGGCGTCGATGGCCGGTGCGACGTAGACCTGCCGGACAGCATCGATCATCGCCCGCACTTCGGCGGCATCGGTCACGGCCGTGACGGATTCGAGTGGCTCGTCGGCGCTGTGCGCCTGGAGCATCGCGATCTCCGATGCGCGATCGGGATAGCCCATGTGCGCGCGCGCCATGAAGCGGTCGCGCTGCGCCTCCGGCAAGGGGTAGGTGCCTTCCATCTCGGCGGGGTTCTGCGTCGCGATGACCATGAAGGGTCGGCCGAGAAGGTAGGTCGTGCCGTCGACGGTCACCTGTCCTTCCTCCATGCACTCCAGCAGCGCGGACTGCGTCTTGGGGGAGGCGCGGTTGATCTCATCACCGAGCACGATGTTGGCGAAGACGGCCCCGGGCTTGAACTCGAAGTCGCGGGTCTCACGGTTGAAGACACTCACGCCGACGACGTCGCCCGGGAGCAGGTCGGGGGTGAATTGGATGCGGCGCACGGAGCAGCCCAGTGCGCGGGCGAGCGACTTGGCCAGCATCGTCTTGCCGACCCCGGGGACATCCTCGATGAGCAGATGGCCCCCGGCTAGGAGGACCGTCACGGCCAGGCGCACGGTCTCGGGCTTGCCTGCGATGACGGACTGGACGGCGGTGCCGACGCGCGCGGCGGCCTCGACGGAAGCGGTGGAGGCCTCGGAAGTCATGGTCGATTGTGACCCGGCACGCCCGCCGGGGCCACCCCGGAGGCCGACCCCGAGGCGGCAGGGGACCCTCACGGCGGCCATGATGACCCCATGGGGACAGTGCATCCCGCCCAATTGGGGCGGTTCTTCGAGGAATACGCCGTCGGTGACACCTACCAGCATCCCTTCGGGCGCACGATCTCCGAGGCGGACTCCACGTGGTTCACGCTTCTCACCTGCAACACCAACCAGAACCACTTCAACGCTCACCTCGCGCAGAGCAACCCCATCACGCAGGGTCGCATCATCGTCAACTCCGGCTTCACCGTCGCGCTCGTGCTGGGACTGTCGGTCATCGACATGAGCCAGAATGCCGTCGCGAATCTCGGCTGGACCGACATCAAGCTCACCCACCCGGTGTACGTCGGTGACACGATCTACGCCGAGAGCATCTGCATCGACAAGCGCGAGAGCTCATCGCGCCCGGAGATGGGCATCATCACGATGAAGACGCGCGGCCTCAATCAGGACGGCGACGAGGTCGTGTCCTGGATCCGCACCGTGATGATCCCCAAGCGCACCTCCGGCATCGGTCAGGACTATTTCCCGCAGGCCAAGTCCGGTCCGCTGGTCGCCCCGGAGGCATGATGGCGATCGCGAGATTCCAACTGTGCGCGATCGACTGCCCGGATGCGCCCGCGCTCGCTGCCTTCTACTCCGCGGTCACCGGCTGGCCCGTGACCAAACCCCACGCGGACTACCCCGAGTGGGTGCAGCTTGCGTCGGGTGATGGCGCGACCATCGCCTTCCAGCGCGTGGGGGGCTTCCGCGCACCCGAGTGGCCCGGCCAGGAGCACCCCCAGCAGATGCATCTGGACTTCGCCGTGCCCGACCTGGACGACGGGGAGCGAGCCGTGCTGGCCCTCGGGGCGGTCAAGCATGAGCACCAGCCCTATCCGGAGGACTTCCGGGTGCTCCTCGACCCCGCCGGTCACCCCTTCTGCCTGGTGCATGAGAGGTACGACGCGTGACGTCAGCGGCCGAGCTCCGCAGCGCGATGGCGGCGTACGTCGATGAGGAAGTGATCGCCGCGGGCATCTTCAGCGCCGGCAGCGCGATCGCCGCGAGCATCGCCGGTGCGGCAGGCGGTGCCACGCTCGGCGAGTTCGCTGGGGAAATCGCCAAGGAGGAGCTCGCGGAGACCGGCGCCGAGGCTCTCGCCGGTGAGGTCGCGGGGTCCGTCGTGAGCGGCACCATGGCGGGAGCCGCAGCAGTCGCTGGGATGCATGCAGCACGCGAGGCGGGAGCCGCCGCCGAGGGTCTCACGCCGGTGGTCATCGTCGGGGTTACGCCGTCGCGCTATGTCATCGGCGGCTGGCAGGGCAATGCCGCCTCGGGGACCGGACCCACACGGATCCTCGCGGAGTTTGTGCGCGATCGCACGGCCCTGAGCTTTGCGACCATCGGGGCCAATCGCTTCGTGACCTTCGATGACGGGGAGAGGGCCGTGCGCATCAGCGGAGCACTCGGCTGGCTCAGCAGCGGCAAGGAGGGCAAGCGCGACGTCCTCGTCGCACTGGGGCATCCTCGCGCGTAGATTGCGTGACGTTGCCGGGAATTCACCGAGCGGATCTGGACACCGGCGCCACAGCCGTGTTGGAGTGAAGGCTCGGTGACCCCGGGCCCTCCCGCTCGCGGGACGCACGAGAGGTATGCGATGTGAGTGAGACCAAGATGGCCGAAGCATGCGCGACGTATCTTGATGAGAACGTCGCGGCCGCAGGGCTCTTCAGCGTGGATGGTGTAGCAGATCGACTCGTCGCCGTGTCGACGTCCCGTTACGTCATCTTCGACGGATACGACGACACCCCCGAGGGTTATGGCCCCACGTCGATCCTGGCGGAATTCGACCGTGACGCCACGTCGCTTCAATTCTCGGACGACGGCCACCTGCATCGCGTCACCTTGCAGCATGGCGACGACATCGTGACCCTGTCGGGCGACGTCACGGCCTTCGGACGCGGATCCCAGGGTCGCCGTCTCGTCCTCGAGGCGATGGGCGCCCCCTCAGTCTGAGGCCGACTACACCTAGTCGCCTGGGGGCGGCTCGGGCGCGACGGCCGGTGGCACATCGCAGGTGCGCGTGACGGGTCGATCGGCGAAGCGATCCGCGATCCAGGTGATGGCATCGGGACCGGAGATGATCGCCGCCTTCATGTGGTCCACCTCGCCCATCCACAGCGTCGTGATCGCTGACCCGGCCCCGCACCACTCCTGCTGGAGGAGGGCGTTCGGCCAGGCGAGGACGACCTGGTCGGCGGTGCCCTGTGCCATGAAGACGGGCATATCCGCCGGCAGGGGAGGCGGGGTCTGCTCCTGGAGGACCTGCGCCCACGACGGGACATCGACGGGGTCGACAGCAAAGAAGCTCTGGCCCAGGTTGGTGCGCGCCAGGCCCTCCAGGGCGGCGAGGGCGATGCATTCGTCCGCGAGGCGGGCGTAGTTGTCGATGCCGGCGGGCGTCACGACGCTGTCGATCGGCAGTGTCGGATCGATCTCGCGCCACGCGATCAGGGCCTCCGGCCCGATCGCCCAGCCGGCCGCCGTGTCCCACTGGACGCTCACGATCTCGGGGAGCAGCGCGGCCGGAGCCGCAGCCGCGACACCGACCAGGGTGAGCGAGGGATCCACCTCCTGCGCGAGGTGTCCTGCCCACAGCGCGGAGTGGCCTCCCTGGGAATGCCCGAAGACGGCGTAGCGATCGCCGGCATCGGCCCGGTCCCAGGCACGCACGGCCTGCACCGAGTGGACGACGTCGTTGACCTCGGCCTGCGCCACGAGGTAGAGCTCGGGTCCGGGTGTGCCCAGGCCGACGTAGTCCGTCGCGACGACGACCCAGCCGAGGGCAAGAGCCTGCTCGAGCCAGCCGGACATGTCCTTGATCCCAGCGGGCGACCGCGAGGGCGCACACGCATCGCCCATGCCCACGGTGCCATGCGCCCAGGCCAGGACGGGGCGCCCCTCCGCCGGCGCGGGGGCGTCGGGGATGAAGACCATGGCGCCCGACACCGCCGGGGTGCCGTCGGGGCGGGCGGAGACGTAGAGGATGCGGTGCGCCGTGCCGCCCTCGACCTCGGTCGGCTGCGTCGGATCGACGAAGTCCAGGGGCTCGGACCGGAGCAGCGTGCCGGGCGGTCCCGGGAGTGGGTCCGGTGGCGCGTAAAAGGGATCGAGGGCCAACTGCCGATCATTGCTATCGGCGATCGTGGAGGCGGCGTTGGCGACGACCAGGACCCCGCCCGCCAGCAGGATCGCGAGCAGGGAGAGCAGCACCACGCGGCCGGTCGTCACCGCCCCAGGCTAGGCCAGACACATCGGGTGCTGTCGACCTACACTGCCGTCATGCGCATGCGACTCATCTCCACCGCCGCGGCCCTGGCGCTGTCGACCGCCATCGCGGCACCCGCCGTGGGGGCTGTGGCTCCCGCAGATGTCACCCTGGCCGCGGGCCCGGTGTCCTCGGTCGTGAGCGTGTCCCCCGATGTCTTCTACGACGAGGCATCGTCCACCTTTTATCTCTTCACGACGGGCATGCGGATCGGCGTCCACACGTCGCGCGATGGCCTGACGTGGACCGAGGTGACCGGGGCGCGCACACCATCGCCTGCCTTCGACCCGTCGGTCATCGCGATGCCCGATGGCAGCTATCGGATGTACTACACCTTCCACAGCGGCAGCACGCCCGGATCACCGTGCAGTGGCAAGCAGCTGCGCTACGCCACATCGACCGACCTGGTCGACTGGACAACTCGCTCCGACGTACTCCTGAGCGATCTGGGTTGCGGGGTCCCCAACGTCGTCCGGGTGGGAGCGACCGACTTCCGGTTGTACTACGTGCGCGGAGGAGAGGGAGTCGCGCACGGGACCTACATGGCGACCTCACCCGATGGGCTCACGTGGACCCCCCGGGCGGGAATCCTCACTCCGTCGGACATGGTCGATCCCTCCGTCGCTCAGCTCGCGGACGGATCGTGGCTCATGCTCACGGCGGACTTCCCCCCGAACAAGTCCAGCGGCCCCTTCTTCCAGAAGCTCTACGCCGCGACGTCACCGGATGGTTTCGCGTGGGACTTCGGCGATTCCACGCCGCTCTACGCGGGCCCACCCGGTCAGGGTGCGTTCGACCCCGATGCCGTCGTCCTGCCCGACGGCAGCGTCCGGGCATGGTGGGCGCAGGGCACCTCGCCCGACACAGCGCGCGTGGCCGCAGGGGCGATCACCGTGTCGGTCGACCCGGAGCCGGTGGTGCCTGTGCCGCCGTCGAAGCCGAAGGCCACCTGGACCGCGAAGGCGCTCAAGGTCACGTGGGTCTATGCCTCCGGTGCCGCTGCGCCCGAGTCCTTCCAGGTGCAGGTGCACAGGTCAGGGACCTGGGCCACGGTCGCGACGGCAGCCGGGGATCGGCTCACGGTCTCGGTCGCGCACACCAAGCTCCCCAAGGTCGCCTTCAGCATTCGCGTGGTTGCGACCATCGGCGATCAGGTCGCTGCGTCTGCGAAGACGCGGGTGCCCAAGCGTCGGTAGGCCGACTCAGTCCTTGACGAAGATGTGGACGAGGTCGAGTGCCTCGCGGATCGGCTCCTCGGTGAGGTGGGGCGCGACGCGCTCGCGGAAGCGCACGAAGACGGACTCGTCCACGGCGATCTCGGCCTCGAGGTTGGACTCGAAGATCCCGATGCCGCGGATGACCCCGCCGTCGCGGTCGCCGGTGACGAGGATGAGGTCCTCGGAGGGGTTGTCGACACCGAAGGCGTCGGCGAACTCGATGTAGGCGGCCATGACCTCGTCGAACGCCGCGGGCTGGACGAACATGGTGTATTCGATGACTGTGCTCATGGCGGCACCCTAGGACAGCCGGTCTAGGCTCCCGCCATGGCGGGAATGGCGCTGCCTCGCAGCATGGCTGCGCTCTACGGCCGGGGCATCGAGCGGGGGCTGGTGCTCGGCGGCGGCGGGATGTGGTTCGTGGCGTGGCAGACCGGCTACCTGCGCCGACTCGAGGAGCTCGGCCTGGCCATGGGTTCGGCCGACCGCCTCGTCGGGACGTCCGCCGGATCCATCGTCGCCAGCATCCTCGCGGGGGAGAAGCTCGGGGGCTTCTCGCGCACCGTGGATCTGCTGGCTCGGGCACCGGCGCTCCTCGGTCTCGTGGCATCGAGCGGCCCGCTCGAGCCGAGTTGCCAGCGTGCCCTCGATGCCTTCCGCGACTCGCGCGACTGCGAGCCGGCCACGCTCCGGACGATCGGCTTCGCTGCGCTGGCCGCGTGCACTCCCTCCGCGGACACGACGGCGCGCAACCTCGGCGTCATCCTGCGCATGCGTCGATGGCCGTCGTCACGCCTGCACGTGACCTGTGTCGATGCCTTCACCGGCGAGCGCTGCGTGATCACGCGGTCCGCGGGCGTGCCCCTGGCGCGCGCGACCGCGGCCAGCAGTGCCGTGCCGGGCATCTTCGCTCCTCAGCCGGTGCAGGACCGCAAGTGCATGGACGGCGGGGTCGCGGGCACAGGCGTGCACCTCGATCTCGTCGCGGGAGCGCGCAGGGCCCTGGTGATCTCCCTCGTCGACGGCACGGAGCCCGATCTCGCGTGGGGCACGATGACACCGGCGACGATCCGCCAGGAGTTCGATGACCTGCTGGCGACCGGGACTCAGGCGATGTGCATCGTGCCGCGCGCCCCGGTGCCCGAGGACGTCATGGATCCCAAGCTTGCGGCCACGGCGGCACGCGAGGGGATGCGCCAGGCTGACGAGGACCTCGACCGCGTGCGCGCGTTCTGGCTGGCGTAGGCCCCTAGGCCGGCGGGATAGCGATGGTGCCGAGGTCGTGCTCGATGACGTCGCGGTCCTCGTCGTCGAGCTCCAGCGCCATGCGGTAGGCGATGTTGCGCTCATCGCGCGCGGAGTCGAAGTCGCCAAGCACGGCGTAGGCGCGCGCAAGTGCCTCGTGTGCGGAAGCCGGCACGAAGTCATCGACACGGTCGGCCTCGGCGATGTCGCGGCAGCGCTGGGCGTGCAGCAGGGCGGTCTCTCCGTGACCGAGCACGGCCTGCACGCGGCTGCACTGCCACTCGCCGATGGCCCACTGGGTCGGCGCTCCGGCTCGCCGCCACAGCGCGAGGCTGGCCTCGGCACTCGCGACCATGGCGGCATCGTGCGCGGGGGCCCGCTCAGTGAGATCGAGGTATCTCCACGTGCGGTGGAAGAGGTCGATGGCCGCCTGGCGCTCGGTGACGATGTCGAGACCGGAGCCGTCACTGCTGAGCACGCGGTGTCCCGCCGGAGTGTCGAACACCGCGAGCAGGCGCGGCGACGCTGACTCCTGCACGCTCACGGGGGCGGCGAGGTCGATCCGCTCGAGCAGGTCGGCCAGGTCCCCCGGGTCGGGAAGGCCCACGATGAGGCACATCAGCCGGGCACCGCTCGGCGCGAGCTCCGGTGGCGTGGACTGCCAGGCGATCGCCATCGGCCCCACGCCGTCGAAGGGCGCGCGGCCGTCGTCGCGGACCGTGATCTGCCACGACAGGTCACCGCGCGCGAGGGAGACCCCGGGGCCGAGCTGCGGTTCGCTCGGGAGAGTGTCGACACGCACGACCCAGGCCGCGAGGTGCGGGTCGGCCGGGGGATGGTCGAGATCGAACCAGCGCGGGCGTCCGGGCGACGGGAGTGAGGGATCGACGGCGATGACCTCCAGGTAGGGACCGCCGAGTCCGGCCAGCAGATTGTGCGTGCCCATCGCGGCATGCGCGCCGCCAGCGCCGAGCGAGACGCCGATGCTGTCCTCGGCGTACGCCGCACCGGCTGCGAGACTGGGCGCGCGGATGACGAGGTGATCGATGACGGCGGGGGAGGCCACGCGGGCAGGCTATCGTCGGCGGCGGCGCACGCCCCCGTGACGCTTGAGGGAGGTCGACCATGCCGGCGGCTGGCGCGCGCGACGTGGGAGTCGGCGCGGGCGCGGGAGTCGTCTCCGGCCTCTTCGGCGTCGGTGGCGGCCTCGTGCTCGTGCCCTACCTCGTGCTCGTGCGCGGGTGGGAGCAGAAGCGGGCACAGGCGACGTCCCTCGTGATGGTGGCCATGGCCGCCACGGCGGGACTGGTGACCTATGCGCTCGCGGGGTCGGTGGCCTGGGTGCCGGCCGTGGCTGTCCTCGCGGGCGGCCTCATCGGTGCGCTGCTGGGCAGCGCGCTCGTCGCCCGGCTGACCTCATGGGTGCTCCAGCTCGCCTTCGCCGCGCTCCTGCTCGCGGCCGCCCTGCGCCTGGTCACGGCACCCGTCCCCGCTTCCGGGGACACCATCGCGATCCTCACCCCGGCCACCGTCGCGGGATACATCGCGAGCGGAGTCGCCATGGGCGTGCTCTCGGCCCTGTTCGGCATTGGCGGCGGCATCCTGCTCGTCCCCCTCCTGGTGACGCTCTTCGGATACGACCAGCGGCTCGCGGCAGGCACCTCCCTGGCGGTGATGGGACTCATCGCGCTCGTGGGTGCCATGCGGCAGAGCCGCCAGGGAGCCACCGATTGGAGGGCGGGTGTGCTCCTGGGCCTCGGCGGAATGGTGGGCGGGGTGGTGGGGGCGCTGCTCGCCCAGCAACTCGCCCTCGTGGTCCTCGCCTGGCTCTTCGCGGCCCTGCTCGTGCTCACGGCCGCGCGCCTGGCCCTCACCGGCTGGCGCGCGAGGCGCCCGCTGACGTCCTGAATGTGCAATTAGCGTCGCGTGCGTCCTCAGCGGCCCTGAAACGCATTCGTCACATCGCACTATCCACGCGGTCAAAGTTCTCCGATTCGACAGTGCGATTAGTCGGGGCCTCCGGGTTACGGTAGGCGCCGCGGCCCTTCGTCGGATCCCCCCCGAACCGGCGAGGGGCCGCCCTCATGCCCGGCTCGCCGCGCGGATCATGCGCCGTAGCGCCGGCGCAGCAATTCGATCTCCAGGATCAGCCGCGTATCCCGGTCGTCGAGATCGACGCCGAGGAGGTCGGCCACCTTGGCGAGGCGGTAGCGAAAGGTGTTGGGGTGCACGTGCGCCTGCCGGGCCGCCTGCGAGACGTTGCCGAGCTGGTCGAAGTAGGCATCGAGGGTGCGCACCGCATCCAGGCGGTCCTCGGGCTCCAGGGACCGCAGTCCGCGCAGCGGCTCGGGCAGCGGCTCGAACTGCCCGTCGAGAATCTCGACCAGTCGCATCAGCGCGATCTGGCTGCGCAGGGTGTTGACGCTGCCGGCGCGCTCGCCCGGGGTGCGCTGCAGGTAGGTGATGACCCGGTCGGCGTCCGCCTTGGACAACGGCACCTGCCCGAGTCGCGTGGTCGTGCGCCCCGCGCCGACGAGGAGTCGGTCGTCGGTCGCCGCCATCTCGCGTGAGAAGGCGCGCACGGAGGCCGAGAGGTGCTCGGCGGAGCCGCTGCGGTCGAAGAACACCAGGTAGACGCGGTCGTCGACCTCGTGTCTCACGTGCTCCACGGACTGGTGTCCGGCCAGGACGTGAGCCACTTCACGGGCCTGATCGCGCAGGTCACCGTCACCGTGCCATACGGCCACGACGCGGGCGCTGCTGGCCGCGGGCACCCCGAGGTACTGGGCGAGGAGCAGCTCCTCCTGATTGCCCTCCAGGAGCATGCGCGCAAATCGATCTGCCTCCCTGCGCCGCTGGTCGTCGCGCAACTGGAAGTAGAGAGTGGCCTCCTTGGCCGCATGCTCGGCGATGTCGTGGGCGTCCGGGTGGAGGGGGCCCGCGGACTCGGCGATCCACAGCGATCCGACCTGGACGCCGAGCAGCCGGATGGGTGCCACCACGCGACGGGCCTGGACGCCCGGGACCGCATCGATCGCGAAGGACGGGCTGCCGGCCTCAAACTCCCGCGAGGCCGTGTCGAGCACCTCG
>Ga0169931_10006138_pt1 | contig 18193 bp, 18 predicted proteins | sample Kivu_15m_20L_FD_129675 | JGI IMG/M metagenome (GOLD analysis project Ga0169931, IMG submission 129675) | Freshwater microbial communities from Lake Kivu, Western Province, Rwanda to study Microbial Dark Matter (Phase II) - Kivu_15m_20L... | ecosystem: Environmental > Aquatic > Freshwater > Lake... | reverse complement strand
CAAAAATAAATTCGGAACGAGTTTACGGCGTTTTAGCCGATCAATGCCCATCAATGGAACTTGATCTGAACGAGGTATCAAGGGTTTCAGCCCCTAGAATTTTTGAATTTACAATTGCTGGGCCGCTGGGACTGTTCTAGCCACGATGGCCTTCACGCCCGTCAGGAGTTGGGCGGCTGAGCAACTATTTTTTGACTTCGGCCCGTTGAGCCGGTCTATCCCCATGGCGTCCCTCGAGTACTTTGCCGAAACCGGCGAAGTGGATGCGGCCCTAGCGCCCTACTTCCGCAAGCTGACCCCAGCCCAACAGGCTGACCTAAAGACCGCACTAACCACCACTAAACCCGCTGATGTTGTGACCGTCAGCCAGTTTTTCTACGACCCCATGGGAGCCCGTTCCCTCGACTTTATGGGCAACGTGATCCAAACCGATGGGTTCTTGAATGGCGGCAAAGCGCTGCGATCGGCCCTGATTGCCTCGGCAGCAAACGGTGAGATCTCACTCCTATCCGTCCATCCGACTCGGCAAAATCGCACCGTCCCGGTGGTTTTGTTTGTGCCTGAAAACCTGGCGGCCGCTCCGAGTTCTCTCTCCGTCGTGGTGGTTTCCCACGGGCTCGGATCGTCCCCCAACGACTTTTTAGAGGCCGGCGTGATCGCCAGCTATGGTTTTGTGGTGGCGCTCCCTGACCACCACGGCCCTGGATGCTGAAATCTATGGCCTAACCGAGGCTGACCTGGCCGACGAGGTTGTCCAGAACATCCAAACCGGGCTAGAGCGGGGCATGGCCGAACGACAACCTGCCGCCCAGTGGCAGCAGGCCAAGCACGGGGCGGTGGGTGCTGCGATCGCCGCCCTGCTGATCGCGCTCTTGGCCCAGCTCAATCGGCGGGTGGGGCGATCGCATCACCCCTTGACGCATCAGCTATTAGTCCAGCAAGAGAGCCTTGCCCAGCAGCAGGTTGCCTTCAGCCCAGACGAATCTCTACCAGACCCGATCACCGACCTACAGCACCAGATCGTTCGCCTCAAACGCCGCATCGAGCGCAAAACCTGGCTACAGCGTATTTTGCAATTGAGCATGCTCACCCTGGGGCTATGGGGTACCGCCTGGGTGCTCCAGCGCTTTCCCCAAACGCGATCGCTGGGCCTGCTGCTGATTAGACAACCCCTAGGGCTGTTGCTGCTGGGGTTGGTGTTGACCCTGCTGATCATCCTCAGCCGTCTGGGTATTGATCGGGCTGTCACCCAGTGGGTCGGCACCGCAGACACCATCCCCGCCGTTCAGCTAGCCCGCCGACAGCAGCGGGGTACCACCCTGGCGGTAGCCTGGAAAGATGTCGTGACCCTGTTTTGGATTGTGATCGGGGCAGTGATGGCGCTGAATCTGGTCACCCTGTCGGCGGGGTTCACCATTAGCCTTCAACTGGGTGCCCTGGGGCTGCTCGCCTCTTTGGTCTTTCAGTCCACCATTCAAGATGCCCTGTCCGGTGTGCTCCTGTTGGCCCGCGATGCTTACACCATCGGCGATACCGTGGCGATCAAAGACATTACCGGCGTGGTCGAAACCATGGGATTGGCCATGACCCAGATTCGCAATTCACCAGGGCATCTGATCACCCTGCGCAACGGCCAAATTACCTCCGTAGCCAACTATCCCAGGCCAGCGATTTAGCGTGCTTCGCGAGTATCGCCTGCGCCTCAATCAGGCCTTCAACGCCGAGGGCATTCGGCTGGCCCTGCCCCAACGAGAAGTGCGGTATCGCGACCCAGACCCTAGTACATAAAGAAAGCCCTCTGGCCATAGGCTCCCAGAGGGCTGAAGAGATTGTCCGATGGCTTAGAGAATCGACTTGGTGCCAGAGGCAGCTTCATCCGACCGGCGAAACACATCTTCTAGGGAAGCCCGCTTGCCATTGGTTTGGTTGCTGCGCAGCCCGTTGAGGATATTGGCCAGCACCGCATCCACGGAGAACTGTCCCCCACCGTTGATCACAAAGAACAGGAAGGTAGCGGCGTACAGGGCCGACAACTCCAGGTAGGGAATGCTCAGCCCCGCAATCTTGACGTGGTGGTACATGGCCACCAGCATGGTGAAAAATAGGCCCATAGCGGCAGGGCGGGTAAACAGGCCGAGGGCCACCAGCGGGGCACCGATCAGCTCGGTGAAGGCTGCCATGTAGCTGAGGGTAATGGGGAAGGGCAGCCCCAGGTAGGCCACGTAGGCCTGGGCGAAGCTCTCAATATTAGCCAGCTTGTCGAGACCGTTATGAACCATAACAATACCGGCGACAACTCTCAGAATTGTCCAGGAAATCTGAAAGGCGATGTTGGTAGACTGATTGGGCTGAAGCGCAAGGCCGCCCAGGGATAGCATGCGTTGCTGAGCAATCATAGGGATTAATAAAAATTAACTTTGCTACTCATTATGGTAGCGAAGTTTTAAGAGAAGTAAAGGTACTGCCCAGGTCAATTTACTCTGCAAGGCGAAAAATCAGTTCGGGTGCGCCTCGCGGCCGGTGAAGCGCAAGCTGGTCAAGGCGTGGGGCCAAGCGTTGGGCCAGAGATTAAAAAAATCGGGGCGTCGCGCTGAAATGATGGGCGATCGCGCAAAATCAAAGCATTCAACCTCGACAAATTCCTATGCGATCGATGATCTCTCGCTCGATGTTTGGGCTGGCTCTGGTAGGTGCCTGGCTAGGGAATGTGCCAGTCGCCAGTGCTGCCCCCCGGCCCCAGTTGGACACGGGAGTCGCCCAGGCCCAGGTTTGGCTGGCCCCAGACCCGGCCCCAGACCCGGCCCCAGAGGCCGCCGTCGGTGACCTGCCCACCACAAAAACCGTCACCATCGTGGTCGAAGGCGAACCCCAGGCGGTGGTGATGCAGCTTTACCAACACCCAGAGGTGCCCTTGGTGACCTACTACCCGTCTACCCTGACCGTAGACCAGGCTTGTAGCGCCGATGGCTGTGCTGTCTCGTTTACCAACCCGGTCATAGAGGCCAGTATCGTCTTTATGTTTCCCGCCGGGGCAGAGCAGGCCACCGACCTGGTTCCCTACATCACTGGGCCCGAGGGATTGGTCACCCAGAACGAATGGGTGGTAACGGGCACCTACACCGATCAGCTCAATTTCCCCTGGGCGCAGCAGTTGGTCACCTTTCAAACCCCCGAACTGGCGGCGGTGGGGTTGGTCTATCTAGGAGCCTTCAACAACCAGGGGTTTGCGGTCATGGCCCTGTTCCCCCCCGATGCGGGAGACGGCTTTATGCCCGAGGCCAACGCCATCTTTTCGGAGATTCAGGTTCAGCCTCGGCGGTAGTTAGGAGTTAGGAGTCAGGAGTCAGGAGTCAGGAGTCAGGAGTCAGGAGTCAGGAGTCAGGAGTCAGGAGTCAGGAGTCAGAAACTAGGCAGGAAGTAAATTCTGACTTCTGGCTCCTGTATTCTTTGCAAGCCAACCTGCCCCGGCTTAGAAGGTGTTTGAAAAGTCAAAGAGCGTCTCAGGTTATACCTAGGCCGTAGGCTAATGTCCTCAAAAATCAGCGTTTTTGCTGTCTCTTGGTGGCAAATCAGACCTGGGACAACCCTTTTCAAACACCCTCTTACGTTGATACCCGAAACCGGTCATAGTGTTAACTTTTTTGTCCAGATGTCGCTCTAGCTTGTGGGAGGGCGTAACGGAACTTGATAATCAATTCAGAAACGCAGATTAATCAAGGACATACCCATGGGTTTAATTAAGTCTATTTTTGGGGCAATCTTTGGGCTCATTGGCGGCATCTTTAAGGCGATTGCCGGCCTGGTTGGCCTGGGCAACAAGTCTGAATTTTACATGGAGATCGATGAAGCCGCCGCCGGTAGCCCGCCCGCTGTGGTTGCCAGCGCTCCCGCTCCAGTTAAGGTGGAGCCTACGGCTAAGGCGGAGCCCGTGACGGCTGCTCCCGCCAAAGCTCCCGCTAAGACAGCTCCGGCTCCGGCCCCTGTTGCTGTGGTCGCCGCTCCTGTACCTACCGGCTTTGCCTCGAATTATCTCACCAGCGTCGGCACGACCATGCCCAGTCGCCGTCGCCCTGGCCCTAGCCTGTCTCCCTTTAGGGACATGGCCAAGCAGGTCAAACCCAGATAGGCCTAAATCCCTAGATTTGAGCGATTGCGCCAGTCCGCCTTGACCTACTCCAGCAACCCAGGGTGCCCCAGCGCCATCCTGGGTTTCTAGATCATGGCCTCAGCGGGGAGGGCTGGCCGCCAAAAAGCGCAGGGTGCTGTAGAGGTGAAAGGCGCGATCCCACGGGCTGGGCACCGATCGCCCCAGGTCTATATGGGCCTCAAAGGAAGGCAGGAGGTCGATGGCATCGAGGGCGCTTTCGCCAAACCCCTTAAAGTCGTTAATAGGGGCGCTCACAATACCGGCGGCAAAGTAGTTCTTCATGGCCTTCCAGGCAGTGGTGGCAATCAGCGGCGTAGGAAATGCCTCGGCGGGCGGTAGGGGAATGGCCTCGCGGTATCGGTAGGTGCGATCGCACAACCGCAGCACACACCTGCGCCCGTGCAGGTGCCAGTCAATCATCTCGCCGTAGTCTTGGGTCGTATCTTTGCGCTTGAGCCTACCCCGCGCATCCAAGTCAACCACCGACTCGTAGATGGGCAGTTGGCCCACCACCCACTGGGTAATATCGCTCCAGGCTAGCTGCATGGTGCCGAGCTGCCCAGCACTATTTTGGCAAATCACCGTCAGATGGGGCTCCACGGCCTGAATAGCCTGTACCCGAAAGGTCGATACCTGCTTGACCTGGTCGACCGTAAACCAGCGGGCCGGAGTGCCCTCGGCCTTCAGCTGTTCGCAAAAATATTGTAGTTCTCCCGCCGCCCCCTCCCGTAGTAGCCGCCAGTTCTTGCCAGAGAGCCGGGTTCTAGCCGTATAGGCATCGATTTGCATCACCTTGGCCAAGCCCTGCACGGCGGTCTCTCGGCGATCGCCCGTCACCGGCTCCAGCACTAACACCGCCGCCACCGCTGCCCCCGGCTGCTGCTTGGCGGCACTCAGGTCATGCTCCCGCCGCTGGGCGAGCTGGTCGCGCACCCGCTGCACACCCTCTCTCGCCTGGCTCGTTACCCTCGTATTTGCCGTGCTTTGCAAGAGCCGGGTGTAGGTCATCTGGGCCTTCTCTAGCTCGTCTTTGGCTTCCCAGTATTGCCCCATGGCCAGCTTGAGCCAGGGGTCTTGGGGAGTCTTTTGCTGCCACTGCTTCAGCAATTGGGCGGCCTGGGTAAATTGCTGCGCGCCCAGGGCCGCAGAGACAAGATCGTACATGGCACGGTGGCAGAGAATGGTCTAGGGCTCGTTCTGTTGTATGACTTTAACACCAGGGCGAGGGTCAGCCTGGATGTCCGGTGAAGAACATCTGCGTAGGTTGCCCACCTTTTCCCAGCCGATTACCATCAGTCTAGGATCCGGTCTTTAACCGTGGCATTTCCACCGCAGCAATCGCATCCAAAGGGACCGCATGAATACCACGCCCTAGGCTTCAAGGGGGATACCCAGCCCATACCGCCTAGAATAAAGCATAGTTCTTAGTCCCATCGCTCTATGCCTGTTTCTCCTGGGTCACGACCTGATCCCCATTCTGTACCAGCCGTCGCCGTGCGGGAGATGACCATTGATGACGTCGCCCCGGTTTATCACCTCGGGGAACTGGTGTTTACCAGCGACCTCTATCCGACGCTGTACCGCACCTGGGATGAGTGGGAGGTAATTGGCCACTACAACACCGACCCCGAATATTGTCTGGTGGCTGAAGCCGAAGCGGGGGCGATCGCCGGGTTTGTGTTAGGCACGGTGATCAGCAAAGCCACTTGGGTCTATGGCTACATTATCTGGCTAGCGGTGAGTCAACAGTTTCAGCGGCGGGGCATTGCCGACAAACTGGTCGACAAGATTGTCGAACGGATGATTGAAGAGGGGGTGCGCTTTATGTTGGTCGACACTGACCCCGCCAATACTCCGGCGATTAAATTTTTTCAGCGCAAGGGGTTTGGCAGTCCCCGTCGCCATGTCTATCTATCCATGAATCTGAGCAAGCACGAAATCTATGGTCGGTTGATTTCCTACGAACGGGACAAGGCCGAGCGGGTGAAGCAGCGACGATCCAAACGGCCCTAAGGATTAATGCCCCAGGCTGTTTTGAGCCCCTGGAGCCGATAGTAGGCCGCCTTGGGCTGGTTCTCGCGGTTGAGTAGGCCGCCGAAGGGCCAGAAGGTGGCCTGATCCGACAAATCCCACCAGCTAACGGCTTTGATTTCCGGTTTGCTGTAGGCCAGAGTATAGACCTGCTCGACCCAGTCGGCCTGAATGGCTTCGCTCCAGGGGGCGTGCCATAGGCCACGGGCCTCGGCGGGCTGAGAGTTTTCGTCGATACCGGTGCTGGATGAAACCGCCATTTCGGTAATGTGAACGGGTTTGCCCAGGCGGTGAGGCGATCGAGCATGCGATCGATCTCGAACATGTCTTGGTCGGGGTAGTAGAGCTGTAGGCCAATAATTTTAAAGTCGATGGCGGCGGCCAGACAGGCTTTGAGGTATTGCAGCGGGCTGCGCTGGGGTGGGCCGTAGATGGCGATGTTGCGCGCCCATAGGCAGCAACTATTGACGACCCGCTGCACCGCTGGGTAGCCCTCCATGGCGGCCTCGCAGGCCAGACGAGTCAGGTCGAAAAACTGCTCCTGGTCGTAGTCGAGTTCATTGCCCCAGGGCACGCCGTGGGCTTCGTTAATGACATCGTAGGTGGGGATGCGGCTGCCATAGCGCCGTTGGGCAGGTAGGCGCGCAGGATGAGGGGTGAGGGGCTGGCCAGGACTGTGCCTGGGACATGGCACAAGCCTGTAGCCGCCAGGGCCGTGGTGGTGGTGTAGCGCAGGAAAGGGCGATGTTTCATATTGTACGGCTCTGTTTTCGCTTACACCACTCGATTTTCGTCTACGCAGCGGGCATACCAGTGGTAGCTGGCTTTGGGGATGCGCTGCTGGGTGGCGTAGTCCACGTAGGTGAGGCCAAAACGGCGATCGTAGCCCGGGTTGGCCAGTCTCAGATTCCAGATCGAGCCGTAACGTAATTGGGCTGTAACTATGATCAAACCTCAGTTCATTGGTCTGGGGCTCCTCTGTGCTGGGAGCCTGGCCTGCTCGGCGTCCTTCTTGGCCTCCAGGGCCTCGGCCACCTGCGTGGTCGCCGATGTGTCGATTCAAGCCGCGATTCACGGGGGCGACCGCCCGGCCCAGCAGGTTAACGATGTGGCCATTGACGCCGACGGCCCCTGCGTGGGCAACACCAGCGTCAGTACCAGTCGTCAAATTCAGGTGGGGGGCACCGGCGAGGTGCAGCAAGTGCGCCAAAGCCGCCACCAAATTCGTGGGTCTGAACCCCCCAGCCAGCGCCCCCAGGGGCCAACCGTGGCGGTGCCCGTAGAGGTGCAGGTGGATGTGTACAACCCCGCCGATCGCCTGCGCCGTTGGCCCCACCCCCGTTACCCCTACCTAATGGGGAACTGGCTAGCCTGGGATCCTGTCCTGTAGCCTGGCCTGCCCAGCCCTAGAACTCTGGCCCAGAACTCGGGTTCTGGGCACCTGGGCAGGTCATTTCTGGTCGTGCTAGCCTGGTCGAACCCTTGCGGTTGTGGCTTACTTCGCTGCGGTCTGTCCCTCTTCCTGGAATTGTCATGGCCATGCAATACCCGTCGACCCTTGGCATTGCGTTGTTAATTTTGGTAGCGGTGACCACCGCCGTGGGGCCTTCCGCCGCCAACGGCAACCAGAGGTTTAAAAGCATCTACCAAACGCTCAACACCATTTTGTCTCAGGCCAGCGCCAAGGGTGTAATGGAGTCTTACCAACGCCAAACCAACACCATTAGCCTGGATCGCGCCGATTTAGACGAGCCTCATCTGCTGTCGGTGAGCGTGCCAGCGGGGGCAACCCTGCAGGGCTATATCGAGATTGATGGCCACACCCGAGTACCCCTCAGCCATACTCCAGAGGTTTTAGACATCGGCCCCTACCTCGGTGAGGCCATCACCCGCGTCATCATTACCGGCAGCTACTCCCCCGCCTCGGCGGCGGTGGCGATCGCCTTCAACGGCCCCAATACCGTGGTGCAGCAGCAGGCCGCCGGTACCGGGCGCATCAACTACCAGCTGAATTTGGTGGTGCAGTAATGCCGCTGGCCTAGGGCTGGATCATTGTTTATTTAATGACCAGTCGTAGTCGAGATAGTCGAGTTTATAGTTACCCTCGGCCAGGTAGGCGCGATCGCTGGAGCTGACGTAGTTACCGATAAAGTTCAGCACGGCCCGCTCTTTAGGGCTGCCGGTGAACTGGTCAGGGGCAGCGTACTGGGTCTGCCAGTCTTCCCCAAACCACTTAAAGATCGACGAAATCGCCACCCGGTTCTGGTCGCGATCGAGACTGAGGCCCTGGGGGCTATCGAGCCACCGTTGAGCCTGGTCGTTGAGCTGTTGATCCAGGCGATCGCCGGTAAACGGCTCCTGACGCAGGGGCGGGCAGCTGATCGCCGCACAGACCAGGGCGGCATGCACGCGGGGTTCCGAAAATTGCTTCCGCAGCAGGTCGTGCTCTAGGTTGTCGAGGGTGAGTTCTTGGCCCAGCACCGGGTGCCGTTGAGCATTCCACACGCCAGGAATATCGCGGATGCTCGGCTTTAGGGGGTTTTGGTCAACGATGGACTGCAGGGTAATGGCATTGTAGGCATTGATCAAAAACGCGATTTTGTCGGCCTCGCTCCACCCCTCGTAGGTGGCGAGGGAAACGGCCCCTAGCTCGGCCACAACCGCCTGGAGCCGGTCTGGGTTGGCCTGGAGCGCGGTGTAATCGACTAGGCCGCTGGGGCTGACGTAGGTCTGCAAGAGATCGGCATAGTCGCCGTAGTTCAGGGGAGTCGTGGCGGCGGCGGTGACTTGGCTACTACGCTGGGCCACGGGCAGGGGGCGGGCGCAGGCGGGGACCAGGGCGATCGCGGCCACCAGCAGCATAGACAGGGGCTTGGGCATAGGGTCGTTCTGGCCTAGGGCTACGCTATTAGTTATCGAACACTTTCCCCGGCCTGGGCTAACCCGCCGATAAGTTTTTCCTGAAAATTTGATGAGAGAGCCAGCCCAGCACCAGGGGCAGCCACAGCACCAGGCGCTCCGCCAGGGTCAGCCGCCAGTCCGGCAGGCGCGAGGGCAGCACAAAGTAGACAAAGGCCGATAGACTGACCAGCCGCACCCCCCAGTTTTGGCTGGGCACCGCAAAGGGTACCATCCAGGTAAAGTACCAAAAGTGGACAATCGGGGTCAGGGTGAGGAGCCCCAGCCAGTAGCCCTCGGCAAACTGCCCCAGGGTTGTGGACCGTACTATCAGCCAAAGCAGCACCAGCCCCAGGGGCAGGGCGTAGATCCAGTTGGCCGCTAGGGTGGCGGGCCAGAGTTGCCCGACAAAGTAGGGAATAAACTCAGCGCTGCGCCCGTAGGCGACAAACACCGACTCGGTCGGAATCAGCGGGCAGGTGCCTGAATGGCAAAAGGGCAGGGCTGAAAGCGTCATCGGCATCAGTCCGACTGCTCCCACCAGGAGGGATTTGAGCCAGGCGCGCTGGCGCCAGCATCGCCCCATCAAAAACCCCACCACTGGCAGCGACACCCACTTCACCGCCACGCTGATTCCCACCCAGCCCGCCACCCAGAGCCAGGACCGCCGCGTAGCCGGGGCTTCATCCACCAGCCAGGCGACCACCAGGGGGAGAATAAACCAGCTGTCGTAGTGCCCTCCCCCAGCAAAGGTGTAAATCACCATGGGGTTCCAGGCGTAGAGGGTGGCACTCAGGTAGCCAAAGCGACGGCTCAGCAGCCAGGCCACGGCCAGGTCCGCCGCCACAAAGGCCAGCTTAAACAGGATGGGGTGGAGCGCGATCGCCGCCAGTAGCCGCAACCCCAGCTGGGTCACGGGCGGATAAATCGCCGACACGTCGCTGTGGTTAATGGCCGACCACCAGGCGGTGCGGTAGGGCTCCAGCTCTGGGGCGTTGGGGGCCAGGTGGTAGGGGCTAAAGCCGAGGTTTTGAATGTGCCCTTCCCATAGGTAGCGCCACAGGTCATCGCCGGGGGCCATGGGCAGCAGCAGTAGCCGAGGAGCTAGGGCCACTCCCCAAAACCAGGGCCCAGGAAGCGATCGCAGCCGCCAAGACAGAGCAAACCCCGCCCCCATGATCGCCGCTCCCAACCAAAATCGGTGCAGGGTAGCCAGTTCGGTGAACTCGCCCTGGGGGCCCATGAGGGCCGCCCCAGCCACCAGCAGCAGAGCGCTGAGGTTCAGCAGCACGGGCCAGGGACAGGCTGAGGACGGGGTAGCTGGGGTCATGACGGCGGGGGAGTAAGAGCAAAGGAAATGGCTAGGGCCGGTCGCCCCACAGGCGGCGACGACCACGGTGGCGGCCCCAGAGCCGACGGGCATACAGCTGACCCAGGGTGGTCAAAATCACAGCCCCCGCCTGCGCGCTGCCGCGCAGGGTGCCCGATATTTTAGACGCTCCCCCCTGGCGGGGGCGGTAGGCCACCGGCAGTTCGCAGATGCGCAGCCGGCACTCGATCGCCCGCACCTGCATTTCCACCGTCCAGCCAAAGCCCCGATCCTGCATGGACATACGCTCCAGGGCCAAGCGCCGAATCAGGCGCAGGGGACCGAGGTCGTGGTATCGATAGCCCCAGCCCAGCCAAATTAAACCCGTGGCTAGCCCATTGCCGACCCGTTGAGCGGGGGTCAGCACCGCCCGTCCGGCGGCGGTGGCGGTGCGGTTACCCAGCACTAAGTCATATCGAGAGCCCTGGGCCAATATCTCCGGCAGGCAGCCCAGATCGTCGCTGCCGTCGCCATCGCAAAACAAGACCCAGCGAGTCGCCTCGGGTATCTGCTGGAGACCGCACCAGCAGGCTTGGCCATAGCCTGGTATCGGTTCGTAGAAGATATCGGCCCCGCACCGGGCGGCGATCGCATCACTGCCATCGGTGCTGCCGTTGTCTACCACCCGAATGTGCCGCAACCCCAGGGTCTGTAACCCCGTCACGACCCCAGCAATGGTCGCCGCTTCGTTGCGCACCGGAATAATGACTAGAACCGAATCTAGCCCAGATAATGCCTCGGACATGGCAGAGAGCCGTCACACAGTTAGAGAGTCTGACTGACCATACACCACCATTCTGAACGCTAGCTGAACATCAGCGCCTGAGCCTACTCCAGGGATCCCACCGGATGGTGCCGTCCCTGGAGATAGGCTCGGTAGCCTTGCCCAGGGCTCCAGGTAATGGCGCCGTCGCGCTCGGTACAGAACACCTGAAGGCCCTGGTTGAGCAGCCGTTGCTCGGTGGTGGGGTCGATGGTGGGGGCAGAGGCGATCGCCACCTTGGCCCCGATCGCCGTAATCGCCGCGATCGCCTCGGGGGCCAGCGCTTCGCCGTGCCACCACAGCACCTGGCTGGGCAGCCCTGGGTGGGCCTGCAACCAGGGCATTTGCTGGGCTGGAGATAGGGCGGGCAGCAGCAGCCAGGTCTGGCGACGCAGCAGGCTCAACCGTAGCCCCCTAGCTCCCGCCTGCAGGTAATGCATCTGCTGCCGCCCCAGGGTCTGGGTTTGGCCCGGGGTCAGGCGATGAAACCGGCCCCCCGGCGGGGCGATCGCCAGGGCCGACTCGGCTCCATAGAAATTGCGGATGGGGGCTTTAGCGGCAATGGTGTGCCAGTTGTCGCGATCGCTGTCGTCGCCGTGGATGGCGCTGGTGAGGCGGTTGATGCCCGCCTGGCGCAAAAAGGGAACCACGGTGTAGAAGGCGGTTTTGTCGGTACCACTGTTGACCACCAGGGGCGACCGGCCATCCTGTACTACCATGACCGCATCCTGACCCGCCGCCAGCACCGTCACCTCCGCCAGGGTCGCGCCCCGGTACAGCAGCGGCCCCAGGGCCACCAGTGCGATCAGCAGCGCTACCAGGCTCCGCCGTCGCGCAGGCCCCCAGCCCCACAGGCAAAAAAGACCGTAGAGACCCACCATTTGACCCAGGGAAATGTGACCCGTCGCCAGGGCACTGCCGGGTAGGCTGACCTCCCACTGCACCAGGGCAATCAGCAGCTGGGTCGGCAGCCCCAGGGGCCAGGCCAGCATTCCCCCCAGCCAGGGCCACACCACCGCCACCAGGCCGCTGAGCATTCCCCCCAGGCTAATCACCATCACCAGCGGGGTGGTCACCATGTTGAGCAGAATGCTGTAGGTGGTGAGGGTGTTGAAGTAGTAGAGAGACAGGGGAATTGTCCACAGGTAGGCCGCCAGGGGCACCGCCGCCACCGCCGCCAGGGTAGGGGGGAGCCACTCCAGCCGTTCGGTGATCGGTTTGACCGCCACCATCAACCCCAGGGTGGCCATCACGCTGAGGCGAAAGCCAATGTCGTCGATCCAGGCCGGGTTGACGAGCAACAGCAGCGTCACGGCCCCCAGCAGGCAACCCAGGGGTTTAACACTGCGCTCTAGGGCGACGCCCGCTAACACCCCAAACCCCATGACCGTAGCCCGCATGACGCTGGGCTGCACCCCGGCAATCAGCAAAAAGACCACCAGGGCCACCCCACCTGCGATCACCTTGGCCTGGGTGGGGTAAGCCAGCCGGGTTGCGATCGCCGGGTGGTCCATGAGCGCTAGCACCACCCCCAGCACCAACGACACCTGAAACCCACTGGCGGCCAGGGTGTGAGCCATACCCGCCTGCATAAAGGCATCTTGAATGTCGTAGGGCACGTTAACGGCCTGGCGACCCAGGGCCATGGCGCTCACCAACGGCCCTAGGGGGCTACCCAAGTGGGCCGCTTGGGCCTGGGCAATGCGCACCCGCAGCCGCCAGAGCCGCCACCAGGCTGGCGACTGGCCGGGCTCAACGGTCACCCGCTCCCCCGTGAACCCGGCAAAACACCCCTGGTCGGCCAGGTACTGGCGAAAGTGAAAGGCATTGGGATTCTTGGGTACAGCGGGCTCGTAGAGCTGGCCCCGCACCGTCACCCGCTGACCAGGAACCACGCCTTCAATCTGGTCGGCGGGCAAGGTGACGTAGAGCTGGCCGCGCACCAGGCTAGGGGCACTGAGGGGCTGCTGGTTAGCATCGAGGCGGCGCACCTGCTCGGTATTGAGCCAAACCTGAGCCCGACCGCTGCGGGTGAGGCGAGGCATGTCCTCCACCTGGCCCCAGACCATTTGCTGCGCTCCGGCGGCTTCCCCCTGGGTCAGCAGGTGGCTAATGTCGAGGGCGGTGGGGGCGGGGTAGCGTAGGCCATAGTTGAGGGCGGCTAACAGGCCAATGGCCCCGGCCACCCACCACTGGGTCGCCGTTGGCCCGCTCCGCCAGCGCCTGGGCAGCCCCAGGGCGGCGATGCCCCCGGCTCCCAGGGCTCCGAGGCCAGCGACGATCGCCCCCAGCCCCGGCGCGAGTCCCAGGTGGCGCACTAAAAGACTGACCCAAAACAGCCCAGCGCAGTAGGCACCAGCCCCTAGCAAGCCTGCGATCGCCCCCATAAATGCCCTTTCTACACCCTGTCATTAGGTTTAGAAAGCCCGCCTCAGGGGTCTCGATCACGGCCTTGGGGGGATCTATGCCATAGCACTGAGCGGAGCGGCTGGGCTGACCTGATGCCATCGCCGCGATCGCAATCCCCGTTACCAGCGGCAGCGGATGTCAGTAGAGGCCCAGTGGCCCCAGCGACCCAACACCCCCTGTCCCGATCCTCTCGGCCTAGGGAATAATGGACACTATCACTCCAGAATGCTCTTGTGCTATGACCACTAGCAACGACCGCCTCGACCGCATAGAAGCTGTCCTTGAGAAGCTCTCCGAGGAACTCGGCCAGATGAGGAGCGAGCAAACCCAAATGAGAAGCGAGCAAACCCAAATGAGAAGCGAGCAAACCCAGATGAGCGACGACCAAGATCGCGGGCGCAAGGGGGAAGATCGCACCTGGAATGTCGTGAAATGGGTGGGCGGCATTTCTGCGGGGCTATCGATTAGCGCGGCGGTGGCGCTCGTGGGCCTGATCATTCGCTTGGGGCTAACCAACCAGTAAGCCCCCCCTGGGATATCTCGATTACACCCCTAAGCGCGCCTTGATCGTGGCCAGCACCGACTGGCTGAGCGCCCCATAGTCGTAGCCGCCTTCGAGGCCAAACACAATTTTGTCGGTAACGCCTAGGCATTGGCGGGTGAAGCTGCCAAAGTCTTGGGGGTGCAGGTTGACACTGGCCAAGGGGTCGGCGGCGTTGGCGTCGTACCCGGCGCTAATGATCAACAGATCGGGGGCAAAGGCGGTCAGAAAGGGAATCACCTGGTGCTCAAACTGTCCCTGGTAATCGGCGCTGGTACTGCCGGGAGCCATGGGGAGATTGAGGACATTGCCGTGCAGACCGGTCTCGGTTCCATGGCCGGTGCCGGGATAGCCGGGCAGTTGGTGAAGGGAGCAGTAGGCGATCGCCGCATTGTCCTCCACCAGGGCCTGGGTACCGTTGCCGTGGTGCACATCCCAGTCGAGGATGGCGACGCGGGCGATGCCGGGCTGGGTGAGGGCATAGTGGGCGGCGATCGCCGCATTGGCAAACAGACAAAACCCCATGCCGCGATCGCGCACCGCATGGTGCCCCGGCGGGCGGGCCAGTACAAAGGCCGAGTGACCGGTTTCTAAGACATAATCAACGCCATCCAGCCAGGCGCTGACCGCCAGGCGCGCCACCCCATAGCTGGGGCCCGAAACCACTGTATCGCCATCGATTTGCCCCCCGCCAGCGGCGGCCAGCTGCTCCAGAGCCCTGATGTAGCGAGGGTTGTGGAGCTGGGCGATAGGCGTATCCACATCGCGCCGATCCAGGGGGGTAGGTTCGCGCCAGTCGAGATGATCGGCCCAGGGGGCCTGCTCGAGGGCCGCCACCACCGCCGTCAGCCGCCCGGCATTTTCGGGATGAAAACTACCGGTATCGTGGCTTAAAAAGTCTGGTGAATAAATGACCGCAAAATCGGCCAGGGTGAAGGCGTGGTGCACGGCAAACTCAGGGTTGATGAACGATCAGCAGTGGAGGCCCAACCAAAGCGGTCAAGCGGGTGTGAATCTACGGTGAATCAAGGGCTTGCCCCCTAGACTTACCATAGCGTCATCTGCTTGGAACCTGGGAAAACATGCTAAAATATAATACGCATGAGCTAGTCAAAAACAGGCTAATTAGGCGCTCTTCAACCTCGCTCTGTGCGAGGGTCTGGCTAGCGCTTTGTTGTTCGCAAATTCGGAGTTCTTCCGCCCATGGCAACCCCAGAAGAGCGTATCGTCCCTACGGATCTGCGCAACGAAATGTCACGCTCTTACCTCGAATACGCCATGAGCGTCATTGTGGGTCGAGCGCTGCCAGACGCCAGGGACGGGCTCAAGCCTGTGCACCGTCGTATTTTGTACGCCATGCACGAGTTGGGGTTAGCCGCCGATCGCCCCTTCCGGAAGTGCGCCCGCGTGGTCGGTGAAGTGCTGGGTAAGTACCACCCCCACGGCGACACCGCCGTGTACGACGCCCTGGTGCGCATGGCCCAAGACTTTTCCATGCGCGTGCCGCTGATCAACGGCCACGGCAACTTTGGCTCCATCGACAACGACCCCCCGGCGGCCATGCGATACACCGAGTGTCGCCTACAGTCGCTCACCAGCGACTCGCTGCTCCAGGACATTGAGTCGGATACCGTCGACTTTGCCGATAACTTCGACGGCTCTCAGCAAGAGCCCGTGGTCATGCCGTCTCGGCTGCCCCAACTGCTGCTCAACGGCTCCTCGGGCATTGCCGTGGGCATGGCCACCAACATTCCCCCCCACAATCCGGGCGAGTTGATCGACGGCGTCATTGCCCTGATCCACAACCCCGAGATTTCCACCGCTGAGCTGATGGAGATCATCCCCGGCCCCGACTTCCCCACTGGCGGGCAGATCCTGGGCCGGAGCGGTATTCGCGATGCCTACATGACCGGGCGCGGCTCGGTCACCATGCGCGGTGTCGCCGCCATGGAAACCATTGAGCACCGGGGGCGGCCCGATCGCGAAGCCATCATCATCACCGAGCTTCCCTACCAGACCAACAAGGCCGGGATGATCGAGCGCATCGCCGAAATGGTGAACGAGCGACGGCTGGAGGGTATCTCTGACATTCGCGACGAAAGCGATCGCGACGGCATGCGCATTGTGATTGAGCTCAAGCGCGATGCCTATCCCCGCGTAGTGCTCAACAATCTCTACAAGCAGACGCCGCTGCAAAACAACTTCGGCGTCAACATGCTGGCCCTGGTCAATGGGGAACCCCAGCTACTGGGCATCAAGCGCATGTTGGAGGTGTTCCTCGACTTTCGCATTGAAACCATTGTTCGGCGCACTCAATACGAGCTGCGCAAGGCCCTGGAGCGCGATCACGTGCTCCAGGGCTACCTGATTGCCCTGGTGAATTTGGATGCGGTGATTGCCCTCATTCGCAGGGCCGCCGACACCCCCGCCGCTAAGCAAGAGCTGATGGATACCTACAGCTTCTCTGAGGTGCAGGCCGACGCCATTCTGCAAATGCAGCTGCGCCGCCTCACCGCCCTGGAGGCCGACAAAATTCAGAGCGAGCACGAAGAGCTGGTTGCCAAAATTACCGATCTGGAAGACATTTTGGCCCGCCGCGAACGGGTGCTCGAAATCATCATTACCGAGCTGGGGGAACTCAAGGCCAAGCACGACGACCCCCGCCGCACCGTGATCGAAATGGATGACGGTGAACTCACCGATATCTCCCTGATTGCCAACGAGCAGGTGGTGATCTTGGTCACCGACCAGGGCTACATCAAGCGTATGCCCGTAGCCACCTTTGAGGCCCAAAGCCGCGCCACCCGGGGCAAGGCCGGGGCCAAGATGAAGGAAGACGACGGTGTGCAGCACTTTATTACCTGCTACACCCATGACTACCTGCTGTTCTTTAGCGATCGCGGCGTGACCTATGCGCTGCGGGCCTACCAAGTGGCCGAGGGCTCTCGGGCGGCTAGGGGGACACCCATTGTGCAAATGCTGCCCATTCCTAAGGAAGAGGCCATTACTTCGGTGCTGGCGGTGCGGGAGTTTACCGACGAAGACTACCTGGTCATGCTGACCCAGGGCGGCTTTGTTAAAAAAACCGCCCTGTCCGCCTTTAGCAACATTCGCACCAATGGTCTCATTGCCATTTCCCTCGAAGAGGGCGACCAGCTCAAGTGGGTGCGCCTAGCGCGCAATACCGACAGCATTCTGATCGGCTCGCGCCGGGGCATGACCATTCACTTTAAAGCGACCGATGACCAGCTGCGGCCCCTGGGTCGCCCCACCCGTGGGGTACGGGCCATGGCCCTGCGCGACGGCGACGAGCTGATCAGCATGGACATTCTGCCCAGCCAAGTGGTGGAGGCGGTGGTGCAAGCGACTGAGTCGGGCAGCAACAGCGACGAGGAGGAGGATACCCTGACCACCGGCACCGAGGGTGGCCCCTGGGTGCTGGTGATCACCGCCTCGGGGCTGGGCAAGCGGGTGCCGGTGGCTAAGTTCCGCCTGCAAAACCGAGCTGGCATGGGCCTGATGGCGATCAAGTTTCGCAAGGGCGATGATACCCTGGCCGCCCTGCTGGTGGTAGGCGACGGCGATGAGCTGATGCTGGTGACGAACCGGGGCATTATCATTCGCCAGCGGGTGAACGATATTTCGATTCAGTCGCGGCCTGCCACCGGGGTACGGCTGCAGCGTCTGGATGGGGAAGATGCGATCGCAGCGGTGGCCGTTGTACCCCCCGCCCTGCAAGAAGAACCCCTAGAGGATACGGTCGGAACGCCCGAAGGAGTGCCCGCAGAGACGGCTGAAGACGCGATCGAAGTATCCGCTGAGGCCGTGACCGAGGAAGAGTAAACCTAAGGGGATGGTTGAAGAGGATGGTTGAAAGGGGATGTTTGAAACAGGCATCCCCCTTAGGCCACCAAGGGACGTGCTTCTAAATAAAGTACCGGGTGTGTTGATCGCTGTAGGGTGCATAACGCTAAGGCGAGGCTCCGCCAACGCGCAGCAATGCACCGCTGGGAAAGTCGGCAATTGGTACCTTAT
>Ga0169931_10006137_pt1 | contig 18193 bp, 15 predicted proteins | sample Kivu_15m_20L_FD_129675 | JGI IMG/M metagenome (GOLD analysis project Ga0169931, IMG submission 129675) | Freshwater microbial communities from Lake Kivu, Western Province, Rwanda to study Microbial Dark Matter (Phase II) - Kivu_15m_20L... | ecosystem: Environmental > Aquatic > Freshwater > Lake... | reverse complement strand
GCGGTTCGAGCCGCTCATATTGCGCGTCCGTGAGCTCGTGACGCCGAATCATGGGTCGCCTCGCTTCACCAATGTGACGCGCGGCGCATACCAGAACGCCCAGATTCAATCAACACGGCCTAGAAATTCTCGCATTTTCGCCAAAGGGGGCCAAAGGTGGCCAACCACTTCGCGCGCTATACCCCCTCCACTCGTGTTCGAGGGCATTTCGCGGCGTTCCGGCCCGCGGTTCGAGTTCGCGCGTGTGAACGAACGGCCCTTCACCGCGCGCAATTGCGCCGGCAAGAGCAATGTATACGCGCGTCCAAATCGTGTCAACGGGCGATATCGTGCGCCGCGCGAAGCGGCGTTGACACGCGAAGCGGGGTAAGGCATGACGGCCGCGGCATCGTAACCCCTTTGAGGTGCACGCCGTGCTCGAACTCGTGCTCGCCATCGCCACCGGGTGCGCCGCGCCCGCCGACCCGCGGCCCGCGCCCTTCGACCTGACGTACCTGCCCCGCGCCACCGGGTCCGTGATCGCCGCCCGGCCCGCCGAACTGCTCAAGCGCGGCGGCGCGCCGGACAAAGCCTTTACCGACACCGCCCGGCGGTCCCTCGCGGCGCTGTTCGCCCTCTTCGACGGCGACCTCAAGGCCGCGCCGGTGCCGGCGCTCTCGGACGTCGACACGATCGTCACGAGCGCGCTGTTCACGCTCGGCATCGAGACGAACCCGGACGGCACCAGTGCCTTCAACTTCGTCGGCATGTCGTCGGGCGTCGTGCGCACCGCGAAGCCGTTCGACTGGACCAACTGCGTGAAGAAGTGGTTCCCGAAGGCGGAAGCCGTGAAGCACGCCGGCCGGGCCTACTTCCGCGTGCCGTTCGGCGTCGGCGAGGCGAAAGGGCACCTCGCGTTCTTCGTGCCGGACGACCGCACGCTCGTGTTCGAGACCGACGCGGACGAGTTGAAAGCGCTGCTCGGGCGGTTGGAGAAGAAGCTCGAATCGCCCGCGCCGCCGGGGTGGGACGAAGTGAACCGCGATCTGCTCGCCGTGTGCCACGACACCGCCGCCGCCGGGTGGCTGAAGGCCCCACCGGTGCCGAAGCGCGCCATCGATCGCGCGCTCGTTACGGTCGCGCGCGAAAGCACGTCGCTGGCACTCGGCTTCTCCGCGGGCGACGACACGCGGTTGCACTTCGTCGCGCACACGAAGACCGCGGACGCCGCCCGCTCGGTGAGCGAATCGCTCAAGCTGACACTTGAAGACATGGCCGACACCGACGACATCGGGCCGATGGGGAAGTTGTTCGGCGCGACGAAAGTGAAGCGCGACAAAACGACCGTTCGCGCGACCGGCACGCTCGAAGGGAACCTGCTCCGCCGCCTGCTCGACCCGACCGGCGGCGACTAACCGCCGCCGCGGCCGATTCGACTTCCGCCCGGCCCACACCGGCCGGGCGGTTTCGCTTTCGGGTGCGCCTGTGGAAGTCGGCGGTATTCGAGTGTTGAGCGCCCGCGCTGACGCGTCGGGCTACACCGGAGTAGCCCGACGCGTCAGCGCGGGCGCGCCGTGTCAAGCGGCACCCGCGCGAAAGGGTGTGCCTGTGGAAGTCGGCGGTATTCGAGTGTTGAGCGCCCTCGCTCACGCGTCGGGCTACACCGGAGTAGCCCGACGCGTGAGCGAGGGCGCACCGGAGTAGCCCGACGCGTGAGCGCGGGCGCTTCGACCGCCGCCTTCCAGAGGCACACCCTTCGCTTTCCCAGTTTCTCCGGTCCACTTGAATCGCCCGCTCCCAACGGGTACCAAATCCCTCACGCGCATCCCCACGGATCGGAGCACCGCGTGATGAACGTTGCCGTCGTCGGAACCGGGTACGTCGGACTCGTTACGGGCACCTGCCTCGCCGACACCGGCAACGCCGTCACCTGCGTGGACGTAGACGCCGCCAAAGTCGCCAAGTTGCTCGCGGGCGAAATCCCCATCTACGAACCCGGCCTCGCCGAACTCGTCGCGCGGAACCGCGCCGCGAACTGCCTCGCGTTCACCACCGACCTCGCCCCGGCCGTGCGCACCGCGCGCGTCATTTTCGTCGCGGTGGGCACGCCCGAGTTGCCCTCCGGGCACGTCGATCTCAAGTACGTGAACGCGGTCGTGGACGGCGTGTGCGCGGTGGTGCGCGACCTGCCCCCGTGCGCCCCGGGCGCCCGCGTGCTGATTCTCAAGAGCACCGTGCCGCCGGGCACCAACCGCGCGATCACCGACCGCGTGCGCGCCAACGGCTGCGCCGACCGACTCGAAGTGGCGAGCAACCCGGAGTTCCTGAAGGAAGGCGCGGCGATCGAAGACTTCCGCCACCCGGACCGCGTCGTGGTGGGCGTGCGGCACGCGGGCGCGGCCGAGGCGCTGCGCGAGTTGTACGCGCCCTACTGCACCGCGGAGCGCCCGTTCGTGGCGATGTCGCCGGAGTCGGCCGAGATGACCAAGTACGCGGCCAACGCGCTGCTCGCCACCAAGATCAGCTTCATCAACGAGATGGCGAACCTGTGCGACGCGACCGGGGCCGACGTGAACGACGTGCGGCAGGGCATCGGGCACGACCAGCGCATCGGGTTCCAGTTCCTCGCGCCCGGGGCCGGCTACGGCGGCTCGTGCTTCCCGAAGGACGTGAAAGGGTTGGTGTCGGTCGCGCGGCGGTTGGGTCTGACGCTGCGCGTCGCGGAGGCGGTCGATTCGGCGAACGACGTGCAAAAAGAGGTGCTGTTCGCGAAGATCGGCCGGCACTTCGGCGGCGCGGTGTCCGGGCGCACGTTCGCGGTGTGGGGGTTAGCGTTCAAGCCCGAAACCGACGACATCCGCGAAGCGCCGGCGCTCACGCTCATCGACGCGCTGCTCGCGGCCGGCGCGAAGGTGCAAGCGTTCGACCCCGAAGCCGTGGCGAACGTGCGCAAGCTGTACGGCGACGCGATCACCTTCGCGCCGAACCCGCTGAGCGCCCTCGACGGCGCGGACGCGCTCGTTCTGGTCACGGAATGGTCCGCGTTCCGCGAGTCGGACTTCGCGCTAGTGAAAGCGCGTCTGAAGGGCGCGGTTCTGTTCGACGGCCGCAATCTGTACGCGAAGCGCGAAGCCGAGTTGCGCGCGTTGGGCTTCGCGTACTACGGCATCGGTCGCGGCGACCGCTAAAGGATTTGGAAGCGGAAATCGCGCAGCGACCATGCGAACCACGCGACGATGCCCCCGACGGCGAGCACGAACCACACCACCGCGAGCGCGCTCACCCGCGGCTTGCGGTGGAACCAGTACGCCGCACCCGCGGCGGCCTCCGCGCCGAGTACGACGCCTCCCCACCCGTGAACCGCCTCTGCGGCGTACAACGCGGCCGTCGCCGCGAACGCGAGGAGCGCCCAGCCCAAGCCCTTCGCCGTGTCGATTAGTCCCGCGCGCATGTCCGTTCCCCCCGGTTCGTGATACGTTTCGGGCACCGTTCCGCACTCGTCGCGGCGCGCAATGCGCGCGCATTCCCTCAAGTTTTTGCTTGGCGCTGCCGAGCGCGTCGGTATGGTCCCCGCCCGTCGCCCGACCCGAACCGCGGAGACCACATGCGATCCCCCATCGCGCTAGCCGTCCTCGCCGCGCTCTCTTCGTCCGTGACTGCGGCCGAACCCGCACCGGCCCCGCGGGCCACGCGCGACCTCACGTTCGCCGTGCGCGCCGTCACGGTAGTCGTGCCCGACGGCGCGAAGGAGCCGCCGGCCACGCGGTTCTTCACCGACACGGACCTGACCGCGTTCCTCACCGAGGCGCAGAACGACCCGAACGCGAACACCGTCCAGTACCCGCGAATCACCGTGCGCGGCACGCAGCGCGCCGAAGTGAGCGTTCTGGACAAGCAGACGTTCGTCACCGGCATCGACGCGGTAAACGTGAAGGGCCAACCGGTGTTCGTGCCGCGCAGCACCGAGATCGAACTCGGCGTGCGGTGCGACGTGTGGGGCCGCGTTTCTGCCGACGCGAAATACGTGCAGTTGAACTTCGCCCACGAGGACGCGCGGCTCGTCGGCGCGGTGCCACTCGTGCCCGTCACGACACTGATTGAACCGGTGTTCGCGGACGGCAACAAGGGCAAGCCGGTGCCGTTCACGCAATACGTTCAGTTGCCGACGATTGAAACGGTGCGCGTCTCGCGCTCGGACCTCGTGGTGCCGAGCGGCGGGCACGCGGTCCTGACCGGGCCGACCTTCGAGCGCGAAGTGCGCACCGAGTTCGGCCCGCCGGTCGTGTCCCAAATCCCGTACCTGAACCGGCTGTTCAAGAACGTGGGCTACGGGCGCGAACCGGCCCGCACGTTCTTCATCGTGTCGCCGGTTGTGGGCAACGAATCGGCCCCGTGATTCGCGGCGCTCCGTTGGGCGGTCGGTACAACAGCCGCACACCCCAACGGAGCGCACCCAATGGCCCCTTCCCTTCGCGGCATCGTCCCGCCGGTCGTTACCCCGCTCACTGCGGACCACGAACTCGATCTGCCGACGCTTCGCACACACATCGACTACATGCTGAGCAAGGGCGTTCACGGCATCTTCGTGCTCGGCACCACCGGCGAGTTCTACGCGCTCGACGAGCGCGAAAAACAGGCGGTCGTCGCGGACGCGCTGGCGCACGTGAACGGGCGCTCGCCGGTCTACGCGGGCACCGGCGCGGAGACGACGCGCGAGGTGATTCGCCTCACCAAGATGGCCGAGCGCGAAGGGGCCGCGGGCGTGTCGGTCATCACGCCGTACTTCATCAAGCCGAACCAGAGCGAACTGTTCGACCACTTCCGGCGCGTCGCCGAAAGCACGCCGCTGCCGGTCGTGCTCTACAACAACCCCGCGACGTGCGGCGGATTGAGCATCGAACCGGACACCGTGGCGAAGCTCGCGGAGGTGCCGAACATCGTCGGCATCAAGGACTCGTCCGGCGACCTGCAAAACACGATCGAGATCATCCGGCAGACGCCGCGCGACAAGTTCAGCGTGCTGAACGGCCGCGACACCCTGATTCACGCCGCGCTTCAGGCCGGGGCGCAGGGCGCGATTCCGGCGTCGTGCAACATCGCCCCGGAGTTGTGCGTGGGCATCTACGATTCGTTCGTGAAGGGCGACGCCGAAGCCGCGCGCGCGTTCCAATCGCGCCTGCACGGCGTTCGCATGGCGATGAGCCTCGGCACCGGGAACAGTGCCGTGAAAGAAGCGATGGCGCTCTTGGGGCGTTCGGCCGGCCCGATGCGCGCCCCGGTACTGCCGTTCGGTGACGCACAGAAGGCGAAGCTGAAGGCCATCTTGGAGAAGGCCGGGCTGTTGTGAGCGCGCGCGCGCCGGTACGATGGGTGCGGAGGTGAACCATGAGCGTAGACGCCATTCTGGAAGCGATTCGCGCGCTGTCGCCCGACGAGCGCGCCGAATTCGACGCGCGATACGAGAGCGAAGCACTGCCGGAGCTGCCGGAACTGACACCGGAACTGAAAGCCGAACTGGAACGGCGCATGGCCGAAGCCGACGCCAACCCCGGCGCGCTCGTGCCGTGGGAAGAGGTGTATCAAGCCTCGCTGAAGAGGGCCGCGCGATGAGTCTGCCCGTCGTTCTCACGCCCGTGGCTCAGGCCGAGTACGACCAAGCTTTCGATTTTTACGAAGGTCGCCGAACCGGACTGGGCATTCAGTTCGCCAACCGCGTAAAGGATGCGCTCGACCGAATCGGAGCCAACCCGAAGATTCACGCGATTGTGTATGACCCACTGCGCCGCGCGGTGGTGAAGCAGTTCCCGTATTGCATCTACTACCGTGAACTGGCAGATCGCGTCGAAGTGATATCGGTGTTCCACACGAGCCGCGACCCGGCCGATTGGCAAACGCTAGCCGACGAACTCGATCCTTGAGCCGGCCCTGCCAAAGCGTCAGGGAGGGGCGCGCCGGCTGACAGTTTCGGTTCCGCCGCGCACGCGCACACTTCGCCACAAATCCCGATTTCGCAAGCACTTCGCACATCACGCTCGCGCGGGCACGCCAGTTGCATGCCCCGCGAGGCAACGCGGGCGCGTGCAGCCCCGCCATTCCTCTTTCGGGAACCGCACATGGGCCTGAAACCGATCGCGGATCGCATCGTGGTGCGCCGTGAAGCCGCGGAAGAAAAGACCGCCGGTGGCATCCTGTTGCCGGACACCGCGAAGAACAAGCCGCAGCGCGGCGTGGTGCTCGCGGTCGGCCCGGGCAAGCTGAACGACGACGGCACCCGCGCCCCCATGCAGCTCAAAGAAGGCGACAAGGTGCTGTTCACCTCGTGGGCCGGCGACGAATACAAGGACCGCGCCGCCGACGGCGACATCATCCTGATGCGCGAAGGCGACGTGCTGTGCGTCATCCTTTGATGGGTGTTTAGTGTTTGGTGTTTAGTGTTTTGTTGCTTCGCAGATGCCTCGCGCACCGACTGCACGCAGAACCAAACACCAAACACGAAACACGAAACACAGCGCCACCAAACACGATCAACGAAACACCAAACCCAAGGTGATACATGTCAGCGAAGCAGATCGCGTTCGACCAAGAAGCCCGCGAAGCGATGAAGCGGGGCATCGGCAAGCTGGCCCGCGCCGTGAAGGTGACGCTCGGGCCGAAGGGCCGCAACGTCATCATCCAGAAGTCGTTCGGCAGCCCGACGGTCACGAAGGACGGCGTGACGGTGGCGAAGGAGATCCAGCTCCCGGACCACTACGAGAACATGGGCGCGAGCATGGTGAAGGAAGTCGCGTCGAAGACGAGCGACGTGGCCGGCGACGGCACCACCACCGCGACCGTGCTCGCGGAAGCGATCTTCAACGAGGGGCTGAAGGCCGTCGTCGCGGGCACCAACCCGATGCTGATGAAGCGCGGGATGGAAAAGGCCGTTGAAGACGTGGTGGCCCAACTGCAAACGATGAAGATCGACGTGAAGGGCAAGAAGGACCTCGAAAACGTGGCGACCGTGGCCGCGAACGGCGACGCCCACATCGGCAAGATCATCGCCGAGGCGATGGACAAGGTGGGCAAGGACGGCGTCATCACGGTCGAAGAGGCCAAGACCGTCGAGACCGGGTACGACTTCGTCGAGGGCATGCAGTTCGATCGCGGCTACCTGTCGCCGTACTTCGTGAACAACCCCGAAACGATGGAGTGCGAACTCGAGGACGCCTACGTCCTCGTGTACGAGAAGAAGATCAGCGCCGCCCGCGACCTGCTGCCGCTGCTCGAAAAGGTGGTTCAGCAGGGCAAGCCGCTGCTCATCATCGCCGAGGAAGTGGACGGCGACGCGCTCGCGACGCTCGTCGTGAACGTCATCAAGTCGAACTACAACTTCAAGGTGTGCGCGGTGAAGGCCCCGGGCTACGGCGACCGCCGCAAGGCCATGCTGCAAGACATCGCCGTGCTCACCGGCGGCGAGGCCATCTTCGAAGACCTCGGCCTGAAGCTCGAAACGGTCACGCTGGCGCAACTCGGCCAAGCCAAGAAGATCAAGGTGGACAAGGACAACACCACGATCATCGAGGGCAGCGGCAAGAAGGCGGACATCAAGAACCGCATCGCCACCATTCAGAAGGAACTGGACAAGAGCACCAGCGACTACGACAAGGAGAAGCTGAGCGAGCGCGTGGCGAAGCTGAGCGGCGGGGTCGCGAAGATCAACGTGGGCGGCGCGACCGAGAGCGAAGTGAAGGAAAAGAAGATGCGCGTCGAGGACGCGATGCACGCGACGAAGGCCGCGCACCAAGAGGGCATCCTGCCGGGCGGCGGCACCGCGCTGCTCCGCGCGAGCAACGGCCTGAAGGCCACCGACGGCCTGACGGACGACGAGAAGGTGGGCTACAACATCATCGTCCGCGCGTGCCGCGCCCCGGTGAAGCAGATCGCCGAGAACGCCGGCGACGACGGCAACGTGATCGCCAAGGACGTGCTCGCGAACGCCGACAAGAACTTCGGCTACGACGCCCGCGCCGGCGAGTACACCGACCTCGTGAAGCGCGGCATCATCGACCCGACGAAGGTGGTGCGCAGCGCCCTCCAGAACGCCGCGAGCGTCGCCACGCTGCTCCTCACCTCCGACGCGATGATCGCCGAAGAGCAGAAGAAGGACGACAAAAAGGGCGCGGCCGCCGGCGGCTACGACGACATGTACTAAGCGCGTGGTTCGTGGGTAGTGGAGAAAAGATAGCGGCCCGGCGCGAAGCGCCGGGCCGCTTGCGTTTCAGCGAGCGGCGCGACGTCAGTCCGCCGGTAGAGGCCCAACCTCAAGAAGCCGTTGCGCTCTCGAGTTGGGCCTCTACCGGCGGACTGACGTCGCGCCGCTCGCTTGGTAGGTCCAACTCCAGAAGCCCTGAGAGCGAGCGGAAAAAACTGTGGGCGCGCGTAGCCCCAAGAGTTGTGTCGCGGCCCCTCACCCGCGAACTTCGTTCGCGGCCCTCGCCCCACTGGCGCGGGGCGAGGGCGGCGCGCGTCGGTTCCGTGTGAAGCCTCAACGCGCGTGACGCGAAACCGGTGCGCGAATCGCGCCTGCCCTCTCCCGCGCCCGCGGGGCGAGGGTGGCCGAGTCGAGACCAGACTGCGGAGCAGGCGCAGGCCTCACACGAAGAGGCCGGGTGAGGGGCGCCGAGCGCGGATTGGGGCGACGCGGTTCAACAGGTTCTTTCTGCTGGCTCTTACGCTCTCGAGTTGGGCCTCTACCGGCGGGCTGACGTCGCGCCGCTCGCCACCGTTACGCCCGGAGCGCGTCCAGCGCCGCGCCGATGTCCGGGGCGCGCATCAGCGATTCACCGACTAGCACTGCGCGCGCCCCGGCGGTGCCGAGGCGCTCCAAATCGGCCCTCACCTTGATGCCGCTTTCGCTCACCACCGTGCGGTCCGCGGGAATCTTCGGGAGCAACTCCAGCGTGTGTTCGAGGCGCGTCACGAACGTGCGCAGGTCGCGGTTGTTGATGCCGATGACCGGCGCGCCGCAGTCGAGCACGCGCGGCAGTTGGTCCGCGTCGTGCAGTTCAACAAGTGTGTGCAGGCCGAGCGCGGTCGCGTCTTTCTGGAGCGCGTGCAGTTCGTTCCCCGGCAGGCACTCCGCGATCAGCAGAACCGCGTCCGCGCCCGCGGCGCGCGCTTCGAGCAGTTGGTAGCGATCGAGCACGAAGTCTTTGCGCAGCACCGGTAGGTTCACCGCGGCTTTCACCGCCGTGAGGTACGCGAGGCTGCCTTGGAAGTAGTCGACGTCGGTGAGCACACTGATTGCAGCGGCACCGTGCGCTTCGTAGGTGCGGGCGATGGCAACCGGGTCGAAGTCGGCGCGGATCACGCCCGCCGACGGCGACGCCTTTTTTACTTCCGCGATGAGCGTGATGAGGCCGAACTTGCGGATCGCCCCGCGGAAGTCGCGCCCGGGCGGTGCGGCGGCGGCGCGGCGCTCCATCTCCGCGTCCGGCACGGCCGCACGGGCGGCAGCGATTTCGCGGCGCTTGGTTTCAACGATGCGGTCGAGGATCGTCGGCATAGCGGAGATATTATGCGCGGCGCGGCGGTCAGTCCCGCTTCCCGCAGCAGCTCTGCGAAGCGGCGATCCACTCTTCGAGCGTGATTTCCGGTTCCGGCTTCGGCTCCGGAACCGGCGGGGCGGGCGGCGCGGGCGGCGGCGGGGGCGCGTGCGGCGGGTCGGTGTTCATGCGGGTACGATACGAACCGGCGCGGGTTCCGCGGTCCCCGCGCCGGAGCGCTCACTTCGGTTGCGCGGCCTTCGCCAGTTCCTTCGCCGCGGCGTCGAACTCCGTGGGGGCGAGTTTGCGGACCGCGTCCCACTCCGGGCCGGTCAGCGCGTCCGGTTCCTTGAACCCGGCGCCGATCGCGACCCGCAGTTGCTTGACCGCGTCGGCCGCGTAGCCCGCCTTCGCGCCGGGCGTGGGGCGCAGCGAGGCCGCGCACGAAGCCAGCGCCCGCGCCGCCGCGAACTGGTCGCTCGCCAACGTCGAGCGCTTCGCCAACTCCGCCGCCGCGATTGACGCCGCGGTCGCGCGGTCGGCGCGCACTTCCAACGTGGTGATGAGCCGCAGCGCGGGGACGTGTACGGTCTCCGGGAACTTGAGTACGGCTTCCGCGTTCGTCAGCCCGGCTTTCACCGCGCTGGCGTACTGCTGCTGCTCGGCCGCGCGCTTCAGCACGGGCGCGAGCAGCGGATCGTTCGCCGCGCCCTCGGCCTCTTTCGCGGCCTTTTTGTACCAGTCGCGGGCCTCGTCGAACTCGCGCACCTCCGCGGTGATGTCGCCGCACTTGATCATCGCCCGCGCGAGCCGCACCCGGTCGCTCTTGGTCCGCGCCGTCTGCGCGACGCCGGTCCACAGGTCCACCGCCTTGCGCGCCGCCTCGAGCGCGCGCGGGGTGTTGCCGCGAGCCGAGAAGAAGCCCGCGAGCCGCTCCCACGCGGTCGCTTCGTCTTCGCGCGCCTGCACGTTACCCGCGTCGCGCTTGGTGAGCACCTCGCACCGGCTCAGGGCGCTCTGCCACACGAGCAGCGCGCCGGTGTTGTAGCCGCTGTCGCGGAGCACGCCGCCCCAGTCGCCGTAGGCTTGCGCGAGGTCGCGCTGCGCCTGCCCGCTGTCCGGGTCTTGCTCGGCGAGTTGCACGAACAGTTCGGTGGCGCGTGCCGCGGTGGCTTCGGCGCGGCCGCGCTGGTTGGCGGCCGCTTGCGCCTCGGCCAGTTTGTACAGCCCTTGCGCGAGGTCGCGCTTCGCGCTGGCGCTCGCGCCGTCGCCCGCGGCCACGACTTCGCGGGCCTTCACGCTGTCCGCGTAGGCGCTCACCGCGGCGGCCGCGTTGCCGGCGGCGCGGTCGGTGTCGCCGACGCGCTCCAACCCGCGGGCCAGTTCGAGTTGGGCCGCGGCGCTCGCGGGGTCGCCGGTGCGCAGCGCGCCGAGCACCGCGTTCGCGGCCTCGAACTCTTTGCGCGCCCCCGCCGGATCGCCGACCGCGAGCAGCGCTTCGCCGAGCCGTTCGCGCGCGAGTGCCACTTCGCGCTCCGCGCGGGCCGACAGCGGATCGGCCTTCTGAAGTTCCAGCGCCACGTCCCGCGCGGCGGTGGCGTTCGTGACCGCCTCGCGCACGTCGCCGGTGCGCAGTTGCGCGGCCGCGAGCCGCGCGTTCATCTGCACGAGGTCGGCGCGCACGCTCGCGTTCGGGCTTTCGTCGTTCGCGTCGGCGTCCGCGAGCGCCTTGAGCAACTTCGCGCCCTCGGCGTACTCGCGGACCGCGTCGGTCATTTGGGCGCGCTGGAAGTACACGTCGCCGAGGCGCCCGTGCCCGGCGGCGCGGTCGCGCACCGCGTCCGCGCTGTCCTCGAACCGCTGCGCCACCTTCTGCCGGTCGGTCAGCGCGTCGCGCGCGTCGGCCAGCGCCAGTTGCGTGTTCCCGGTGCGGAGCCGCGCGACCGCCCGCAGGTCGAGCGCGTCGGTGTGCGCGCGCGCGCGGTCGAGGTCGTTGGGTTCGGCCGCCGCGAGCGCCGCCAGCGCGCTACCGGCGGCGCTGACGTCGTCCAGCGCGCGCGACGTCTTGCCCTGCTCCATCAGCACCTTCGCGCGCTCCTTTTGCGCTTCGGCAAGGTCCTGCTGCGCTTGGGCGTCGGTCTTGTCGGCCGCGAGTTTCTTGAACACTTCGACCGCTTCTTCCAACTTCGCGAGCGCGGCCCGCGAGTCGCCGGCGCGGGCGAAGTTCGTGGCCTGCTTCTCGAGCGCTTTCGCGTAATCGCGCTCCGCCGCGCGGGCGTCGCCCGGTAGCGCCACCTTCCGCGCTTCGGCGGCGATGGCGACCGCTTGCGCGAAGCTCTCGCCGGCCTTCTTGGTGTCGCCGATCAGTTGGTACACTTCGCCCATCTGCCGGTGCGCCGCAACGAGCGTGCGGTCGGCCGCGCCCTTCGCGCCGCCGCCGCCGGCGATCAGTTTGTTCAGCCCGGCGGTCGCGTCGAGCAGCAGCTTCTTGCGCACGTCCTGCATGCCGCCGCGGTCCTTCAGCTTCTTGTCGATGTCCGAAACGAGCGTGTTGTACGCGCCCACCGCGCCCTCGTAGCGGGCCGCCGCCACGTCGCGCAGGTTCAGCGCAATTTTCCGTTGCTCGTCGGTCTTCTGCTGTTCCTCGGTCACGCGGGCGAGCGCCTCGCGGGTCCTCTTCTGCTCCTCGATCACGCGGTCGCGCTCTTCGGCGGTTTTCTTTTCCGCCTCCGTTACCTTGTCGAGCGCGGCCTGCGTGCTCTTGCGGCCCTCGTTCACGGCGAACGCGATGCCCCCGGCGGCGAGAGCGCCCGCGAGCAAGAGCGACGCACCGGCGGCCACGCGCGCCGGGTGCCGCCGCGCCCACCGCGCGAGCCGCGCCAGCAGCGGGTACTGGTAGCACGAAACGGGTTCGTCCGAGAGCCACCGCTCCACGTCCGCGGCCAGTTCCAGCGCGGTCGCGTAGCGGTCCTCGGGGCGCAGCGCGGTCGCCTTGCGGCACACCGCGTCGAGCGGCTTCGGGCAGTCCGGGTTCACCTGAATGGCGGGCGGGAAGTCGGCGCGGCGCGCCTTCTCCAGCACGTCGCCGGTGGTCTTCCCGTTGATGGGCGGAACGCCGGTGAGGATCACGTACAGCGTCGCGCCGAGCGCGTAGATGTCGGACCGCAGGCCGACGTTCGCCACGTCGCCGTTCGCCTGCTCCGGGGCCATATACGCGGGCGTACCAACGGCAGTGCCGGCCATCGTCGCGTGCGTGGGAATCTCGGTCGCGTCGGCGTCGTGCCGCAGCCCGCCGGCTTCGCTCGCGGCGCGCGCGAGGCGCTCCGGGTCCGGGCCGTCGGTCAGCGACTTCGCCAAGCCCCAGTCCACGACGAGCGTTTCGCCGAACGTGCCCACCATGATGTTCGCGGGCTTGATGTCGCGGTGAATGATGTTCCGCGAGTGCGCGTAAGCGATGGCCTGACAGGTGGCGATGAACCGCGCGAGCAGGTGGCGGAACGCGACCGTCTTCGGCACGGCGGGAGCGGGCGCGTCGGGCTTCGCGGGCGCGTGGTAGCGGTCGATTTCGTCCTTGAGCGTTTCGCCGCGAATGAACCGCATGGCGTAGCACGGCCGGCCGCGGCTGTCGTTCACGAGGCCGAACACGGGCACCACGCCGGGGTGGTCGAGGCGCGCGGTGAGTTCGGCTTCGGTGAGGAACCGGTGCCGGCTGCCGGGGTCGTCGGCCCACCGCGACTTGATGCGCTTGACGGCCACTTCGCGGTTCAGTTCGGTGTCGCGCGCGGTGAACACCTCGCCCAAGCCGCCGCTGGCGTGCAGGTCGCGGAGCGCGAACCGGCCCACCATCGTGCCGGTTTCCGAGGGCGAATCGCCGCGCGGCAGCACCGCGCGCACGGCGGCGAAACTCGCGGGCAGCGCGGGCATCGTCGCGCCGTCGGCCGGCGGCGCGCTCTCGTGGCCGAGCGTGGCGTCGGTTCCCGAAGCGCCGCCGGAGGCGACGACCGTGACCGGCGCGGTCGGCACTTCGAGAACGGTGCGCGGCGCGCTCGGCGTTACCGTCGCCTCCGGCACGCGCGTGACGTCCACGCTGATCGGTTCGAGGGTGACGCCGGCGTCGGTGGTCGCGCCCGACGCGGCCGCGGGCGCGGGCGCGACAGTCACCTCGGACGGGGCCGGGTTCGGCGTGTGTTCGCCTTCCGGCGCGGGCGCGCCCGCGCTCGGGGGGGACGCGGGCACTTGCGTTTGCTCGGCTTCGTCGTGTGGAGACGGCATTTCGGCCCCCGAATCGGAGGAGACGAGACGCCATTAGCCTAAGCACCGCGGCGCGCGTTGGGAATGGACACCGGTTGGAAAGAGTTGCGCGAACGAACCGAATGTAGCGGTTGTGCCGGCGCAACTCGCGCCGGCGGGAGCGCGGATTGGGGTTGTGCGGACCGCCGGGCGCGGTATACGGCCGCTTCCACACACCCATTCGGCGGGCGAATCATGCGCGGGTTCTGGCTCCGGGCGCTCCCGGCGTGCGCGGTCGCGTGCGCTCTCGGCTGCTTCTCGATGAACGGGCTGCTGTCGCCGGCGGCCCGCGAACCGGCCACGCCCACTCACGCCTACTGGCAGGGCGCGAGCGCGGCGCTCGCGCAACGGTCCCCCACGCAAGACCTCGGCGGCATGCTCGCCGCGGTGCGCGCCCAAACCGAGGCGCTCCGCGCGCTGGATCCCGCGGGCGTCGATCCCGAGTTGGTCGCGGCCGTGAACGACGTGATCGCGCGCGAAGAAAAGGTGCTGGCAATCGCGGAGACCGCGGACAACAGCGCGCAAATCATCCGCGAGTCGAAGCCGATGGCGGCGGCGTTTGGGGAGGCGAACCGGCAGGCGGCGGAGTCGAAAAAGCGGCTCCGCGCGCTGCGGGACGCGCTGAACGCGAAGCACGGCGGCGGCTTCGCCGCCCCCGCGGGCTGACCGCTCTCTATCTCTACGATTTCAGTTCCTTGGATATGTGGCACCGGCCTCTACCCGGTACGAAGTTGGTGTGTTCGGACACCGGCAAGAGGCCGGTGCCACAAGAACACAGGCACGGGGTTCCCTTTCACCCGATCGGTTGCCAGCAGTCGAGCAGCTTGTTCGCGCACGCGGGGCCGTTGGAACCCACTTCGTACTGCTCCGGTTGCTCCGTCGCGTGCTCGGCCGCGCTGATGAGCGGGTCCATGATCTCCCACGCGCGCTCGATTTCGTCGGCGCGCATGAACAGGCTGGCGTCGCCCATGATCGCGTCGAGGATGAGCCGCTCGTACGCTTCGGGGATCGCCTGATCCGGGAACGACTTCTTGTAATCGAACGTCAGGTCGTGCGGCTTCAGCGAGACGCCGTCCACGTCCGGCACCTTCGTCTGGAAGTTGATGGAGATGCTCTCGTTCGGCTGAATCACCATCCGCAGCCGGTTGCACTGGAGCATCTGCCCGGCGGGCAGCGGGAACATGAGCCGGGCCGGGCACTTGAACTGGATCAGCACCTCGCTGTAGCGGTTCTTCAGCGCCTTGCCGCTCCGCAGGTAGAACGGCACCCCGTGCCAGCGGCGGCTGTCCAGTTCCAACTTGAGCGCGGCGAACGTCGGCGTGCGCGAGTCCTTCCCGGCCTTCTTGGACACGTCCTCGCCCTTCGCGAGCAGTTCCTGCTTCTCCTTCTCCAGCGCTTCCAAGTAGCCCTTGTATTGGCCCAGCGCCATCACCTTCGGCGCGTCCGCTTCGGAGTGCACCTTGATGGTGGAGAGCACCTTCATCTTCTCGTTGCGCAGGTTGTCCGCGTTGTACTTGTTCGGGTCCTCCATCGCCACCATCGTCAGCACTTGCAGCAGGTGGTTCTGGATCATGTCGCGCATCACGCCGCTGCCGTCGTAGTAGTCCAAGCGGCCGTCCACGCGCACCTTCTCGGCCACCGTGATTTGGACGTGGTCGATGTACGAGGCGTTCCACAGCGGTTCGAACAGCGTGTTGGCGAACCGGAACACGAGGATGTTCTGAACGGTGTCTTTGCCGAGGTAGTGGTCGATGCGGTACAGTTGGTTCTCTTCCCAGTGCTTGTGCATCTCCTCGTTCAACTTCTTCGCGGTGGCGAGGTTGGTGCCGAACGGCTTCTCGATGATGAGCCGGCGGCGGGCCGCGCCGCCCGCGTTCATGCCCTCTTCGGCCATCGCGCTACTGATGGCGGCGTAATACTTCGGGGCCATCGAGAAGTAGTACAGGCGGCGCGCCTCCGGGTCGGTCTCGTTCGCGGCGAACCACGCGGCCAGCGGTTTGCACCCGCCGGGCTTGGTCGCGTCGGTAATCACGTAGTGGATGCGCTTGGCGAAGGCGTCCCACGTGGCCTGATCGAACTTGTCCTTCATCACCTGTTCGCGCATCTGCTTTTCGAGTTCGGCGCGGTAGGCGTCGTCGCTGTACTCCTTGCGCCCGATGCCGACGATGCGGGCGTCCGGTTGCAGTTTGCCGCGCTGCGCCAGCGCGAACAGCGACGGGATCAGTTTGCGCCATGTCAGGTCGCCGGACGCCCCGAAGATGACAACGGTCAGCGGGTGGGCCATTGGTGCTACTCGCGCGTGAGGTGGTGCGGGGTGCGCGCGGCTCCGCGCGCCGCGGGCTATGCTACCACGAACCCGCGCAGAAGATAGGGGGTAAGGGGCGGAGCGCGCCCGGTGCCGCCCGCGCGTGCCGCACCTAGAATACGCGCTTTCCGAAACATCCTGCCGAGGTTCCGATGGGCATTCAGCACAAGCCGAAGAGCGTCCGCAACGCGTCCAAGAAGCGCCGCAAGGCCCGCAAGCACAAGCTCCGCAGCAGCAAGAAGTACCGCGGCGGCGTGCGCTAAAGTGGTACGCACGACGCGCCGGACGCGCGAGCGCCGGTCTTCACTTCACGCGAAGAATGAAGACCGGCGCTCGCGCGTCCGGCGCGTTCGGTGAGTGCTCAGGCCGCGCGGCGCAGCGGCACTTCCAGTGCTGCGCGCATCGGCTTTCGCGCCAGCAGGCACAGTTCGTCGCCGGCCCCGCGGCGCTCGGTCCACTTCGAGAGCGCGCTGCGCACGAGGCGCACGCGGGCGAACGGCGTCCACCACTTCGGGTTCAGTTCGCGCGCGCGGCGCACCGAGTAGCCGGTCCAGTTCGTGTGGCCTTTCGTCGCAATCGTCTCCACTTCGAACCCGGACGCGCGCACCGTGCGCGCCAGTGTATCGGGGGTGAAGTGGGACAGGTGCCACGGCAAGCGCAACGGGAACCACGCCCTCCCGAACGCGCCGAAGCCCCACGCCGCGATGTTCGGCACCGCCACGCACAGCGCGCCGCCGGGCTTCAGCGCCACCAGCGCGTGGCGCAGTAGCGCCGCGGGGTCGTGGACGTGTTCGAGCACCATGCGCAGCGTGATCGCGTCGAGCGAGTTCGGCGGCACGTCCGTGTGTGGGAGCGTGCCGCACACCGCGCGAACGCCGTACTGTTCGCGCGCCGCGACCACCGCGTGGGGGCTGAAGTCCATACCGAACGCGTTCCACCCGCGGTCGCGCATCTGCGCGACGAACTGCCCCGCGCCGCAGCCGTAATCGAGCAGCGCGCCGCCGGGCACGACCGGGATGCGGTCGGCCAAGCTGCGCTCGCGGTGCCCGAACACCTTCGCGCGCAGCCGGCGCAGCGGGCCGTTCTTCAGCTTCGCCCCGCGATACTGCGGGTAGTCTTCGGTGTACAGCAGCCCGACGGTGTCTTCGGTCGGTCGCGGGTCGAGGAACACGAGTTCGCAGGCGCGGCACTTGGCGAGCCGATACTCTTTGCCGTCGTCACCCGGCGCGCGCAGGAACTCGCCGGCGTCGGCGCAGCGACACACCGGGCACGCGGTGGGTTCCCATTTCACGGCATCGGGCATGTCTTCACCAGTGTGAAGCGCGCGGCGAGCGGCGCGGTTCCGGTCCTTCTGACATCGACCGCGCGGCCCACCGGCCTTTACAATTCCCCCAAACGAACCATTTCCGCAAGTGGAGCCTGCCCGATGGCGGACGCGAAAACGCGCTTCGTGCTGAAGCGCTTGAACTGGCGCGAGCACTACGGCGGCGAACTGAGCCGCGAACCGGGCGAGGTGGCTGTCGCGTCGTTCGACACGTTCGAGGCGGCCGACGCCGAACGTGCCAAGCGCGAGGAAGCGCGGCGCGAGGGGTTGAACCCGTTCGAGTGCGGTGCGGCCGTTCAGTACTGGAGCCACTTGGACGAACCGCGGTTGCGCGACTGGCTGAACGACCGCGGCATCGACCCGCCCGCGAAGGGCGCGACGTGGGCCGAGTGGTGGGACAAGGCGCACAAGAAACTGACCGACACGCAGCGCCAAGCGGTGTGGGAGGCGCTCGACAAGGTGCGGTTCTTCGCGGTGCGCGAGGAACCGGTGCGCGCGGTGGGCTACGCGGTGGTCGGCATCAACTGGGAGTACAACGACGAGAACTATACCGCCGGCGCGGAGGGCGGCGACGTGTTCGAGGTGTACCGCACCCGCGAGCGCGCCGAAGAACAGTGCGCGGCCATGAACGAAGACGCGCGCGACATCTGGAGCGGCGAGATCGACGAGGAAGACGAGGAAGACGAGGAATCGTTCGACGACGACATGCCGATGTTCGACATGGAAGAGCGCGTGCGCCGCCGTCGCGGGCTGCTCGCGGGCGACAAGTTG
>Ga0169931_10006136_pt1 | contig 18194 bp, 13 predicted proteins | sample Kivu_15m_20L_FD_129675 | JGI IMG/M metagenome (GOLD analysis project Ga0169931, IMG submission 129675) | Freshwater microbial communities from Lake Kivu, Western Province, Rwanda to study Microbial Dark Matter (Phase II) - Kivu_15m_20L... | ecosystem: Environmental > Aquatic > Freshwater > Lake... | reverse complement strand
GTTCAGGAGGAAAAATAAATGGAAGTCAAAGAGTAACCTCAAAAATAATAGTGATTAAACATAAGTAAAAATCTATTTTTTATTTATTTCTTGTATTTTGTTATGGAATTATACAAAATGTTAGATCAGCCTACTCTCTTGAAACTTTTATCTTTGTAGTCTTACAAATTTATTGATTTTCTTCCTCCATCAATTTGTTCTGTTCGAACCCTAAAGACTGATCGCTATTCCAAGGAGTCAAGGCCTTAAACTTAGTAATCTCTTTCGAGTAATCGGACATTCCCCTGACTAGCCTAACTGTGACCATCAGACTTTCCTAGGGAAGTGACATCTTTTGTATCACCCGATAACTCATAGATTTGTTTCGATTTAGCTCTTGCAAAATATTAAATTTATCTTGGTTTTCCATTTGAGATGAGTCATCACTAATGTTTTTATTTAAACTAAGCTTAGGAATAGCTTTGATAAGCTTGGTGGCGTTTAGTGTGGGGCTTTATTGGCTGTGATCTGTCCTATTATGCTGTTTTTATTTATGCACTTGTAATCTTTTTTAAAGGTGGTCGATTTGATTGCACAGCTAAATCACCTTCTAAAAGGCCTCACTTTTGCCCTGCTTGATTTTGTTCACCTGCCCCTTTAAGTACTCAAACTGTCACTAAGATTGCCTAATTCTGCCTATTTCTTCATTGGAGCCTGCATGGTTTCCTCCATTTCTCATTTTGCTCAGCTCCAGCATCTCTCTAGTGCGCATCAGTTCAGCCTGCAGATTCGATTACTGACTGACTAGTCTACATTACTCCTCGCGATGAGCCATGATCACGACTTGCGTTTTGAGTGCAGCTACTACCTTGTTGATGTGATCCAGCTTGTCCTCGTGGTGCATGTGGTCGCGCTGATGGAAATAGGATGTCCAAGCGTTTCTTAAGAAGTTGTAGCCTGTTATATGTCTTTCTATTTCAACTTGACTGTTTTTGGGGAATTTAAATAGGGAATTTAAACAGTCGTAGTTTAGTTTGCGTTTGATTTCTGTCGTCATTTGAACTTATTTGAACTAATAACGAATTTATGCACGCCGCAAAAGATTAAAGAAACAACAATTAAGATCAATTCACTATTAAGAGAAAGATAACAAAAAATCAAAGCTCGGATTACTTTTGAAATCGATTTAAGGAGCTCTTTTTATCAAACAATATTTTTACGCAGTGCAAAAAAAATATTGTTGCTTATTTGACATATAGCATCTTCTAGAGCAGACTAATATGAAACAAGAGTACTGCATCAATCAAAGAAATCAAAAATTTAAGAATTGCTGATAGTAATAGCATAAAACAACATACTAAGCCTTGTGTAATTATAATTTTAAAGTAAGAATAGACTCAGCTAGCCTACTTCCTCATAGCATAGCCTATTCGTATAAAATTGAGAAATTTCGACAACAAGGTCATCTAAGCAAACATCGACAGACTCATTTACAGTCCATACTCAACACCAACAATTAATCATGCGATCTCAACGATTTAGGCACCTATTCCAAGAGTACTTAAACAGGTCAAAAGGCTTTTTACGATCATTTGGAAGAGGACAACAATTAGATATGAATCAAGCGCAGGAGAGAACGCAAGGAGAAAGTACTAGCATTTCCTGCCTGTTTCAATCAACTTGCCTTCCAGTATAACATTCAAGGAAGTTCAAGATAAGCAACAAGTGCATGTTTGTGAGTAGTTGATGGGAGCAAACGCAATAAGGCAAAGTTATACGCAAAATGGATATTTGAGAACGAATGCAGTGCGGTGGAGGACTCATTGTATCAGCATAACGATAAATAAGATAAAGATAAAAAGCTGAAGCTATGAACATAAAATTATTGGTGTAGTAAGAATGTGTAAGAAATGTGAAGCATCAGTAGTCAGTAGGTTACTTTGATATAAATCGAATGTCTATGTGCTTACATATATTATCTGATAGCCAACTGAAACGATCATTTTTATCTAAAATAATCAAAAATATCTAGAATGATCATACAGATTCAGTTATGGAGTTTATACTTGTCGTTGGTTATTACTTGTTTTCTTCTCTACATCATCTACCGATGTAGAGTCTATATGATCTCCCGCATTCTTTACAGCAACTGGTCCCACTCCTAACGCATCTATAAACTCTACAACTCCCCTCCCAGCAACCCACTCACCCACTCGCCTTACTAAGGATATTCACAACCAAATTTAAGTGGTTAGTGGCACTCAACCACGAATTTCTAGTTTACATTCAACCAGTTGCCCAGCCTGTACTACTTTCCACGCCCACTCTACAAGTACTAGTTCAGTATTATCTTCGCCAGCTTGTAGTACACTGAAGCCACTAAGAACATTATTTTTGTAAGCGAAGGCTTATTCTTAGGGAAGTTAAGAGGGTCGAACTTATGCGGTTGCAGCAGCATATTGAACACTAGCACCTTTACGAACACCACCAGTCCGATCATGAACTTCTACAAGGATACATCTGCCCTTACGCATCCGTAGTTCTAGGATATGCATATGTTGTCCATCTCTACTGCAGACCAGAAACGACTCATGGGAAAATTGCCCCTGCCGCATATATTATGCAACAACTAAACGAACAAATTTATCTTAGTAACAGCACACTCTTTCTTCGTTTTCTATAGGCCCAGCTGCACTATTTTCAACAGCAAACCCTGTTTTTCCAAAGCAAAGTCACTTCTCGACTACTACCAGAACTACAGCTTCAAGTTTTGTTTCTACAAAATCACAGGCAAGGCAAAAGCCTGGCCATCGAGCAGCCAGTTCTTGAGATTTACCATTTGTTTGTCGAATTTCTACAAGAAAAATGTTCTCATCTTCTGTCTTCTCGTCTGTGCTAACTTTGCAGCCTCTTTCTTTAAAAAACTTATAAAAACTACAGCTCTTATATACTTTTTCAATCTACGTAGCTTATTGTTGGTCTTAGGCAGTTTAGTACTGCTCCTGCCTGTTTTCTTGAACCTGTCATCGCGGTATCGAGTTCGCTGGTAGTAGGAGTCCTTATTCGATTCCCTGTATCTGGATTGATCGTAATCTCTAAGTCTCGTCTGATCGTATTATCTGGGTCTGGGTTGCTAGTAGGGAGAGGGGAAAGGGAAAGGGTAGTAGATTGGCTGCTGAGGAGGAGGCGGTATATTATTTTGTTGTTGCCTATATATCTACTGATCTTCCTATCTCTTCTTGACTAACTCATTGAGTACTTTATCGAACTTTTAATCCATCCTGTTTCTGCTTTAATCTTACTTTTTCTTCCTCATATCGGTCATATCTTCCTTGAGTTACTTGATTGAGTTCATTACGCTGGACATCTTCTGACTGAGCCTATTTTCCTCCTCCTGGTCTGAATCAATCTCAGTCATGACTCTTTTGCGCCCCTTCTTGATATACGGCTTCATCAGTTGCTACTATCTATGCTTGTTTCTTTCCCACTGTTTGTCCAAATACATCTAGAGTCGTTATAGGCTATCAGGGACTATGTATGTTTGCATGGGGAGGGAGTTATACTGCTGGTAAGAGGGTGATATATTAGACCTATACTAGTGGGTTTGGTATTAGGGTAGTTAACTGTGGTTTAGTGTTTAAGTGGGCATTCTGTTGTGCATTCTAGATGCCATGCTGTTGTTTTTTGGCCTCTGTCTCATACTATCTAATCAATAATACAATAATAGCTCAACTAATCAAACATTGTCAGTCTATTTAAACTAAATAATTTATTGCTTTTTGACTGCAATTGACACTTTTAATCATGTTTACTTATTGTCTTATATTCTTTATTCTCACAAGCAATATTATGTCGAACATAGCCGAACCTATCTCAAACAATAAGCTATAAGCAAATTAAAACTACTTTTTAGACTAAAACAAACATCGGGGGAGTAGCAGTAGCACAGTCTTAATTCCAAACATCGCTACAATGTACGAAAGTAGCGGCTGTATTCCGAAGATACCTACATCCACGACATAACCATAATGAGAGATCAATTAAAAGCCCTCTCTAATTATGTAAGTTTGCCACATTAGCAATCATATTGATATCTATATCTATACATACTAACGATTCACTGCTTTTTTTTATTAGTCGCCACGTAAGATCAAGACTCACCAAGTGGTATTCCTAAAACATCACCAGTTCGAAAAACAACACATCCTCAAAGAATTAACTACCGCCTTTGAAGGTAAACCAGTTGGTGACAACTCGCAACCCCAATATCTGCAACTTTCTAGATTACAAGGACTACAAGATCATCTTCAAAAGATACGCCAGCCTCAACTTCATCGCCATCGTCTACAAGGACGAAAACGAACTGATTGTGGTGGAATTCATGCAGATCTTCATGTAAGTGCTGGACAACGCAGACCTACTTCATCCTGGATTAAATATATATTGCATGGTATATAAGCGAGTTCGAAAAAAAAATCATCAATAAGAAACTACAAATGCAGAAGTAACTCTTGAACGGACGTGAAGAAAAGAATAAAAGTGATAACAACTCACTCATATCTACCATTCTTTGAATCATAAAATAGGAATTGATGAATAAAAGATAAAAGCAAAGCATCAGAATCATTACTGTATATATAAAAACAACTACCAAAAAAAATACTTATAAACGCAATAAATGAGCAAATGCTATTACAAATAACATTAGTAATTAGCAAATATTTATATTAGATTTTAGGCTTAGCTTCATACCTGTCTCTGACCCACTAAAAAAGAGTTTAGTGTCTTGTTTAGAATGTTACTGTGATCTTCCAAACGCATCACTTTTTTCTTCATGCAATGCAGCAAAGCCTATGTAATATTTTTAGTCTTCATCTTTGAACATTTTTTTGCCTCAGTTAATAATCTCGGTTTCTTCTTATTCACAAAACTTTTTCTTTTGAGCGAAATAGGGAAACTTCCCTGAACTATTGCATCTTATTTGATCATACTAAACTCTACTGTTGCGTCTAGTGAGACTATTTTGACTGCATTTTTGCTGATTCTATCGTTTCTGCGCATGAATATATCGTCATTCTAGTAGAGACGGTGCTTACTAAATCGTCTAATTGACTATGTCTTGCCATAGTGACTATCCTAAGGATCGCTGTTCCTATACAGTCTAAACTTATTAGAAGTTTTATTCATCAATCTACTTTCTTCCTTATCTTATTCTCTAGTGATCCTGTAATGTTTGAAATCGTTTATAGTGCGATTAGGTATTTTACCTGCTGATCCTTATGTATAATAATGTGTCTTTCTAGCTAAGTTCGTTTGATAAATGAACTTTGCTCCAGGTTTTATTACTACTTTCTATGGAAAAATTTGAGTTTCTTACTAGTTCCTGTAGGTATCAGGGGTCTTCCAGGGTGATATGTAGTCCAGAGGCACAGCCTAAGACCTGACTCTGTTGTTTCTAAGTAACATAATAAAATTACAAAAATAAAACTATTTTCTTTAATAATTTAGTAAAAGAATCATATAATCACATCTAGTCGTGGATGGGCAAGCTACCAATCGAGTTGTTGATGACCCTCACTCTCTTGCGCATCTGAGTTGTGCTGCATCTCATGTTCATCACCGTTTCTTTCTGCTTCAAGTTAGCGCCGTTTTCTTTCTATAGTTAAAGGTCTTTATCGCAGCTGAGACACTTGAAAGGGGTTTTCTTGACGGCCCCGTCCTGGTTCTGCTGCTTTTCCTATGCCAATACTATGATTATTTACTTTATTTTCTACTAGAGGAAAGTGAGTCCTTTCCTCAAGTCTACTTTCTATGCTTTATCCATCATAGCCTCGTAGATATGATTAGTACGGTCAGCTAGCTTAGCCTTTTCCTTGTTGTATACCTATTGATTTACTTTTTGCTACAGCGCTTACTAAGTATCCTTGGTTAGTTTTTTGATGCTGTTTTTGATAGCCTCGATGACTTGCTAGTCGACTCTGCGGTCAGTTATCATCCGAATACTTTCAGATATCGTGTTTATTCTAGTTTTTTCTTTCTCTAATTTCCGGGAAAGAATGCTAATGTGTTAATCGATGATCTCGTTCTTATTGTCGACTCTGTTCACATATTTTTCGAAAAGAGCCATCTTCTACACTGCTGCTTCCTATATTTTCTACAGTTTAGCCATTATGGCTTTCTAGAAGTCCTTGTGTCTGCCCTACTGCTTAGCAACTGCCAGCTTTTGGAAATTAGAAGGCTTTTCTGCTGTATTTTTAACTATTTTATTGTGAGCCAAAATGGACCGTCTTTGACCTTAGCCTTCGACTCTTTACTGCACATCGTCTATCCTCTCGGCCATCCACCCGAAAGATTACTCGAACTACATATCTCTCCGTTCTTTGCGTTTGGGCCGTCTTGAAGTCAGTTTATGCTCATCGTCTTAACTCTCCTACAAGGACTCAACCTTTTCAGATACGGGTAGTGCTTTTATTTTATCAAAAATGTTTTCTTGCATCTATTTGTTACTTACCTAGTTTTTGTCCACTTTTTCTTACAAAATTTTATGTTTTTGGTGGACTAACTCAAACAGACTCCTCACTTGTACAGCCTCAGCCTTGACTACCTCTTGTAGACTGTTGATTTTGTCATAGTCTATTTTTCTCTCTAGTACGCCTAGTTTGGTGTTGGTCTACTCCTAGAGGTAGGCTTTGATGTTATTGATATGTATGCTTAGCGCAGCCACTGAGTTCTACAACTACGAATCCTTTTCCATTGACTTCTTATCAATATCTTTCATATAGAGTTTCATGTAGTTGCGTTCCTATTCGTTAATTCTGCGAGTTTTCTCAATCTCAATCATATAGTCCTCCCGCTGTTTACTGCTAGCCATCGCCATTGTTTTTGTGAGCTAGTCTAGCAGTATTTTGTGTTCGGCTAGTTGTTTGTTTGTTTTTTAGACGAAGGAGCTCAGCTGGGTTGCGTTGACTTTTACTTCAAAAAAGTTCTCAAGAGCAATTTCCATAATAGAACTTATTATACAAATGGCATCAAATCACATACCACAATCAAATAGCTTTGGTATATTTCAAAAATTAAGTTTTTGCTCAAAATGTACGAATGAAAACAAATAAATTAGAAATTATATGAAATACATAACCCATGTAAGTACTTTAGATATTGTTTTTAATGTTTCTTTGGGAGAATAACGATTATAATATCATTTTTACACTTCTAGGCGGCACAGTGAACACTTCCTTGAGTACCGAATGTTTGATCTTGATCTTACTTTTTGCAACAATTATAGTTACTCATAAGCCTTGGTATCTTTATGGATTTATTAAATCAGAATCCTATTTATATAAATCTCGAAGTAATTTTTTACTTTCACAGGTACAAATCCAACAAATAGCGCCTCACATAGTTAATCTAAAACAGGGCTAAGTTGGAATGGGAAGTTAGTAAGGTATTTTAATCGAATTTAGTGGAAGGGGAGGCTGATTGCTTGCAGAGGGTGATAAAGTCTACGTGGCTGGTCTAGGCTTGGCGTACATGATTTACTATAAGTTTAGTTATTTAAGAAATGACATATAAAATAATCTATATGATGTATCAAATGTGATCTTTTTAATAAATATATAAAGATTGTTAAGTGTGTATTGTATATTAGCTAACTGTTTTGATTATAATGATGCAGTCCCTATTGTTGACTTCAGGGCAAAATAATTCTTAAAAAAATAAAAGCATACCCAAAACATAAAAATCATTTGAAAAGTGGGCCATTCATAAACAAAAGCTAAGAGTATTTAGTCTCAAACAACTATCAAATGCATAAATGCAGAATAGGCCTTATAAAAACATAAATAAAAATGTATCAAACTCACTCTTTTATATCAAACCGAGTTCTAAAAGATAAGAAAAACACAAATAGATATCCCATCATAATTCAAGATCTCGATCTTTTTTAAGTCTGTTCAAGTAGGCCCACGTTGCTCGAGTTGGATAAACTTATCTTCCTAAAACTATCCACAAAAAAAGGATAATCTCACAAAAGACAGCCCTTAATGATCTTAAGCACTCGAATCCACATCTTTAAAGTATATAATCAGCTGATGGGCTTAAACAACTTTCTTCTGTGTTTGGTACTATCTAAAAAAGACTTAGAATTAAAACTTAAATAAATGATGAGCAGTCATAAAAAAATAGCATAAGAGAGCATAAAAGTAATGGAACTTTTGAGGAGTAAATCAAATTAAGAATATAAGGGGAAAACAAAAAAGCAAAGCAGTTCAGAAAATACGGTCCTAATAAAGAATTTTCGGTGATATAACTTAAAACTTAAAAAAGTGGCTTAAAAATTAGTTAGATTTTGAAAAAATAGAAATTAAACGCGAAAATAGAATAAAGCCAAGTAAATTAGCTTGACTAACAACATCTTATTAGCATTTAAATAGATAAAAAATAGAAAGAATATGATAAAGATAAATAAACTTTATAGCGCAAAGAAATGTCAAAACCCATCTCATTTTATAGTAGATTACTAGACGATATTGCAACTCGATAGATAACATAAGTATCAGTAGTCGAAAAATAAAAAAGTAAGCCTTTGATTGTTTAGAAAAAACATATAAATAAACCTAAAATAAAAGCCAGAAAATAGGTTTATAAAATTTAGGATAGTAAATTGTAATAGAAAAGTGCAATAGACATCGAAGACATTCAACTCTTATAGATGAGTATTAGTCTTCCTAATAAATCGAATGCTACAAACCCACTAAAAATAGATGCAGACACTTTAACAATCACATAAAATATTAAGAGATCTACATTATAAAAATTTGGTTTGATTTCTTCAGTATAATAGCCTGTTTCAGTATAATAGCCTGTTAAATAATTAGCCTAAGATACTAAAAAACTATAGGAATAGATGCGATTTTTGCTGGCTAAGATAGGTAGAGTCACCCCAAAATTCAATCTGATGGGCTAAATGGCAACTTACTTCTCTAAAAATGCATCCATTTTCAAACTCAACTAGGCAAACAAATCTTTTCTTAGAGGCTAATCTCTTCCGTGGCACTTTCCTGTCTATCTATTTTTTAAATACATCTATGCCATGTTTGTTCTTTTCTAAAAGTTTTACTTTAGTGTTTCTAAAGTGTTGCCTTTAAATAAAGATCAGTTGTTAGGATTGAAAAAATAGAATTAAATTTGGCGGTAGACTCTCAATAAAATATAGAAATCCTTAAGAAAAAATACTAAACTAACCTAATACTAAGAATCATATATTAAAGATTTTGATTTCTTGTTATAGCTCAAACAATAAAACAATATTTTTAATATAATTAGACTTTACTTCGGAGATTCATAGCTAGATGAGCATTAGTTTATTTTTAGTCTATTCTTGAAAAACATGCGGCTTCTCCTATACAAGCAAGTGACTAAACTTATAAAATCGATGGTTTTAAGCAGCATTCTGTCTACTAATAATGACATATCTACTATATTTAGAGAAGGTTCCTTCAGAGTTTACAATAGTTGTGTCTTCATGTATCAGTTCCATGCGGGTAAAGAAGAGATGATAACCACATACACTCAAGCTCATTAACTAAATTAACCTGATCTAGAAGACTACAAGAAATTCTACGATAAACTCACCAAACAAATTCTAGTTAATAAATGATTTATTTATCAATTATTTCATAATCATGATTAAATTTATGAGACAGTAAGCACTTTTAATGCTTATTTATTAGCTAATTAAAAGCTTACAGATATTAGTAATGCGTCTGAATCATGAAACGGTATTTTTCGTAAATTATTAAAGCTGATAATCTAATTGTAATAGATTAAAAATAATGCATCTTGGCAAAATTAACCCGAAAAAGTCTATATAGTAGTTTGTTTATCTGTTTAATATCTAATCTCGTTAGCTAAACTTTTTGCTTGACAGTTTTGGATAATATTTTTTGCCATCTGATGCTTGAAGGCCTCACTCAGTATATTACCTATGCATATTTTAATATTGATTTACACACTATCCCCACTACTTATTAATTTTTTGAGCCATAAATGCTCTGCTTCTAAGGATGCCATGCATTATAAATCCTAATTATAATTCGATCTATATTTCGGGAAAACAAAGCGGTCGCCAGCTTTGTAATGTTGCTGACCTAAAAGTAAGCATTAGTCAGAAAAATGTAGGTGCAAAAAAGAGATCAAAAAGCGAAGTTTCCGCAAAAAGACTTTACTTAGCTGGGGTTTCTGGATAGAAGCGTGTCGGCAATGGAAGACACTTTTACGTTAGGCAAATATCATCATGAATGGAACAACAGGAAGAGAATATATAAAAATAAATATATTGATGAGCTGAAAGCGAGAATAACCCGCTAACATCAAGAACACAATGATATATAAAGGATCAAAGCAGATATGTAAAAGGTAAAAGAGATATTGCTAATTATCACGTTTTAGTCAGATCAAAGCACTTGGTTTTAATATACTCCCACTCCTCCTTCCCGAAAATACCATCTCTTTTCTTCTACAACAGCAGTTCTTCAGTCTTCCAGTTGAACATCTGCCATTTCTTCTCACTGTCCAGCAAGAACAACCTACTAAGTCCAGCTAGTCCCTCCACGACCCCCACCAAACTTTTCATCTTACGAAGACTCTACTGATCACACTCTACTTTCTCCACTCTTTGATAAAATTTATTAAGTATCTGTGTCAGAGAAGCCATGAATTACTTATCTCCAATCCAAACAGCATTTATTTTTGAATCTTCGAACTATTTTAGGTATTTTTCTTTGTAATTGGCAATCACTCCACTAAGCATACTGCCGGCCTTAGATAGCAAAAACTCATTCTTTTTAGACACAACTTCCTCTATATACCTTATTTATAGAATTTACTGCATTTTTTGGTTGATATGGTAGACTAGCTGTGCTTTGAAGTTTTATATTTTCTGGTCTGTGCCCTTAATAATATCATTCATTTTTTTGAGGAGTTTGCACATGAACCTTACGTAATTGATCTGAGACTCGATCTGCGCAGTCATTGTAGTTTATTTGGCTTAAGGGGAGTAAACGTAAGTCCGTTTCATTTGTATCTCGTTTTTCTCGATTCTCTCTTTAATAGGAGCAGCAACTGCCAAGCTTCTTCTTTACTTGACTGGACTGCTCTTGATTGGGTTATTTTTTAATGGGCTTGGCTATGTAGATTGATTCTTGGTAGATTGTTTCAGGTTGGCACTGGACTAGGCAGTAGCTATTTGCGAACGGGGTTATGCAACTGAAACCTTATTTTTTGTCAATACAATTGATTTCATGGTGGGAGCTTAGAATGTAAAATTACTCTCCAGACTGGTTTTCCTCTGCACTACTCGATTTTTTGTCTTAAGCTGTCCTTTTCTCACCACTGCTTTCTCCTCTTTCTACTTTTTATCCTCTTTTTAATCTTTCTCCTATTCATTCTATATAATCGGATTAAGATGTTCTTTGGAGTCCAAAAAGATATTAGATTTGGCATTAGGAGGTTTAATGTTAATTTATATGAAATTTGTCATGCTCTGACAACCCTTCAATCGAGACAAATTAAGTTTGCGGTCCATAGTGAGATTATTTTTTCTTTCAGGACTAGCCTCTTCTTAAAAATCAAACTCTATCAGTTACTACAAACTCATTCTTTGATCTAAATTTCTATTGAGAATTTGCTTTAAAAACTGTTTACTGCTATTCGATACATTTGGCGGCATGATGTCCTCGATAAGAAAGGTGCTCATCTAATAAACCAACTGCTTTTCGCTCTTAGATTTCCATGGGGTTTTTCCAGTCAGCATCTGCACGAAGATTATTCCAATTGCCCAGATGTCACTCTTGAAGCTATAGAAGTTGTACCTAAGGGTCTAGGGAGGCATGTAGAGAGGGGAGCCGACGTTTTATTATAGAGGTCGACTGCACTACGAAGAGTCTATGGCGAATCCGAAATCCCCTATAAGCAGTTCTTCTTTATCGTTTACGAATATATTGGCTGGTTTGAGATCTCTATGAAGCAGCTTTTTGTTTGCTATATGCTAGTACCCCCTAATGATCTGTCTTAAAAAAACAATTGCAGTTGTTTAACTAAGCTTGCCCTTGCTCTTAATCAAGTCAAATAGCGATCCTTTACTGCAATAATCAGTAATTAAATAAATATTGTTGGGACTCCTGATGGCCTTGATCAGTTGAAGAACGTTGTTGCAGTCTTTGAGTTGTCGAAGAGCATTCATTTATGCGTTGGCCATGGGAACATTGTGACGCAAATTGTCTGCTTGCAGATTGAGCACCTTAATGGCCACTTATTGTCCCTTCTTGAAGCCAGTGAGCTACTCCGAAGAACAAACAGCCCTGTATACTTCAGAAGAACAGCCCCTGCCGAGCACATCTTGCTGACTATAGCTGAAGCCATTGATGGTTTTAAGGGACAATGATTCCTTCATTTTGTTTTACTTTTTGAATAAAACTATTGATTAATAATTTGATATATATCAAGCTAAAAGGATCGATAAAATGTCAGCAGCCTTAAAATCAATTAGTTAATCGATGATGATAAAACCAATAAAAATCATTATTTATATTGTTTTATTATATATGTTTAACTGCCAACATATCAAAGGCTTTATTTTATGTCTCTTGATAAACTAATAAAAATATAGCGATGTTGACTCTATTTTAATGTATATTTAAACTTTTTGATATAGATCACGAGATTTATCTTTTAGTGGATTATATCTGCTATAGGCCTAGGATCATTATATAATAGTGATTTTAATATTAGATCTGCAAATTATATTTTAATAGAGGGCATGATAACTATACCTATATTTTAATAAAATGTGAAACAACTAATCCTTTATTAGAATAATCAGACCAAACATCATAAATCCACCCCATGCTTTTTAAAATACTCTACTACTCCTGCTCTTATATCTTATGAATTGATAGTAGCTAGCTAGCTGTTTACCTTGTTGACTCCAGTTTTGACCAAAATAGTATCCCAGCCTACCTTGTGAGCCCCCTCTATATCAACCTCTAAGTTGTCCCCTATCATCACCATTTTCTATATCCCTCCATAGGCTTCCTAAAGCTGTTTGTGAGCATATTCAAACATGAAAGCGTAGGGTTTTCCATAGCACTAGATGTGAATGTCTTCCTGATATATAGACTTGTAGACTGCTTTGAGACCTTCATTAAATGGTCTTATCAGTAGTCGAGGCAGGTGGTAGTGAGAAGAAAAGAAAAATAGATCATTGAAGACTGAAAAGACTGGTATGTGGTCTTTTATATGCGAGTACACCGAATCATTAGTGACTCGGCCCTATTTAGTGCTCAGGACGTCGATGAGAATTTGATAATGCTACTACCAGCGTGCAGGGGGAGTCAGTATGAAAACAGATCCGAATCTCAACTACTTAAGATTAAGCTAGGTCACTCCCAGTCTTTGTTTAACAGTCTCTAAGGTTGTTTTACACTGTTTTTTGAGAACGTAAGGGACAGATTCTGGAAAGATTGAGCAGTATTAATCGACAGTCATGTATCTCTTGATGAAAGGCAGAGGCAACACTGGATCTAATCTTTAGGGCAGTCCAACAATAAGTACGATTTCTTCTGGTTTTTACAGAAAGATATGTTTGATTGGTGAAAATCCCAATACTATTTGCTAGGCACTCAAGGGTCTTTGAAGTTAAAAGAACTTAGACAGTTAGTTAGCCCTAGCTGCCTACGATTGGGCAATATTGTTCGTAAGCAACACAAAAGGTATGTTTTTATGTTGAAGTATCTATAGGGTTTACTTGGCTCCAGGAATAGGTTTGTGCGAGATGGTGAGGGTGCCGTCTATATCGATGGCAAATCCAAAAGAATGTTTGATGACTTTAAAGGGGCTATTTAAAGTAGAGTTGGCTGTTTTGGTAAGATTGGATAGTTGATTCATGACTAAATGACAATTAAACACTCTTATAACAGTATTAATTATGACAGTAGTGTCTATGTGCACAATATAAAAAAAAATGTTTTGTTCGAATCATTTTAAATTTGCGTATGCCTACCTGACCTTATATAAGCTTTGGTGGGTGCCACCAGATATGCGTTGCTGGGCTGAGTCACTTAGAAGTGGGATAGGTGGGCTTGGTCGATGGTAGTTACAATATTAATATTATCACCAATATAACTCGCAATAATCTAACAGTATTCTCAAATATATAAGTTGTAAAGAAGTAGAATTACATATATGATATAGTTATAATATTAAATATGGTCAGAATTCTTGTTTATATCCTTATAGCTTCCCTTGCACTCTCCTTCAACCCTCTCGAACGCCAATCGCTTTCCCGCTAAAACCGAGGACGTGGCCTGACTGATTCTGAGGCCGATTACATTAAAGCTCGCATCATATAGGCCCAGAAACTAAGTGACAATATCCAGCGTCAGGCCGAATATATCCAGACAGCAACGTCGCTTTTGGAAGGAGTGTGGGAGTTCTTAATTTTGAAGACATCTATTCGCCTAATCTCAAAGTCGGATTTAGAATTGGAGATCCCTATCTCGATAAGTAGATTGAGATCAACAATATCGGCACCAATACTTGGCTTTACGCCATCTGGAGGCAAAGATGATCAGATAGCCCAAATCAGACATACTTGTTGAATATTACTTTACACACAATATTTTTTTAGTTAAAATATATTTATTATCATTGATAAACTTAGTGTTATAATATAAGAATATTTTTGTGAAATGGGCCAAGTATTGCTCTTAGTATTTTGGTGCCCAGCTGCCTTGATTCTTTTTATTTTATTCTATCGTCCATTCTGAAACTCATGTTTGCTATTTTTAGTAATGCTTGTGCTGTCTAGATATTGTATATGTTTCCGAAGATGTTTTGATACAGTTGAATGGCCTTGTCGTATTCTTACAAACTCGAATCAAACTACCCACTTGAACTAAACGCATCTGCCAGCATCGTTATAGCCTTCGCTTTCAGCAAACATAGTTAATTATGCTAAATGGTTAATCTTACTTAATTCCTTTACTGAGCCAACAGGCTTAGCTTATAAACAATATTTTTATATCTTTCTATAGCCAGTTAATTTTAGCTTGTATAACTTACAAGAGTAGCTTTTAAAATGTCGATTTTTATTAGTAAGATTGGTTATTTGATAATTTTTTGTTAAAAATCAGTTTAGATGTAGGTGATGTCGCGTTCAATCTAACGCAACAATCGCTATTTTTCTTATTATTTTGAATGTTTCAAATGTTAGATCTAGTTTTACACTATTAGCATTCTTATCTAGCATCTTTTGTCTAATAAGTCACTGTTTTGCAGGATATATTTAAGTAGTCGTCTAACTTGTTAATAATTTTAGTAGTATGTGTGAATGTTGATCAACTGTTGCTGTAGCTCCCAAAAAACACCTTAGTGTTGACTCTTCAATCTGCATACTGCATATCTTACGGTTAGATCATCTGTTAAAATTTACAAAGTTATTCAGAATCTACTAAAGCAAAGCCAGAGACGATTTGTACTTCCTTCAAACTCATCAGTAACTGCAGGTATATCGGATTATGTTATTTTTAGCTGGTTTATTCTATTATGATGAGACCTCTTTAAAAGTGAAAAATGGCCTAGGGATATAATCGTTTATGGAACTTAACTGCTCCTAAATGTTTATTTATTTAGGCTGATCTATAATAAAATTATAAGGCTTTTGACTCATCTCCCTTTAGACTTGTTATCGAACCCATCTATCTTAAGTAATCTGCAGTCTACAAGTCTTTTAACTATTCAACAGTATTAGACCTGTTTTGAAGGCTTTCCTACCATTTTTAGATATGGCCTAGACGTTTGTACCCTTCAATTACGCAAAGAGCATGCCTCAGAGGACTATAAGGCTTATGTTATGCAGACAAACAGTTGTATCCTGATACAGTGTCTAGTTTGAGATGTTTTTTTATTCTAAGCAGCTAGATCTTCGCTTGATCGGCTGAAATTCGCATATTCTTATCAGCAATCATCATTCTTATGATCAACAAAAAAGGATACTATTCTTCGTAAGAACGATTTAAAACTGCAACTTTTGATCTGTCAATAGGTTCTACTAAGTAAAAAGCTGCAAGGAAAGTCATGCCTAGCTCGAGGACATCTTTTTTGAATGCCAATTAAATCCTAGTAGATATATCATCATCCAAAAAATCAGAATAATTAGTTTGCTCAGATTGGGTAAAACCGCCTAGAAAGTATTTGTTGTTAAGTTTAGAGTAGAATATGTTGCTGGTGTTGACATCGTTATGAGTTATTTTTGCTCTATGGAGGGCACTTAGAGCCTAGAGAGAGTGCTACATGAGTTGGGCAAACTACCCCAAAGTCCACGCATGCTAGTGCTTTCTTCGTTGGTCGATTATAGTAGACAAAGTGATATCTACATGCTAGAGCTCAATTATTTGCGAACGATACTTTATGGACTTGCTAGTTGGGATGATAGTGTATGTTTTGGTCATTTTGTGCAGGTAAGAACAATCAATTTACCCTATTTTATGATAGATACTTAGCTCCAAGGCTAAATTTATATACTCCTGGGAGTCTTATTGCTAGAACTATCGCATCAACATGCAGCATGTATATGACTTAAGGTTTACTATGTAAGTTATTCTGCTTCCCTCAAAACGATCAATTAATACTTTCTCTATTGTCGAGCCTTGTAATATATTTACAAGCTAAGTGCTTAGATATCCGTAATTGGCTGATTTTTCAACCATATGATGATTTAATGCTTTGCAACTGGGCTCATTCACAATGTTTATATTGTTATTTTTTGAGGGTTTTCTTTTGCTAAGGGGCATATTCTTTATAAGTGATGCTTACTTCATCCTTGATGGATGATTTTGATATATGCAGCATGTCTATCGTACTTTTCTGCTATTCTGTGCAACACTGGCCCATTATACTCAAATTTTTAATTAAACAAATCGAATCATTGAGCTTATCTTGCTAAATATAGATTGTTGATTAGAGTGATAACATATGGGAAGCACCTGTTCTGGTTAACATTAGAAGTGTCCCATTCATCCAGATTAAAACATCGACACTATCTGCCTCTACCCTAGATGCATATAGCCTCTTTGCCCTCAATGCCTCATTACTCACCGATAAAGACATAAGTAAGTAGGTACTCCTCCTTAACTTACACCCATAAAAGATGTTAAAAAAGCTCTAATTGATAGTTACAAACAACAGGGAGATCTCTACGTCAAGGCCACTGAGTTCAGCTCATCCATGAAGTAATCTAACGCTGCTAGATTGATAAAGGAACTTACGAGATAGTATTTTTTGAAAAAACGATCGATGGATAGTAGCAAGCTTAGGGTCACTGATATCATCAAGAACATCGAAATGACACAAGGACTGTAAGAGAGTCATTAGAATAAGCAATCTTTGCATATATTTCTAAAAAACAATACTTATGCCAACGATGGAGTCATTAGCCCATAAAATGATAAGTTTTGACAAGTAAATAACTCTACAATCATTACTTAAATGTTTAAAATCATATTTTTTTTGTTTTGACCCAACATTGTTCTGCTTTTGTTTAAGTTATATAGGATATATAGGATATAGGATCATTGCCTAACAATGGAGGCGGGTATTAGGGCTCACTCCTGAGCTGCCCCAACTACCGTTTTGTTAAGTTATATAATGCATTTATTCCATCAAACAAAAAACACTTAAACTGGACATTCCTGCCCTATATCAATTCATAATTCTATCTAATCTATTAAAACTATTTAAACCCGATTCAATCATTAGTTATCTCCTCAGCAACACATAAAAAAAACTCCTTTCTTCTTTTTCATCTCCTCCCCTATTATATACTTCTCAACTTGCTGCGCCAACTAGTGGTCTTTCTGGGGTTGTTTGTAACCCTTAGCTGCCATTCTGAAAGTGGCCTTCAAATCGATCTTTTCTTGTCCACAACACTAAGCACGAGTTTTGGAGCTTGGTCGCTTGCGTTGGGAAGCTGCCTTGGTGCGCTTTAGAGTTATAGTTTATTGTTCAGGGGCGAGGAAGGGATAGGCTGAACTGCTGGGCACACTATGGTCGGAGATGTCCATTAATAATATTATATGATGTAAAAGCAAACCACCTATACACTCAACTATACTAATAGTATGACGTATAACATAACAAAAATAATAAAGGCCGTATAT